>Ga0210057_1003139_pt1 | contig 22950 bp, 19 predicted proteins | sample CryGeyCG2114_010_2_FD_183968 | JGI IMG/M metagenome (GOLD analysis project Ga0210057, IMG submission 183968) | Groundwater microbial communities from aquifer - Crystal Geyser CG10_big_fil_rev_8/21/14_0.10 (SPAdes) (version 2) | ecosystem: Environmental > Aquatic > Deep subsurface > Groundwater ...
AACTTGCCAGCCTCGTTCGCAAAGCAGAAACAGCTCGTAAAACCGAGGTTAACTACACAGCCATGACCGTGGACGAATTTAATTTTAGAAAAGACCGACGTGACCCATTTCTTCTTTCCATCCTCCAGCTGCCCCGGATCATGATCATCGGCAACGAAGAAGATTTAGTCAGCACCAAACCCAAAGATAATCCTGCCCCAGCTGCGTAAATTACGCCCTTTTCCATGAGCAAGATCATCCAGACCGGCAATTCCTTGGCGGTCACCATTCCTGCCAAATTCGCCAAAAAAATTGGTATCAGGCTTGGTGATGACGTTCGCGTCAGAGAAAAACCCGAGTCAGGCCAACTTATCTACACCTTCAAAAACATGAGACAGTTACCTCTACTAAAGTAGAGGTAAAATTAACCTAATTACCTAATTAACCTAATTTCTAAACAAGCACAAATAACCAAATCAACAGTATTCATCTTTTTCATAATAATTTAGAAATTGGGATTTAATTAGATCAATTAGAAATTAGAAATTAGAGCTTAGAAATTTACACCTGTGTCTCCCAAACGTCTCTTCACTCTCATCATCATTGTCACGATAGTCAGCCTTTACATTGCTCTACCGGACAAGCTCCCAGTCAATATCAGTCGCGGCCCAATACAGATCAACCGCACCATAGAGCGTCCACCCATAGACTTCAATCTCTTTGGTAAACACATCCATAAAGATTTCAAGTTAAGTTTAGGTCTCGACCTTCAGGGTGGCACTCACCTTGTCCTCAAAGCCGTTATGGATAGCATCGACCCCGCAGACCGCCTCGATGCTCTCGAAAGTGCCCGCGAGATCATCAGTCGCCGTGTCGATCTTTTTGGAGTCTCCGAGCCGGTCATTCAGACCAGTGTCAACGGCGATAACTACCAGCTCATTGTCGAACTACCTGGTATCAACAACGTCCAAACTGCCGTCAATCTCATTGGCCAAACCGCCCAACTCTCTTTCCGTCAACAAGACGAAAGTCTCATTGCCAACCCTGCCTCACCATCAGCCGAAGAGCTCTACAACTCCTTTGTCCCCACCGACCTTAACGGCAAAGATCTCAAAAAGGCCCAGGTCCAGTTCGACAACCAAACAGGCAAACCAGTCGTTGGCCTCCAGTTCACCACTGATGGTGGCAAAAAATTTGCTCAAATTACCAAAGATAATGTCGGTAAACCTGTTGGCATCTTCCTCGATGAGCAACCAGTCACCATTCCTCGAGTCCAAGAAGAAATTACTTCAGGCGAAGCTGTCATTACTGGCGAGTTTACTGCCGAACAGGCCAAAAACCTTGCCATCCAGCTTAACGCTGGTGCTCTACCCGTACCTATTGAGATTCAAGAACAACGAAATGTTGGTGCTACTCTCGGTCAAGAATCTGTCCAAAGAAGCCTCCAGGCTGGCTTTATCGGTCTATCTATGGTCATGCTTTTCATGGCAGCCTACTACGGCTTCTCCGGTTTTCTGGCCGACATCGCCCTGATCATCTACGGCATCATCACCCTCGCCCTTTACAAACTTTTAAGCATAACCCTAACACTTCCTGGTCTTGCTGGCTTTATCCTTTCCATGGGTATGGCGGTAGACAGTAATATCCTCATCTTTGAACGCATGAAAGAAGAACTTAGGTCCGGCAAAGACTGGCGCATCGCCATGGAGCTTGGCTTTGGTCGAGCTTGGGATTCTATCAAAGATGCCAACATTGCCACCCTCACTATTAGCTTTATCCTCTTTAACCCCCTAAACTGGAGCTTCCTCAATCGCTCCGGTATGGTCCGCGGTTTTGCCCTTACTTTGGCCCTGGGTATCGCCATCAGTCTCTTTACTGGCATCATTGTCACCCGCACTCTCATGCGCCTCTTTTATAAAGGCAAGAATAAATAATACTAAATTTCTAATTCACCTAATTGCTCTAATTGACCTAATCAATTTCCAAAAATCCCAATTTCCAGAATTAGACATTAGTCATTTTTTAGGTTAATTAGAAAATTAGAATAATTAGATCAATTTCCAAATATGCTCAATTTCATCAAATTCATCCCTCTCTACTTCTTAATTTCCGCCCTTTTCCTGGTCCCTGGCATTATTTCCCTGGGTCTATACGGACTCCAACCTGCTATTGATTTCACTGGTGGCTCCCTCCTCGAAGTCCAAATCACTCCAGAGGCAAATGTCACCGTCAACGAGTCTGCAATCAGGGACACTATCCCCACCGACATTGATGTCGCCTCGGTCCAGACCACGGCAGATTCCTACATCATCCGCACCAAACCTATTACCAGTGAACAAAGCAGTCAGATCGAACAGGCCATGCAGCAAAAACTTGGGGAGGTTCAAGAAGTCCGTTTTGAAACTGTTGGTCCTACTCTTGGTAAAGAGCTTCTCCAAAAAACCTACATTGCCATCGCCATTGCTGCCAGCGCTATTCTCTTTTACGTCGGCTATCAGTTCAAAGAACTTAAGTACGGCGTCAGCGCTGTCCTTGCTATGCTCCACGATACCATCATTGTCGTCGGCGCTTTCTCTCTCCTCGGCCACTTCTACGGTGTCGAAGTTGACACTCTCTTTGTCACCGCCGTCCTCACCATCATGTCCTTTTCTGTTCACGACACCATTGTTGTCTACGACCGTATTCGCGAAAGCTCCCACCGCCACTCATCCGCCAGCTTTGCCTCTATTGCCAATAGTGCCATCTCCGAAACCCTCGCTCGCTCTATCAACAACTCCATGACCATCATCTTCATGCTTACCGCTTTATGGCTTATGGGTGGCGAGACCACCAAATGGTTTGTTTTTGCTCTGCTTATTGGCACCATCACCGGCACCTACAGCTCCACCTTCACCGCCACACCCATCCTGGTTGTTTGGGAACGATTCGTCAACAAACGCAAGTAAACTCCACTCATATATTTTAAACACTAGAAAATTCTAAAAAGACATTATTGATTGTAAAAGTCCGCCCCCTTCATACTTTATACTAGAAATCATGCCCAACTATAAACACCTGACCCACGGTAAATATCACTGGTTTCACTACGACCAAGCCCTCACCCACGAAGACCAAAAATTCCTTTCTACCAAGTTTGGTCTCAATCAAGAAGACCTTTTGGAATGTCACAAGCAAAAAACCCAACGCCCCAAAGTTAGGTCAAACAAAGCCTACACCTACTTTATTTTTCACTTACCCTACAAACCCACCAACTCAGAGCATTTTTCCATCAGCGAACTAAACGTCTTTATCACTAAAACCACCCTCATCACTGTTGAATCTATCGGCAACATCACCGCCCTCAACGCTTACCAGCTCCAAACCAAAAAGTCCTCAAAACTACTCGAGCGTCGCTTCAAATCTGGCCCCGCCAGTCTCTTTGGTAAATTAATGGCCAAGATCCTCTCAGAGCTTCAGGAACTCATTGACACTCAAGGCGCTCAGATCGACAAGCTCCAGCAGGAAGTCTTCAAAAAGCACCTGGCCAAACGCTTTATCGAAACCGTCTCTCTCATTCGCTACAACCAAATTGTCGCCCACAACTCTCTCGAACGCCAAATCCGGGTCTTCGACCAATACCGAGGTGAATCCAACCCTTTCAATCGTCTCGACCCCAAAAGCCGCTCCTACTGGAACCAAATCCTTGATTCTATTCAAGCCACCTACTTTGAGACCGAAAGCGATATGGACCACCTCGAAGGTTTGGTTAAAACTTTTGAATCCTTAGTCACTCACCACACCAACGAAGTCATCAAAATCCTCACCATCTTCTCCGTTCTTCTCATGCCTCTCACTCTTATCTCCGGCATCTACGGCATGAACTTTGTTCATATGCCCCTGCTCACCGACCCCATGGGCTTTATTGTTATTTCCGCTCTCATGGTCCTCATTGCCTCCCTCATGGCTCTCATCTTCAAGCTCAAACGCTGGGTCTAAGGAATAATCCCGGGATCGAGGAGCATGGCCGGAGGCCAAGCGGGTATATCCCGGGATTTAACTGCAGCAGGTAGGAGAATCCAACTGTACTCTCCGACATTTGCAGCCACAAGCCAATAGTTCTATTTGGGCACCATCACCTTCGCCACTCTCACTCTTCCCTTCTCCGGTCTGCTCTCATAAACTGCTTTCACAACGACATCAACCAAAATGTGTTTGGTGAATATTTGGGAATTTGATATAGTGATCGTGTCAGAGCATTTCGTTTGAAAAATATCAACAAGAAGGAGGGGTATGACCAAAAAACCACAAAAAGTGGCTTTGTTTATGGGTAGACAAATCCGTCGCCATTGGGACGAAGAAAATGAATTGTGGTATTTTTCTGTGGTTGATGTAGTTACTGTTTTAGCTAATCAACCCAACTTTGCCAGAGCAAGGAAATATTGGAACAAGTTGGCTCAAAGACTCAAAGAAGAAGGCAGTGAAGTGGTGACAAAATGTCACCGGTTGAAATTGCTAGCTGCAGACGGAAAAATGAGACTAACTGATGTAGCCAACACCGAGACCATGCTTCGTCTAATTCAATCTATTCCCTCACCAAATGCCGAGCCATTTAAACTCTGGCTCGCCCGTGTTGGTTACGAACACCTAGAAGAAACATCCGACCCAGAACTAGCTATAAACAGAGCTCTCAAAACCTATCTCCAAAAAGGCTACAGTCGGGAATGGATTAACCAACACTTAAAAAGCATCGAAATCAGGAAAGATTTGACTGACGAATGGGAAAAGCGGGGCGTCAAACAAGGACTTGAATTTGCTATTCTTACCGACATTATCACTCAAACTTGGTCGGGCCTCACCATCAAACAATACAAACACCTAAAAAATCTCAAGAAAGAAAACTTAAGAGATAACATGACCAACCTGGAACTAGTCTTTAACATGTTGGCCGAAGCCTCCACCACCGAAATTTCGGTGGAACACCAACCCCAAAGCTTATAACAGAACAAGCAAGTTGTCAGAAAAGGTGGCACGGTTGCCAAAGCCGCCAGAACAGAGTTGGAAAAACAAACCGGTAAAAAAGCCATCACTCCATCCAACGCAAAACAAATCCAGACGTCCAAACCCGATTTACTCTGAGGAAAATAAGATCAGGAAAAAAATAGCACCAAAAACTATTTCCCCATTTCTTTAGCTCTCTCAATCAATTTTTCCACCTCATTCTCCAACCTGTCTTCCATCACTTCCTCAAACAACTGATTCAAGATTTTGCCCACCACCGGTCCCGGCTCCATCTCCAACTCGCGCATCACATCATTCCCATTAATCTTTAAATCCTTTACCGATAGGGGAGTGTATAGATTCTCTCCAATCCGCTGCTGCAGCTCCCGCAGTCTCCAACTCGTTGCCTTGCTGCCTCCGCCTTGCCTATCCCCAATCCGTAACATCATCATATCGTTAATATTCTCCACCCCCACCCGCCGGATAAACCTCCGGATCGACGCATCCGTCATCTTGGTGTCATACGCAAACATATGCCACCGCACCAAAATAAACAACTTCTCCTTCTCCTTTTTAGATAACCTCAACCTATCAGCGATCTGATTAGCCATCCTCGATCCCACCACCTCGTGTCCATAAAATGTCACCCCTCTTGGCCCTTGCCGTCTCATCGTTCTTGGTTTACCCACATCGTGCAGCAGTGTTGCCAGCCTCACTATCGGATCTCGGCTCGGACACGTCCGCAAGCTCTCGATCATATGGTTCCACACATCATAAATATGGTGCCCACCCTGAGGGATCTCCACCGCCTCTTCTAGTTCCGGTATCACAAAATGTAATAGCCCCGACGAATGCATCAGTAACACTCCATCTGCCGGATAATCACTCGCCAAAATCTTCAATAATTCATCTCTAACCCGTTCTCCGCTGATCCTTGTAATCAAACTGGCATTATCCCGAATCGCCGTCAGTGTATTTGGTTCAATCGCAAACGCCAACTGCGCCCCAATTCTAATCGCCCGCATCATTCGCAGAGCATCTTCCTGGAACCGCAAGTTCGCATCTCCCACTGCCCGCATCACCTTATCATCCAAATCTTTTTCACCACCATAGTAATCAATCAGTTCCACATCTATATCATAGGCAGCATCAGCTTTTAGCTTTTCACTTAAACCTTTAACCTTTAAAGCTATTGCATTGACTGTAAAATCTCTTCTCTTCACATCTTCTTCCAAGCTCGTTCCCCACACCACCTTGTCCGGCCGTCGATTATCGGTGTAACCATCTTCACTTCTAAACGTGGTAATATCAAACGTCTCATATTCATCCTCTTCAATCTCCGCCCCACTGTTCCATTCTCCATTCATCTGTGCCAGCAAATGCTCTGGCCCCACCATCACCGTTCCAAATGCATTATCATAAAAGCTCTCATCAAAAATTGGCATAATTTCATCCGGCGTAGCATTAGTAGTCACATCCCAATCGCGGATCACTTCTCTTTCCAACAACAAATCTCGTACTGCTCCACCCACCACATACGCTTCATACCCCGCCTCTTGGAGTTTGTGGATAATAAACAAAACTAGCAGTGGTAATCTAACTTGTTTCTGCACTAGGCTTATGATAACACGTAATAGAATTTCTAATTTATTAATTGCTAAATAAGCACCAAATCACAAGCACCAATTACCAAACAATATCGAAACCACAAACTCTAAACACTCAAACGTTTTGATATTGATAAATTAATATTAGAATTTGTTTGGAGTTTGATGCTTGATGCTTGAAATTTCTTTATGAATTGGTCTATCAAATCCACCCTTCCACCAACCATCACCAAAGATCGTCATCAGCACATCATCGACCTCCTCATTAAGAGTCGGGGACTGACTACCAAATCAGCCATCAAAGATTTTCTTGGTCCCTCTCATCCCCGCGACTTGAGCCTCAAAGACGTTGGTCTCCAACCTTCCGCTCTCAAAGCTGCTGCCACCCGCATCAATCAGGCTATTACCACAGGCCAGACCATTGTAGTCTATGGTGACTACGACGCAGATGGCATCTCAGCCACGGCCATTCTTTGGCTTACTCTCCATGCTCTTGGTGCCAAAGCCTATCCTTTTATTCCGGACCGGCAGCGCCACGGTTACGGCCTTTCCCTCAAAGGCATCCAAGAAATTCTCGATTCTTCTCCGTCTAAACCCTATTGCCTAACCCCTAAATCCTCTCTCATTATTACCGTCGATAACGGCATCGTCGCCCACGAAGCCGCCACTTTTATCAAAGACCAAGGTTTTGACCTCATCATCACTGATCATCACCAGCCATCAGATACCCTACCACCGGCAGATGTTCTTGTTCACTCCACCCAAATTTGTGGTGCTGGTGTAGCTTGGTTTTTATCTCGCCAACTTCTGGAATCATCGTCTGCCAAACTCTCCGCAGACTCTCTTCTCGATCTAGTCGCCATTGGCACTATTGCTGACCTCATGCCTATGATTGGTGTCAATCGCGCCCTGGCCAAACACGGCCTGGTTACCCTGTCAAAATCACAAAGACCAGGGTTGCTGGCCCTCAAGACCGAAGCTGGTATCACCGACCAGCATTTAAGTGCCTACCATGTGGGGTTTATTATTGGCCCCCGTATCAACGCCATGGGCCGGCTCGAGCATGGTATGGATGCTCTCCGACTCTTGTGCACCACCAATTCCCAAAAAGCCACTGACCTCGCCCAACTCCTCGGCGACACCAATCGTAGTCGTCAAGACCTCACCTCAGAAATGACCGACATGGCTGACCAAATCTACCGTTCTATACCTGGTGCCACCGATAACAAAATCATCATCATCGACCATCAAGAATTCCACGAAGGTGTCATCGGCCTTATCGCTGGTAAGCTCACCGAAACTTATTCCAAACCTTCCATTGTCATTAGTCGGGGAGAAGAAGTCAGTAAAGCTTCAGCTCGTTCAATTAAGGACGTCAATATCATCGAACTTATTCGTACAGCCCAGTCTCACCTTATTAACGCTGGTGGTCACCCTGGTGCTGCCGGGTTTACTATCCAAACCAGCAAGATTGATATCTTCCGCCAAACCCTCATCACCACCGCCAACACCACCATCGACCCATCTTTGCTGCAGCCTTCACTCGAAATCGACTGCCAGGTTGACCTGTCCGACCTCGACCTCGATCTCTACGACCGCCTCCAAACCTTCGAACCTTTTGGTATTGGTAACCCCAGACCAGTATTTGCCACCACAGCCCAAATTACCGAGCTTCGCACCGTCGGCCGCGACTACCAACACCTAAAGCTCAAACTTACCCCCTTTAAAGGACAGTCCCTTAAAGGTCAGCATCAATCAACATCAAAACAAAATATCGACGCCATCGGCTTCAATCTTGCAGCAGCTAATCAAGGTCTCAAACCCGGCGACATTACCAACCTCGCCTTCAAGTTAGACAAAAATGAATGGAACGGACACACCAATGCACAACTAATCATCAATGACATTACTAAAAAAAGATAACTAATGTTCAATGACACTAACTCCAGAAAAATCCATGTGTTCCGTGTTTAAATAAACATCCACAATGTCTGATACTAACTCACCATTAATGTCAGAAGATACTCTTTCAAAAACATAGGACATCAAATGGAACTTTCTTGTTGCTAATCCAACATCAAGTTCATGGCTGTGTGGATTAGCCCGTTCCGAAAAAGTTCTGAACAGACCGACTTGGCATTCTAAAAACTCAAACACTTCCTTCCTGCTTGAACGCGATAATCTTTCAAGAACAGACGCCGTCTGTCTCGCTGAATCCTCAGCAGGAACGCTACACGCATCAGTCAAGTATTTCCCATAAAGTACGGCGACAATTGGCAATACATCGCTCCTTAAGAAAATTATCTCGACTCTTCTGAGTTGGTCAACCTTATTGATCGATACTTGACCTGTTGCAGAACTCATTAACTCTTGTGTAATGTACTTCTCTAGTCTACACATAACTAAAAAACCTCCATTTCTGGAGGTTGGTGATTAAAACTTAAAATTAAACCGTTTAAACCACCAGCCTCTGATCATGCCAGAGCATGACTTGGGGGTAAATAGAGGTAGTAATAAAACGGCGATTGCTCATATGTGTATCTAGTGTGTTTAACAGACCATAGTTTAGTGCGCTAACACGACTCTTGTCAACCACCAGAAATACAATATAATGTCCACAGACAATAACAGCACTTGAGTCAGGTCGACACCTGACAAGCTGGAAGCAGAACCGAGCAAATGCTCCTAGTAAATCTTCCCGGGTAAGCCCGTGACAGCAGGCATAAGTGTGCTAAGCATCAACTATGCCTAGCACAATTAAAGGTGGCACCGCCCTCACAATAGTGAGGACCCTTTTAGGGGACGGTGCCTTTTTCATACCTAGAATTACCAGTTACTAAAACCAAATTGGAGGCAACATGGAACGCACATTAGCTCTCGAGACTGTTCATAAAATAGGGGAGACCGTTACCCTCAAAGGCTGGGTCAACACTCGCCGCGACCACGGCAAAATCATTTTCCTCGACCTTCGTGACCGCTCCGGCATTGTTCAAATTGTGGTTACCTCCAAGATCAAAGCCTCACCCGAAGACGTCGTCGAAATCACTGGCACGATTAACAAACGCCCAGACAACCTCATTAATCCCAACCTGGCCACAGGTACTGTCGAAGTTGCTGCCGACAAAGTATCTATCACCACCACCGCCAAAGAGCTACCCTTCCCCATCGACACCGACGGCCACGACATCAATGAAGAAGCCAGGCTCAAGTACCGCTATCTCGACCTCAGACGTCCTCGCATGGCCCAAAACATCAGATTGAGGAGTCAAGCCACTACTTTTATCCGTAACTGGCTCACCTCTCGCGACTTTGTCGAGATCGAAACCCCCATGCTTACCAAGACCACTCCCGAAGGTGCTCGCGATTTCTTGGTACCTTCCCGTCTTCAGTCCGGCAAGTTCTACGCCCTGCCCCAGTCTCCCCAGCAGTATAAACAGCTGCTAATGGTTGCTGGCTTTGAACGCTACTTCCAGTTTGCCCGCTGTTTCCGCGACGAAGATCCCCGCAAGGACCGCGCCTACGGTGAATTCACTCAGCTGGACATGGAGCTCTCATTTGTCACCCAAGAAGACATTCTAGTATTAATCGAGCACATGTTTACCGAGTTAGTCTCCCAGGTATTTCCCCACAAGCACGTCAGCCAATCCCCATGGCCTCGCCTCGCCCACAAAGATGCAGTCGCCCAATACGGCACCGACAAGCCAGACCTTCGCCAAGACAAAACCGACCCCGATGAGCTCGCCTTTGCCTGGACCCTAGATTTTCCTCTCTTCACCGAGCAATCAGAAGAAGACTTCTTCCACGGCTCCGGCTCTGCCAAATTTGCTCCGTCCCACCACATGTTCACCGCCCCTCACCCCGACGACGTCCCCCTCCTGGATACCGACCCCACCAAGGTCCGCGGCCTCCAGCATGACCTGGTCCTCAACGGTTTTGAAGTTGGCGGTGGCAGTATTAGGATCCATGATCCAGCCGTTCAACAAAAAGTCTTTGACTTGATCGGCTTCTCCCCAGAGCAAAAACAAGAGTTTGACCACATGCTCACCGCTTTCACTTACGGTGTCCCTCCTCACGGCGGTATCGCCCCAGGTCTCGACCGGTTCATCATGGTCGCCCAGGGTGAGCCCAGCATCCGTGAAGTCATGGCTTTCCCTGCCATATCATCTGGCAAAACTGCAGTCATGGATGCCCCCTCTGCTGCTACCGATGAACAATTAGCCGAGCTATCTATCCAGACAGTCAATCTCGATTCCGATTCCTCATCTCCTCTTTTTGACCGCATCATCAGTAAGCTCGAGCACCTAGGCATCAAATATCAGCTAGACGAACACCAGCCAGTTTACACCAGTGAAGAATCGGCCAAGATCAGGGGTGCCGACCTCAAGCAAGGGGCCAAGGCCCTGCTTATGTACGCCGACAAAAAACCCATCCTGGTGGTGGTCTCCGCCGCCACCAAAGTCGATACCAAAGCTCTCAAACAGCTCTACACCATCAAGGACCTCAGGATGGCCACCAAAGACGAAGTCGAGAAGGTCAGCACTGTGCCAATTGGTGCCGTACCTCCCACTGGAAGTCTTATGGGTATCACCACCTACGTGGACCAAAAACTTGGTGAGAACAAAAAGATTTCCTTCAACGCCGGCCGTCATGACCGCTCTATCACCATCAGCTACCAAGACTACTTGCGCTTGGAGCAACCCACCGTTGGCGACTTCTCCCAGTAGTTAAACAGACGCACAACTAACTTTTCCTCGTACCCTCACTCCAGTTCCTAACTACAACTCCACCCGATGTTGCCAGAGTACGCAACATCGGATGTTGGCTAATCTGGCAACATCGGGATACGGCAATTTACAAAAACAAGGACCAGTTCAATCTTTCGCTATCGTGTCTACTTCGCTAGCCAGATCTGGTATAGTCGTGGTATGCCAAAACTAACCAACCCCAGTCACCTCTCCACCCCCGCCCGTCTGATCCTCACTGGCATAATATTGTTATGCATCTTCTTTCTGATACTGCTTATTCTTCCTAATTTTCATCCTGTGGCATTCTTTCCGGGTCTTCATCAGCCATCCGCCGCTCAGGCAGAAACCAAGCTTCCGCCCCCACCCCCGCTCCCCACCAAATCAGCTCAGGCCCCCAGTCTCGACCTTCAAGCCCAAGGAATCATCGCCATCGATACAGTCACCGGTGCCATCCTATTTGAACAAAACCCAGACATTGAACTTATGCCCGCCTCTACCACTAAGCTCATGACCGCGCTAGTAGCTCTCGACGCTTATTCTTTGGACCAAATCATTACCATCGACCAAGAAGATCGCACAATCGGTAACACTATGAAGTTAGTTAAAAGCGAACAGCTGACTGTTTCCGATCTGCTCTACGGTGCTCTGGTTGCCTCTGGCAATGACGCCGCTCTGGCTTTGGCCTTGTCATACCCCAACGGTGGCTACACCGGTTTTGTGGCGGCTATGAACCAAAAAGCCGCTGATCTTGGCCTCACCCACACTCACTATCAAAATGTCTCCGGCGTCGAATCCCCAGGCCATGTCACCACGGCTCGTGACTTAAGCAGGCTTACTCTCGAAGCCCTTAACAACTCCACCCTCCGTCGCATTGTCGCCACCAAGAAGGTCTTGGTTACCAGCACTGACGGCAAATATCACCATCAGCTCGTCTCCACCAACGAACTTCTGGGTACGGTTGACGGGGTCATGGGCGTCAAGACTGGCTGGACCGAAAATGCCGGAGAATGTTTGGTCACCTATGTCAGCCGTAACAATCATTCCATCATCACCGTTATCCTCGACAGCCCCGATCGCTTTGGTGAATCTCAACAACTCATTGATTGGATTTACTCCAATTACACCTGGACCAACTCCTAAACTCACCTCTTACTGTAACCACATATCACTAACCGCCGGTACATATCCCATAAACCCATCATCACCCTCAAACACATAAATAGGCTGCAAGTAACTTTCGCTGTTCAAGCTATCATAATAAGCAATACTTACCCGACGTACCACTGCCGTATCACCATTTTCCGGTGCCACCGCCACATACCCTTCCCCTCCATTTAGTTTCTGCCACGCCACATCCCCACTTATCAGCGGATAGGTTTCAAACTGCTGGTACTCCACTTGGGTATGTTTGTACTCGGCTAGGAGTATCCTCTCCCCTTGGCCCCTGGACCCGGAAAATATAAAGTGCCCTAGTCCCACATTTGGGTCGGCCGGCAGGATCTTGACCTTATCAACAGATTGTCTAAACAAATTCACTTCCACAAAGTCAGCATCCGACAAACTAATAGCCTTGACCATCTTGCCACCAGAATATTTCAGGTAAGTCGCCACTGCTTCTCCATTTACCATATCTGCCGGCAGCGCTCCCGCCTGCTTCAAATAATTCTTTGCCTCAGCAATCGCTTGTACCTCACTGGGGATCAGTTTTTCATTCAATAACTTAGGATTTGTCTCCCATGCCACCTTCATTGTAAAGTTGCCAGTGGTGTAGTCCAAATCCAAAGTCGCCGGCATCGGCGAGGTGTTTTTCCACCGGTACAGCGTGCCCGACGTTTGTTCCGGCTCAAATACAAACCCCAGAGCTGCTGCTTTTTGTTTGCCCCGATCAAGGCCCAGCAACGAGGTCTGTGATTTAGAAATAAAATACACTTTTGCACTTGGTCCATAGCTGGGGACACTTCCGTCCACCGTTTCCAATTTATATGTCAACTCACCCGCACTATCCTCAGGAAATACCGGTCTTGGGAGTTTATTAAATCCAACCGTAGGTGGTATCGGTGGGGGCGGCACCATGGCTTTATACATACTAACTGACCAGGTCAGCAGCACTCGTCCCACCACTAGAGTCACCAACAGCGCGCCTACTACCTTCACCGACACCCGAGTCACCCTAGCTATTTCTGTTAGGTTAGCCATAGTTTGAGTATAAGTGTTTAGCCTGGTAGAATTCAAGTGAACAATAATTGATCTAATTCACCTAATTTCTAATTGATCTCATCAATTCACAGGCACCAAATTTCCAATTGGTTAATTAGTCAGTGTTTAGATCAATTAGATTGATTAGAAATTAGAAATTAATTAATGACCCTCCGCACTCGCATCGCCCCATCGCCCACTGGTTATCTGCACATCGGTAGCCTGGCTACTGCTCTCAGGAACTACGCCTACGCCAAAGGCCGGGATGGCCAGTTTGTCATCCGCATCGAAGACACTGATCGCGAGCGTTATGTCGAAGGTGCTGTCGAAGCCGTCCTCAAAGTTCTCAAAGATTACGGCTTGGACTGGGACGAAGGTCCTGATATCGGTGGCTCCACCGGCCCATATATTCAATCACAGCGTTTAGATACCTATCAGCAACACGCTCAACAGCTGATTGATGGGGGTCACGCCTACTACTGTTTCTGCACCAAAGACCGTCTGGCCGAAATGCGCCAACACCAGCAAGACCATCATCAGCTGCCCAAATACGACCGTCACTGTCTCCACTTGTCACCAGAAGAGGTCAAAGCCAATCTTGAACAACATCTGCCTCATGTCGTTCGTCTCAAAGTTCCCCATGATCAACAAGTTACTTTCACCGACCTCATCCGCGGTGACATCACCTTTTCCACCAACGAGATCGACGACCAGGTCCTCCTTAAATCCGACGGTTTCCCCACTTATCACCTCGGTGTGGTTACCGACGACCATCTCATGAACATTAGCCACATCATTCGGGGTGAAGAATGGATCAGCTCCACTCCCAAACATGTCCTTCTCTACCAAGCTTTCGGTTGGCCTGTTCCCGTCTACGCCCACACTCCCGACTTTTTAAGCCCCACCGGCAAAGGCAAAATGAGCAAACGCCAAGGCGATGTCTCGGCCCAGTCTTTCCTCGACAAAGGCTACCTTCCCCAAGCCATGCTCAACTTCCTCATGATCATGGGCTGGGCCCCAGAGGACCAGCAGGAAGTCCTGACTCTCGACCAGTTTATCCACCAGTTTGATATTGCCAAGGTCAGCGCCAAGTCGGTCACCTTTGATTTAAACAAGCTCAACTGGCTCAACGGCCTCTACATCAGAAAATTATCTGACCAAGATCTTCAGCAACAACTTACTCCCTACAAACCGACCGACATGTCAGCAGCCCAATTCCGCCAAGTCATCCCTCTGGTTAAAGAGCGTTTGGAGTACCTATCTCAGTTCACAGAGATGACTGCCTTTTTTGTCAGTAATCCCGATATCAATCTCCACGATCTTCTCAAAGAATCCAAAGTAACGGCTGCCGACACTGCCGACTATCTTGCGAAGGTTCAAACGACTCTCGAATCACTCAGTGACTGGTCGGTTGCTGCTATTGAGTCCGCTCTCCACCAGTTCCAACAAGACATCGGCTGGAAACCTCGGCCCGCCTTTATGACCATCCGTCTCGCTGTTACCGGCCGTCCCGCTACCCCACCGCTTTTTGATACTCTCCATGTCATTGGTCAATCAACCGTTATTACTCGCCTGTCCCATGCCCAAAAAATCCTCCGCTCCTAAGTCTAGCCACATCATCCGCCAGCTTGCCCGCCGCGCTGATACGGCTAAAAGCCGCTTTCGCACCAAACACGCTTCTGCTCACCTTTGGCTTCAATCCCGCCACCTCAATTTGTCACACGTTCGTACTCACTCCAAACGCCTGCTCACCTCAGGCGTGATTGCTGGTACTCTCATGCTCACTCCACCCAATCCCTATGGTCTGCCCCAGTCTTCCACTGTCAAACAGCGGCTGGCTCAATTGCATCTCACTCCCAGCACATATGACCATCACCAGCTCAGTGTTGACTTGGCTAGCGCCATTCCTACTAGCAGCACCCATCTTGCCCCCGATCAACAACAAGCTCTTGAGCAGCAGCTTCTGGACCAGTTTGGTATCACTGCTACCAATAACCTCGACGGTCACCAGCTCAACTCCTCTGTTGGTTTCATTGGTTCCGAACAGCACCTGACCCGCTTCCCTGGAGACGACATTTCCTGGCACGACCAGTTTCCAGAGTCCGGTTTAGCACCGGGTTTAGGTGCATGGGGATACTTCACCTACTCCAAAGACTCTTTCACCAAGACTGACCTACTTAGGGAAAAATATTACTTTGCCGTTCCCACTATGTACTTGCCGGGTTGGAACCAAAACCACACCCAACTAGCTAAGTGGTACAAATACCGCAAAATGATTGCCATCAACCCTCAAAATGGGGCTATTATAGTGGGTGTAGTTGCCGATGCCGGGCCAGCAGCTTGGACTGGTAAACAGTTTGGTGGTTCTCCCGAAGTCATCCACGCTCTCCGCCCCACCTCTTCCACCAAGCTCGGCAAAATTATCTTGCTCTTTGTTGACGACCCCAATGACCAAATCCCTTTGGGGCCAGTCACTGCTCCACTTTCTCCCCAAATAGAACTTACCTAATTCTCTGGAGATCATCTATGGGCGCCCTCTTTTATGACCATCTTACCCGCATGGAGACCCTCTATACCGAAATTGAATTACTCTCTCTCGATCGGTCCGAAAAAATCATTATTATTGACCACATCGAGGCTCGACTCCACCATCAGGTTCTGGAAGTGGTCCTCGACCACCTACCCCCATCTGACCATCAATACTTTTTAGAGCTTTTTCACCAACAGCCCCACCACCACCAGCTCCTTGATTTCCTCAAGTCCAAAATAATTGGTATCGAAGATAAGATCAAGACCACCGCCGACGAAATTAAATACGATACCCTATGCCTGATTCGCTCCCATTCGTAAACCAGCAGCTGCTTTCATCATCGCCGCCCCATCTCCCCCCACCCAAACGTTGGTCCTGGCCTACCTTAATTATTGTCGCCCTCCTCACTACCATCGCCACTGTCTTAATTGGAAATTTATTGGTAACTCAACTTTTTGCACATTTTTAGATCAATTTTTTTCAACAATCAGTTATCGCTTGGACGGAATCAAGTAACTAGGTTCAATTGAGACTTGCAAATTGTTGGCTTTTAAGGTAATTTGTCCTCAAACACCAACCAAATCTACCCATATATTACTCATTCCCTATTGCTCTATAATAACAGTGTTGGTTCCTCTCGATTACTACTCGATTCGGGTCATTTGACAAACCAATAAAAGCTGAAATAATATACACTATCTCAAACTATACGAAGATATGAACTATTTAAGGCGAAACCTTTTTCAACTCATCCTGCTTACCGGTCTGCTTGTCACCCTTTCCCTCGCCACACCTGTCAAAGCTCAAGATTCAACCACCATCAGTATTATCCCCCCCAAATTTGAGTTATTTGCCAACCCCGGTGATATTATTACCGAAACAATCAGGATCAGGAACGACTCCGAAACTCCTCAAACCTACGGAGTCTTAGTGGAGGATTTTAGTTCATCTGGTGAAGAAGGCAAAGTTGTTCTCGAAGAAGGTCAGGAAGACACCGTCTATTCCCTTCGTAAATGGATCGAGTTAAGTAGCACTAATCTTCTTATCCAACCTGGAGAAGAAACGATCTTCCCCTTTACGATTAGTGTTCCCAAGAGCGCCGAACCTGGTGGCCATTATGCCTCCATTCTCTTCCAAATTGGTGGGGCCGATGTTAATCCCGACCAGACTGTTACCTCAGTCCAACACCGCGTCGGGTCACTAGTGCTCCTCCGAGTTTCCGGCAACGTGGTCGAACAGGCTTCAATCGAATCTTTTCAGGCCCCCGCCTACTCACGTCAAGGCCCAGTTGATTTGTCTCTCCGTATCAAAAACGAAGGTACTACCCACGTCCGGCCCAGCGGCACCATCATCATCACCAACATGTTTGGCAAAAAAGTCGACGAGATTCCTCTCAATGGTCTCAACGTCTTCCCCGGCGCCATCCGCAAAATGGACACTACCTGGGATAAAGGCACGCTCTTAGGTCAATATACTGCCACACTGGTCGCCACTTATGGCCAACAAAATCTCCCTCTTACCGCCGCTACCAAGTTTGTGGTCATCTCTCCTATAGCAGGTATCCTTATGGTGGTCGGAGTCATTGCCGCCCTTCTCTTTACGATCTCCGCCCTACAGGGCCGCAATCGGCTCCTCAAAGCTCTCAAAGTTATTATCTCCGGCGAGTAGTTAAAATCTCCACCTCTAGTCTGTTGTGTATTCTTTCATTACCCCATTTTCGTTGCTAGGAATTTGCATTTGTATCTAGGATTTGTGGTACTAGCTCATTGATTGCTACAATGACACTAGCCCTAGTTTTCAGGGTAGTTTTACTATTGGACAAATAAAAATTACTATATTCTATTTCCCTAAGATCATTCTTGGGCTACAGAGGAATTTCACCGCCAGCCTAGACTCTGCCAAAAAGTAATTCACCTCGATAGCTGCTCTGTCCACAAGCACAAGTCACCAAGCTAAGATCTTAAAAAAACTCCAATACTGACTCAAATTACTATCAATCTATTACCATTGCTGTCTCCATGAGTAAACAGATCGTCATTGTTATCAGCACCTTTCTCATAATCTTCTTCGCCATAGCCCTCAAGACTACTAAGGTACATGCTGAATCAGCTGCCCTCGACTTTCTATCCGACCTCCTCTCTGCAGGCGAACCTGACCGCTACCATGTCGATCATATCGTTTCTTTTACTCTTCCCGAAGATGCCCAAGTGGTTACTCCTACTGACTGGATCCGCATTGACCTTTCTCACTTCAACAATGTCACTGGGGCCAATTTTGTTGGTGGCCAGTTTGGTGGCACCCCTTCCTTTTCCAAAGATGGCACCGTCGTCAAGATCACTGGCATTAGTATCGTTCCTGGTAACGAGATTAGCATCCAGGGTATCACTGCTGACAACCCTCACTCTATCGATCTCTATAGCTTTACCGTCACTATCTCTGAGGACGAGGCTGGTACTATCGTTAAAAACGTTGGTAATGCCTACGCCGCCGCCTTCCAGGGTGGTATCAATATGACCGCCACCGTAAGTGTTCCCTCCGCCCGTATCATCGTCAGTGGTCACACTGCCCCCCAAACTCAAGTATATTTTACCGAGGGTGGACCGGTCATGGGCACCACCTTTGCCGGGCTCGACGGCTATTATTCCAAGCTATTTTCTGGTCTTGAACCAGGCACCCACTATCTAGGTGTCCACGGCCTCGATGTAAACAGCCTCAACACTTCCATCATTAACCTAAGCGTTTACGCTCCGGTATATCAGACCACCAATGTCTACAACCTACTTTTATCCCCAACTCTGCGCATCAACACCACCTCCATTCTTCAAGGTGATCGGCTGATTGCCAGCGGTTCAGCTTATCCCAATACTGCCATTACTCTATTTACCGACGCTCCGGTTAGAAGCTACACCGCCACCACCTCTGCCGCTGGCAACTGGACCAAGACCATAACCAATAGTGAAGACTATAGCGTTGGTGACTACCGTATCTATGCCATTGCCCAAAGAAGCAACGGCATTCAAAGTTTATTTAGTCCTTCCCGCATCTTCACGGTTGTCAGTAGCAGCAGCGGTGGGGGAGCCGCTTGCGGCGATATTAGTCAGGGAGATCTCAACTGCGACGAGATCGTAGACCTTAGCGACTTCTCTATTCTCATGTACTATTGGGGTACTACCAACGCCACCGCTGACATTAACGGTGACGGCCTCGTCGACCTGACTGACTTCTCGGTGATGATGTACTACTGGGGCACATAATCTAGCTACATCGGCCTATCAACCTTTTCCTCCACTCACCAATCTCCACCCATCCACCACTCCGGTTAAATAAGCTTGAGCCAGCTCTCTACCTCTGTCCAATCGCATCAGTCCTAACCAGTTCACCGGCACATTAATCAGCGTGTACCCCAGATACCGGCCTACTTTCGCCCCTCCCCCAAAATGTCTGGCTATTATTAGCCACGGATTCCGGCCCCAACAATATGCTCTCAGTGGGGTCAGCTTGAGCTTACTTGTCTCTCGTACCAGCGGTTTTGTCCACACTTTGCCTTTCCATCTGCTGGCCTTAATTCGTATTCCCCAATCCATATCTTCATAACCATGAAAAAAATTAGTGGTAAATCTGCCCACTTTTTCAATTGCTTTTGCCCGTACCAACAAGTTTTCTATTCTCACCCAGTCGACCGGCTGCCACCAACCACCAACCTCTGTTTCATCATACCTGTCAAAAAGTCTAAAACTAGCCCAGCCTACTCCTCCTCCTCCAGCTTCCATTCCTCGGCTTGTCTTCACTCCTCCCCCCACCAACCCCACTTGGTTATCAGCCAAACCCTGGCTCAACACTTTCACCGCCTCAGCTAATACTCGATACCTACTATCCACCAGCCATACCCAGTCGCATCCAGCCAGCATCGCCTTATCGATCAACATGTTGTAGGCCGCACTTTCTGACAATGTCTCAGCCACTACCTCTCGGCGAATACTCAGTCTCGACTTATCTACTAACTGTTTGCTCTTTTGTGAAGGCGAACAATTATTGTCCATAAGCAACACTTCCATCTCCTCCCACAGGACACTTTCTAAGCTCTTCAGTAGTCCCGCCACATCCCGTTTATTGTTCTGATTAATCACCAATACTCCAACTTTCACTGGTACTTCAGCAGAAATTTTCATAACATCCCATTCTTTCCATTTATATATCTCCAATCTCGTCTGGCCTCAACTTCAATTTTAAGACAAAACTTGATTGATTATTACCCCAAAACTTGTTAGTGTTATTCCAGGGCCCCAGCGCCTTAATGCTTACGTGGAACCATTATCTATGTCACAACGCCAAACTGCCAAAACCAAAACACCAGCCGCCCAAAGACATTTCTATAAGCAAGCTGGCAAGACCAAAAAACAACTCTTTCAGCCTAAAAAACGTACTGCCAAGCTCCTCCAGCCACCAGCAGAAGTACTTTCTCCAGCTGCTGTTACACCACCATCCCCACCACCACCCAAAGATGCTTCTCCTTCCGTTGCTGCCCCTGCCCCAGCACCCACACCCTCCCCACCGACAGATCCCGCCGAAGCCGAAAAACAGGCCCTCACCCGCACCATCGAAGATACCGTAGCTCGCCTGGCTCACGATAACCAGCTCCATGTTGAGCAAAAGCAGGCAGCTGATCAGCCGGCTGCTCGCGAAGTTGCTCCCCAGGAGTTTGATGGCTTATCTGGCCCCAACGAACAGTACGAGCTCTTATCTCAAGAGATCCGTAACTATCAAAGAAAAACTTCCAAGCTCACCCACGAACTTGACGTCATCAAAACAGATTTTGATAAAGAAAAAAAACAGCTCAAGCGTACCATTATTGACTTAAGGCAAGAGCTCCATCGTACTGCACCTCTCCATGACCACAAGTTTTTCTCCCTTTCCGAGGACGTCAAGCAGGCCATCAACGAAATAGAAACCAGTGTCGACGGCCCTCTCGACCCTGACGCTATCAACACCATGGTCGCCTCGGGTATCCCAGCCCCTTCAACTACACTGCCCAATTCTCCCGCTGCCCCTGCCCCAGCATTTTCATCCATGGCTCCGTTACCCACCCAGGCGACTGCCCAACCATCACTTGCCGTTACTCCCAAAGGCAAAGACAAAAAACTGCTCATCACTGGTGTTGTCCTCCTCTTCTTTTTAGTCAGTGGTGCTGCTGTTTCCTACAAGGTTATGAGTAAGCCTCAGGTAGACCAAAAACTTGTTGATCAATACTTAGAGTCTGGTCAGGTTCAAGGTGCCCAAAACGTAGACGACTCCGCCCCCAAAGTCGATCGCTACGCCGAGATCCCCTTCGACCAAACCAACTGGCAAGGATTTGAAGATCCTTTCTATGGTATTAGGTTCCAATACCCCGCCAACGTCGCCGAGAAACAAAAGAACGGTAACGGTATCGCCATCCTCAGAAAAGACAGCTACCTTTTTAAATTCCAACAAATTCCCTCAGAGCTTGGAGTCAAAGAATACTGGGACCAAACCAAAAACTCAGAGATCAATTACCAAGTTGAGGAGGTTAAATTTAAAGGAAAGACCGCTCTCCACCTAACCACCACCGACCAAGTTGATTATCCCGGCGAAAAATATCTCGTTAAAAACAACGACTCCATCCTCGACCTCTGGTTCCCCACACCTAGTGATAAATTTTCTGATGATGACATGCAACGTGTCCAAAGAATTATGGATACCGTTAGCTTCTTTTAATAGTACCAACGCCGCCGTTCCTGCCCTAGAGAATCCAATCACTACTTATCCACCCAGCCTGTATTATGTCCAAAATTAAATTCTTTAGTTCCACCACCATTCTCTTTGTCAGTGCCTTGGTACTGGTGGCTTCAGGTTTAGGGCTATATTTTCTTTCCCACCCCATTAGTCTGGCCCAGATCTTCAACCACCACCAGCCCGGTACCCTCACCGTCCATCAACCTAGTAGTGAGTTAGTCAACCAGCCCTTCAAGGTAGATATTCAAATGGATACTGCCGGCCAAGCTGCTAACGCTGTCGGTGTTTATCTCCACTTTGATCCTCAAAGGCTGCAGCTCCTCAACATCGACACTACTCAATCCTTTTGTCAGTTCTATCCCGAGAAAAAATTTGATAACGATTTAGGTATCGTCTCGCTGGCTTGTGGCAGCCCTCATCCTGGAGTCACCGGTAAAAACACTGTTATGACCCTCGAATTTCTCCCCACTGCAGTTGGCGCCACCTCCATCACTACCGACCCCAAAAGCAAAATTCTCCTCAGTGATGGCAAAGGCACCAACATCCTCTATAACCCACCAGTCATCAATTTAAATATTCTCCAAAATCTATAGGCCATCATGACTAGACGCTTCCTCTGGTTATTATTCCTGCTTGTTGGTATTCTGCTACCTGCTCGCGCCCAGGCCTCCCCTCGGTTTTATATCTTCAATACCGACAATAAAGCCGTTGTTGGTGCCCCCAAGACACTGTCCCTTTACTTAGATACCGACTCCCAGACCATCAACACCGTCCAAACTGTCATCGGTTTTAACACCAGTTACATTACCATCCCTAGTTCCGGCCTCAATGTCTTAAGTTCCAGGTGCAGTTTTTGGTCCCCGGCCAACCCTGGGATTGGGGACGGCTCCACCACCACCCCCTATGTCTATAACAACAATCAAGTTATCTTTGCTTGTGGTTTTAGTTCCCCCAACTATTTCACCTCCACCGATAGTGTTGGCAAGTTAGTCCTCAAAATTACCTTTCTCCCTTCTCAAGTTGGTACCACCACCCTTAGCTTTAGTAACACCAAACTTTGGTCTGGTGCTGGAGTTCAATCATCTTCATCAGCTTCCCTCAACTATGACTTAGCCATCTACGCCTCAACCGCTTCTGCCTACGGTTGGGTCACCCCCGCCCCCAC
>Ga0210057_1003140_pt1 | contig 22949 bp, 23 predicted proteins | sample CryGeyCG2114_010_2_FD_183968 | JGI IMG/M metagenome (GOLD analysis project Ga0210057, IMG submission 183968) | Groundwater microbial communities from aquifer - Crystal Geyser CG10_big_fil_rev_8/21/14_0.10 (SPAdes) (version 2) | ecosystem: Environmental > Aquatic > Deep subsurface > Groundwater ...
TTCTTTACGAACAATGGGCAGAACCCACCTTAAGCGCTCTTCTTTGATTGTTTTTGCCATAGATATTGCCATATACCAAGATTATACAGTCTTGGGCAAAAACCGCCATATGTGTCGGCACATTACAATTGGCTATTGACAAATATTCAAAAGTATGATATAATACTTAATCGAACATTGACAAGTATGACGTAATCAAGGGGCGCCTTGCCCCGCCAGCCACAGCATGCGATCCTGCGGGGTCCCAGCTGATGGCCAGCACAAGGAGGTCTCTCATTGTGTAATTGTAACGCAAGAGGTCCCCCGTGACATGCATTTTTTACTTGTCACCTCCGTATGCGGCTTAGGGAGAATAGCAGTCGCCGCCAACGACGCCCCCGGGACAAAATGCGCATGAAAGTAAACGACGCGCACCCGGGACCCTGAATTCCAACAGACGTGAGGTTATTGATGCCAAGAACGAGAAGTCCCCCGGTCTAGTTCATCTGGCTGTTGTAATAAGCAGCCAAGTAGACAGCGCGACTGCATCAGGCCGCCATGCCACGGCGCTCTCATCCTGCGGGGTGACGCTGATGGCCGGCACTCATCACTCGAACTAAATTTGGATTTAGGAAGAGAGGTGTAGAAAGCACATGATGTAAGATCCTTCTCGACAGCGATCCGGTTTATGAGATCGACAGGACCCCGGGTCGCTCCAAAAAAGTTGACCGAAGCCACAGGTCCCAGCCTGGGGACATAGAACCCTAACGCAGCACTTAAGACGGAGCTGTGGAATGATTCGCAGTAGAGATTCGCCGAAGTAGAAGTCTTTGACTTTTACTCAACTCTGCGGCACAGGATCCTCAAGTACACGTCATCATATCCCCATTCCTATGGGGACGCGCGGGAGCCAAGTCCCAAGGTGCAAAAGATTAGCACTACCGGACCCCTGGAAACAAAGCGCAACCATAAGGCTGACCACGCCGCCTTGATTGGAAAGTGGTCTTGGTTCGTCCAGTTGCTTTGGCGGACGGATCAAGTATTCAGAGCACCCACCTGGACTGGGGTACGTCAGTCCGAGTAAAAGCCTACAAAAAACCAACGTCAGCTTAAGAATTGTATTAATAATGACGGAGGACAGAAAGCGCATGACGCTCTAACGTAGACACTACTTACACGAGCAAAGTCTGCACCAGTGGCTTAGAATTTGATTAATGCCAACGGAGGTCAGAAAGCGCATGAAGGGCTAGTACCGCTCGTTCCTGAGGACCAAATTTTTAGTGCGGTTCGAACGGTTAGAATGGTTCGAACGTTCCCATCCTCAGGAACAGATGACAGACAAGAAAATCCCCATTCTTGTGGGGATACGCGCCATGATCCTAGCACCCAATAGACCAAATGGTCGACGAGGTGAAGTGATCTCCGCGCACATGTGGGCGATATCGTACCTCGTCCCTAGAATATAAGACGAACGTACGTGGCTGGGTCGTTATCCCGGCTGGATTTTGAGGCAGGTTGATCCAATACAACCTCCCGCGGAGCATACCGCGATAAAAAACAGCCATTGCACGCTTGCAGTGGTCAGGGGAAGTCTTCGGACAACCCCTTTTTGTTTTACAAAAAAACTGAAAGCGACACGTCGACGTGTCGCTTTCAGTTTTGTATAGTATTATTGGTGATTTTCAGCCAATCGTATTGTATTCTTGAGCAGATAAGCGATTGTTAGTGGTCCGACACCGCCTGGAACTGGCGTGATATACCCAGCTTTTAGCATGACATTATGAAAATCAACATCACCCACGGTCTCATCACCCAGGTCATTGATGCCGACATCAATTACCACTGCCTGATCTTTAACAAATTCATTGGTGATATACTTAGGGTTGCCAATAGCGACAATTAATATATCAGCTTCATGACATTTTTCTTTGTGATCAGGATCTTTCAAGTTTGTCCCCGTCACTTGATTGTGCTTAGCATACAAAAACTTGAATGGTTCGGCAAATATTTCACTATTGCTCAGAATGGTGATTTTTTTATTCTCCAGTTTTATTTTTGTTTCCTGAATCATCGCATCAATACCCAGCGCCAAAGGGGATAAAATCTCAGGCTTTCTAGCTTGGAGTTTTAAAATATTTTCTGGGTGAAAACCGTCCACATCTTTTTTCGGATCCATGGCTTTGATAATTTCTTTTTCATCAAATTTTTCTGGGAGGGGGAGTTGAACCAATATTGCGTCAATGTCCGGATCTTGGTTCAAGAATTTTATTACTTCGATGATTTCTGAGTCAGTTTGGCTCTCGTCAAATTTGTACAAATGGAAATCTATTTCTGCTCGCTCACAAGCTCTTTCTTTCAAGGTAACATAAAGTTCAGAGGCTTTGTCATTGCCTACTAAAATCGCGGCCAATCCGGCAAGTATTTTTTTTTCTTTGATTATCTTGCATGTTTCTTGATTGATTCGTTCCGCCAAAAGCTTGCCATCAATTATATTACCTTTCAAGGATACGCCTTGAACCTCCATATAATAAGTGTTTATTGATTAAGTTCAGGATACAACGGGAATTTTGCCGTCAACTCATGTACCTGTGTTCGTAACTCAGCCAGTTTCTCATTATTGTCCTTGTTTGTCAATGCGTGATCAATCAACTGGACTATCAGTTTCATCTCTGATTCCTTCATTCCCCGAGTGGTGACAGCTGGAGTCCCGAGACGAATACCTGACGGATCCATTGGACCACGCGGGTCATCTGGGATCGCATTTTTATTCAGGGTGATGCCAGCCAGATCCAAAGCGTTCTGGGCTTCTTTCCCCGTGATATTTTTTTCTGTTAAATCAATCAACAGCAAATGATTCTCGGTGGTTCCAAAACAAATTGCATAGTTGAGATTTTTAAACTCAGCCTCCATGGCTTTGGCGTTGAGTAATATTTGTTTTGTATAAGATTGAAATTCTGGTTCGAGGGCTTCTTTGAAAGCAATCGCTTTGGCCGCGATATTATTTTCATGAGGACCGCCTTGCAATCCCGGGAACACTCCTTTATCAATTTGTTTAGCAAATTTTTCTTTACACATGATCATGGCCCCGCGAGGGCCGCGCAATGTTTTATGCGTTGTGGTTGTGACCACATCAAAAATAGGTACTGGGTTTTCCAGTTGCTTGCCGGCTATCAATCCGGCAATATGAGCAATATCAGCCATGGTATAGGCGCCAACTTCGTCAGCAATTTCTTTGAATTTTTTATAATCAAGATTACGAGAATAGGCAGAAAATCCGGCTAGAATAAGTTTTGGTTTGTGTTCCAAAGCCATCTGCCTTAAATTATCAAAATCAATTTCACCTTGAGCGTTTGTTTTGTATCTGATAAAATTAAACACCTTTGACATGTGAGTTACTGGATGCCCGTGGGTCAAGTGGCCACCATGACCGAGGTCCATGCCCAATATGGTGTCTCCCGGTTCTAATAAAGCAAAGTAAACTGCAATATTAGCTGGTGCGCCTGATAATGGCTGCACATTGACGTGCTCGGCTCCAAATAGTTTTTTGGCGCGATCAATTGCCAGCTGTTCTATCTGGTCAATAAATTCATTACCGCCATAATATCTCTTGCCCGGGTATCCCTCAGAGTATTTATTGGTCAAGACACTGCCGAGAGCTTCCATTACCGGTAGCGATACAAAATTCTCTGATGGAATCAATTCTAAGTGTTTTTCTTGTCTTTCCAATTCTTTGTTCATTAAGTCTTTAATTGTTGGATCAAAAGTTGCTATATTTTTCATATAAAAAAGTAGTTAATAGAGTTAATCAGCTTAATTTTAGTATAGTTACAACATATTTTTGGTATTTTAATTATACCAGATTGTCATTACACTGCAAATTATAGTCTTATTTTAGAATAAAAAAATAGTTGACAGTTTATTCTTGGAATGTTAATCTGAGTTATTGCGATTTGTACCTTACAACCGCCCCTGACAAGGAGGGAACGATGGCCAATGTTTCACTTAGGCAAGTTTTGAAATTTTTGGATCAATATGGTCGAAGAGATGAGTCGGAATCAATTGAACTCAATGACAAACTAAAACATTATGACACAGGCTCAGGGTTTTCACCTGAAAGTGTTGTGTTGCGAAATGACGCAATTGCTGAGTTTGATTTAATCAGATCCGGCTATATCAAAGGAACAGTTAGTCGTGATGATTATCTTAAAGCTCAGCGCAAACAGGATGAATTGATTGCCCAGTGTCTCGTTGAAGTAAATGATTTTAAGACGGCCAAGAGACGACAAGAAGCTCTCACTGCCAGAATTCACCAATACACCGCGTTTGTTGCACTTCTGGTTGATGATCTCAAAGCCACCGGTGATTGTGAGTTTTACCTTGCAGATGATGAGATTTTGGTTGAGCCGGAAAAGCTTTCTGAAGAAGCTGTTTATGGTCCTGATGTTAAATTGCAAAATGAGATTCTCTGTGCATTGTATCTGTTGAGATTTGAAAAGAGAGTTGACAATGTCAGTCTTTATCACAAGCAGTCTGCTTGGAAAATTACCTGTCATTGGACGCCCAAGAGTATTTATCACCAGCTATTTTTGATGGCTCAAGAATCAGACCCGAGAGTTGTTATTAATAGCACTTCTTCTAGTGGCCAGGTCATTGATCATGTGGCATTGACTGATACCGGAGTAAAATTTGTTGTCAATTCACTATTAGCGACTACGTTGGCTGATATTTCCGGGATGAATGCCTTGTGTTTGTTGCCGCTCTGGGCCAAAAAGCAGATAACTTTTATCGATCTGGTCGTGGCCGTAGTGGTTGATCTGGGAAAGACTTCCGGATATAAAGGGTCAGATGTAAAAGATTATAATTTCAAGCTGTCTGATATCCAAGGTTGGTTCAGGCTATATGCCGATAAATCAAAGGTAAGTATGTCAATTTATTGTGCTGTGAGAAAGAGTGCGATACGTCTCGGGGACAGGGCCAACTTTAGATATATTAGTGGTCAATTGACTCGTATGATCTATGCACTCACCGATTCTGGTATCAAGTCATATGAAGAACGACTGAAACCTTTTATCTGGGGAATCGAAGTAAAGAAAACCGAAGTCCCGAAGAAAAGTCGAAGAGAAAAATCCAAAGTCAAGCCGAAGGCAAAGAAGCAAGCTAGAAAGAAGATTGAAAAGAAGACGGTGAAAACCAAGCGAGTCAGCAAGGTACAAACTGTAATTCGCTTGGCAGCCCATCAGTTACTTAAAAACAAGACAGATACGTTTACCACGACTGAGATCAAAGAAGTCTTGCTTTCTTGGGCTCCGACTGATGTTGGCGATATTAATACCAGCCGTATTTCGGCCTGTATTATCAACAACATTTCTCGATCTAGTCGGCCAATGTTTAAGCGGGTTGATGTCGGAGCCAATGAGAGACGTTTTGCCAAAAAAAGATTGTTTGCCTTGTCCGACTTGGGCCAAAAACTCAGTCAGACAGATCGCAAACTATACCGCAATTATGCTGCCCGCAAACAAGTTTCAAATCAGGTTCCGACAAGTTCTATGGTCGAATTGTATCGTCAGCGGCAGGTTAACGGTTCCGAATTGCTGACTTTTGTCGTGGGGATGTTAAACTCTGATGCTGTTAGATACCATGACATGATTAATTATCTGAGTGGTTCTGGCTTGAGTCGGGGAGCTTCACGTTCATTAGTGGCCAAGGTGTTGAAGTCATGTGTGAGCAATCACAACCAATTCATTTGTTGCGTGACGGACCATGTTCCTAGGAGTCGACACAATCGTTACGCTTTGACTGAAAAGGGTCGAACAAGATTTGGACAGCTAGCCAAACTTCTGAAATAAAAAAGACTGATAAAATCAGTCCTTTTTTTATTTATTTAATCAGTAGATTGATAATGTTGCTATAAGTCCCACAGGTGTTATCGGACTTTTTGGCACAGATGCGAAAATAATAGTCATCACCCGTATTTAATTCAGACCAGGTATAAGATGTATCGGTGGTCTCAAACGCTAGATCTTGGGGATATTGTGGGGTTGGGGTAAACGACATCAGTATGCGATATCCGTTGTCTGCTGTGAGGTTGGCCGCTGACCAACTCAATCTTGCTCGGGCTGTCTCAGCCGTGCCGGTCAAAGATATGCTGCCAGTCGGAGTTTCGGCCACGGGATCGTCACTTCCAATTGTATAATTCAGAACATTACTATAAGGCTTACAGTCACCATTGAAATAAGCACAGACACGAATGTAGTATATACCAGCTTCCAAATTTGGCCACTCATCGGTCGTCACAACCTTGTTAACAGCATGATATCTACTAGCTGGCCAAGTGGGGTTTGCTTGTTCCGATAAAATTATTCGATAATCATCAAATTCAAAATTATCACTAGCCGCTAATGTCCAATTGACAGTGATGTTTTTATTGTTTGTTGATCCCAATAAGGTAATAGTTGATTCACTTTGCTTTTTGATCTCAACTTTTTCAATATTGCTCCATTCTTGACATTGGTTATCACTAAATAGGCAGGCTTTGAAGTAATATACTCCATCATCGAGAGGACTGCTGGTATATGGATTGTCTTTATCCAAGGTCTTGACGTCACTATTATTCAAGTTTGGGTCGCCATCATCAGACCTGAGTAGTTTTATTGTAGAATATTCTGAATTCTCACCTAGGGTAAAATTAACGACTACTTTGTTGGTGTCTTCGATTTTCGCACTGATTGCAATTGGATCAGCCGCCTTCGTATATTTAACGGTCAACAGCTTTTTATTAATTTTCTTATCTTTTTTTACATTGATTTCGATTTTATTTTCACCTTCTTGTAATACATATTTATGTTCAAAGCTTCCATCGTTATTCTTGACCTCAGTTCCATCAATAAAAACTTCCGCTTCTGAATCAGTTTTTCCCGAAATAATCAATTCTTGCTCGTCAGTTTCAAACTCAGTTTTTTCCGGACTGGTGATGACCAACTTAATATTCGCCGCAAACACACCTAGATACATGTTCATTTTTTCATCTTGCTCTTTGTTCCAGACGATCCAGTCATCATCCCAAAAATAATCTACTTGTTTTTCCGTTGAATCAATTGATAGGTCTGTTTCAGCGTCGGGATCAATATTAGCCACATAGCCTTCATCAATGGTTCTCATATTGACAATGTTCTCTTGTGATTCAGTTTCAAATATTTTAGCCTTAACTTTTCCTTCAGTTACAGCTAATTTTAAAGTTCCGTCAATTTGAGTGTCAAAAGCTGTTCCCAGAGCAGTCAATTCCACTCTCTTGCTGTAAACTTGATATATAGCTGGGCTGGCTTCATTTACTCGGTGAAATGCTCGACCTTCAATTAGTTTGATTTTTATATCAGACTGGTTAAATTGCTCAAAAAATAACCAGGTCTTTTCAGCTAGACGAACAATACTGCCATCGGGAAAATTAAGCACTGCCCGTGAATCAGCTCCGGTTTTCACCTCAACCCCCGGCTCAAAAAAATCATTACGATTGGCATCGGTCCATTCTCCATCTTTTTTGAGTTGAACTTCACCCTTGACTTCAGTCAATTGTGCAAACGAGCTGGTCGCTACCTCATCAGCGGTCAGATCAACCGTTTCATTCGGGACGGGTGTTTTGATTGACCAGACAATGAAGATGATTAGCAATAATCCAATTATTGACATCACCAAAAAACCTTTTGTTTTATAAAATGGCTTACGATAATAGTTTTTGTGGTTTTGTGGGTTGAAGGATGAGTACACTTGCATATATTTTTTCTTTAAGTGAATGGTCGATCGTATATGGCGCAAAGATGCGGGTCGTTAATGTGGTTTATTTTTGCTTTCTTGCATTATTAGTCTCAATCTCCAAGTTCTGGGTTACTCGATGCAAGCTGCACTTCGTTCTGTTGGAATGCTTTCCGGTTTTAGTGCTCTTTTGTTTTTACGTCCATTGACAACTGCTTGACCATATATGTCCCTTGCAGCCGATAACCTTGCTTTCGATAATATCCTCGTACGCCAATTCCAGAAATCACCGCCATTTTTGTGAATCCATTTTTTAATGCAATCTTTTCGGCTTCTGCTAGCAATTTTTTGCCAAAACCCATATGCTGTACAGCTTGCATTTTTTTATCAGTAATCGCCACCAGTTGACCGTAAGTGTGAACTTCGCGGATCAGGGCCGCTCCTTCCAATTCAGGAATAAAGTTGTGTTTGTCATTGTTCAGTCTGAGTCGCAAAAAAGCGTACAAAATTCTTTTGTTACTGGAAGTATAGTGGAGAAAAAATTCCTGGCCTTCAGAAGCGGAGTATGTTTCGACAAATAACTTGGCTTTGTGAATATATTTGGTATTTTCCCGAGCTTCCCGGCAGCGAATACATTTGCAGTATTGCCCTTCTTCCAGCATTTGTTTTTTAAGGATTTGGCGTAGATTGGTAACTTTATTCCCAGCTTCAATGCTTTCACTCGGAATATCTCTGATTAGACGAATAATTCGGACATAGTATGGCACTTCCAGCTTAATTTCTTTTAATAGATTTATCAATTGTTTGTCTGTGTATGGTTTGTACCTGCCCCGTTGCCAAAGTTTGAATAAATCAGCATCTTTGGTTACGACTGTTGGATAAATTTTGAGCATGTCAGGCTGAAAAGCCGGATCGGAAAATAGGTCTTTAAACATTTTGAGATCCTTGGCTGGAGTTGAACCCATGAGGTTGGGCATCATGTGGTAGGCAATTTTAAATCCCGCATCCTTCATTAGTTTTGTTGACTTTTCAATGTCAGCCACTGTGCTGCCCCGACGATTCAATTTTAAAATTTTGTCATCAATTGCCTGGACTCCAATTTCAATCTTGGTACAACCCAAGCGTCGAAAATTTAGCAATTCTTTTTCCGTGATGTAGTCTGGTCTAGTCTCCAAGGTTAAACCAATGATTCTATGTTTTGCGGTTTCATTTTTCTTTTGAGCTTGAGCCAGTGTTATTGAAGTTGATGAGTTACAAGCATCAAAACACCTTTTGACAAACCAAGTTTGGTATTTTTCTGGAAAATGAGAAAATGTTCCGCCCATAATAATCAATTCAATTTTGTCAGTTTCATGGCCGTGGTCTTTGAGCGCATGAATCCGGACTGACACTTGTTTGAATGGATCAAAGTCAGTTCGGATGGCTCTCATCACAGCCGGCTCATTTGAGAGGTAACTTTTGGGCATTTCTTTTTCATTGGGACAAAAAAGACAGTTGCCTGGGCAAGCATCCGGTTTCGTTAAAACAGCTACCGGCGCCACGCCTGACATGGTACGAATAGCTCTTTTTTTCAAAATTTGGACCAAGTGTGGGGCGGCTTCAATTTTCTTTTCTTTGACCAGTTTATGATAAGCAGCCAGCAGTTCAGAGTTTTTGACATTGGTCGATTTATTATCTTTTGAGAACTTATTCTTAATTCGAACTAGACGGTTTTTGTTAACCGTTTTTAATTTTGCTATTTTTAGCACAATTAGTTCAGGAATAGTCTGTTTCATGTTGTTATTGTAAGGTTTTCGTCCCTATTCGTCAACAAAAAGGCCGCGATTAGCGGCTCAGTAGTTGTTTTGTATCGTTAAATATAACACATGTAGCACCCTGAGCTTGTCGATGGTCACGTCCATGCTTTGATGATCTCAGCATGATACAACGGTTGGGCTACATACTTCCCTTCGGGATATCAGCGATATCATGGTCTGTGATTCCCAGTCCGAGACCCCTCATGATTTCAAAGGCGTGAGCTGGACGACCGAGAAAGTATCTGTTGCCATTGACCGGACTTACATACCAAGCCTGACCTTGATCTTCAATCTGCAACAAGATTTTGCCAGATAATCGGTCAATCAGATCTTGATCTAGAGGCAGAACGGGAAACTTTCCATCTCCGTTTGGGTTATAGCCGTTCAGGATTTCTTCTTTATCACTGTATGTATCACCGTCACTGTCAATTTTCAGCTTATTTGATTTTATAGCTTCTTCGAGCAGGTCAACCAAACCGTCTTTGTCCGTGTCAGTTCCAGATTGAGCGATCAGCCCAATTGGGATTTTGTTCAAATTTTCATTGGTAATCCCCAAACCAAAACCACGCATTAATTGAAAGGCGTCATATGGCCGGCCCATGTAGTAACGAATACCATTATCTGGATTGACATACCAGGCTTCACCATGTTGTTCGACTTGGAGTAGAATTCGACCGCTCAATTCTTCTCGTTGATCAGCAAAGACAAAAAAAGGTAATGCCAAAATAGCAATTAAGACTACCAAAATATATTGTGAATAATGTTTCATAGTTACTTTTTAGCTTTTTGATTTCTTTGCCCCACTTACCAGTAGATATATTCCGATTGGGATTCCAAAGATTATTCCAAGTACTGACAAGGTTCCAATGAGGCCAAGCAGCAAATTCGCCACATTAATCCAAGCCGGAACACTTTCAGGGTCAACCAAGTTTTTAGCTTTTAAATTAAGAATAGCAAAAAGCACCAATGAAGATATCAGTCCGGCAAATGGAGTCGTGAGGAAAAGAACCCCCAGTTTTTTTCTTGTCATAATAAATGTTGGTTTATTTTTTTATTGATTGATTATATATTGCTTACCCCCAAAGGCGGATCATTTTTCAGTGATATGTTTTTTAGCTTCCTCGCTTTCATGCTATTCTGGTCTTGTATTCTCTGCTCTCAAATTATACCAGAAATAGAGAATGTTCCCAAGGACTGTTGACAATTTTATTGAATAATGATTATCTATTGTAGTGGACTTCCACCAAGAGGAGGCAGATCATGGTTGGCTTTCACATCACAATCCCAGACAAAAGCTTGGCTTGGGTTAGACGTTTTGTGGAACGAAATCTACCAACATTAGATGAACTGCGTCAGATGATTATTGCTCGACTTTTGAGTGGCGATCATTATTCCTACAATCTCGGAAATAAAGCCCGATTTGTTTGGGGAGAACTCAAATACTATGCTGACGACATTCCAAAGGTTGTCATGACATACCGAAATATCCCCAGCTTGGATGGTTCTATCAAGATTGTTACTCAGCCATTTTGTGGTCAGGCTCAGGTGATGCAACTTGCTTCAGGCGGAGGGTCTGGACGTGAATTCAAAGAAGCTGCGAGACAGATTGTTCACCATCACTTGATTTCCAGGCTAAAAGAACGCGGTGTCAGATTCGAGGCGATTATTTTCTAACCCCCAAAAACAGCAGGAGTCAGCCTGACCAGACAGGAAATGATTGAGAAGTTGTTTTGTTTGATGGACCTGGACAAGGTTTTGGCAATTGTAGCTGAAAATGTTAAGGGAAGTGTGAGTCTGACCGACTATATTGATCCTGAGGATAGCCATCCGGTCGTGGATCTGGCCAGTGCCCGAATCAATAAGAGGTTTGTTGAATTGATGGACGAGCATACTCGAAAGTCTCATCTTGGCGTGGTTGCTAGAATCAAAGCTTTGTATGAGGCCAACTTTACTGATGCCGAGCTCGAGGCGATGATTTCCTGGTATGAGACTCCAGTCTGCAAGAAGTGCCAGGCTTTGATGCCGGAGTTTACTGGATCTATGGTTGAACAGATTACTGGATATTTCAATGATCGAACAGAAGAAATCCAAGCTGAAATTCGCGAGATTGTAGAGTCTGAAAGTGTCCTACTTGGTGCATCAGATCATTCAGGTTTTGATGCCGAAACCGTCCACTAAAAAGGAGACAACATGGCTACACTGGCCCTCGTTCAGGAATATTTTGATGCGATTGGTGTCAAGGGACAAATTCACCAGATTAGTAAAGATTGGGTTGATACTACAGCTCTCATTGAGAGTACTTTCAAAGAAAGTGCGCCTGACGATGAATTGTATCAGCGATTTGAATCAGTCGTCAATGATCGAGTCAATGTTATTGTGCTGGATTATATGAGGAGATTGATGCATTCTATCGTTGAAAGTATGTTGCCATTTTTTGCAGAGTGCCTAACTGATGAAGAGATGCAGCAGATTATTGACTGGAGCAAGTCTGAAGTGGCCCAGAAGTTTGTCGCTCTTCAGCCGCAAATGACTCCAGTTTTCCAGCAAGGCATCATGACATTTTTTGCGGCAAATAAGGCCGCCATGGACGAAGAAATTGATGCTGCTATGGATCAAGCCGCTGACGAGGTTGGCTTGAACAAGGAGCACCTGTCACCCCAAAGATTGAGTTGGGGGGCAACCGATTAATCAAACACTGTAATACAGTGTTTTTTGTTTTCCATCCCAGCTGATAGCCGGGCTGTCGGCTGGAGCCAAATTGAAAATTTAGCGGCAATCTGCTAGAATATAGATATTATGAAACCAGAAAAACTCCAAAAAATTACTCGGAAAAGTTATGACAGCATTTCCCGTCAGTTTTCCAAGTCAAGAAAATATGTCTGGTCAGACTTGGCGGTTTTTTTGCCGGATATAAAAGACGGGGACCGGGTTCTCGATTTGGGCTGTGGCAATGGCCGATTGGTTGATTTGTTGGCTGTCAAAAAAATAAAATATATTGGCGTTGACAATAGCCGAGGTTTAATCAAACAGGCCAAAGAATATCACCCCAAAGAAAAATTCAAAGTCAAAGATGCCTTGAAGCTTGGTTACAAAAATGAATTTGATGTCATAATTACTTCAGCTGTACTCAATCACATGCCGGATAATGAGAGCCGCCGACTTTTCCTCAAAAATGTATACCAAGCCTTGAAGCCCGGCGGTTACTTTATGATGAGCAATTGGAACATGTGGAACACTGAGCGAAAAAAAAATATTCAAAATTTTTTAATTGAAAAAGATAAATTGTCTGATAATGCATTTTACCAAAAATACAAAATCAAAAAAACCGAACTTCAACCGGGTGATGTTATGACCGAGTGGGGCCAGGGTGATGTTCTATACTATTACGCCTTCATTCCTCTTGAGCTCAAAGACCTGCTTCAGAAAAGTAAATTCAAAGTATTGAAAAATTATTATTCATTTGACGGTGAGAAGTCAACCAAATTTAAATCCAGAAATATTATTACTATTGCTCAAAAATAATCAAAGAAAAAAAGTGGCTATTAGTCCACTTTTTGCGTTTCATGATTACGACCTTTGACGTAGCATAGGCTGACGATTGAAATCCAGGCAAACATCAGAGTACAGGCTACAAGTTGCAGCCCCAGACTCGAAGCACCAAACATGATCATGATGCCGGCTCCGATTACAAATATCGATACTCCAATTAGAGTCAGGACACTTTCAAAAATTAGACTAAATAAACCAAGGATTGATTCTGCGATTAGTAGTATTCCCATCAATGTCATATTTAGAATTATAATGAAAAAAGTCATCAACAGTGTAAGGAATTCGACCAGTATTCCGAGAAATGTTGGCATGTTTGGCCTCCATTTATTTTCTTGATATTGTAATTTACTTTAATTTTCTGATTTTGTCAATTACAAAACAGCGGTTGTTATTTTTTTTCATTTTGATATAATATTTATAGACTAACAAGGACAATTATGCACTTAAATTACAAGAAAGTTTATTTTTCTGGCATTGGCGGAATTGGGGTCTCAGCCTTGGCCAAAATGTTTCATGGGCAGGGGATCGAGGTCGTTGGATCAGATGTTGCCAAAACAGAGATCACCAAAGAGTTGGAAGACCTTGGTATCAAGGTCAATTATGATCAAAAAAGCGGTAACCTAGTAGATGATTTCAACCTGTTTATCTATTCTCCGGCCGTACCGGCAACCAATCCGGAAAGAAAAGACGCAATTAAATATAAAATTGAACAAAAAAGTTACCCGGAATTTTTGGGCGAACTATCTTTATTGTACGATACTGTAGCTGTCTCCGGGACCAATGGCAAGTCAACGACCACCGCTATGTTAGCTTCCATTTTGACCGAGACGAAAACTGATCCCACCGTGATTGTAGGTTCCAAGTTGAATAAAATTGGTGGCAATTTTCACGCTGGCAAAAGCAACAATTTGCTCCTCGAAGCTTGTGAGTATCGGGGGCATATGTTAAACCTCAAGCCCCAAGCCATTATTTTGACCAATATCGAAGAGGATCACTTGGACTATTTTTCTGATATATCTCACATCCTCGATACTTTTCAGCAATACATCGATAAACTATCCAGTATTAAGCAAGTTTTAGTGGTGAATAAAGATGATTTACACACCTCACAACTTCATTTACCTGATTGTCAGGTTGTCAGCTATGGTATCAATGAAGTGGCTGATGTTCGAGCCATAAATATTCAAATTCAACCTGGTTGTCAGCGATTTTCTGTGACGTATGAGGGGCAGTCTCTCGGTGAAATTGAGATTCATATTCCTGGCAAGTTCAATGTATACAACGCTTTAGCTGCTATTACGTATTCGTTGAAAATTGGCATTAGCTTTGGACAGATCAAGAAAAGCTTAAAAGAATTTAGTGGGCTCTGGCGTCGGTTTGAAAAAATTTATGACAAAGAAGTGACCGTCATCTCAGACTATGCCCATCACCCGACCGCGGTCAAAGCTACGATTCAAGCGGTCAAGGATTTTTATCCCAACAAGAGAGTGGTTGCAGTTTTCCAACCGCATCAACACGATCGCACCAAAAAATTATTTATTGATTTTGTTGATTCTCTTCAAGAAGCTGATTCGGTTGTGGTTTCTGAAATCTTTGACGTAGCCGGTCGAGAAGAGGTTTGTGCCGGTATTAGTTCGGCTGACATTGTCAAAGAACTGAATACCACCAAGGCCGAGCAAGCTGTTTACGCCAAAGATCTTGATGCTACGCTGTCGATTGTCAACGAAGCGATAGAAGATGGCGACGTTGTGATTGTAATGGGCGCCGGTGATATTTATACTATTGGGGACAAGATTAAATTAAAAAAATAAATAGAGGGAATTATTCTAATTACACGAATTACTCTAATTGACTTAATTAAATCCCAATCTACAATTCCTAATATTAAAATTTTGTTCCTTGGGTATTATTTAGACTAATTAGTTTAATTAAAAATTAAAACAATTTTAACGAAATAATTATGTCGCAGGAGGAGCATTTGAGACAAAAAATTGAACAAAAAACCCGAGTTCGCAAACAGCAAAAGCGCAAAATCAGTGATCAGTCTGGTACAGTCAGCCGAGAATTAAAGCGGCAAGAGTTGGCATCCAAAAGAAAAAAAGGGGGGACAAAGGTATCTGTTAGAATTAAACGAAAATAATATGTTGGATAAACTAAAGCAAAAATATAATTTGGAATTCAAGGCGAACGAACCATTGGCTCCATATACGACTTTCAAAATTGGCGGCCCGGCCAAATATTTTGTCGAAGTCAAAAATAAGGACGAATTAAAAGCCGCCCTACAGGCAGCCACGGAAAATCAATTGAAGTTTTTCATGCTCGGCGGTGGCAGTAATATATTAATCTCAGACGACGGATTTGATGGCTTGGTGATTAGATCGATTCCAGGTGAATGTCAGTTTGATGGTGAGGCGGCAGTTTGCTTCGCTGGCAACAATTGGCCTCAGTTTGTCCAGTCAACCATTAAAAATGGTTTGGAAGGGCTGGAATTCAGCGGCAATATTCCGGGCACTGTTGGTGGAGCTGTTCGCGGCAATGCTGGCGCCTATGGTCAGGGTGTGGGTGATTTTGTGACCAAGGTAATGGCCGTTGATTTGAGCCATGGTGGCGAATTCAAAGAATTGACTTATGACGATTGTCAATTTGAGTACCGTGAAAGTTTATTCAAAAAGAATTTGGACCTGATGATCGCTGAGGTTACTTTCAAGTTAAAACCCGCCACCAAAAATCAGGCTGAGCTACTGAAGCAGGTTCATGAAGAAGGACAAACCCGTTGTGCCAAACAGCCACTCAAGTATCCGAGCGCCGGCTGTTCATTCAAAAATGTTATTTACACTGATGAATTATCCCAATATAAAGATTGGGAGACTCATGGTAAATTACCGGCCGCCAGATTTATCGAATCTGCCGGTCTCAAAGGCAAACAGATTGGTGGCGCTAAAATTTCTGATGAACACACAAACTTTATTATCAATGTTGATCATGCCAGTGCCAGTGACGTAGTTCAATTGATCAGTCTGGTCAAAATGAAAGTCCGTGACGAATATGGCGTACAGTTAGAAGAAGAAGTTCAATATGTTGGATTTAATTAAAATTACTCATAATCAAATATTATGAAAGTAAACATCAAGGCTACAAATATGGAGCTGACCGCTGCCATCAAAGAGTATTCTCAGGAAAAGCTGGGGGGAATAGACAAATATTTTGACAACATTCAACAGATCGACGTTGAAGTCGGTAAGACGACCAAGGGACAAGCCAAGGGAGATGTCTTTTTTGCGGAAACAAATGTTAGTGTTCCGGGCACTTTGTTGCGTTATCGTGAGGAGACTGATGATTTGTATAAAGCGATAAATCAAACCAAAAAGGGAATTCAATTGGAACTCAACAAATATAAAGAAAAACTGCGTCAAAAATAAAAAAATATGAATTATCGATATGTTGTCAATTCGATTCGGCACTTCAAAATTAATATTGTCGTAAAGGTCTTGATAGTTTCCGATTTTATCGTTATCTCTTCCAGTAATATTTTGTCTCCGATTTTTGCGATCTTTATAGCGGAACAAGTTCCCGGTGGCAGCATTGAGGCGGCCGGACTGGCCGTTGCCATTTATGCCATGACAAAATCGATATTTGAGGTACCAGTTGGAATTTTTATCGATCGTAAAAAGGGTGAACTGGATGATCTATATATGTCTTTTTTTGGTACGCTGTTGCAGGGAGTCGTATATTTTTCTTTTGTTTTTGTGGGGAATGTTTGGCACCTGCTTATTTTGCATGCAGTTTTAGGCTTTGCCAGCGCCGTCGCCTATCCGGGGTGGTATGCGATTTTTACCCGGCATGTTGATGATCATAAACAAGGCTTTGAATGGAGTCTATACGATGTTATTCTCGGCTTTGGTGCTGCCGGTGCGGCTGCCGTCGGTGGTTTTATTGCGGTTAAATGGGGTTTCAATTCAATCTTTATAATTGTTGCTTGTCTTACTTTTGCTGGTGCTTTTCTTTTACCATTGATTCGGTCAAACATGAGGAAAAATTAATATTACAATACATATTTTAAAAAAGAAAAAACAGTCGTTGACTGTTTTTTTTAATTCAAATTTCTAGGAGGAGTGGCTGTGCATGTCCACTAACATTGATGAGCGGAGCTAGGCCTGGGCGGAGAATTTTTTCTGCTCGATGTGTATGGCCGCAAAATTGATAAATAACTTCCGGGTAATCATGGATTGCTGGAAATTTTGTTCGAACTTCATCGTCCCAACCCATCCAAGCATTTTGGTAGTCATAGTCAGGCGACTCGCCATACAAAAGCATCTTGGGTGACGGGACAACGTGGGTAGTGACTACCAGTTTGTTTACATTCCGCTTTAGATCCTCAATATGTCTGTGTAGTTGACCTTGGCAATGGAGAAACAAATCAACATAAGAAATTCCCAAATTTTTCCGATACCAGCTTTCAACTTCCTGACTCAGAGCCGCGAAAGTTTGGGGGTGTCGATCTGTTTTTACTCGTGGTGGCTGCCACAAACTCAGGTCATAAGAACCAAAACTGCCAGCAAAGCCAATGCCGTCAATTCTCACCGGAGCAAAATCTAGGACTTTAATCCCCATTGATTCTGCAATTTTATTGAGAGCTTCAGCATACTTTCGGATGTCATTTACATTGGTCATGACAAATTCAATATCATTGTTGCCAATCACCCACAGGTAATGATCAGCCGGAATGGTTAGCAATTGTCTAAGTCCAAATTCAAGTGACATTTTTTCATTACTCGGATCACAAATATCACCATTAAAAAGCAAAACATCAATCTGATCTTCAGTTGCCAATTGCCTTGCCCTGGCAATCGTTTTTTCTCCAAAGCCATCCCAACCAGGATGACCCAAGTGCAAATCACTCAATACCATCAGTCTCATTGGTTTCCTCCTGTTTATTGAAACAAAAACATCTAATTGTAGTTCACAATCAGATGTTTGTCAAGCTGTTAGCTTGATGAGATTAAAGATCAAAGTCCATGTCAGCCATCGACGCTGATGCTGGCACCGAGTTGTCATCATTCAAATCCGAAGCACCTGCCGCGTCAATGTCAGCGTTCATATCAGCCAAGGACTGGGAATTGGGCGGCTTGGGGCTGGTGGGTGCGCCTCTCACCATTGAGATTGACTGCAGGACATTCTGAATATTTTCACTACCATACTGAGTTCCGCCCTGACGTTTTGACAAGTCAGTCGAGAATTTTGTGAATTGGCCAGTAGTTTTAGCTATCACACCGAGCATCACGTCCACCACTCGTCTGGCATCATCAAGCGGAACCACATTTTCGGCGGTCAAAGCATCTTCCCACTGGGACTTGATAACTCGACGCTGACTATCGGAGTAGCAACCGGTCTGAGCCAAAATGGTAAAGACACCCATGCGAGCCTTGAGGCGCTTGAAAACATCAGCTGATTTTGTCAATTCTGACGGCAGACGAACACCCATAATCGCATCAATGTTTGAAGGCGACACATTCGGGTAAAAGCCTTCGTCGGTGATGATAAAGAAGTAAACATTTTTGGCTTCAGAGGTATCGACTAGACTGTGAACATACATGGCCGCCAAATCTGGAGATTCGATAGCGTTGTTGTATCCCATGCTTTGTCTAGTCAGGGAATTAATGTATTCGCTGAGGATCGGACCAGAGCCAAATGGGGTAGCTTCGATCGGGTCACCTTCAGGCACGTCACCAAAACCAATGAACAAAATTTCCAGTGATTCACCGAGGAAACCTTGAGCTTCGTTGAACATAAGTGCCAATCGCTTAGCAATCTCTGCTCTCCAGTAACCCATCGAACCGGTAGTATCATTGGCCACGATGATGACATTCTGTTTAGTCGCTTTTTGTGCTTTTCGCAGTGACAGGTCAACTTTTCCAGACTTACGATTAGCGGCTTGGGACATATTCACTGAAGATGGGTTACCAGCTCGATTCGCAATCTGGTCAGCTCGACTATAGTCGACGCCAGAGTCCTGGTAGGGAGTTCTGGCACGCGAAAATCCAGAGTTGTATGACGAACGACTATATGAATCGTCAGATCTGCTTGGACGATCACGACCGCCCCAGCCATAGTTTCCACTCATTGGCACCTTCCTGTTCGTGTGGGTTTTGTTTCTAACGGAACTTGAACTGTTCACGACATGTGGAGCGTTTCCAAATATTCTTTCTTAATACAGCCAGTTCATAACGAAGTTCATCAGCATTTTGTGGTCTTTTGGTTGGGTCATAGCGAAGCCAGGGCGAGAAGAATTCTTTCAGTTTTTCTTCCATGTCAGCAGGAAATTCTCCCTTGAGTACATCGCCACCAGCCAAACAGCAAGCAATTTTCCCGATTGAATAAATGTCAGAGGCTGGGATCGGTGGCAGTCCGGCCGCAAATTCTGGCGGCAGAAATCCACGAGTCCCACCTTTGGCCTGAGAAAATTCCTGAGGCTTCAAGGCCGCCATGCCTAAGTCAACCAATGTCGCATTATGATCCGGGACATCCAGAATAATGTTTGCCGGTTTGATGTCACAGTGAACAATGTTCCACTTGCCATGAAGATAAGAGACGGCTCCTAGCAGACGGTCAATAATCCAGCAAATATGTTCATCGTCAATTGGTTTTCCTATCGTAATTTCACCATCATCATTCATTTTCATTTCAATTGTCTTGTCTAAGGCCTCACCCTCAATATATGAAAGGAAGAGGAGCTGACCAATTGGTTTTGGGTATTCCTTGTAGTCCATAAACGATGGCAGAGATGGGTGTCGGAGTTTGGCAATAATTGCCGCTTCTTCTCGAAATAGAGTCATGTAGGGTTCTTCTTGTCGAAGCTCACGTTTAACACATGCTTTGACCCCTAGGATTTCATGTTCAAAGATAAAGGTCTCGCCAAAGGCTCCTTGTCCAATCTTTTTCACTCGTTTAAAGTGTCCGATTTTCATATCCCACCCCCTTTAGCTTTTGCCACAATAATTCCACCAAGACCAGGATCAAAAGTGTTTTTGTTGTTCTCAAACTTAAAGACCAATCCGTACTTGTCTTTTGCGGCCATGGCTTGGCACCGAGCCAGTTTTTCGGTGGGCGAAAAATGTTTTACCAGCTTGACTTCGTTCATTCTTTCAGTCGGACTGGCCGCATCGCAAGTGATTAGTACCACATTATTATTCACCCAGTGAAACAATTCCAGTTCAGCCAATAGAGTTGACTCAACCAAGACAATGCCATTTTTACCATACAAAGCTTTTCGATATTCGCGATAAAGAAAACTGACAAACTTTTTTCGTACCGATTCGGTGAGTACTTTGCCTTGATATTCAGCCAAGCAATTCTTCAAAGCTTCAATACCAGGATTTTCTTCCTTGAGCATTTCTGTTGCCAGTTCATCAAGGTCAATATAGTGAGCCGGTAGCCCATTCTTTCTGATTACATCCAGAGCGACTCTAACCAAGTGAGTTTTTCCCACACCCGGAGCCCCTGTGACCCCGATCATTTTCTGCTTATAGATCACACGCCACATTCTAGCCTGAACAAACATGGGGACCATACTGGTCGCATCCAAGTGTTGAACCGCAAAATTCCTGGCTACGGTTGACTGAACATGTTTGAGGTCTGGGTTAGCTTTGAGCATGACGGTCTTGGCCGCAATGCCAGGCAAAACCAAATCATGGTATTTGAGTTGAGTGGTTTCATATTCCAAGTCAAAGTTATCTCTAACTCCGCGGAATAGGGCGTCACAATTGAAGGTCAAAAACAAATCAGTTACTTCTTCATTGGAAAAGATCACGCTGATTTTGCAGTCATTAATCGTGCAAAATTCTTTTACCGCTCGTTCAATGTGAACTTTTCGCTCATCTTCGTCAAACAGATATGTACCGGATTTTCCTGCGCTGTCGAGAATCGCGACCACCAACTGGTCACATTCACTTGCTGACCGTTCAATAATATCCAAGTGTCCAAATGTAACTGGGTCGCCAGACAGTGGCAAGAGTCCACACTTATACTGCTTGTTCATTACCGTCTCCTTTTGTTTGAGTTGTAAAGAACTCACATTGGTATTATATGAGATTGGGTGACAAAAGTGTTGCTTTTACACTGCACTTCTTGGGGGTAAGTGTAAAAAATACCAAAACTAGACCAAAAAACAGCCACTTTTGACGACTCTTTTCGTCGTAAAAATGACTCTTACTTGAAGTTGTATATAATCCAACAGATCGTATACTTTAAGCTGAAAATTTAAATTTGTCAAGCTTAATCTTTGTGAGATTTTCTAACAAAAAAACCACCTATTTGAGATGGTTAAAGAAAAGGTAAAATTGTGTGCATGGCATCATGGAGCTTGGAACGAATTTTCTTGTGGGCTCGATTGAACCAGTTGAAAGTGCGGTAGAGTGGGCCAGACTTATTTTCTGACCGTTTTAGCATTTCATCAATACTTTTTTGAAAATACCGCAATGGCACAATGTCGTGTTCACCATAAATACGATCGGCCGTTTCTTGACGAAATAGCAAACGGACATTGTAGTAGCGATAGCCCTTGAAAATACCAGTATCCTTGCGATGTTTCAACCCTGCACAGATTGCCAGGAGATTGATTGGGAGTAGTACGTAAAAGGGGAGAACAGTGAAAACTGCCAGCAGGATTAGCCACGAAGGCCAACGATGAGACCAGTAACAAATGGCTAGGTACCAAGTAAGACTGAGAGCGGTTGAAATAATATAGACAATCAGCCAGTATCTGAGGATCAGCTCAATGATTTCCACGTGGCGTCTCCTTTATTATGGCGAACTTACTATGATAGCATTTTTATTGTGAGAGGTCAAGTGTTTATGTTGACGTAACAAAAAAAACTGCTAGTTTTAGCAGTTAGAGTAAAAGTTTTGCTTGGAGATATACGATCGGATCAGCCGCAATCAGCATGGTGGCGATAATTTCTTTATCAAGAGCATATTCTGCCACACAAATTCTGGCTTCATTAATCTGTTTATCCTTGAGAAGTGAATAGCAATAGATCGTCTGAAGAAATTTTTGTTCATTTACAGAGATACCTTCAGACTTAGCCAATTCTTCTAAAAGGGCATTATTTTTCAAGAAAAAGCCAATGTCACTATCAATCAGTGATTCCATACAAATTCTAGCCAAATTTCCATATTGTTCATGATGCAAACCCAATTCATAATCTTTGTACAATTGATAAATCTCACATGGTACTTGCCGATTACTCAACACTCGATCAATAATCTGCTTTCGATGTTCAAAATCCAATGATTCTCTAACAAGAACAAATATTTTTTTAGCTTGTTCTGGATTACCATCTTTGATTGCCTCGGAAAAAAGACTACGAACAAAGGTATCAAAATTGAAACTATGCTTTTCTGCCAAAAATCTAGCTTTATCTGGATCATTATCAAGTATCAGGAGTGCAATTTCTTTTGAAATGGTTTGTCTATAAAAGCCATTTCTTGAAGAGCATGGTTTGGCCATTTCACAGGCTAATTTGTAGCAAGGCTCCAGTTGTTCGGGTTTCTTTGCTCGATATAGGCACATTGTCAAGTTCGAATGTTCAGGATCTTTTTTTCTAAGGCACCCAGTTGTCGTCAGAAAACCCGCAATCAGTAGTGAACAGCCAATAAGCGACCAGATTAGACTCAGCTTTATAGTTCTGTTCATGATGTCCTCCTTGTTATTTTGACCCAAAACATTATCATAAAGTAAGTATTTTGTCAATAATTGTGGCATTGCAGCGTCAAGTTTACACTTGCCAGTTCATTTAATCGTTCCATAGGCGTTTTACCGTCCATCCCTAATCCTCTATGCTTTTTCTGATAATTGTAATAATGCATAAATAGATTTAATTT
>Ga0210057_1003142_pt1 | contig 22947 bp, 24 predicted proteins | sample CryGeyCG2114_010_2_FD_183968 | JGI IMG/M metagenome (GOLD analysis project Ga0210057, IMG submission 183968) | Groundwater microbial communities from aquifer - Crystal Geyser CG10_big_fil_rev_8/21/14_0.10 (SPAdes) (version 2) | ecosystem: Environmental > Aquatic > Deep subsurface > Groundwater ...
CTGTTCTTTTGGTTGTTTTGTGTGTTGCCTTCTCAATAATATGGCAGCTGAAATCATCGCAATCAAAGGCATCCACCATCCGTGAGAATGAACATCAATCCCTATAAAGGCAGTGTAATAGCTTGCTGTTCCCAGAATTATTGCGCTTAATGGTATTGCAATAATAAATCTGATAACTGGCTGGATTTTGTCTTTGGTGAGCAATAATAATGACCATCCCGGCAATACAAATACCCAGATAAATCCGAGTATTATATGCAGGCTTGATATTATTCCTTCAGAGCTGAATGCAATCAACATAATAGCCGCGAATACTGCAGAGCATATTCCTAAAATCTTTAATTCATTTTTCATATCATTCATATGCATCCTCTTGTATCCTTGTTGTGCAATATTATCAAATAGTCATTGTCAAATACGACTTCTGCGCCTTTGTTTGCGAAGAACTGGGCGACATTCTGGTTTAATTGGACTAATTGCTGATACTGTCCTTGTTTTGCGAATGCCAAATAGTCCATCATGCACATGTCCATTGGCCTTTCAAAGTATGTTTCCTCAACATCTTCTGTATGGTGTCCAATGCTTGCAAATCCTTTCCAGTATGATAATTGTCCTGCTCCTTCGTACATCATTCTTGTTTGCGTTAAAAACGGAAATTGTTTTCCTGCATTGTCTGCCAATCCCTGTATGTCTGTCTGGAACGTCATTCTGTGCGTGTTTGCGAGCATTTGTCCCTGATTAAACAAATCCCCGTACAAATATGCGACAGTTGCGTTTTCAGGAGTATTGTTGCGTATCCACATAAAGCTGTCCCACACATAGCTGTTTGCGATTCCCTGAGTATTTAGGGGCTGATAATTCACATATGCCAGCGCAGTGAATGCCAGAATTGCGATAATGAATATATGCATTGACTTTTTGACAATTTTACTGAATATTAATGATAATAATACTCCTACAGGCACTGCAAGATACACTGGCCAGAATGACCTTGTTTCATATGCTCTCTTGTCAAGTCCAAAATAATATCCATATCCTATGACAAACATGTAAATGCTTGACAAATAATGGATGAACTGTTTTCTGAACATTAAAACAATTGTTAATAATGATCCGAACAGAATCACCCATTGCATCATTCCAAAATCAGACAAGAATGCGACTTTTAATCCTCCGAACATTTCCGGAGTCACAATCTTGAAGCTGAATCCACTTAATCTGCTTGACCTGAATATAATCAAGAATGGCAGAGTGATAATAATGCTCAGCCCGATTGACTTTATGCATGTTATAAGATATTTCCAGTCGATGTTTCTAAGTTTGATGCATTTCAATATTCCTATTAATCCCATAAATCCTATTGCAAATATGTATTCTGATGTGTGCGCCATTGCTGTTCCGACAAGGCTTGCGGACAATAATAGCCATAAATCGTGTTTCTCGCATAAATAAAAGCAATAAAAGAAGAACACTAACAACGCAGAGCCTAAGACAAACGGCCATTGCCCCCAGGAAAATTTGATGTTGAATGTGCCGTTAAACATCCATAAGAACAATAGTGAGCCGAACATTGCTGTTGTCTGGCTGTATTCCCTCATCAAAAGGTAAAACATTAAACAGGCAAGAACTCCGAACATCAGCGTTATCCAGTATATTCCGTCATATATCTCGACATTTGAAACAGTCTTAAACAAGCTAGTCATGTGGTATAGCAATGGCGGCTGGAACGCAATCACGTCTGTAAATCCTGCGCTCATGAATGCTGGAAAGATGTCAAATTTCCCTCTCATATCCAAAACATCTGCATAAATCTGAAACCAGAAGTTGTCTCCTGCCAGATATCCGTAAGGTGTTGGATGATTTACTTGTTTGTTCAGTATGTTTGCAGGCCCTATGATCATAAGAGAAAGAAACATTATAATCAAAAACGCGTAATCCCACTTATTAAGAGTCATAGCCTTAAAAAGATAGACTGTTTTAAAAAAGTAACTGAATAATGCCTTTATTTCTTTATACTGACATTTTATACAAAATAGTAACATTTAAGTAGTTTGTCAGTATATAATATATGTGTATATCGTCAAACAAAACGGATTCTTGTACTTAAGGCATTCAATTAGAAAAAATGGCAAAACCATAACAATCGGAGAGTATTTAGGCAGAGAAATTCCCGCTAATATTGAGGAAATAAAATCAGAGTTATTAAAAAAAGTCAATATTGAGCTCTTCGAGAAATTAAACAGAATTAAATCAAGATTTAAAGAAGAGTTTGACAGATTCCCTGCTTCTGCAAGAGAAAAATTCTTTGAACAGCTGTCAATAGATTTTACTTATAACACAAATGCGATAGAAGGCTCAACTCTGACTTTTGAAGATACTGAAAATTTGCTGAAACGCAAGATGTCTTCTGAAAAACCGCTAAGGGATATTCAGGAAGCTATTGCTCATCAGGAGCTTTTCTTAAAAATTATCAATGAAAATATGAAAATTGACAACAAACTGATCTTAAACTGGCATAATGCGCTTTTTGCGAAAACAAAGCCAGATATGGCTGGCAAATACAGGGATTATCTTGTCAGGGTTGGCGGTTATATTGCTCCTGACTGGCAGGATATTCCTGAACTAATAAATAAAATGTTGATATGGTATAATAAAAACAAGAACGTAATGCATCCAGTTGAGCTGTCAGCAAGATTTCATTTCAAATTTGAGAAGATTCATCCTTTTGGCGATGGCAATGGCAGAATCGGCAGAATTTTGATGAATTGCATTCTAAACAACGAGGGATTCCCAATTCTAGTAATCGAATACAAAAAGAGAAAATCGTATTATCACGCATTAAGCCAGTCAGAAGACAGGTTCTTTCATTATTTTGCAAGGCGGTATTTAGCCAGTTATAAGAGATATATTAGTAAGTGACAAAATTTATCCATATAAATAGAAATCACTTTCTGATTTTTGCCAGATAATATCTGGCATTATATTAAATAAAACTAAATACGGAAAAAATTCTTCACAATAAACAAAAACATTTTAAACTCTGTTTTTAATGAAAACGAGCTCTTTTCTCCGCGAGTCCATTTGACAGGAAATTCGCATATCTTGTAGTGATGTCGTTGAGCTCGTATTAGCAAGTGCGCGTCCCAGAACCAGCCGCGTCTGCGTGTTTTGTCTACGCCAATTTCGTCAAGCAATGGGATTAGTTTGACAGTATTAAATGCTTTGAATCCGCATTGGTGGTCCTTTACCTTTGTGCCAAATAAAAGCCATAATCCATTATTGTAGCAAACGCTGATAATGCGTCTAAACAGTTCGCGTTCTGGTCGCTCACCCATATATCTGCTTCCAAGGGAAATATCATGGCCATTTTCAATATTTTGAAGCAATTGCGGCAAATAATCTAAGTCGGTTGCCAAATCCGCATCCACATAACCGCATATTGGATATTTTGCTTGTTTGAATGCGATTCCGAGATTCTCGCGGCGGGACGGCCCATTCATGTTCAAAACTCTTACATTGCGGAGTTTTGGCACATTTTGTTCAGTCTTGTCCGTGCTTCCGTCATTGACAACAATTAATTCAAATGTTTTTGTTATCGCAGATAATGAAGAGTGAACTTGTTTCACAGTGCTTGCTATTATTTTCTCTTCATTATAGACTGGAATAAACATCGATACTTTCATTTCAATACCTTTTTGACATTATCAATAACTTCTTTTATTGTCGGCGATGTTAATTTAATAAATTTAGATGAATTATGCCCCCATATAGCTGGATTTTCTTTCAAATATAGCGTAATGCAATTAATATTAAATGCTCGTGCAATATGTGAACCTGCAGTATCAACGCCAATATGCAATATAGAGTTCTTAATCAATCCTGCCATCTCTCTAAGTGATGTCATTCCAGTCAAATTCGCGATATTTTTGCGGTCAAGTTTTGAGATTATTTGTTCAACAACAACATTGTCTTTTGCAGTTCCTAAAAACACAATTGTGATCTTTTTGTCTATATTGTTAAGAACTTCTGCCAAGCTGTCAGCTTCCCAGTCTTTCTCTTTTTTAGCAGAGACAGCAGACACAGTGACATATTTTTTCTTGATTTTCTTTGCGAATAACATATCTGCGTCATTCAAGTGCAAGTCAAGTTTGTCATTTCCTTCGCAGCCGACCGCCCTTCCCAAGTCAAGCAGTCTTTCGACAACATATTTTTGTTCATATGGCACAACCTTGTTAAGCAGGAATCCGAAGCCTCTGACTCCATAACCAACAATATATCTTCCTAAAAATGATGCGAGAATTATGTTCCGCGGATCTCCATGGCAGTCAATTACCAAATCATAGCGGGGCATCCTGTTAATCAGCGAAATAATATCAAACCAGCCATCCTTTTTGCCGCCAACGCTAAACCAAGGCGCGTCAAATGCGAATACGTGCGAGATATTTTTGTTGCCAACTGCCATCGGAGCAGTTGAACTGCGAACTATCACATCAACATCAGCAGAAGGATATTTTTGTTTCAAGGCGCGAATAAGTGGCGTTGTCAAAAGAAAATCTCCTATCTGGTCAACGCGAATTAATAAAATGCGGGATGGTGTCCGAAATGAATAAAACCGAACCCAAAAAAACAGAATATACCCAATAAAATCTATAACAAACGCAAACGGCATCAGCCAAACAGCAATCTCATACATATAATATGATGTGCAAACATAGTATAAAAGCGTTAATGTTTATAAATGAAAAACAACCATTAACAACCATGAAAGCAAAACCTGAAGTTCTGGCAATCATTCCTGCAAGAGGCGGTTCAAAAGGGATACCGAGAAAAAACATTAAATTAATTGCAGGAAAGCCTATGATAGCTTATTCAATTGAAGAAGCCAAGAAATCAAAATACATCACAAAAATAATGGTTAACACGGAAGATAAAGAAATAGCAGAGGTTGCAAAAACATACGGGGCAGAAATTTTTGAACGTCCGATGGAATTCGCAGAAGATTTAAGCACTGATTTTGATGTTTTCTTCCATCAATTAAAGACTATGAAAGCTCACGGATACAATCCCGATATTGTAGTGCAATTAAGGCCTAATCTGCCGTGCAGAACTGCACAGCATATTGATGAATGCATTGAGAAGTTCATACAAAATCCGGATGCAGATAGCGTCAGAAGCATAAAAGAAACTCCTAAGCACCCTATGAAAATGTGGAAGATTGAAGGAGACTTCCTTAAGCCTTTCATTTCAGCTGAACAATCAGGAATCAAGGACAGCTCTGATTTGCCTCGCCAGTCTCTGCCAAAAGTATTCATTCATACAGCTTCTGTCGACATAATCAATCCAAAAACTATTCTCGAAAAGAAGTCGATGACCGGCAATGTTGTAAGGTTCGTTGAAATCAAGGAGCTAACAGCCAATATCGATGACATGACTGATTTCGCGGTTGCGGAGCAGATTTTATTAGCCAGGAAAAACAGCAAAAAGTAGTCACAAAAAGGTGATTAATCGTCTGGATTGTAAATTCATCACGTTTTTAAAGCATCTATAATAAGAAACTTCATGACAAACATCCTTGTTGTGGGCGCAGGATCAATAGGCAAGCGCCATATTAGAAATTTCAAGGCTCATGGCTGCGATGTCGAAGCCGTTGAAGTAAATGAAACCGCAAGAATTAATGCTGAAAAGGAAACAGGCGTCAAAATTCATCCTGATTTGAAAACCGCTTTGGAATCTAAAAAATTCGATGGCGCGATTATAGGAGTTCCGGCAAGATTCCACGTCGAATGTGCTTTGGAATGCGCAAAAAAAGGAATTCATCTGCTTGTGGAAAAGCCATTGTTCTTGGATTTTGTGGAACGGCACACAAATGAGACAGAAGAGCAGCACAAGGCGAGAGCTGATAAAGAAAAGAAGAATTTGACAGAATTATTCTCGACTATCAAAGAAAAAAATCTTGTTGCTATGATAGGATATATGAACCGTCATTCTGAACAGCTAAAGTTTGTCAAAAAAATATTAGATGACAAAGTGATTGGTAATGCCGCAACAATTTACTCTGAAAACAGCCACAATGCTGCTAAAATGCATCCTTTGCAGAACGTTGGTTCCTGGTTTGTCGGCCATAAGGAAATGGGCGGCGACACAATGCTTGAAGACAGCCACGGATTAAACACATTGCAGTTCTTATTCGGAGAAATTGAAGAAGTCGCATGCTATACTGGAAAGTTAACATCTGAAACAGTGACAAGTTTTGACAACATGGATATGATTGTTAAGTTCAAGGACGGCCGCCAAGGAACTGTCCACACAGACTTGTATTGCGTTTATGGAAACAGAAATGATCATTCTCCTGTTTTAGTCAGGGGAACGAAAGGAGTCATCGTATGGGACAGAGGCGGAGATAATACTGTAAAAGTGAAAAAAGCCTTTGAAGAAAATTTGGCAGAAGAAATCACTCAAGCTTCTTCTGACAATCGTGATTCTTGGTTCATAACAGAGGAAAAAGAATTCTTGGACTGCATAAAAAACAACAGGCAAGCAAAGCCGGAATTTGACTTAAAATCAGGCTATGAAACTATGGCAGTCATTATGGCTGCCTCATTATCCAACAGGGAAAAGCGAACAGTTAAAATATCAGAGATATTTAGACCATACTAATGATAACCGGCAAGTTCAGCGAATGGAAATCCCAAAAACAAGTCTTCTCTCCCGCTATTAAGAGGGCGATTGAGCATTGCTTAAAGACTGATTTTTCAAGAGTGGCGCTGGGAAAGCATTTAATTGAAGGCGATGACATGTTTGCAATTGTTTCTGCCTACAATACCGAGCCAAAGGAAAAAAAGAATGCGGAATGCCATAAAAAAATGATTGACATTCAGTTTGTGACAGAAGGTGAGGAAGCTGTGGGAATATCGTCAAAAAGCAGTAAAAATCATGTTATTGACCCTTACGCTGACGCAAATGACTGGGAATTGTATTCTGATGTTGAAAATGAGTATTTCATAACGCTGAAGAAAGATGATTATGTGATTTTATTCCCTGAAGACGTGCACAGGCCCGGGTGCGTTCTTAATGAAGTTTCTCCTGTCAGGAAAATAATCATAAAAATAAAGATGGATAAGCTTTAAAAACCATAGACGGTAAATTCATCACCTTTATAAATCAATTATCGTGTATAAAACTATGTCTAAACCATTTATTAAAATAGGCAGTAGAATAGTCGGAGACGGCAATCCTGCGTTCATTATAGGCGAAATCGGCATCAATCATAATGGCGATATGCACATCGCAAAGCAGTTGATTGATGTTGCCCATATGTCAAAGCTGGATGCAGTTAAATTTCAGTTGAGGCATATGGATGAAGTCTACACAAAAAAAGTTCTTGATGATCCAAATCACAAAGAGCATGGTTTCAAGTATCTTGTCCCGCATCTTGATGACTGCGAGCTAACTCTCGAAGATTTCAAAGAGCTTAAAGCATACGCGGAATCAAAGGGAATAGAATTCTTGTGCACTCCTTTTGATCCAAAGAGCATCGATGATTTGGAGCAATTAGGGGTTAATGCTTACAAAGTTGCGTCAGCAGACATGACTAACTTTATTTTGCTGAAAAAACTGGCAAAGACAGGAAAGCCGTTGATTGTTTCAACAGGAATGTCCACAATGGATGAAATTGAACAGACAGTGTACTTCCTTAAACTCTTAAAATGCCCTTTTATGCTTCTCCACTGCAACAGCAATTATCCTGCTCCTTTTGAAAATCTGAATCTTAGCACAATTCAGTATATGAAAGACAAATTTAACGTTCCTGTCGGCTATTCCAGCCATGAGCTCGGAATCACAGCGCCGAGCATTGCAGTTGCACACGGGGCAAGTTTGGTGGAAAAGCACATCACTTTGAACAGGACAATGGAGGGTCCGGACCACGTCGCCAGTCTTGAACCGCAAGACGTCTATCAACTAGTAAAGAAGATAAGATATTCTGAAAAAGTTATGGGAACTCCAAGAATGGATTTGGACAGGGGAGAAACTCTTAACCGCCAAGTTCTTGGAAAAAGTCTTGTGGCGGCAGTTAAAATACAAAAAGGAACAATCATTACAGAAGAAATGCTTGCAGCCAAGTCTCCAGGCCAGTATTTGTCAGTTCAGGAAATCCAGAAAATCATAGGCATTCCTGCCAAAAGGGATTTCGAGCCTGATGATGCTTTCACAGAAGAGGATCTTCCTGGAGATCTTACGAAAATTGATGAGAAAATCCCGAACTTCAATACAGAATGGGGCTTCAAGGGACGTTTTGATTCAATCGCTCCGATTGTGAACAAATACAATCCTAAACTGTTCGAATTCCATTTCAATGACGGGGATTTAGACAAGGACATCGGAGAAAAGACATTTGAAAACACTCAATTGGTCATTCATGCTCCCGAATACAATCATAAGGAATTAATCGACTTGTGTTCAATGAACAAAAAGCAGAGAGAAAGGTCTATTGAAATCATTCAAAAGACTATTGACAAGGCAGTTGCGTTGCATCCAAAATTCAGCCTTAAAGCCCCGCCAAAAGTTGTCATCCATGTCGGAGGTTATTCTCCTGAGCCGATAACAGATTCCTCCATCTTGGAAAGGATGTACAAGAATGGCATTGAATCATTCCAGCAGCTGAACACTAAAGGCGTGCAATTGCTTCCTGAAAATCTCCCTCCAAAGCCTTGGTTTTTTGGCGGACAATACCATCAAAGTTTATTCGCACAGCCTGAAGACTTATGCAATTTCTGCAAAGATCTGAGCTTGAAAATGTGCTTAGACTTGTCGCACGCATCATTGTACTGCAAGCATATGCATCGCCCAATGGATGAATTTGTGAAGATGACAAAGCCTTTTGCAACACACCTCCATATAGCCGACGCAAAAGACGACACAAAAGAAGGATTGCAAATCAATGAAGGCGAAGTTAATTTTAATGAGGCATTCAATATTTTAGGAAAAGAATTCTTTCAGCACGCAACCTGGGTTCCTGAAGTCTGGAACGGCCACTTGCACAATAACAAGGGATTTGTCGAGTCATTAAAGAGACTTGGGCAGTTTAATCTTTTAACAGGCAATTAATCTACAAACCAAATATAATTTCTTCAATTTCTCTTAATTTGTCAATATTCAGTTGATACGCGTCTCCATATTTGGTTTTGCCATACAGCACTACAAGTTCTTCCTTCATTAAATCCAAAAGAACATCGCCAACAAAACCTTTAAGATGTGCAGGGATGCCTGACATCAGTCTTTCGTACAGCAAATGTCCTTTGACAAATGCGTGATGAGCATACAGCTTTTTTACAATATTTTTCTTTATTTTATCATAATCATCAGAAGATGCGCGCTTAGCCATTTAATTCATAAAATAATTTAAGTATTTAATCCATACTCTAGAAAATCCGCAATAATTTCCGAAAAACTGAAAGATTTTCCATCGTCGATCATAATCCTATTAATAGCTCATATAAGCTATAAACAGCAACATTTAAATACGCGACAAATATAAACAAATTATGGAAACAAAAACAATATTTTTGCAGGTATTTGGCGACAGTCCAGTGCTTAGAATTATGGATTTCCTGATAGTAAACGAGGATTTCGATTATAGTATGACTGATATTGCATTTGAATCCGAAGTTGGATACTCAACTCTGAAGCTTTTCTGGAAAAATCTTGAAAAAAACAAAATCGTAACCAACACAAGAACAGTTGGAAAAGCAAAAATGTATGCATTAAACGCAAACAATCCAGTAATAAAGAAATTTAGGGATTTATACTGGGAAACGACTAAAAGAGTTGCTCGCGAACGGCTTAAAGAAAAAATAATAGCGTAAAACTAACGCGCATTTTCAAAAACATAACTAACACCATATGTTTTCTTGTATAATTTCTGAAGTTCTTCGGCAAACTGTTTTGCAGTCGGACGCCCATATGCCCTCTCAGTAATTGTGCCGGACAATAAGTAATCCAGCCCTGGGAGTTCTGCGCTTTTTCTTGTTTGCCGGTGTTCTCTGACTTTTATTAGGTTATACATTTTATACACATTTTTATCGAGAGGAAATGCCTCATAAGCGAGAATATGGGCAGTTACGATCCCCAAAGCATAAACATCGGAAGATTCGGTCGGCGCGCCATCGTATGCATCTACATCCAAATAATAAGGTGTCCCGACAAAATAGCCTTCAAACAAATCAGACCATTCATTTTTATTTGCTTTTCTTGCAAATCCTCCATCTGCAAGAACTGTTTTGGCCTTTGTAATCCCCAAGTCGCAGCCATTTCGGAATAATATGTTTTTCTCGGCAACATCGCAGTGCATCCATCCTATTTTGTGTAGTTCTTCCAGGACTTTTGCGACTTCAATCAGAAGTCCGATATTTTTCTGCCGGTATAATTTCAAACAGCTTAAAGATCTGCCCGACAACCTCTCCATAATTATTCCCGGGCGTTCATTCATATTCAAAAATCCCACAACATCATATACGAGAGTCATATGGCCCAATAGCTCTGGAGCTTCGCGTTGAAAATCCCTTAGCATTTGAAATTCCTGGGAATACATGAATTTCCCCCCTCTTCTGTCATCTTCATCCTGAAAGTTTTTTTCAGGCAATAGCTTAAAGGCAAACGGTCGCTCAAAATTATAATTATGATTTGTTAATTTTTCTGCTGCGAAAACCTCTCCATATTTGCCTTTTCCAAGACGCTTGCCTAATAAGAATTCTATTCCTGTGTCTGTCGTGATTACTTTATGCGCTCTCTTTGTCTTCATTTTGCCCACTCAATAGTATGCGAATTAAATTATGATTTAAAATGTTAAAAAAAAAGGTGGACAGCTTACTGGGTTTCCCGCGCAATGCAGTACAATCCAATACGGAGACCGGTTTAACTTCCAGGTTCGGATGAGTCTGGGTGGAACCCGGCCCCTATGACCGTCCAATACATATCCTAAGTGCATAGTATTTAAAGATTACTGTGCGATTAGTGGCTTAACCCTATCAGCGCAACTCCGGATATAATTAGGAAAATTCCCATCCATTTGCGTGAATTCATCTTTTCACCTAGATATTTCATGCTCAAAAACGCTATCCAAATGTATGTTAGGCTGGTTAGTGGGTACATAATGGCGACAGATGCTCCTTTCAATGCAATAATGAACAATACTGAGCTTAAGCCGTAAAAGCCAACTCCAATAATCAATGGGATATTGGTGATTGCCTTTAATGGATGCAGTCTTCCTGCGCTTCCAATTTTGAATAAGAGCGCGCCGACAGCTCCTATAAGTGTGGCGACAAACACCAATGCAACAGAAACTGCAAAGCTCATAATGGCGCCTCCAACGGCATTTGCTTGCTTCCGTATGCTATCCACGAAATGCCGAATATGATCAAAGCAATTCCCGTTAATCTCAAGTAGTGTATTGGCTCGCCTAAAAATAGCAATGCGAGTATCACAACCCAGACATAGCTTGTTGCAATTATAGGGTATAAAACAGTAAGCTCTCCTCCACGAAGAGAAATAACGAGCAATATTGCCCCAAAGCCGTATAAGCACATTCCTGCTATCAGTGGCCAGTTGAAAAATATCAGCGGCAGTTTTTCAGCCCCTGTTTTATAAAATATCTGCGCAGTGCTCGTCAATAAAGTGCATAAAACAACTAAGCAGACTGCCCATAGTTTTGTTGCCATTATTCTTTACCAAACAAATATTCTACAACCGCGGCATACGCAGGTCTTGTGATAAATACTCCTGCCGTGACTCCAAGGATTGTTGTGAACGCGAATCCTTTCAATAATCCCGCGCCTGCAAACCACAATGGAATCATCGCCACAACAAGAGTTACGTATGCGCTGAAGATGATGAAGAATGCTGTTTTAATTCTGTCTTTCCATCTGCCGGCTGAGTTTTCAGCAGTTCCTTTTTTCATTACTTCGTCTGTGATGACTATTTGGTCATCTACTCCTGTTCCCACAGCCGCAATAATTCCCGCGATTGCCGCCAAGTCAAAGTTCTGGCGGATTAATACGGCTATGCCGAGAATAATCAGTATTTCTGAAAACATGGTTATTAAAATAGGAATAATAATCTTGAAGCTTCTGTAATATGCTCCTAAAATTATTGCTACGACGATTATTGCGGCAATAATCATCCATATTGCATTCTTCAAGAACTTTGAACCGAGCAGGGGACTGATGGTGTCTGCTCTTACAATCTGCAATTTTACAGGCAGGCTTCCTGTTATCAATACGCTCTGCAGTTTGTGCATATTGTCAAGAGTGTTTGATGTTGCCTGCTGTTGCGTAGTTCCTGCTCCGCTTCCCGATATGCTGATGTCTGTAACCGCCCTTCCCTTCAAGTCTGCAGCCACGTTTAATGAGTCTACTTCTGCATCGTCAAGGAATAATTTAATCGGTTCAGACAAATATCTTCCGTCGTCTTTTGTTACAACGTCAAAGTTTTGTGTCACATCTGCCATTTTTTGCGCTGCTGTCGGAGATAATGATATTTGGAATTGGAATGCGCACGCGTATCCTTCTGCAGATGCTGAACATCCGCGTCTAGGGTCTATGCCTGAGCACTGCGCTGTTCTGCATACGTATGTTACGTCATTTCCGCCGCTGAATACTGTTTTATTTCCTATTGTTGCTTCGAATTTTCCTTGTCTTGAAATTAAATCCTTAATTTGTTCTTCTGACACTCCTGCCATTTCGACTAAAATGTAGCTTTGTCCTTGGCCTATAAACGAATCAGTTACTTTTGTGACAACAACATCCGTGACTCCGTAAACATTGAGGCGTTGTTTTAAGTTGTCGATTATTGTTGATATTATGTCATCTGAAACTTCTTCAGCCGGCTTGAGAACAACTCTTGTTCCTCCCTGCAGGTCAAGGCCTTTCAACAAGTTGGTTTTTGGAGCTTCGACAATTCTGAGTCCTAAATCTTCCACAGTGTCGTTGTTTTCCTGAGTAATCAATCTGTAAGTTGCAGGCTTGTTTGTTTTTATTAATACTGTCTGATTATGTGTCAGAGAATTTACAATATTTGCGTAATCTTCAATAGAAGAAATTGGTATGTTGTTTACAGCCAGTATTTTCTCTCTTGCCATTGGCAGTGTCCTCGAGTCCGGTCCTTGTATTCTTGCCATGTCTGCCGCGCTGTCTTTTACAACAGATTGTATTACAACTCCTGAATTCCAGAATTTTGGCTGGACTACCCATATTACGCAGATTAATGAAAATATAAGGAGCAATACTCTCCAGTTTTTGAATAATTTACTTATTGCCATTTTTCTTCTCCAAATACCATCTTAATATTCCTGCGTTCTGTATCCACGTGTATAATATGTCAAATAATAATCCAATGGATAAAATCAGCATAATCTGTTTTATTGCGTCGCTTTCCGTCAAAAAGTAAGAAACTGTGACTGCCGCGAAACTTGTAATGCTCATTAGCATTCCTGTTGGAAGCGCGGACATAGTTCTTTGAAATATCGAACCTTCTTTTCGCCTTAATACTCTTGTCGTCAATAAAATGTCTGTGTCTACGCTGTAACCTATGAGCATTAAAAATCCCGCAATTCCTGTTGTTCCTAATTTTATTCCCATGAATGAAACAACGGCAAGTGTGGATATTACGTCCGATACTGCTGCCAGAATAACGAATGAGCTTGGAACTGGATTTCTGAAAGTTATGAAAACAACAATGCTCATGGCAACAAATGCAAATATTAACGCAATCATTGTCTGTTTAAAGAATGAATCTCCCAGGCTTGAGCCAATGAATTCTGCTGTGTAAGTCCCTTCTTGCAAGTCCATTCCATATTTGCGCAGTGCATCAATCATCTGTTTTTCGTCTGCATTGGTTGCTTCAATTACAACATTGGATACCTGTCCCAATTCTGTCAACACTCTGACGGTTATGTCGCTTTTTGGAAATTCTGTTGTTAAAAACAAAGTTAAGGCGTCAACATCAATGTTTGTCGTCTGCGCTGTGAATGTTATTCCACCTCTTAAGCTGATTCCTTTTTCAATGAAATCTCCGGTTTTTGCGTATCTGTATCCTAAATAACCTGTGGAAATGAACAATAATACAAAGGTAATTAACATCAAAGTCTTATAATGATTCTCATAAATATCCAATAATCCGGACTTAATACCCATATCATATACCGAAATTGCCGTCTTTTTAAATGTTATTATGTTTTAGACTATTAATTTTAATAAAGAACTGAAGACTGTAAAGCCGTCAAATGGCGGTATTGGGAGCATGTTTAATATGAATAGAAATCCGTTTATCCACTGCGCAACGCCCAAAATAACATAAGTTTGTGCTTTCATTCTTCGTTTTCTCAATTGTCTACATATTAAGTACAATAATCCGTTTGTTCCAGGTCCTGAAAATGCAATTAATGCGCTTTGCAATGGTGTTGCTCCTGAACCTATGATAACATATGCTGGAATGAAGAATATTATGGGAGAGCTTACTGCCTTCAAAACTGCGCCAATCAATAGTCCAAAATAGCTTGCGTGCAACTCCGTTTGTAACCCAAATCCCATTGCGACGAATTTATGCCCGAGTTCGTGCAAGACAACTGCTGGCGAAACTGCAATCATGGAATAAAAAACAGTGAACCATTTTTCTCTTATAATGTCCTTGAAGATATATCCAAGCACAGCTACTGTGATTATAATATCGATTAATTCATTCAAAATAGCCATGGTGATATGCCATAATAAGAATATATAAATATGCTGATTGGGGCAGTCTTTATAAAGAAACAATTACCAGAATATACAATGAAAATCGTTATATTGGGCGCGGGATTGTCAGGAATGGCGGCTGCCAAAAGTCTTGCAGAGCATAAGTCAAATGAAATAACTATTCTTGAAAAAGCTCCTTATGCAGGCGGCTTGGCTTCTTCGTTTCATATGGAAGGTGAGGAAATCCCGAAATTTTATCATCATATTGTAAGGTCAAACAAATTCACCATAGCAGAATTGGAAAGATTCGGATTAATGAAAGACGCAGACTGGAAAAAAATTAAAGTCAGTATCGGAATAAAGAATAAAGTTTACAATATCCAGAATCCTTTCGAATTATTAAAGCTTCCTGGAGCATCATTGTGGGCAAAGTTCAGGTTTGGTTTATTTGGGTTATACACGCTGTTCATTATGAATCCCAATAATATTCCTGATGAAATGAATGCAAAGGACTGGCTGTACAAATTCTGCGGAAAAGAAGCCACAGACTTTTTCTGGTGGAATTTATACGGCAGGAATAAATTCAACATTCCGCTCGATCAGATTGCGGCAAAGCAATTCGCTCACAGATTATGGGAAAAGGAAGTTTATGATGATTTCACATTCCCTAAAAAGGGATTGCAGTTAATGGTGGACGGCATGGAAAAAGAGCTGGTGGAAAAAGGCGTAAATATACGATTAAAACAAAAAATAATAGGCATAAATTTGACAAATAAAACAGTATCCTTGGAAACAGGTGAAAAAATAAAATATGATGTTTTAATCAACAGCATCCCTGTTCCTGAGTTTTTGAAAGTGCAGAAAGGACTGCCTGAAGACTATAAAGCAAATCTTGAAAAATTAAGATACTGTCCTGCTGTCGGCATGTGTTTTGCCACAAAGGAATTTCTCAAGCCCGGAGTTTACTGGATAAATTTATTCGGAGAAAGAATACAAGTGATAATGCAGCACAGCGTCTTGATCGACAAATACAAAAATAAAGTATCTTGGCTGATAAGGTACGGCGGAGCAGCCGAGGATTTGGGCAAGTCAGACGAGGAAATCAGAAAACTATACTTGGCAGACATCAAGAAGTACTTCCCGACAGCGGAAATTGTGTGGGATAAAGTATTCAAGGAAAAATATGCCGAGCCTGTTTACGACAAAGACTATGTCAAATATGCTCCAACCTACACAACTCCTGTCGACAGTTTATATATGACGGGCATCCAAGTCACATTCCCTAAAATAAGAAATCAAAACGTCGCGCTGGAATCTGGCTACAAAGTTGCAGAAATTATCAAGGCAAGACTTCCTTAAAAATAACAAGATAATTTCTACAACAAAAATTCAAATATCCATAAACTTCGCAATCTGTATGTATGCCTGCCCGTCTGCAGTTGCAGCATAAACAGGCGAGAACATTTCGGTAATAACTGAATTTGGCGGTCCTGACACGAATAACAAATCAAACACTCTTGCTTGCGGCAATGCCGGATCAAGTCTTTCTCGTCCTTCAGTAAATTGAACTCCTGCTTGTTTCAAATAATCCGCGTATTTTGGCAGAACTTTCGAAATTCCGGAAAACAAGTATGGATCTAACAGCAAATACTCAACATTATATTCTTTCAGTAAGCTCTTGACCTGTTCTTTATCAGTTCCATATAGCATTACCATTGCGTCTGCTTGCCGTTTTTCAACGTCGACAAAATAATTTGAGTGAGTCCTGCGAACTGTCACGCATTTTCTTCCGCTTACCGCATTCATTGCAAAGCAGGACTCATCATATGCCAAAAATACGGAATTATCGTCTGTATTCTGCATTATCCATTCTCCAGTGTCCTGCCATGCTTTTGTTCCGGCATCCATTGAGCGTCCGTATTTTACCCATTGGTTGTCGTTGTAATTTGCAATGTTTGACGAAAATGCTGAATATGCCGCAATAAGCAAAATTACAACAGCAATTGCCTTTCCATATTTTCCAAACTTTCCTGCCTGGCTTATGAGAAATCTGACTCCGATAACTCCGAATAACAATATCGGAAGCGTTATTCCCAAGAGATGTGTTGGAAGAAGCCACCAATTCAATAAAGGTTTTGTTATCAGATGATGCAACGGCAATAATGCTCCGACAACAAACCATACAATTAATGTGCGATAATTAAACTTTGAAAAGTTTAATGCTGAAAACACCATGCCAAGCAATGCAAGAATGCCAAATGTGAAATTGCCGAAGCTGTTGAATGATATGAATGATGTCCAGACTTCATTAAATACCCACGATATTCCAAGAGTGTTGACATCTGGACCGTTATACTGATACAATGGATTTAGGGTATGGAATTTATAATTCCATAATATTGGGCCAAAGAACAGCATGCTTATCAAAACGCCGACGATAACAACAGGCAGGTACATCTGAATAATAGACTTGATTTTTTGTTTCTTGTATATTATGTCAGCCAATACTCCTGCGCTCAAAAGAAGTGTTCCCGTGATAAAGAACGCAAGCTGCGACAATGCTGCAAGACCCAAAAATAATCCGCAAAGCAGTTTATCCTTAAGCGCGTTTGTTTCCCTCAGCTTCAGCCAATATCCGAACATAAATGGTATGCATATCATCCATACGAGCAGATTTGGAGCGCCGTCAGGCACTCCGCGCAGTATCAAAGACGCAGTCATTGTGATTAATCCCGCAGTTTCGTTTTTGAATAATTGATTTCCAAGGAAATAATACGCAATTGCGCTCATGAATACTGTAAGCACAGGTGTGTAGATTATCGAGCTGGTTATCGACATTCCTGTGATAAAATGTATAAAAATGAACAAATAATTTCCAAGCCAGGAATAATAAGAGTAATTGTTAATAAAATAAGGGTCTGACCAAAAGCCGTTCATCATGTAATTTAGTGTAAATCCTTGATGAGCATACAAGTCTCCGCCGTATATGGGTCCTGGAAGGTGCTGAAATTTTGAAACTTGAAACAGAACAAATAATATCCATATGAAAACAAACACAGCAGCCGCTTTTCTCTGCCATGACTGTTCAGATAACCATCCCATAGAGAATAAAACACCAACAATAGTATAAAAACGTTCGTATGTCAAGGTTTTTAAACACTAATTTAATCAGGATATTATGACAAAGAAAAGAGTGTTGATCACAGGCGGTTCGGGATTTCTTGGAATAAACCTCGCAAGATTTCTATACAAAAAAGGCTATGCAATCAGACTTATCGACATTGTAAAATTTGATTATAAGGATATGAATGATAAAGTGGAATTTATCCAAGGCGATATACGAGACCAGGAAAAATTAAACAGCGCAGCAAAGAACTGCAGCATAATTATCCACACTGCGGCAGCGCTCCCATTATACAAGGAAGCAGACATTAGATCAACTGAAGTGCAGGGAACAAAAAATGTAATAACCGCGGCAAAGAAAGCAAAGGCAGAAAGATTAATTCACATATCTTCAACAGCAGTCTATGGCATTCCCGACCATCACCCGTTATACGAAAATGATAAACTTGATGGAGTGGGAGCTTACGGTCAATCGAAGATAGATGCTGAAAAAGCCTGTGAAGAAGTAAGAAAAGAGGGAATGTGCATCACTATAATCAGGCCAAAATCGTTTGTCGGACCAGAAAGATTGGGTGTTATGGCAATTTATTATGATTGGATTAGAAGAGGAAAGAACATTCCTATTATTGGCACAGGAAACAACCGGTATCAATTATTGGATGTGGAAGATTTGTGCGAAGCAATTCTATTATGCATGATAAAGCCAGAAAACAAAGTTAATGACACTTTCAACATTGGCGCAAAGGAATACACGACAATGAAGGAGGATTTTGGCGCGATTATGGGATATCAAAAAACTAACAAAAAGGTCATTCCATTGCCAGCAAAACCAATTATTGCAGTCTTGAGACTTTTGGAAATCCTGCATCTTTCGCCGTTGTACAAATGGGTGTATGAAACTGCGCCTGAAGATTCGTTTGTTAGCATAGAGAAAGCTGAAAAACAGCTCGGATATAAGCCAAAATACTCAAACAAGCAGGCATTAATCAGAAACTACAAATGGTATTTGCAACACTACGAAGAATTCAAGAACCAGACAGGAGTGTCGCACAGATTGCCGTGGAAGCAGGGCATCTTAAAGCTGGTAAGCTGGTTTTTCTAACACCATTAAAAATTATTCAATCTTCATTTCCTATGGAGAATTTTTTGCGTTACTACGTACCCCACGGGCGCGGCCATAGTTACTGAAGTTGCAGTTGGCATCGACGACGCAGTCGTCGTTGCAGAGACCACCAGACCGAACTACTGTGTTATTTGCAGTTAGTAAATTATCTAACTTGCTAACGTTTGCTAAATAAATAAATCCATTTTGGTATCCTTGTTTTTTTAGCCATTTTGCGTATGGTTCACTTACGTTTCCTAATAGCATTTGCGCAGTTTTATTCTGCCCAAATTCTGATTTCCCATTTTTTAATTGTGTTGATAATTCAAGTTCATCATTAACGATTTCTGCAATATTTCCATTCTTTTCTGCTTCCTTAAGAATTCTTGCAATATGTTTATCTTTCTTGTCGAGTATACATTCTCTTCCTGCTTTATTCACATTATATCCTTCTTGCGCTCTTGCAAGAACAATGTTTTTCTTGCTGTCAGGGCTGTGGTCTACAGCAACATAAATCTTGCCATCAGCTTTAAAATATACTGGAGTTGAGCGCGTAACTTGCCATCTATTAGCATCATATTTTCCATCTGCTTCAATTCTGAATGCTGCTGCTTCTGGCAGGCTTTGCAGGATTGATTTTTCGCGTTCTGCAAACTTCACTGCATCAGAAATGTCCAAATTGTCTTCAGAACTTTCAGTAAACTCAAGATTTTCAAACCCCGGCAAATCTATCGTATACTTCTGGATTTTAGTTAATACCATATAACAATTAGAAATGAAACATGATATATAAAGCTCATCATTTGAAAAAAAGCATTTTTTCTGACTTAATACTCACTTTTTTAAACCAAAAGATGATAAAACACTTATGGGAATAATTGATTTAATCAAGCTCATAAGGCCTTGGCAGTGGTACAAGAACATTGTTGTTTTCTTGGCTATTGTATTCGTCGGACAGTTGACAAATATTAACAGTATAATCGCAGTCATTTTAACAGCAATGGCATTCTGCCTTATTTCATCTTCAAATTACGTAATTAATGACATTCTAGACGCAAAAAAAGACAAATTAAACCCTGAAAAGAAGTCCAGGCCGATAGCATCAGGAAACATATCGATTTTAACGGCAATTTTCATAGCAACGTTTCTTCTCGCGTCCGGGCTTGGAATTTCGCTTTACATTAGCGTCTTAGCCGCATTGTGCGGATTGGGATTGTTTGCGTTAACAACTATTTACTCAATATGGCTGAAGCACGAGCCAATTGCTGATATATTGGCAATTTCGGTTAACTTTGTCATCCGTTCTTTAGCAGGAGCTTTCGCCATTAATGTGGAGATTTCGCCTTGGCTTGTGACAGGAACTTTCTTCTTGGCATTGTTTTTGGCGACAGGCAAGCGCCATTCTGAAGTTGCTTTCCTGAAAGAATCTGCGAAAGAACATAGGCAAAGCCTAAATTTTTACACTCCGCAAATTACCTTGTCATTGATGAACATTTCAACAACATTAGTTATAGTTACATATGCATTATCATCTTTCCTAGGCACTCATCAAAGAGTTATTTGGACAATGCCGTTCTTCCTATACGGAATCTTTAGATATAATGCGTTAGTCACGCAAGGAAGCCCAATCGGAAGAAAAACTCACAATCTGATCACGGACAAAAGAATGATGATAACAGGAATTTTGTGGGTTATAACGACAATATACGCAATTTATGGTTTTTAGTGCCAGCTAAAACTTAAGGGATCAGGATTATTGCGGGCAAGTTTTATATCTCCTGCAACTCCATACCCGTCAAGCATTCCATAATTAAAATCTATTTCTTCTGCAAATTCGCGCGAAATTGCTTGCAAATGAATATGTTCAAATACGTTGCCATTTGTTGGCGGCTTTCCTATTTTTCCTAAAAAATCGCCTGGTTTGACTGTGTTTCCAAGGAAGGGAAATATCTTTGGCTCTAAATGTCCTAACACTAATAATGGCAGTTTATCATCGAATGGTCGCAGGATTATTCTTCCACCCCATCCAACATCGACATCTTTGTCAATAAAAATATCTTCCACAATTCCTGAAAGAGGAGAATGCGCAGAACTCTCCGCATCCGCCATCAAATCAATTCCTAAATGAACATATCGTGAATCTTTGTCCATATAAGTGCCTTTCCACAAATCTTTGCGGTTTTCCATCCATCCGCCATAAACACATACATTATCTAAAACAGGATATAATTTATCTATAATCATCTGCTGAATCCTAGGATCTAGTCTGTATTCGACTGTATCTTTTTCTGGATGAATCTTGAAATAATCTCTCACTAAATCATTAAGATTAACAGAAACCAATTCAAATTTGGATAAACTCGGTAAAAGTTTGCATAAAAATTCTCTAGTCGAAAAGATATCATTTTTATCATCAAATTCGGGATTATAAATCATTTCATTATTCCGTACCATTGGTATAAGAATCTGTCAACTGATTTTGTTAATTCAATTTCAGAGCCTTCTATGACCACGCATGTTCCTTCTGCAATGACTTTTGAAGTTTTTGCAGGCACAAGATAAATTACTGACTTGTCTGTATTTGAGCAATCCACAATGGGGAATCCTTCGCATTCTGCTGAGCTTGCAGAGCATGCGTCAGTTGCATTTTTCTGCAGTGGGCCGATTAAGCTCCATATTAATTCTCCTTTTGCCAGCGCAACCCATTTTAGTGTGTCGTTTTGATTTGGATCAAACGTAACATATATTTTCTCTGGATCATTGAATTTGTCGCTTAATTCTCCGATTATTTTAACATCCTGGACTTCTTCTGGATTGTAGCGGAGAGGAACATTGTACACGTATGGGCCGTTTTGCCACTGCGTATACCATAATGCGCCTACTTTTTCAAAATGAAATCCATTGTATTCTACAGTTGTCGGCTTTGCCTTGAATATTGAAGGCGCATACCATATTATTAAGAAAATAAGAATGCATAAAACAGCGCATATTCCTAAAAAGCGCAGTATCCCTTTGTTTTCTGATTCGCTCATTTGGAAAACCTCCGCAGAGGTTTTTCAAATTTTGAAATTTTTGGAATTTCAATCATTCTATTATACCCAATGCTCCATATACGAATCTTTCAACTTCGTCTGACAATGATTCTGGTGTTGTTGCCGACATTATCACGCAGTTGTTTTCATTTGTTATTTGTGTTTCATTGCCTATCATCAAGTATAATACTGGTGTTGAAGCAGTTGCGGTCTTGCATGTTATTTCTTGCTGCGTTGTTCCTGTAATATTCGTTAATCCTATGCTTGGATAAATGTTTGTCGTCTGCAGCAATACTTGCTGTATTCCGTATTGGGCTCCGCCTAATACATCTGCAAATTCGTCATTGGGATTGAATGTTATTGCCACTGCCTTCAGTGATTTTGCGTCTAATGGCAGTTCTATGTTTTCCAAAGAGTCTGGAGGCAGTCCAAATATTAGCGATTTGCCGTTGTAATTTGTTGTCCAGCCGTCTTGTGTTTGAAAAAATTTGTATCCATTGTATCTTACTGTGTTCTGGCCGCCGTCAAATGCATATTGAACTGCGATTCCAAATACGCTTAATACCATTATTAGTACGATAAACAGCCCCATTACGTGCTTTGCTTGCATATTCTGATGCAATAGGGATTGTTTTATAAATATTGTGAATACTGGCAATATGCGCCCTTGTAACTCAGCGGTAGAGTGGCTGCTTCGTAAGCAGCAAGTCGGGAGTTCAAATCTCTCCAAGGGCTGTCTTCGGCAGTCTTTTTTTAGTTCGGCAGGTTTCCGAAGGAACACCTGCCTTGACTGCTTTTGCTCGAGGTTTTCGCAAAACCTCGGTGGTCATCTCTCCAAGGGCTGTCTTCGGCAGTCTTTTTTTAGTTCGGCAGGTTTCCGAAGGAACACCTGCCTTGACTGCTTTTGCTCGAGGTTTTCGCAAAACCTCGGTGGTAATCTCTCCAAGGGCTGCCTTCAGCAGTC
>Ga0210057_1003143_pt1 | contig 22941 bp, 16 predicted proteins | sample CryGeyCG2114_010_2_FD_183968 | JGI IMG/M metagenome (GOLD analysis project Ga0210057, IMG submission 183968) | Groundwater microbial communities from aquifer - Crystal Geyser CG10_big_fil_rev_8/21/14_0.10 (SPAdes) (version 2) | ecosystem: Environmental > Aquatic > Deep subsurface > Groundwater ...
CCGATTGATTATTTTCAGGATTTATCGATGAGTTTATTTAAGAAATTTGGGTCCGATAATTTTTTTTCTAAACTTTTTTCTTTTATTTTTGTGATTCCCTCGGCAATTTTATTGAGGTTGTTATTTTCTTTATTTTATCCGAAGATAGCCGAAGTTAATACTTATGTTGTGAGGCGCATGAAATGAAAGATTTTACCTTTAGAGTTGAAGAATTGATAGATAAATATATAAAAAAAGACAGCTTGGTTTTGGATGTAGGTTGCGGAACAGGCGTTCATACTTCAATATTGAAGCAAAAGACTAAACGAATCACGGGACTGGATTTAAAAAATTTTGTAAAGGAAAAATATAAGTCCGGTTTTAAGTTAATTTTAGGGGACGGAAAAAAAATCCCATTTAAGGATAAGCATTTTGATTTTATCACCTGTTGGGATGTAATAGAACATGTCGAGAAAGACGAAGTTTTTTTAAGAGAAATCCATCGGGTTTTAAAGCTGGGCGGCTTGTTGTTAATAAGTACGCCAAACAAAGATAGGTTGTCAAACAGGATTATTTCGATTTTTAAAGAAATTAAGTATCCTTATTATCTGGGCACAAATTTGGATTGGGAAGGTGATGTTTGGCATATCCGTGAATACCGAGAAGAGGAATTAGAAAAATTGGCGACTAAAATTGGCTTCGAAGTTGTTATGAAAGAAGGAATTTATTTGGGTTTCTATGGATTTGTAAGGTTGGGCATTTACAAAGTTCCTAAGATTTTTCAAAGTTTAACTCAGCATATTTTTATGGTATTGTCAAAGTTATAAAAAGAAGTTTGTCGAAAATGAGCAAGTTTTCAGAAAAGATAAAAAATATTATGAATACCAACTTTTTAAAAGGGAATTTTCCTTATTTATTGGCAATTTGTTTAGTTGGATTGATATCTTTTTCATGGTTTAAGGATGATTTGGTTATTAGTGGAGGAGATTTTCCTTTTCATTTTTCACCCAAAGTATCTTTTCCGACTTTTTATTCCGTTTGGAATTACTTGAGTTCGCTGGGAAGTACGAATATTCAAGCTATGCCACATCTTTTTCATCAATCTATTTATTATATTTTTTCGATACTGAATATTCCTTTGTGGATTTCCCAGAGAATAATCTTTTATTTTCTTTTTTCTTCCGGCGGCATCGCAATTTTTTTATTGGTAAAAAAAGTAGTAAAACCCGATAACTTATTGGCATTTTTCTCGGCTCTGTTTTATATGATGAATCCCTTTTCATTAGTTTTAGTATGGGGTATTCCGGGTATTATCCTTTTTGCTTATTCGGGAATACCTTTACTTTTTTATCTTTTCATCGATGGATTAGAAAAAAGGTCAAAATTGAGTATTTTTAGTTTTTGTTTTTTTGGGTTTATTTTCTCGAACATGTATGGAAATTTAGGGTACGTGGTTTCATTGTGGGGGTTATTAGCAAGTTATTTTGTTTTTAATGTCTTGACGGAACAAAAAGGAAGAACAGAAAAAGTTAGATTTTTCTTGTTTTTGATTTTATTTTGGGTATTGACAAATTCTTATTGGATTTTACCTTTTATTGCTGATTTAAAAGTATTATCTTCAGTTGCTGAGTATATAAACAGCGCGGATATTTTAATTGGCGGCACTTCAAAGGCATCATTAAATAATTCTTTTAGATTGATGGGCTACGCTGTTTTTTATGAAAAGTTTATGGGGGTTGACAAATTTTTTAGTTATTCCGAAGAATTTAAAACCGCGCCCATAATTTTAATTTCCTCAATAATCCCTATAATTGTTTTTTTCTTTTTAATACTTAAGGATTCCTTTAAAAATAAATTTTATAAGTACTTTTTGTTTGTTTTTTTAATTTCTCTGTTTATATTTAAAGGCTATCGGTCTCCATTCGGAATTATTAACCTGGTACTAATAAAAAAGTTTTCCTTTATGTCGTTGTTTAGGTTTCCCTTGGATAAAATTGGCCCCTTGCTTGTAATTTCTTGTACGGTTTTAATGGCTTTTTCTCTCCTTAGGTTTAAAGAGATATTAATTAAAAGGAGTAAATTTGCTTACTCTTTGTTTTTGATATCCTTGTTTTACTGTTTCTTTATCATATTAGGATTTCCGTTTTGGAAAGCTCAAGTATTTGACTTGGGCGGTAAAATCAGGCCTTCTTCTTTAGTGAAGGTTCCGGATTACTACTTTGAACTGGCCGACTGGCTTGGAAAGCAAAAAGAAGAATTTCGTATATTACCTATCCCTATAAATAATATATACGGTCTTCCTTACGATTGGCAGTACGGGAGCGGTGGATCTGACCCAATCACTTTTATTTTACCAAAACCGATTGTTTATTACGATAGAAAATTAGTAGATCTTGTTAATATTTGTCTAAATAAAGTTCCCTTGGCAATCGACGAAAAGGACGATTGTCTATCTTCCTCACTTTCATTAATAAATGTAAAATATATATTGGTTCATAACGACATAAAAGAAACGTATTTCAATATCGACCCAAAAGAAATCGAATTAATTAAAAATAAATTAACATCAGGTTACTTTAAAGATATTGAATTTGAAAAAAACTTTGGAAAAGTTGATTTATATAAAATTTCTGATCAGAAATTTTTACCCAGGTTTTATTTTCCAAAAGAATTGTGGTTCCTTGATGAAAAAGAAGGATCTTGGAAAGAACCTTTGAAAAAGAAAAATGAAATTAAAACCTTTTTTGTAAAAAAAGAAAACAGGGACAATGAAAGTGATTTTATTGTTTCAAAACTAAGTCCATATGAGATTTTCGAAGAAACGATTCAAACAGAAAAGGATCTTTTAGATTTTAATTTATATAAATTTGATCAGTCCCCGGAAATCACTATCAAGAAAAAAAGTCCCGGATATTATCATCTTTCTGTCAAAGGTTTAACTAAACCCTGGTTTTTAGTTTTTAGTGAAAATTATGAATTTAAGTGGAAAGCTTATCAAAAAGGAAAAGAGCTTAAACATTTTTTTGTTAATGGTTATGCAAATTCATGGTGGGTAGACGGTTTTGATGAAAACGGAGACGCTGAAATTGAAATAAAATATGTGACACAATATTATTTTTATGTCGGAATTTTTATTTCAGGATTATCATTTTTCATAACGATACTATTATTAATTAATGAAAAATATAAAAAAAGAAATTGATATTATTGCCAATTCAATGGTTGAGCCGGGCTTAAGTGGTGGCAACCGGATTTTTATTGAAATTGCTAAGTGTTGGACAAAGGAAGGCGTAAAGATTAATATTTATTCTTCGGAAGTAGGAAAAGACATTTGTTTAGGAAACGGATTATCTTTAGCCAGCTTTTACACTTGGTCAATTCCAAAGTTTTTTAAACGAAAAAAAGTATTTTCTCGTTTTGATATTTTCTTACTCTACCTCTTGGGTTTTATTAATGCCGTTGTTTACTCTAAAAACCTAGGCAAATTAAAGAAAAATATAATTTGGACAACTTCAGACTACTGGCCGGATTCTCTTGTCGGGATTATCGCTAAGATTCTTGACAAAAATGTCTTTTGGATTGGCTCACTCTTTCTTTTTGCGCCTAATCCCTTTGTAGGTTTTAAAGAAAAAGGGAGCAAGACTTTACCTTCAATTAAAAATATTGCATTCTATTTAACACAAAAACCTATTTATTATTTGACGAAAAAAATGGCAGATTTAGTTTTTGTCACTAGTCAGCCGGACAAAGACAGATTTGTTCAAGCTGGTATGGAACCAGAAAAAGTTGTTGTTATCCATGGAGGGGTAGATACTCATTGGGCAGATGAGTATTTAGCTAAAAAGCAGAAGGAGAAAAAAGAATTCGAGGCTTGTTTTATGGGGAGATTCCATCCTCAAAAAGGGGTTTTAGAACTGATTGATATTTGGCGAAAAGTTTGTGAGACAGGAAAACAAGCAAGATTGGTGATGATCGGAGATGGTGAATTAATGCCGGAAGTAAAAAATAAAATTAAAATTAAGGGTTTGGAAAAAAATATTATACTAAAAGGTTTTTTAGGGGATGGGGAAGAGAAGTTTAATATTTTTAAAAAGAGTCGAATAATTCTGCATCCTGCCGTTTATGATAGTGGCGGAATGGCGGCTGCAGAAGCCATGGCGTGGGGGTTACCGGGGGTTAGTTTTGATCTCGAAGCTCTTAAAACGTACTATCCTTCGGGAATACTTAAAGCAAGAATTGGCGATCAAAAACATTTTGCGGAGCTCGTTTTGAAGCTACTTCAAGATAATAGTTTGTATTATAATACCTCTACTCAGGCTAGAAATTTAATTCTTAAGCAGTGGGGTTGGAAACCAAAAGCAGATTTATTAAAAAAAATTATTTTTGATCAATGATGAAGATTTTTTTGGCAAATCCTCCTTGTCGTATTCAAATAAACGAGGGCGAAGAACGTTATTTTGTTAGAGCGGGTAGCCGTTGGCCATTTTCAGTTATAAAAAAAATAAATCAATCCCCCGATTATATCCCCTTTCCTTTTTACCTTGCCTATACTGCGGCAATATTGGAAAAAAATGGTCACCAGGTAATTGTTGACGATGGAGTAGCGACTAACCAATCTGAAAGCGAATTTTTGGAAAAAGTTTTTGAAACCAAACCACAAATAATCCTTTTCGAAACATCCACACCAACAATTAATTACGATTTAGAATTGGTGAGGAAGATAAAAAATCGTCTTGACGAGGTTGTTATTTGTCTTGCCGGGACTCATGCGACTTCCTTTTATAAAGAAATACTTAAAAACACTGACGACATCGACTATATTCTATTGGCGGAGTACGAATTAAGCTTCAGTCGACTAGTGGATGCGCTTGAAAAAAAATGGTCCATGGGAAAAATCGAAGAAATTGAAGGGATCGCGTTTAAAAAAGAAAAGAAAGTTTTTTGGTCAGAGCCAAAACTTATTGATCCGCTTGACCAGTTGCCGGTTCCTGCCAGGCGTCTTTTTCCAAATAATACCAATCCAGATCCGACAATTTATTGGGACGGATTTTGCCAATATAAGCCGGCTATACAAATGCATGCTTCCAGAGGTTGCCCTTTCAGGTGTAATTTTTGTCTTTGGAATCAAGTGATGTATCGTAATAGCAAATATCGTTTTTTCTCTGCCAAGAGAGTGGTTGATGAAATGGAAGAAGTAGCGAGGAAGTACAAGGCAAGGGAGATTTATTTTGATGACGATACTTTTACTGCCAATAAAAAACAGGTTCTTTCAATTTGCGAAGAAATAAAAGAAAGGAAATTAAAGATAAATTGGTCAGTAATGGGAGATGCGATGGTGACTGATAAGGAAATGGTAGAAGCAATGGCTGATGCAGGATGCATAGGTATAAAATTCGGAGTAGAGAGCGGCAGTAGAGAGATTTTGAAGCATATTGAAAAACCGGTTAACTTTAAAAAGTTAAAAGAATTTACAAATTGGTGTGCGAAAAAAAGGATAAAAACACACGCTACCTTTACTTTTGGTCTGTCGGGCGAAACAGGAAAAACCATGGAGGAAACCTTGAATCTGGCAAAATCACTTGATGTTGATTCAGTTCAATTCAGCATTACAACCCCTTTTCCTGGAACTCGTTATTTTGAAGAGGTAAAAAAAGAAAAATTATTGCTGGCCGAGAATTGGAATGATTTTGATGGAGCATCTCAATCAGTGGTGAAGTTTAAAAATTTATCATCTGAGGTTGTGAAAAATTATTGGCAAGGAGCTTCAGGAAAATGGTTACGCTACAAATTTTTTAAAGCCTCTTGGGCAATAAGACAATTTTATTTCTTAAGGAGAATGATTAAAGGACAAGGATTGACGGTTATTTGGACTAAAACTTCAAGATTAATTAATCTTTTGTTTTCATGAAAGACAAACTGAAAATCCTTTTTGTAATTCCCGTTCCAGGAAAACATCAATATATTTCTTTTGGTATTGGTTATCTTTCTTCATATATAAAAAAATACGCTGATAAAAAAATAATAATAAAATTGGCTGATGAAAATGCGGGAGACGACATTCTTAAAATATTTTTAAAAGAGAAACCTGATATTGTCGGAATTACTGCCAGTACGCCACAGATACCGAGGGCGGAAAAAATTGCAGCAGAGATGAAAAGACTTAAAAAAGACTGCTTTATTGTTTTTGGAGGAATACATGCGTCAATTATGCCCGAACAAACTTTGTGTGATTGTTCCGCGATTGATTTGATTGTTATCGGCGAGGGCGAGGAAACCTTAAAAGAGTTAAGTGATCTTTGGTTAAAGAAAAATGGCAAGATATTGCATGAATTGGATTCTATTCCCGGGCTTGCCTTTAGAAGAAATGGTGGAATATATAAGACAAAGTCCAGGGAGCTAATTTCCGAGATAGACAAAATTCCTCCGCCAGATAGAGAAATATTTAATGAAGAATATTATTTGTCTCCGAGGCAGCTGATTAGGGGTTTTTCCGCGAGAAGAAGTACCAGTATTTTAACATCTCGTGGCTGTCCTTACAGTTGTAAGTTTTGCGCCAGCAATTTAATGGCAAAAAAATATAGAGCCCATTCCGTTGGTTACATTATGGAGGAGATTAAAAATTTAGTAGAAAAATACAAAATAGAATCTCTTTACTTTCATGATGATTTGTTTATCGCCAATAAAAAAAGAGTGTTTGATTTTTGCGATGAGTTTATTAAAGCAGGATACCATAAGAAAATTATTTGGTGTTGCCAGGTAAGGGCGGAATTGATAAATAAAGAGAGTATTCTTCTCTTGGAAAAAATGAAGGAAGCAGGTTGCAAACAGCTTGAGTTTGGTTTTGAAAGCGGATCAAACAGAGTCTTGAAATTTTTAAAAGGGGATACCGCTTCCGTAATACAGAATCAAGTTGCCATTGACACAGTGAAAAAAGTTGGTTTACGGATATTTGGAAATTTTATGATTGGTTCTATTACCGAGACAAAAAGAGAGATTGAAATGACAAAAAAGTTTATTAAAAAGAATAATAATAAAATTGATTTTTTCCAAACCTATATTACGGTTCCTTATCCCGGAACCAGTATTTGGGAGATGTGTAAGGAGCGAAAACTGATTCAAGAAGGAGAAAAATTTGAAAACTTTTTTTTATTCAACGGAGATAATATAAGCCGTTCATTTTGCGATACGGCCCCATTAGGCTATCTGGAAAAAACAGTAATGGAATTAAATCGTATGGCATTGGATAAAATTCCGCTTAAAGAAAAAATATTATGGGCGACGAATTTCATACTTAAGGATCCTAAGCAAGTTTTTTTAAGAGCATGTTCATATTTAAAAGGTTTTTAAGTTAATAATTGTTTAAATTAATTTGAATACATTTAATTCATTAAAAATCGCTCTACTTATCCCTAAAGTTTCCGGGGGGTTCCGCCTTGAAAGCGTGCCTTTGAATCTATCTTATTTAGGTGCAGTTTTAGAACAAAAAGGATATTTTGTTAAAGGTTACAATTTGAACTTTGAAAAAATAAACATTGATGAAATAAAAAATTTTGATATCGTGGGGATAACTTCTACCACTGTTGTTTTTCCGGAAGTAGTTAAATTTATTAAGAGGATAAAGAAAACTAACCCAAAATTGATAATAGTTGTCGGCGGCCCTCACACAACTGCCTGCCCGGACGAATCCCTTTCTGTTAAAGAGATAGATTATTTAGTTGTAGGGGAAGGAGAGATTTCTTTCCCAAAACTGGTAGAAGCGATTGAAAAAGGATTTTCTAAATCAAATATCCCAAATTTAGTTTATCGTCGAGGAGGTAAGATTATTCATAATAAAAGAAGTGTAATTAAGGATCTGGATGAAATTCCTTTTCCTGCAAAACACATATTTGACATTTCGAAATATCCAAATCTTCAAAAAGCTTATGGTGACATAATCGCCAGTAGAGGATGCCCATTTAAATGTACTAATTGTAAACCCGGACTGGACGATATTGCTCCATACCGTTTGCGAAAACCAGAAAAGGTAGTGGATGAAATGGAGTGGTTAATGGAAAAATATAAAGTTAGACATTTTACTTTTTCGGATTCGGAATTAGTCGGTCCGAAAATCTGGGTTAAAAAATTCACCTCGGAAATTAAAAGCAGAAACTTGCGTATTACCTATACTTGCAATGGTAGAACAGACAGGATCGACAGCGAAGTTCTGTCTTGGTTGAAACAAAGCGGCTGTGTTTTTATTGGTTATGGTGTTGAATCTGGTTCTCAGGAAGTCATTGATAACTTATTATTGAAAGGGATAAATTTAAACCGAACAAGAGAAGTTATTTCTGAAACAGTTAATTCCGGGATAGGAACCGGCGCCTGGTTTATGATTGGAATTCCCGGCGAAACAGAAAAACAATTAAGACAGACAATTAGTTTTGCAAAAACCTTGGATGTTTCAATCATTGAGATTAATGTTGCCATGCCTTGGCCGGGTACCGGATTTTATGAGGTATGTAAAAAAAACGGTTGGTTGTCTACCGAGGATTGGGGTAAGATGGATGAAAAGCATTCTGCCGTAATTGAAACGGAGTTTCTTTCTGCTAAGAGAGTAAAAGAACTTTTTAATACTTTCCGTCAAGAGCTGGTTGCTTCCGGGTGGAAAAAAGACACCACAGGGACTCGTTTTTTTCATCCAAATTTTCTAAGGAGGACCATAAAATCCAATATTTGGACCGTTCTTCACCGAGGGGTTCAAAAAGGTGATTTTATTAAACTGTTAAATTGGATATCAGGGAAATATTGAAGCTCCCACGGTCTTACGGTCGGGGAATCTCAATAATACGCTTCGTCAGAGCTGAAATCCTGCCGAAGCGAAATAATGTCTCTGCATCCCTCGATCTTACGATTGGGGAATTTCGCGAAGGCGGATTAGATGAAAAAGAAAAACAAAACCTTAAAATTAGCAATACTAATTGGACAACTTAGTTATTATGGAGGAGTGGGGATAGCAGCGGTAAATGAAGTAAGAGAACTGAGAAAATTAGGAGTACAAGCGGAATTAGTAGTATTGTTCAGGAAAACCGGTTTTGATTCTCAGAAAATATTCGGGGCGAGTGATATCCCAATTGTCTTTTTATCTGACTATTTACCAAAGTTTTTAAGAATTAACTTCAAGTTTCCTTTTTTTTCTTTCTTTTCCTTTTTCCATGTTTCATCGATTTTTTGGGCACCATTTTTGATTAAAAAGAATCAATATAATTTTATTATTGTTCATGAAACTTACAACTGCTTTTCTGCGATTGTTTCTGCAAAATTTGCAAAAGCTAAAGTTATTAGTTATGTTTGGGACCCGATATCATATATTGTTCCGAGAATATATGGAAAAGGTATTTTAAAACATTTTCTTTCCCCGATTAAAACTATTGCCGGATTTTTTGACGGGATAATTTTAAAAAATAGCGACCTAATTTTTATCGGTTCAAGCTTGCACGAGAAGCTTCTTTTATCAATTAACAAAAAAGCAAAATTGATTAAAATTCCTTCCGCAACGACTATTCTTAAAAAAATACCAAAAAAAAGAGAAAATTTTATGGTCGCGTTGACCAAGTGGGATAAAGGGAAAAAACCCGATTTTTTATTGGAAGTAATGAAGCATTTGGACGATAAAGTAGAATTAGTTATTGCCGGTGATTGGCCGGATTTGGAGTTGGAGAAAAATTTCGAAAGAAAGATTAAAGATTTTAGATTAGAGGAGAGAGTAAAAGTAGTGGGAAAAGTTTCAGAAGAGGAAAAGTTTAAATTATTTTCTCAAGCGAGACTTTTAGTTCATCCGATTGTTGAGGCTTTTGGAATGTTCGCGCTCGAAGCGGCAGCCTGCGGCTGCCCTTATATTTTGCCGAAAAATTCGGGAGTAAATGAACTTTTTATCGAGGGAAAACATGCTTATTTCCCGGAGGAGGGAAATGTTAATGACTTTGTTAAATATATAAAAATTTTACTTTCAGACGAAAAGAAGGCTTTTAATATGGGATATGAAGCCTGGAAAAATGCCCATAATTATACTTGGGAAGTCCATGCTGAAAAAATACTGAACTCACTTTATAACTACTTTCCTTAAACTCAATCGAAAATTGTTACAAAATCTCAAGTTATGATAACATTCTCTTTATAGTCGCAGGGCAGAATACCCAGCTTTTTTAAAGCTGGGATGAATGCCCAAGAGTATACACTTCCGAGGAAAGTGAGAATAACTTGCCCTGCTCGTATAAGCATAGCTTGTTTTTCGCTTTCGCTCAAAATAAGCAAAGCTTGCTGCTTTGCAGTAAACTTAAAGTTGGGAAAAATTGGCGAATACCGAGGGCTTTTAGCCCTCGGAAGTTTATGAATGAAAATAATAAAAAATTATCAAGATTAAAAATGCCAATAAGAAATGATGGTTTAAAATGTTCGGAAGAGGGGTATGATAAATGGCATGAGGAAAAAGGTTTTGGCGAGGAACCGGAATATTATGAAATGTTGGGTATTTTGTTGAGAGGAGTAAGATCGGTTGATATTGGTTGCGGCTCTGGTTTTATAGAAATGTTTTCTCCCAATACTGTTGGGGTTGATTTTTCTGAGGAGGCTTTGAAAATAGCCAAGAAAAATGGAGCCAAATATTTAGTTAAAGCTGCGGCAGAAAAACTTCCCTTTAAAAATGATGAATTTGAAATTTCTCTTAGTAATGGAGTTTTAGAGCATTGTTATGATCAAAAAAAGGCAGTTTCGGAAATGGTCAGAGTTTCAAAAACTCAAATCTTAGTTGTTCATGCGAAGCTTCCGTTTGGAATTGAGTATATCAGAAAGCCGATTTGCCGTATTTTTGGTCTGAAGGACCAGCCAATAGAAAAACCACTTAATTTGAGAGAAATTGAAGGAATGCTAAGAATTGCCGGCAGTCGTGTTTTAGTGAGGGGAGTTTGGAATTATATTGATTTACGTTGGTTGTGGAAGAAGGTTCCCTACGGAATTTTGAAAATACCCTCGCATTATTTTATCATTGCTATTAAAACAAAAAATATGGAAAAAAAGTTTTTAGGAGAAAACTTATGAGGCAAGGTGAGATAAATTTAAGAGAGAAAATTTATTCTTCATTATTTTATGTGGTTTTTTTAAAAAAAATCGGGATTAAGTTATTAAATTCGCCTCGGTTTGTTAATAATAGTCTTTATCAGTATTTACAGGAAATATATATAAATAAAGTAATAAAAAAATATTATTCTTCTCCGAACTTGGTTGTTATTGAAAACACTAGCTTTTGCAACTCCTCTTGTTCCATGTGCCCCCATAGCGTTATGAGGAGGAAACAAGGGACAATGAAAACTGATTTATTCCGAAAAATTATTGACCAATGTAATAAATTTGGAGTTAAACAAGTGGGTTTACACAATTTCGGAGAGCCCTTGATGGATAAAGATTTTATTGAAAAGGTAAGATATGCAACACAGAAAAAAAATTTCTGTGTTGGGACAAGTACGAATGCGGCGTTAATGGGATCGGAAATTGCCAAAGAAATTATTCTGTCAGGACTAGATACGATTAATTTTAGTATTGACGCATTTACAAAGTCTTCGTATGAAAAGATCCGAGTTGGCCTTCCTTTTGAAGAAGTGATAAAAAACGTCGAAAATTTTATAGATATTCGCAAACAACTTAGTAGGAAAAAACCCGAAATAATCGTTGATTTTATTGAAACAGAATTAAATAAGGGAGAGAAAGAATTATTTATTAACAAATGGAAAGGACAAGTTGATAAAGTCAATATAACCACCCTCCACGCTTGGGGAGGTTCTTATGAAGGAAAGGCGGGGAAAGGAAAGTTTCACTCAAAACTATTAAAAATAAAAAGAGAACCTTGTCGGTTTTTATGGACCGATATGGTTATTAACTGGGACGGGCGAGTATCGGCTTGTTGTCAGGATTATGAAGCAAAAATGGTTATCGGAGATATTAATAAAAATACTTTACAAGAAATATGGCAGGGAAAAATTATTAACGATCTGCGAAAGAAACACTTGGCGGGAAAATTTTGTGAAATTCCTCTTTGCTCACGATGCAATTATCGTTCAGTTTGGTGGTTATTCAAATGAACGCAAAAAAGTATTTTAAAGCGGCTTTATCCAATCCCTCGTCGGTTCCTTGGAAAATATTTAATATTATCAGGCGAATATTTCCAGTTGATTATTGGTTTTTTAATGGTTGGAGTTTTCCTCCGGAAATGGTGACTATTTTAATAACAAAACGTTGTAATTTTTCCTGCGCAGGTTGTTCATCATCATCACCGGAGTATACCAAAAATTTTAAAGGAATTGAGCTTAGTACAAGTGAATTTAAACAAATTATTGATAAAATTGCTTGGTTCAAGCCAGGTATCTATTTTTGCGGAGGAGAGCCTACATTAAGAAATGACCTTTATGAATTAATAAAATATGCCAAAACGAAAGGATTGGTTACTGCTTTTACTACCAACGGAAGCTTGTTAACCAGCCAGAATATAAAAAATATTTTAGATTCCGGCGTTGATTTTATCTCCCTTTCTTTAGATGGCGCGCCAAAACATCATAACAAATATCGTGGAAACTCAAATGCTTATGAAAAATTAACGGGCGGGTTAAGTGAACTTCTGAAACAAAGAGCTTTACGGAAGTCAAAGTCGCCCAATGTTAGAATTACCTGCATAGTAAACCCAGAGGATAAAGACGACGCCCTGTTTGTTCTTAAAAAAGCTGAGGAACTGGGCGTTGACGAAATTGCTTTTGGAAACTTAATGTTTTTTCCAAGTTCTTACCAGGAAAAACAAAATAACTATATTAAGGAAACAGGCGTTGGTGGCCATCATATGATTGGCTTGGAAGTAAAAGATGGCCAAATTCCGTTTAAGGTTGACAAAACAGGATTAAAAAATCTTTACCAAGAAATTAAAAGAGTGGCGGAAATTCCAACATATTTTGTTCCAAGTAAAATTGATTATGAAGATTTTTTTTCGTTTAAAGAACCTTCTGAAAATTCTGTTTGTTTAAGCCCTTGGTTTGTTGCCACCCTGCTTCCTGACGGGGTTTTGACCTCCTGTCAAGAATTTCCCCTGGACAATATTAAAAATTCGTCGTTCATGTCTCTATGGAACAGCGAAAAAATGAAAAAATTCAGAAGGCTACGTAAAAAAGAAATTTTCCCTGCTTGCTTTCGTTGTATTGAAGGCCATGAAATTAAATTTGATTAAATGAAGATCACTTTTTTTAATTTGAACCGGCTTTCATTTTACGGGGGAGCTGAAAAATACATTGTTGAAGTGGGAACTATATTGGCAAAAAGAGGAAATCAGGTTTTTTTTGTCGGTGATTGTCGTTTTATCTTAAAATTTTACATTATTTTAGGAATTGTTTTAGGGCTTAACCCTCCCCATAAGTTTTTTTCTCTGATAAAAGAGTTAAACCGGTCTCCGACAATTAACCTCAGACCTAAAATTTTTTTTAAACTTGTTAAACTAAATATTCTATCCTTTCTGCCTTTGACACAGAAAAGACGGGACGCAAGAAAATCTCTAAAAAATTCGGATATCGTATTAGCAAAAAATGAAATAATGGAATTGATATTGCTGTCACTTTTGGGTACCGGCGTAAAAAATAAATATTTAGTAGTCTTTAGTTCATTGAGGTATCCTGACTCGGTAACTTTACGAGCAAAAGTTCATAACTTCGTTTACAACAGCAGGTTTTATAAAGTTTTAGTCCGTAGGTTTGGAAAAGTGATTGTGTCCAATAGGCAAGACGAAAAAATTTTCAAAGAAAAGTTTGGTCTCGAAAGCAAAAGAATATTTTACGTTCCTTACGGGCTAAACGAAGAATACTTTGCTAAGAAAGATGAGATTATTTGTTCTTCAAAATTTTCAATACTGTTTGTAGGGAGGATGGAAGAACAAAAAGGGATATGTTTTTTGAAAGACATTATTGACAGGATTAATTTAGGCAAACCTAAACTGGCCGAAAACATAGTTTTTAATATTGCCGGAAACGGGCCTTTGGAAGAAGTTGTTAGACATTTAGGAGAAAGGTATAAAAATGTTAACTATTTAGGGAAGTTAGAACAGAAGGAGCTAAGAAATTTATACCTTTTGTCAGATTTATTAATTATTACCTCAAAGTGGGAAACCTTCAGTTATGTATGTTTAGAAGCCCAAGCATGTGGTTTGCCAGTAGTGGCATTCGATGTTCCTGGCCCATCAGATATTATTAGAGGTCATACCGGTAAATTAATTACTCTGGGTGACGTCCAATCGTTTATTGATGCAATTTTTTACTATTTTCGAAAGAAAGACACCAATTTTAAAGATAATCTTGTAAATAGATTTTCTATCGCCAGTGAATCAAAAAAAATTTATAACATAGACAAAACTGCCTCGCTTTTGGAACGCATCCGTGCTGATTAAATATGAAAACGTCTATTAAACAGAAAAATATTGATAATTATAACCAGACTTATATTTACGACGAAGTCAACTTGGCTTATGAAGTACGGGACAAAATCCAGATTATTTCTTCAATTAAAATCCTTTTTAATAACCTCAAGGGAAAGAAAGTTCTCGATATTGGTTTTGGGACCGGTGACATTTTACTTAAATTTCATGAAAAAGGAGCTGACTGTTTTGGATTGGAGATTTCAGACAAAGCGATAGAATCTCTTAAAGAAAAATCTAGTTCTTCATTACAACTTTTCAAGGGAGATTTGGTTTCATTGCCTTTTATGTCTGATTTTTTTGATATTGTTGTTTGTTCTCATGTTCTTGAACATGTTAAAGATGATAAAAAAGCCATTTTGGAAATAAAAAGAGTTTTAAAAAAAAACGGCCTGGCGGTAATTGGCGTTCCTAGTGTCGGGAACAAACATAATTTTATGCACTATCGGGAATATTCAATTAGCAAATTCAAAACGTTGATCGACGATTGGAATATATTATTTTTTAGACCATATGGTTCAAGGTTGTTTCAACTGATTATTAAAGTAAAGAATTATCTAACATGCTCCTTAATTAAAGAAGCAAATAATTGTGAACCTGAACTTTTTAGGAAAAAATGTTCAAACGACAGAAGATTATCATTGATAAAAAAGATATACTATATTTTAGTGGTTCCATTTTTGTTGATTTTACAAAGAATAGATGATATCCTCCCTTTTTTTAAAGGAGAACCGATAGAAATCTGGACAGTATTAGAAAAATGAGAAAACTGGCAGAATTAATTAAAATTAATTTAAAAAAACATTGGCAGATATTGTTTATTATTTTGCTTTCTATAATTCCTCTTCATTTGTTTCGTAAAAATCTTATTATTGCTGCGGGGGATTTTTACACGTATCTCGATCCTGCTTCATTACTTAAAGACTATCTTTATTATTGGAACGGAAGGGCTCAAGCCGGATTTCCTAATTTTAACTTATCTCAAATTTTTCCTTTTATGACATTTTGGTGGGTTTTTGAAAAAATGGGATTTTCTTTGGTCAATATTCAGCGGCTTTGGGTTTGTTTGTATTTTATTATTACCGGCGTCTCTGTTTATTTACTTGTTGATTATCTTGCCAAAAAAATTGGGTTTAAAAATACTTTATTTATTTCCTTGGGAAGCCTTCTTTCTGCTGTCTTGTATATGATAAATATGTTCTCAGTTATTGATATTATTCAACCAAGTTTGCGGCCGGTACAGGCAGTTCTTCCGTTAATGGTTCTTTTTTGGATGAAGGGTTTGGAAACCAAACATTTGGAATATTCATTTTGGATGGCAGTAGCGAGTCTTTTGTATGCCAACGCAAATGTAAATCTTGCGTCAGTAAGCCCGATATATATAATATTATTTTTGTATTTGATATTTTTTCTCTTGGTGGAGAGGAAAAATATCGGTTCGACGATAAAATTTACTTTTTTATCTTTATTTTTTTTTATCTTAATTAATTTTTGGTGGCTTTTCCCTTCAATTTTCTCAATCTTAAATGTTTTTGAAGGGATAAAAATCTCTGCATCTTCTATATCTTTCCTTGCCAGCAGTGATTTAGTGGAAGCTTTCAGATTTTTAGGTTTTTGGGCATGGAAAGCGTCTTATGAAGGCATGCCACATTTTTTATATTCGCAAAATTACGATAAACTACCGCTTGTGTTTTTAACTTATATAATTCCGGCTTTTTCTTTAATAATATTTTTTAGAATGAGGAAAAAAGAGACAGTTTTTTTAGGGCTATTGGTTATTTTGGGACTATTTTTAATCAAAGGTTTCTTGCCTCCTTTTGGTAAAATTTATTCAATTTTATTTCGCTATTTGCCGGGTTTTTGGATTTTTCGGGAACCGTATTCTAAGTTTACTTTGATTACAGTTTTCGCTTTTTCCTGTTTATTGGGTTTGAGTTTTATTTTTTTAGCAACGGGGCTAGATAATAACAAGTTATTCTTAATAATGAATAAATTGAAGAAAAAAGTAATTTTTGTTCTTTGGTTTTTGATTTTTTCAACTATTTTGATTAACAGTTATCCATTTTTAACCGGCGAGGTAATTTGGGATAAAAATTATAAACTAATGAAATCTTTGTATGCTCAAGTTCCTGATTATTGGGGAGAAACTAAAATTTGGTTTAAGGAAAATAATATTAAAGACGAAAGGGTTCTTATACTACCAAGGTCTCCTTATGGCCATGCTTATAACTGGAAAAGCGGGATAGCGACTGCCGGGCCGGTAGCTCATGTTTTGCTTGAGGAACCGATAATTTTTTATTCATCTTCACCAACTTTAAAGTCGGAAGAGATAATTAATGGAATATACACCTCTTTAGGAACGGAACGGAACGAAAGATTTCCTAACCTTTTAGCTATGCTAAATGTAAAGTATCTTCTTCAACACAATGATCTTGATTATAAAAATTCGCTATCCGGATCCACTTTTTCTCCTGAGGAAGTAAAAGAGATGCTTTCTTTTTATCCAGAAATATCTAAAGTTAAGAATTTTGGTGAATTGGATATCTATGAAGTCAAAGAACCGTACAGGCAGGAAAAACTTTTTGGAGCTGGAAATATTATTTTTTCTAATAAAGAATTTAAAGAGATGTTAAACGATAAAACTTTTTCTATAGGAAAAAATCCTGCTATTTTTTTTGCAAATTTGCTCTCTAAAGATCAAAAAAATCGAATACAAAAACTGTCGGAAACGACAAATAATAGAATTTCTAACGACCAAAAGGTACCTAAAATTATTTGGGAGAAGCAAAACTCAACAAAATATAAACTGAAAATTTCAGGAAACAAGAAACCGTTTATTTTAGTATTCTCTGAGAGTTTTAATCCCCATTGGCAGGCTTTTGTTGGGAACGAAAAAATTGCTGATGAAAGTCATATGTTAGTAAATGGCTATGCCAACGCTTGGATAATTGATAAAGAGGGAAATTATGACATGGAAATATCATATTCTCTTCAGAGAAAATTCTCTTTCTCTTGGTATGTTTCCGGAGTATCCCTTTTATTTGGATTTTTTATAATAGTTATATTTCCCCTTTTTAAAGGTGAGAAAACTTTGTTTAGAAGAATAAAATAATGAAGTCTTTTATTAAAAAACATTGGCCGCTTTTAATAATTCTTTTATTGGGATTTATATCTTTCGGGTGGTTTTCTGATGGGCTTTTGATAGCCGGAGGAGATAATACAATTTACCTTAATCCTTCCCTTCATCTTAAAGACTATTTTTATAGTTGGATTGACATTATAGATGCTGGCGCGCCCAATACGATAAAACCACTTATTTTTCCTTTTTCCGTTTTTTGGTATTTTTTGAGTTTGCTTAATTTGTCTTTGGTTAATATCGAAAGGTTTTGGGTTTTTCTTTATTTTGTTTTTCCCGGAATAACGATGTACTTCTTGATTAGACATCTTTACGAGTCGGATTCAGAGAAAGGGAAAATTGCGGCTTTATTGGGTGCTACTTTGTACATGTTCAATTATTTAGTTATGGTGGACGTTATTCAGCTTGCGATAAGACCATTGATGGCATTTTTGCCATTACAAATGCTATTTTTAATTAAAGGATTAGAAGAAAAACAAATATCTTTTAAGTATCCTTCTTTAATTGCCCTAACGTCTCTTCTTTACTCGTCTGCGAACATTAATATTGCCTATATAATTCCATTTTATTTTATTTTATTTGTTTATTCGATTTTTTATCTCGCTGCTACAAGAAGATTCAAGCATAGCTTTGTTTTTTTATTTTTAATTTTATGTTTGTATTCACTCACTAATCTTTGGTGGATTAGTGATTCTTTGATTTCAATGATTAGGGCGAGTGGCAGTATCCTCAAAAGTTTGTCTTCTTACGGTTTCTTGAAAAACACTTCTATTTACGAAACCTTCAGGTTTATGGGTTTTTGGGCTTTTAGAATACTTTCAGGCGGTAAAAGCCATGTTCCATACGCACAAAATTATTATAAATTTCCTCTTATTATTTCGACTTATTTAATTTCCATATTTGCCTTTTTTTCCTTGGTTTTTAAAGAAAGAAGGAATAAAAAAGCAATTTTTGCCTTTCTCGCTTTATTAGGAATTTTTCTTTCCAAGGGTATAAATTATCCTTTCGGTGGTGTCTACCAATTTCTTTTTGTTAATTTTCCCGGCTTTGGGATTTTTCGTGAACCATTTTCTAAATTCACCATAATTCAGGTATTTGCTGCTTCTGTTCTCTTTGGGTTTTTTTCTGAAGATTTATATTATTTTTTCAAAGAGAAGATCAAATTTTTAAACATAAAAAAAAGATTATTCTTTGCTAAATTCTTAATAATACTATTATTTTTCTTGGTTTTAGGAAGTTATTATCCTATATTAAACGGTTCATTCATCCAAAATAAAGACTGGTATCAAAATCCAATATATTCACTTCATGTTAAAGTTCCAGATTATTGGACAGAAGCGGGAAAATGGTTTAAGGACAATACAAATAAAGAGTCACGCATAATGCTTTTCCCTAAAACCTATTATGGCCAGTCTTATAATTGGGTTTCAGGAATTACTGTTGGTGACCCGGTTGCCTCTTTTTTTATTGTAAATTCACTTATTCGTTATCCAAATTCCAGTTTTTCTTCAAAAGATCGTTTAATTAGAAAGATTTATCAATCAACAATAGATGATGATAAAGTTGATTTAACTCCATTTTTTGACCTTTTTTCAATCAAATATGTTCTTCAGCAAAACGACGTGTCGTTTGGGTCCGACCCTGAGGTTATTGATCCGGTTTCCATGGGAAAAATTTTAACCAAACAAAAATCTCTTGAGTCGATTAAAAAATTTGGAGATATAAACGTGATTGATACTAAGGGAAAAAATCAGAGTGTTGTCAATATTCCGGCTCTTGAACTGTATAGGGTCGTCGAAGCAAAGAAATCTTTCCCAATTTTTCAAGCGGAAAAAGTAATTTATATTAACCAAGAAGTTGAAGCGCTTCCCCAAGTTTTTAGTTTTTACAAAAGTAACGCCAATGATGTTTTTATGTTTTCAACCGATATTAAAGAATCAGATATTGGCAAAATAAACTATTTTGACGAGATCTTTATAAATCTCGATAATAAAAAATCTTCATCTTCCAGTGCTGAAATGGCTATTTTTGACATTGAAGCTTACAAAAACGGGGAATACCAATTGTTGGTCAATGAATGTCTCTATCAAGAAAAGACTTCAGGAGGAACAAGAAAAGTTGTTTTAGGACTTGACGGTGTAAATTTAAAGTCAGAATCAACTCCTATTGATGGTTGGAATTTTATTGACTTGGGAAAACTTGCTGCAGGACGCCATTCAATTTCCTTGGCGGTTCCGTCGCAAGGTGTGGCTAATCAAGCGCTTTGTAAAAATAGTTTGTTTTGGTTAACAGGAAACAGTTTTTCCGACAAAACAGTTCTTTCTAAGGATTTACTTTTAACATTTACGAAAATTAACCCTACCAAATTTTTTGTTAATATCAAAAAGCTCCAGCCTTCTTTATTGGTATTTAACCAATCTTTTGACGACAATTGGAGAATTTATCACGAGGGCAAAGAATTGAATTGGGATCATTTTATGGTTAACGGTTATGCTAATGCCTGGGTTGTCGATAACAAAAAGATTAAGGAACTTGTAGATTATAATTTAACAATTGAATTTGCTCCCCAAAAACTGGCAAATCTTTTTTCGGTAAATTCCCTTTTGTCAATTTTCATTTTATTAGTTTTTTCTTTATTCCTTATCTTAAAAAAGAATCCCAAACAAAAAATTTACTTTTTTTTGGTTTTTATGTATTTTTCATTTGTTTTAATACAGTTTCTCAATTTTAACATCGAAAAAGACAGAATTATTTTTATGATTTTCGTTTTATGGCTTTTCCTATCGTTTCTTAATAAATCTATGAATAAGATATCTCTATGTCTTAGTATTGTGTTTCTATTATCGTGCCCTGTTTTTATAATTTTTAACGAGGTAAATTCAGCTAAACAAGCGGCAATCCTTTCTTTTATTTATCTTTCGTTCGCGATTATGCAGCAATTGGTGTCTTTGATAAGCTGGCGGTCTTCCGACGAAAATGATAAAATTTAAATAATCTTATGACAGCTCCCAAAAACCACCTTTTTTACAAAATATTCCCTGCCGTTTTAACATTTGTCCTTTTTGTGCTGATTTTTTTATCTTTTGAGTTCTACGTTACTGAAGTAAAAATGCTTACAACCAAAATTCCGAATATTTTTGGAAGTTTTTTTGTGGTTTTGCTAATTCTTGTTTTTTCCTTAATAGATTGGGAGAAGAAAATAAAATTTTCCGTTCTTCTTCTTTTTACCGTTATCGGTTTTGGGGTGGCAACTTACGGAAATGTTTTATATACGCGAGCGAAAATAAATTACAAGAGTATTCCAAGGATTTATAGTGTTGAGCCCAAAGAAGGATACCAAGGGCAGACCATAAAAATTAAAGGGACTAATTTCTTTCAAATTGAAAGTAAGGGAAAAATATTTTTAGGTAAGGATGAAATAATGGCACTTTCATGGAAAGATGATGAGGTGACTTTTCTACAGCCGGTTCCGAGTAAATTTGGAAAGGTCGATCTTTATTTAGTCAGAAGCGACGGGAAGAAAAGTTTTGTTTTTAAATATTTTGTCAAAAACCCGTCTGAGTTACCTAAATAATATGAAAAATTTTGAATTTCATGGTAAGAAAGTTTTTTCTATGTTTCTTTTACGATTACTTATTTCGTTTTTGTTTTTTTATTTTACTTTACTGATTTATCGTCACTTTAATCTGGAGATAAGAGGAATAGATTTAATCTTTTTAAGATATGCAATTTTGGGAACTTTAATACTTTACTTGATAACTGAATACAAGAAAGTGCTGAAAGTGATGTTTTTCAACTTTTCCTACTTGAAAGGTCAGATTTCGGTTATTGAAAAACCGACTATAAAAGAAAGCAAAAAAGTAATCATCCCTAACCTTTCCCCAGACAGGAAATATATTAAGCCGATATTAATAGCGCTATTTTTCTTTCTTCTGGGAGTTAGGATAACAATGTGGAGTTTATACTCTCAAGGAGAACCCTTTAACATTTTAACTGAAAATTTTAACCAATTTGAATTTCTAGACAAGAAAGACGGGGAATTATTACATAAAGAGGTGATTACCGGGAAATTTAAAGCTCAAGAAAATAATTTAGGTATTGTTTCAATCCGATTTGACACTTATAACAGAACCAATACTGATTATATTAATTTTAAGATTAAAGAGGAAAACGGGAAATGGGATTATCATAAAGAATATTACACTGGACAATTTCAAAACAACCAGTTTTTTCAATTTGGTTTTCCTAAAGTTAACGATTCGAAAAACAAGGATTATATTTTTGAACTTGTTTCGGCTAGAGGGAAAAATGGGGACGCGGTCGGTTTAAGCAAAATAGAGCCGAAACTTCAAGTAAAATACGAATATACTGTTGGCAATTTCTTTTCAAAACCTTTGGATTTTCTCAATTTTGTTTTTAAAAAGATTATTAACCTAATTTATACTTCAAATTATATTTTTAACCTTTTGATATATTTTTTACCTTTATGTTTTTATTTATTATTTTTTATTTTTAATTTTAAACATGGAATCCCTAAAGCAGTTTCCATAACAACAGTTTTTTTGCTTGTTTTGATTGATACGTTTTTTTTAAAAAACAATGACTTTAATTATTTAACTTTGATTTTAATATGGCTCTTTTTAAGTATTAAATTTAAATTAAGTGGTAGATTATCCGTTTTGTTCGGATTGGTTTTTTTATTGGTCTGCCCTTTCTTTATGCTAACGAACAACGAACTTTTTGCGGAAAAAGTTTCAATATGGGCATATCTTTTTATTATCGCTGGGACGATATTGATAATGCGGGAAGAAAGAAGGCTTCGTGGAAAACAAAATAAGGATTAGACCCTCTAAATTGCTATTATTTTTTCTTGTTCTTATTGGCTTCTTTTATAGAATAAAAGGTTTAAATTCAAACTATTCTTTTTGGACGGATGAAGAACACGTTGCAATTTTTGTCAGAGCGATTTTGGAAAGAGGTAAACCAGTTTTGGCCAATGGGTACTCGACCGGTTTATTTCAATCACTTCAATATTGGCTAAGTGCGTTCTCTTCCAGAATTTTTGGCCTGAACGAATTTTCTCTCCGACTCCCCTCGGTTGTTTTTGGAGTACTAACTATATGGGCAACTTATTTATTAGGAGAAAAACTTTTTAACAGAAAAGTTGGGTTGTTGGCGGCTTTTTTTATTACTTTTTTGAGAATTGAAATCCTTTGGTCAAGGCAGGCGAGACCTTATCAAGCGCTTCAGTTTCTCTTCTTATTAGGAGCATATTTTATTTATAAGTTAGTCGAAGAAAAAAAACTTAAAATAAAATATTTATTTGCAGTTGTCGCTATCGGTGTTTTGGCTG
>Ga0210057_1003144_pt1 | contig 22938 bp, 24 predicted proteins | sample CryGeyCG2114_010_2_FD_183968 | JGI IMG/M metagenome (GOLD analysis project Ga0210057, IMG submission 183968) | Groundwater microbial communities from aquifer - Crystal Geyser CG10_big_fil_rev_8/21/14_0.10 (SPAdes) (version 2) | ecosystem: Environmental > Aquatic > Deep subsurface > Groundwater ...
CAATGGCTACGCGACTCCATAAATATACCCAAGGAACGTTCGCCGGATTTTTGAACAAACCGACAAATGTTACCCTTGATAATCAAATGCTTGTTTTTAGCATTAGAGACATGGAAGAAGAGCTAAGGCCGATTGCCATGTATCTTGTTCTTAATCACATCTGGACGGCCATGCGCAGAACACTGAAAAAGAGACTCCTAATAATTGATGAGGCTTGGTTGTTGATGAAATATCCTATCGGCGCCGATTTTATTGCCAATATTGCCCGACGGGCAAGAAAATATTACGCCGGACTGACAACAATTTCCCAAGATGTATCGGTATTTTTAAAAAGTGAATCAGGAAAAAGCGTGCTCGCCAATTCATCTATCCAAGTCTTGATGAAACAATCTCCTTCAACGATAGACATCGTCCAAAAAACTTTCAATCTGACAGACGCTGAAAAATATTACCTTCTGGAAGCAAGGGTTGGATTCGGCTTATTTTTTCTTGGTCAAAATCATATAGGTATACGAGTGGTGGCATCATACGCGGAAGATCAAATAATCACCTCTGACCCAAAGCAGATTCTGGAAATAGAAAAAGCGAAAGAGGAGTGGGCAAAATTAAGAAGCTGATATGCCTACTGAAGAAAAATTATCTCAACAATATCTTGAGTCGGACAGAGCTCTCTACCAAAAAGAACAAGAAAGAGAAAGAGAAAGAGAATCCGAACCCGGACATAAAATGGGCCCCGGATCTTATGTTCTTCTACTTTTTTCTTTTTGTGTTGATATACTTGAGATAATAATCACTTATACTGGGGTTGGCGCTCCAATAGCTATAATCGCGGGGTTCGTAATAGACATCGTAATATTCACAGCTATCGGACTATCTAAAAAAGCCCAAAAGCAATGGAAAAGATTCGCAATTGGGTTTGTGGGGGAAAATTTTCCATTATTTTCTTCGTTGATAGAAATAATACCCGTCAGAACTTTGGCTCTTATATGGATGTATCGGGGAATGAGCAAACCGCCGGAAAAAGAACCTGAAAAAATGAATGATCAAAGAATTCCGCCAGCAAATCAACCGAGTGCTCCATCAGATAGTCAAAAAAATAACGGCAAAACTGACTCCATGTCAATTCACGACGAGTTATGGGAGCTCAATGCTAAGCCCAACCTCAGCAAAGAGGATAAGGAGAGACTACAAAAAGCTTACTGGATTATGGAACATAATCATATTGAAGACAAAGAAAAAAATGACCCCGTTTTCCTACGAGCTTTCGAAAGAGCTAATCGTGGAGAGGTTATTTTTGATGGCTCACCAGAAAAAAGGCATGGTTTTAAATTTAGTAATGTTCAGATTGTCAACGCGACTAATACAATAGCAGGTCGTGATTTTGATTCCTTAAACCCTCAATATGGTAACAAGGAAAAGAAGTAGTTGTATTAGTTGCAATTTTTGTGGAGGGAGGTAAAATTAAGTTATTAAAATTATCTTTAATAAAGATGACAAAAGTAATAGTTGAAAAATTCACATGTCATGTCTGCGGCACTGAATATGAGGGGCCACATTTGTTATCATGGAATTCAATGATGGGTAAGCCTGATATGAAACCGTTAGCATGCCCAAAGTGTGGAGCTCCAGCAGAAATAATGCATCCAAAGTTTAAGACTGGGATTGAATTAGATATTTTATTAACAGTTGCCGATGATACAAGCAAAGCAACAGCTTTATTATCTGAAAATTCACATAATGATGGTGAAGTGGATGAGCTAGTCAAGTCAATGTTAAAAGTAGATCTTGGTATTTGGAGGCATTCAGGTGATGAGATTCTTAAGTATGCGGAAACTCATAATGATGAAAAAACCGTATCAAAAATAAAGATACAAAATGAAAAAATAGACAAACTTAAGGAACTTTCAGGCAGTGGAGCTCTTGCTACCTTAATGAATGAGATGGCAATTAAAGCGAAGGGGGGTTTAAAGGAAAAAGTATAAATTTATCAAGTAAATTCTTGGGAATAATCCACATCTGTACTTTCATTTGACATTCACAAATCACTTGCTATACTGATGATATAAAGTGCCGAAAGGCTCCGAGAAACCCCACCTAAGACGTGGGTTTTCGATTATACCAAAAACCCTCTCAGTTCATCTTTTACCTTCACAAGGTCATTGTTTGAAATATCATACAACTTTCTTTTTAATCTTTTAACGCTAACTAATTTTAGTTGAGCTAAAATCACAGAAACTTTTTCTCCATTTGGGTCAGTAAAATTATAATAAAAATCAAATTTCTTTTGTTTGGTAGAAAGCGAAGCACACCAAAACATGTGATTATTAAATTTTTTTACTACCAGTATTGGTCTTGAAAAATTACCACCACTTCCATTCTGTTCAAAACCGATATTCTTTCCAAGCGATGACATCCAAACTTCTCCTTCTTTGGGAAAGTGTGTGTGCAATTAACACACACACACACTGGGGCAAGCACACTCAAGTTTGAAGTCTCGGACACATTCCGTTTTTGGTATAGTAATATAAAAAATAAAGTGTATATTAGCACTAACCAAAAGGAATGTTGTCCGAGACGAAATGGGATGTTAGATTTACCACAAAGGGTCGGTAGTACAGTAGTCTGAATTCCGTCACGCCGGAGGCGTCCACTCCAGAACACTGTCGGGTACGACAGCGTTCTTCCGTTCCCGCTCCGTCGCATCCACCCTCATCCCCATCGCTTCCCATTCTCGTTTTGTTTGCGCGGGATTTCCTTTTTCGGAATGGGCGATTGGGCTTCGGGCAATAGGACATTTAGTACAGACAAACAATCACCACTTATGAACTTTGGATTTAGAATTTTAGCGTGATAGAATAGGCTTACAACTGAATATTAAGAAGTAGCCTAAACTATTGAGAAATCAGTGGCATGGCGAAAGAAGACCGTTGAAGATAAAGAACCCATCATATGGGATTTGTCTTCAACGGCCGTATTGGGAAACTGGTACGGAAGATTCCGAGCCTTCACTCATGTGCTGAACTTTTTGCGTAAAAATAATGAGTTCCTATTTTTAAATTTTGAACAAGGAAGAGTCAAAAATAAGTAATACTGAATGGAGGTTGGTCATAGGGGCTCTTTTAATGATTGGTCTAATCCAAATTGTTTTGGAATGGTTAATAATAGGACTTTTCATAAATCCGTTCATTGATATTTTTGTCGGAATGAGTTTGGCTTTATATTTACAATTGCGTGGACAAAGTATGGCTAGTCCAAAAAGACTTTTTGGGCTTTTGGGAACATTTTTTGGTGAGATGATGCCGGTAGTAGCAGAATTACCTTTATGGACTCTCGATGGTATTTTTAATATGATGATTTCGAAAAGTGATAAAATTCTCGGACAGATTCCTGGTGGAAATTTAGCTGCAAATGCTATCTATAAGTGGTAACAAGAAAACACCTATTGACGTTAGGAGGGGTGTGCAGGAAGCACGAAATCTGGAAATATATAGAAACAGAAATAAGTATATTGATGTTAGTAAAGGTGCACAAGAAAAACGAAACATAGAAGCGGGAATGATGAGAAATAGACCTATAGATTTTAGTAGAGGCGTGCAGAAAGCAAGAAACTTAGAAAGAAGTAGAAATAGAATGGTAGATGTTAATGTACAAAAAAATCCTGAAAAAAAAGAAGGTGGGGATAAAAAAAATTAATTAAACCTTAAACAGTATTTCTAATAAAATGAACAATAAACACTTAATCATTTTGCTCGTTTTGGCTCTTTCTTTGGCGGCCTTTTTAATTGGATTTTTAGTGAGTCAAAGAAGCTTGGTCAAACAACCGGCAGATATAGGAGGGGCGGGAATTCTTGAGAAATTCAACGACATTCCAGACAAAAACATAAAAAGCATACCCCGAGAAGATTTTTTTTCTTTAAGTAAAAATGCAGTTCTGTCTCCAACGATTTCCAAAGAAAAAACAGCCGTTATTTATCACGATCTTAAAAACGGACAAGTATTTGAAAATAACCCAAAAAATTTAGTAGAAAAAATCATTTCCGACAAACCTCTTCCTGATCTTATGGAAACAATTTGGTCCCCCAACAAAAAAGAGGTAGTGAGTGTTTTTAGCACAAACAAAGGCAAAAACTTCAGATACTATAACTATCAGACTAACAAAGTTGTTGACTTGGGGACTTCTATAGAGTCATTAATATTTTCGCCAGACGGATCACGAGTTGCATATTTTCAGCCTTCAGGGCTTAGGGGTGCCATTTACGTTTCTACTCCCGACGGAAGTTCATCAAAAAAAATTATTGAAACAAGACTTTCCAATTTGGAACTTTATTGGCCTTCAGAAGAATATATATCTTTTAAAGCATCTGTAAATGATGGGGACGTTGTGTACCTCCTTTCTTTGACTGGAAATTTAACAAAATTAGTCAACGAAACAGAAAAAATAAATACTCTTCTTTGGTCTCCTGACGGAAAAACACTTCTTTATTCAACCAAAACAAAGGGTTTTCCAAGTCTTTTTGTAAAAAAAATATCGACTTCTTCGTCTAAAGACTTAAAAATATCGACTTCGGCCCACAAATGCGTCTGGAGCATAAACAATAAAAATCTTTTCTGCGCTGTTAACCAATCTGGTCAAGAAGGGGATGATATCTATAAAATAAATACCGTAGATGGTTCTAAAGAACTCGTGATTTCTTATGTAAAAAAGGTGTTCGCCAAACAACTTCTACTCACCGGCGCTGAAGATTTTTTAATAATAGTTGAGGAGACAAACGATAAATTATACGCTCTAAAAATAACTCCTAAGAACTAAAAATCTATTTATATAAACTTTACGGATAAGGTTTTACGATTATTCTTCTGCGGGGTTCTTCTCCCATGCTTTCGGTGGCTATATCAGGACAAGACGCTAATTCCATGTGAACAATTCTTCTTTCAAAAGACGACATAGGAAGAAGAACTTCGGCTTTTTGAGTATTTCTGACGCGGGTTACAGCTTGTTTGGCCACATCAATAATGTATGTAGTCCTTGAACGTTTATAATCATTAACATCAACGGAAATTAAAACAACCTTCTCATCTTTCTTGTTTAATTCTGATCCGGATACCAAATTTGATAAATTTTGATAAAAATCATCTTCCGGTAGTTTAATAAACTTCATAACTATTGCTCTCGCCAAATGTTCAAATGCCTTCAGGTTTTGACCATTTCTGCCTATTAAAAATCGGGCATTGTCGGGAGCATAAATAGCGGCGGTTAAATTTATTTTATCATCCAAATCGAGCTCTTCTCGAAGTTCTACTTGGCATTCTAAATTCATAAACCCGACCATCTTTTTTATAGTTTCTTTAATCTTTTCTTTGTTTTGTTCTGTAAGATTGGTCATGTGTTTGATGTCTTTAAAAAACCTTATTGCCTCTCAATCATTTATCCTATGTGCATATTTTTGTTCTACTATTGAAAAAATAGTGGTCGACAGCCAGTATAATAACAAACCGGCAGGCAAATTCCAACCGATAACCACTACCATGATCGGGAAAAAATACAACATTTGGGAATTGAGTGCTTTCATGCTTGGAGCGGCTCCACCTGCGGCCTGCATTTGAGCCGAATTTTTTTTAGATTGAACAAACTGCAATCCTCCAGCGATAATTGCCAAAACAGGCATTTTTGAACCGATGTTTATAAACCAAAAAGATGTTTGATTTATAAATCCCGGATCTTTCACAAAACTATACAACATACCCAAACTTTCCGGCTTCAAACCTACTATAAACGCTTGGTAAAGTCCTATAAGAATCGGGATTTGTATTAATAAAGGAAGACAACCGGCCAATGGATTAATACCGTTTTCCCGATAAAGCGCAAGGGTCATTTCTGATTGCATTTTAGCGTCTTTTTTATATTTTTCCTTGATTTCGCTAATTTTCGGATTAAGCTGACTAAGTTTTTTTTGGGACCTTATTGATTTGACAGTTAGAGGTAAAAATACCAATTTAATCAAAACGGTCAGCACTACAATAGCAAGACCAAAATCATTCCATGGAAGAATATTGTATAAAAACACCGTGATATTAAAAAGTGGTCTAAATAATAACTCATTAAAAATACTCATTTATAAAAAATTATAAGATTATTCACGATAATTATTCTAAAATAAAAAATAAAAATAGGTAGATAAAAACATTACGGCAAATCCACTCCTCCTCTTGAAAAGGGGTTACATTTTAAAATTCGCAGTATCCCTTTTCCAAATCCTTTAAAAAATCCGTGCTTGTTTATTGCATGAATCGCATAGTCTGAACAGGTTGGGTGGTATTTACAATTTGAAAATAAAATAAAAGGAATTCCAAGCCAAAAATTGATTGAATTGCTTCTATAAAAACTTATAATTTTGACGGAGTTTTTTTTCATTTTTATTATTTTATTTTATCAAATATTCTTTTTGCATTTTTTTCTATATCTTCCCTTGTTGCCCCGATGATTTTTTTATTTACCACTATCGCCACATCCAATGAGTCAATCTCTTTTTCTTTTTCTTTAAGATTTTCCATAAAAATTTCTGAAAGAATTCTTCTTATTTTATTCCTGACAACTGCTTTTCTAGAAACCTTTGATGAAACCACGAAGGCAAATCTGAAAAAACCTGTTTCGTTTTTTAAAAATTTAGCAAAAAAAAGATCATCCTTCACCACTTTTCCTTTTTTAAAAACCTTCTCAAAATCTCTTTTTTTTTTAAGTCGATTTTTTTTATTTAAAGCCATGCAATAACAATCTACAAGCTTCGCGAACAGCTACTTTTATCTACCTTTACTTAAATCTTGCTTCATAAAAAAAATAAGCGAGGTAACCTCTTGTAACCAATCGTTGTGCTTTTGGATAAAAAAGTTAAACAGTCAGCCTTTTTCTTCCCTTCGATCTCCTTCTTGCTAAGACTTTTCGGCCAGACTTAGTTCCCATTCGCTTGAGAAAGCCATGAGTGGATTTCCTTTTTTTTCTTTTCGGCCTATATGTGGTGGATTTCATTGTTTTTATAATAGCCTTTTTACACGGTCTTGGTCAACCCCTCACCTTTTAATAATATTTAAAAAAAAGAAAAACTACACTGACTAAAAAGTAGGGGGTCAATATTGTCAATCTCATTTCACAACTTTAATATGACATTAGTCGGCCACTTAAAAATTAAAAAAATGAGCGTTAGAGTTTATCCACACCTTAAGCACAACATGTGCACTTTTTAGATTGATGTTCTTATTTTTTATAGCGGTATAATAACTTATAAAGAATCCGTTAAAAATATTTTTTAAAATCTTTATCGCCAGTCACAACTGCTGATATATGAAATATATGTCCGCCTAAATTTAATTTTTTAATTAAAATGACAAACGAAGAACTTTGGAAAGCCGTTTTAGGAGAAATGGAATTATCGGTTTCAAGAGCCAACTTTACCACTTGGTTTAAAAACACTTCCATTATTTCACGCGATAAGAATTGTGTTCTTATTAATGTTCCCAACGGCTTTATAAAAGAGTGGCTGGAGAATAAGTTTAATAGAAAAATATTAGATTCTATAAGAATTCTTACTCCTGAAATACGGGAGATAAAATACTCGATTGGAAAACCAAGGATAGGGCTTCTTAAACAAGATTTTTCTAAAGCCTTATTAGAAAACGAGATTCAGGAAAATTCAAAATCTTCTCAAAACGATGACTTAGACAAACTTACTAATTTGAATAAAAAATATACTTTTGAATCATTTGTTGTCGGCTCCAATAACGAATTGGCTCACGCAGCCTCTCTTAGAGTGACAAAAGATCTTGGAAAACTTTATAATCCTTTATTCTTATATGGGGGAGTTGGTTTGGGCAAGACCCATCTTCTTCAGGCAATTGGAAATAAGGTTTCAAATGAATCTTCTGATAAAAAAGTTATGTATATATCAGCGGAAAAACTTACTTCTGAAATTGTTGAATCTATAGGAAACAAAACAATAGAAAATCTTAAACAAAATTACGCAAAACTTGATCTTTTAATGATAGATGACATTCAGTTTATCGCCGGAAAAACAAAAACTCAAGACATAGTTTTTTCAACATTCAATGAACTTTACGGAAAAAATAAACAAATTTTATTATCTTCTGACAGACCGCCGCAAGCAATTCCAGCCTTGGAAGAGCGTTTACGTTCTCGATTTCAAGGTGGGATGATAGCTGATGTTGGTACGCCTGATTTTGAAACAAGAGTAGCTATTTTAAAAATGAAGCTTTCAGAAAAAAATGCCCCTTTGGAAGAAGGTATTGTTTCTTATATAGCTACTCATATTCAAAAAAATGTAAGAGAATTAGAAGGAGCCTTAAATAGAGTGCTTGCTTTCAGTCAAATATACAACAAAATCCCGGACTTAAAGGAGGTAAAAAACATATTAAACGCCTATCTTAATACTTCTTATCAAAAAACTTCTCCTCAAACGATATTAAAATCAGTTGCTGATTTTTACAGTATATCTTCAAGTGACTTATTAAAAAGAAGTCGTAAAAAAGAAGTCGTAAAACCAAGACAGGTGGCAATGTTTTTATTAAGAGAAGAAACAAAACTGTCTTTTCCAGAAATAGGCCAAAAATTAGGGGGGCGAGACCACTCAACGGTTATCCATGCCTGTGAAAAAATAAAAAACCAATCATCAATAGATGAGGATTTAAAACAAGAGATGGTTTTAATAAAAGAACGAGTTTACAATTCTTTTGATAATAAATAATGATTAGTGTGTTAATAAACTGTGCTTATTAACTTGCTGATTTGCGGATAAATTAAATATAAAATTACAAACCTTTATTTTATCCACGATTTATACATAAGAATCCATAATTTATAAACAAGAAGAGTGGGTAAGAAGGGTGTGTAATTTTAGCGCTATAACTAACTTTAATAAACATTTAACCCATATTTCCACAGATTTACCTTCTTAATAATAATGATAATTTTAAAAATATATTATTATAATCATTAACTAATGAAAATTGTTGTTAATCAAAAAAACCTAAAAAGAGCACTTGGAATAGTTGAAAGAATTGTTTCCAAAAATACAACCCTTCCTATTTTAAACAATATCCTTTTTAAAACAGAAAATGGAAGATTAAGATTGTCTGCAACAAATCTTGAAATAGGAATTAATTATTCAATAGGTTCTAAAATAGAGGAAACAGGAGAGGTTGCGGTGCCGGCTCGTATTATTTCTGATTTTATAAGTAATATAAGCGATGAAAAAATAAAATTAATTGTAAATAATAATAATATATTAAATATAAATTCAGAACATTATAAAACTAAAATATTGGGTTTTGATGCTAAAGATTTTCCTCTTATTCCTAAAATAAAAACTAAACCTCTTTTATCAATGCCTGTCAAAATTTTAAAAAATTCTTTAATTTCAGTTATGGATTCTGTTGCTTTATCTGAAGCGAGACCTGAATTAGCTGGTATATTTGTTACTTTTGAAAATGATAAAATAGTTTTTGCTTCAACTGACAGTTTTCGTTTGACTGAGAAAAATTTTGATTTAAAAAATTCAACAAAACAATCATTTATTATTCCAAGAAATACCGTTACAGAATTGATTAGAATAGCCGGAGATTTGGAAGGCGATATCTTTATTAATCTAAATGATAATCAGATATCTTTTTCGAACGAAGATTTTGAAATAGTTTCTCGTTTAGTGGACGGAAATTATCCTGATTATAAAAAAGTAATTCCAGATAAATTTATATCAAAAATTATTATTAATAAAAACGATTTGGAAAAGAATATCAGGTTAGCCGGATTATTTGCATCTAATATATCGGATATAAAAATTCAATGTTTGGAAACAAAAACCAAAATTGTTTCAAGTAATTCCGATAAAGGTGAAATAGAAACAGAAATAAAATCTATACTTAAAAATCAATCTTTTGAAGTTTCATTGAATTATCACTATATTTTAGACGGTCTCAAAATTATAGATACCGAGGAAGTTGTTTTGGAATACACTGGACAAGGAAGTCCTTTGGTTTTAAAACCAGGCAACGATAGAAAAGATCTTGTTTATTTAATAATGCCATTGAGAGCTTAATCAAAAAATTTAAAATTTTTTGATTAAGCAAAAATATTGGCATAATTAATGTAATTTTTTTATTTTTTAAAATCAAAACCTGTGTTTAGAGGAATTGGCGGTATAATCCGCAATAAATCGAAAAATTTTATTCAAGACAATAATAATAATAAAAAGCTTATTCTGGCTTTTTCAATGTTTTTAAATGAATGTTTTCCTGAAGCAAAAAATTTACACTTCGATATAAGTATTTTTGGCAATAAAATCACTATTCAAACGACAAGTAAAACAGTTGCCAACGAACTTATTTTAAAAGCGAATGATATGTCGATAATTTTTAGAAAGGAAAATATAGCCTTTCAACAAATAATTATACGTTGAGTTTTTTAGATATTTCTTTTAAAAAGATTTTGCACCGACCACTCCCAATTATTATATTGGAGATCTTTAAAAGGATCTTCAGGAAAAGGCCCTTTTGGATCGTTTCGGTTCACAAAATGAAGAATTGAATGATATTCCGGATTAATTAAAAGATTTTCATCAGACTGGGAAAAATCATCTTTTTTTAAAATATAATTTCCATCAAGCATTATTTTATTTGCAAAAACAGGAGCAGGACTTATAAATTTTTCGTTAGGAAACAAATCAAGAGCCTTAGACATGAATTCATTCCACATGGGACCAGCAGCGCTGATTCCTGCTCCTTGTTGAGTCATTGATTCCTGTCTGTTGTTTCCTGTCCAAACGCCAGTTACAAGAGTAGGGGAATATCCTATGACCCAAGCATCTCTGTTTTCTTGGGTAGTTCCGGTTTTAGCCGATACATCTCTTCCGGCTATATAAAGAGAACTGGAGTATCCGAAGACCGGAGCTCTGGCGCTGTTATCAGATAATATATTGTTTATCATTCTGGCTGTTTGAGTATCGAGAACTCTTTCCGGTTCATTTTTTCTATCTTCAAGAATCAATCCATTGGAAGATTCTATTTTTTGAATAAATGACCATTGGTTTTTAATTCCGTCTGCCGCAAACACTCCATAGGCGGAAGTTATGTCTATCAACTTGACTTCTGCTCCGCCCAATACTAATGACAAACCGAAACGTTCACGATCAGTTAAAGTGGTAATACCCATTTTTTCAGCCAGATCTATTGTTTCATCGATTCCGGCGAGGTAAAGAGTTTTGACCGAAGGCAAGTTTAAAGATTGAGCAAGAGATTGTCTTAAAGTTACAGGGCCTCTGAAGGAGTTGTCATAATTTTGAGGATGGTAGCAATCAAGACCGAATTCATCTTTTTCTTGAAGAGAGTCAGGGGAACAATTATAATTAAATTCAGTTTTTAGATCAAATAGAATTGTAAAATCAGTGTAGCCTTTTTGGAGAGCGGTGGCATAAGCAAAAGGTTTGAAAGAAGATCCCGGTTGGCGTTTGGCGGTTGCAACATTAAAATTGCCTTCGTTTTCAATATCAAAATAATCAGCTGAACCAACCATGACCAACAAATCTCCATTTTTTGGATTTATTGAAACCATTGCCGCATTTGAGGCTTTATATTTTTCTTTGTTTATCTTTGAATATTTTTTAACGACATCTTCGGCCAAAAGCTGGAGATTTGCATCTAAAGTTGTAATTACTTTCAGCCCTCCGTTTTGGATAGAATCTTCGCCGTATTTAGAGATTAAGTATTCCCTCACCATTATTACAAAGTGAGGAGCAATGATGCTTTCCGAACTTTTTTTAAAATCTATTTCTTGTTCTTTTGCGGAGGTATATTCTTCTTCAGTTATAAAATTCAAATCGCGCATTCTTTTTAAAATGAAATCCTTGCGGGCTAAAAGTTCGGGAACATTGTTACCGTAAGGAGAATAGTAAGAAGGCGCTCTTATGAGAGCGGCAACAACAGCGGCTTCTGCATTGGTGATTTTGTCTGCTGTTTTCCCAAAAAATGATTTTGAAGCTTCTTCTATGCCATAAATATTTGAACCGTAAGGTATTTGATTAAGATACATCCAAAGTATTTGATTTTTGTCGAATCGTCTTTCTATTTCAATAGAATAAGTAAGATCTTTTATCTTTCTGGTTATAGTCCTCTCATCTCCTAAAAGAGCTTTTTTTACAAGTTGTTGGGTAATCGTAGACCCCCCCTCGGTTATTTCAAGATTTTTTATGTTTCTAAATAAGGCTCTTAAAATACCTCGTATGTCCAAACCTTTGTGATTGTAAAAATTACTATCTTCAGCCGCTAATGTGGCATTTTTTACAGATTCAGGTATTTTCTCCCAAGGAATTATTGTTCTCTTTTCTTCCCCGTGAATATCATAAAGAAGCACCTCTCCTGTCCGATCGTATATTTTTGTTGATTCCCCAACTCTCCTGTTTGCTATGGTTTCAGGGTCAGGCAAAGTTCTTTGAAGATATAAAAAAAGAGAAAGGAATATTATTACACCAATAACAAATAACCATAAAAAAAGCATTGTCAGTGCCCTTAAAATAGCTTTGAATTTAAGTTTTTTTCGCCAATTGATGAACATTAGCTATTGTTACACAATGCCATAAAAACCCATTATTTACAAGTATAAAATTTAAAGATAAGATAAGTTATATGTTCAAAAATAAGGTAATTACGGATGAAAAAAAGATAAGAGAAATTTTAGAACGAGGGGTGGTTGTTGAAATACTTCCGTCAAAAGAAGAGTTTTTAGCTAAACTAATGTCCGGTCAAAGGCTTAAAATATTTATCGGCGCGGATCCTACAAGCAATGCTTTGCATCTTAGTCATGCAAAAAACTACATGCTTTTGGAAGAGTTAAGGCAATTGGGACACGAGGTAATAGTTTTAGTGGGGGATTTTACCGCTGAAATAGGTGATCCAAGCGATAAAACATCAGTCAGGGTTCAACTTTCAGAAAAAGAGGTAAAGGAGAATGTTAAAAATTGGCTTTATCAAATAAAACCTTTAATTAATTTTAAAGACAGAAGAAATCCTCCTCAAATTAAATATAACAGCAAATGGCTTTCAAAAATGTCATGGAAGGATGAACTTTTACTTGCCTCTAATTTTACTGTGCAAAGAATGTTGGAAAGAGACATGTTTGATAAAAGAATTAAAAATGACATTCCCATTTATCTTCATGAGTTTCAATACCCTTTAATGCAGGGGTATGACAGCGTAGCAATGGATGTTGATGTTGAATTATGCGGAACAGATCAGATTTTTAATGCTTTAGTGGGAAGAACATTGCTAAAAAGATTAAAAAACAGAGACAAGTTTGTGCTAGCTGTGAATTTAATGGAAAATCCGAAAACTAAAGATCTTATGTCTAAAAGCAAAGGAATCGGTGTTTTTCTTTCTTCTTCGCCTAAAGATATGTTTGGAGCGATAATGGCTCAACCGGATGAAATGATAGAAGTTCTATTTATTAATGTTACAAGAATTCCTTTAGGAGAAAAAGACAGGATATTGGCGCTGGGCCCTCGGGAAGCTAAAATGTTAATTGCGAATGACATCGTTAAAAGGTTTTATGGTGAAAAAGAAGCTCAAGAATCTAAAAATGAGTGGGAAAGGATTTTTTCAAAAGGTGAATTACCAACTGAAATGAAAGAGGTTGAAGGTGGAAAAATAATTGACGTAATAGAAATAATTTCCAAAGTAAGTTCGACTCAAGCAAAAAGATTGGTTGATCAAGGGGCGGTGAGTGTTAATGGAGAGATAATTAAAGAATGGAGCAGGAAAGTTAAAAAGGGAGATGTGATCCAGATAGGTCCTAAAACGTTTATAAAAATAAAATAAAACCCCGCAATTGCGGGATTTTATTTTATTAAAATTAGTTATTTTTGTCGCTGCTGTCTTCTTCATCTTCTTCGTTGTCATCATTTTCGTCTTCCTTTTCTTCCTCCTCATCTTCTTCATCCTCTTCGATATCATCGTTGACATCTAAACCACCTTCTTTATCAGCTTCTTCGCTTACCGCGTATTCGTATAAGCGGTCAACCGACTCCAGTTCGTATTTGTTTAACATACGACTTCAAAATTAATCTCTTCAAAAGTGGCTGGTTTCACTATGGACACCAAACAAAATATCCGAGATTCTTATTAAAACTTAATATATGGTATTACTTGTTGCGCAAATTGCAATAGCTAAAGCATCAGCGGCGTCGTCAGGCCTTATCGGGTCTTTTATTTTTAATATTATCCTCACCATTCTTTCAACTTGAGCTTTACCGGCGGAACCATAAGCAGAGACGGCTTGTTTGACTTGATGAGGAGCAAATTCCACTATCGGGACATTGTGATTGGCTAAAGTCAAAATTATTACACCCCTTGCTTCTGCAACAGACATGGCGGTTTTTTGGTTGTTAGAAAAGAAAAGTTTTTCCACTCCGGCCCTCTCGGGTTTATAGGTATTGATAATAAATGATAATTTTTCCGATATCATCTTGTAATCAAAACATTTATTTTTGCCGGGTGTGCTTATGATTCCATAATCTAAAGCTTCAAAACTATTTCTTTCATTTTTTATAACCCCGAAACCTATTTTAGTTGTTCCGGGATCAATGCCAAGTATTGTCATGATGTTTCATTGTTCAAATTAGAGCTTACGTCCTCAACTTCATCTTGATTGTCAAGATCTTCGAAAAGTTTTTCTATTTTATCCTGATCAGACTGGTTCGGTGTCAGTTTTTGTTTGAACATCCAAGATAAACTTCCCGGTTGAACCATTTTTGAATTATTTTCAGAGAGTATTTTTTTTATTTCAGCAATTGTCCTGTTCCCGTTATCGGTTATGACGTTTATTTTCAAGGCCACACCTCCCGGCCCCAGAGCTTCTATCGCAAGCTCTTCCAGTTGATCTTGATTTTTATCCGAAACTTTTTTGATAGCCCTTTCAATGTTATTTCCTGGCATATTTACTTCTCGAGCTCGTTCTAATATTTGAAATAATTCAGGATTTGTTTTCGGATCAGTTCCTTTTTTTGCCGCTAAAGTCAGCAGTTTGGAGATTTTAGAAAATACCTGCCCCTTCTTTTTGTCAGTAAGGGCTTTTTTGTGTTTTATCTGGCTCCATTTAGAATGTCCGGACATGGGAATATTTAAACATTTAAAACTTTAAATATCCAGCGTATTTTTACCAGGGATGCCTAAATGTTTATATCCGTGAGAAGTAACCACCCGACCTTTCGGGGTTCTGGCCAAAAAGCCTATTTGCATAAGATAAGGTTCGTAGACATCTTCTATTGTGGCTTCTTCTTCAGAGATTGCCGCCGCTATGTTTTTCAATCCTACCGGACCGCCTCCAAATTTTTCCGCAATTGTGAGAAGAATTTTTCTGTCGGTTTCTTCAAGTCCTTTTTTATCTATCTCGAGCATTTGCAGGCTTTCTTTGGCAAGATTGGAATTTATCATGTCAACCTCTTTAACTTGAGCATAATCTCGGACCCTCTTGAGTAATCTGTTTGCCACTCTGGGTGTAAATCTTGATGACAAGGCTATTGTTTCTATAGCTTCTTTGTCTATCTTAATTTCCAATAATTCAGCTGAACGGCCGATAATTTTTGCTATATCTATGTCTTTATAAAAATCAAGTCTAAAATTAACTCCAAATCTCGAACGGAAGGGAGCTGAAAGAAGAGAAATCTTGGTGGTGGCCGCTATAAGAGTAAAGCGAGGCAAATCTATTTGGAGTGTTTTGGCAGAATTGCCTTTGCCTATAACTATGTCTAATTTAAAATTCTCCATGGCTGGATAAATGACTTCCTCAATCATTTTATTTAAACGATGAACTTCGTCTATAAAAAGAACATCGCCGTCGTTTAAACTGCTAAGAATTGAACCGACGTCTCCGGCTTTTTCCAAAGCTGTGCCGGAGGTGATTCTTATGCCTGCTTCTAATTCTTTGGCTATAAGATAGGCGAGAGTAGTTTTTCCGAGGCCTGATGGGCCATGTAAAAGCACATGTTCCATGGGCTCATTTCTTTTTTTTGCCGCTCCTATGATAATTTTAAGATTATCTTTTACTTTTTCTTGACCGACGTATTCTTGAAAGTTTTTAGGTCGAAGAGCTTGGTCAAGTTGGGTATCATCTGAAACTGTTTTTGGAGTCAGCAGGCTCTTTTTTGAGGGATTGACATTCATGATAATTTGAATTAGAATATACTACGTTTTGTAAGGGATTTATTGATAAAGAACCTTTATAATCTGTAGGTAATTTGGGTCCACGTATTCACATACTTCTTGATCCAATCGGGATACTATCATAGTTTGGATAGATCGGTTTCGACTGGCCTACTCCTCGGAATTATCCTGCCTCGAATTCTTAAGAATTCGAGATTTTACCTACAGATTATAAAGGTTCTTTGTTTTTTTGTCTGTGCTTAATTTACCCCAAAACTCTTTCTATTTCTTCTTTTGATGTTATGCCCTCGGTTAATTTTATGTAAGCATCTTGAGCCATCGTTATCATTCCTTGAGCCACGGCAAGATCTTGAATGTCTGATATAGCCGGCCCTTTTAAAATTAATTTTTCCATTTCTTTTGTAACTATAAATGCTTCATAGATTCCGATCCGGCCTTTGTATCCGGTTTCGTTGCATTCTTTGCATTTGCCTGGAAAATAAATTTTAAGAGACTGATCAATTTTGGGAAATTTAAGTCTGTCTTTTATAGAATCAAGTTGAACTTTGATTTCTTCCAGATTTTTTGTTTCAACATTCTTTTCAATTTTACAATTTTGGCAAAGTTTTCTAATTAATCTTTGAGCCATAGCCATGTTTATTGCAGGAGCAATTATCTGGGGTTGGATACCAAGATCTATTAAACGAGGTATTGTGCCGGAGGCGTCATTGGTGTGTATTGTGGAAAAAACAAGATGACCGGTCAGAGCCGCCTGAAGAGCTATGTCGGCGGTTTCTTGATCTCGGATTTCTCCTACAAGAATAATATCAGGATCTTGTCGGACTATAGCTCTAAGGCCATTTGCGAAAGTATATTCCTTTTTGGAATTAACTTGGGTTTGAGAAATGCCCTTGATGTGGTATTCGATTGGATCTTCAATGGTGATTATCTTGGTCCCTGAAGAGTTTAGGCGTTGTATGAAAGCGTATAAAGTAGTTGTTTTACCTGAACCTGTGGGGCCGGTTGTAAGTATTGATCCGGTTGTTTTTTGGAGCTGGTTTTTGACTGTTTTCAAAAGATCCTCGCGCATTCCAAGGTCTTCAAGTTTAGTTTTTATTGTTCTTGGGTCAAGCAGGCGCATGACGATGGTTTCGCCAAATTCACTTGGAAGAATTGAAACTCTTACCTCTATATCAACTCCTGTTTCTTTTATAGTAAAACGTCCGTCTTGCGGTGTTTTGGTTACGTTTAGTTTAAGTTTGGATAGAACTTTGATTCTGTTAAGAACTTTTAAATAAGAATCCTTATCAATGGTTGCAATATCATTTAAAACCCCGTCGAGACGATAGCGGAGTCGGATTTCTTCCGTTTCTGGTTCAAAGTGTATATCAGAAGCTGACAATTGGAGAGCGCCGGCTACAAGAATTTCAAGCATTTCGGTAGCGGATATTTTAGTTACTTTGTTTTTGATATCCGACAGGCTTTTTATTTGGTTCTTGTACTCTTTGAGTTTTTCTTCTTTTATTTCTATTGTCCCTTGTTTAAAAACATCAATGGTTTTTTCTGTTTTATAGCGGGCAAAAACTTTTTCAAGTGCGGCGAAGGATGTGATGATTATGTTAATCTTAAAACCTCTTTTATTTAATTCTTTCAACATTTTGATTGTTTCAGTATTTTCCGGATCAATGACGACAACAGCTAAATTAGATCCGTTTTTTGTAATAGGAGCCAATTGTGATTTTCTGGCCGATTCTTCATCTATCAAGCCCATAGCGTCGGCATCGATCGGAGCGGATTTGAGATCAGAAAATGGTAAACCGAGTTTTTGAGCCAAAGACATTGCGTTCTCTTCAGCTCTTTTTGTTTGAATGTCAAAAAGTCTTTTTTCCAGCTCTGCTCCTTTGTCTTTAGATTGAGTTGATGACATATAATTAATTATAGCATTTACTAACCCGTTCCTTATTAACAGCAATCTAACGGAAACAACTCTTTTGTAAAGAAAAATTTGTGGATAAGGGTTTTTGTTTAGTAAATTATTTTAATAAAACTTTGTTTTAAAAAAGTTGACTTGTTTTTAATAATTTGATAAAATTAATTTACGATTGATTTTACTCTTAAAGATGTCCGCCTCCGGCGGGCATCTTTAATAAAAACAACGTTTATAAGATATGTTCGATATAAAAGAGTTCAGTTCAGCCATAAAACAAATATCCGAGGAAAAAGGTATTTCCGAAGCAAGCGTTTTGGAAACAATAGAAGCGGCCATCGCCGCCGCTTATAAAAGAGATTACGGCAAAAAGGGTCAGATTATTCGGGCAAAACTTGATCCGGAAATTGGAAAATTAAAAATAACTCAAACTCAATATGTTGTGGAGGGTGTTGATGAGGAAGGATTTGTTACGGGTGAACTTCCAATAAAACTTAAAGATGAAAAACATGATGAAGGAGAAGGCCGGATAAGAAGGGATTATTCTGAACAGGAACAAGAAATAATGAGCGAATCAGGAGAGATCAAGATAAAATTTAATCCGGAAAAACACATTCTCTTGGAAGAGGCGAAGAAGAAAAATAAAAAAGTGAAAGTGGGGGATGAAATAACCGAGAAGCTTGAACCCCATATGGAATTTGGACGTATCGCCGCTCAAACCGCAAAGCAGGTTATAATACAGAGACTGCGGGAAGAAGAAAGACAAGCTATTTTCTCTGAATTTAAAGACAAAGAAGGAGAAATTATCAGCGGAGTGATTCAAAGGAAGGAGGGACAACTGGTTTTTGTCGATCTGGGTAAGATCAACGGTTTATTGACTCTCCCTGAACAAATGACGGGAGACAATTACCGCATGGGTCAAAGATTCAAGTTTGTCATATTAAAAGTTGACGAAACTTCAAGGGGTCCGGCAATACTTCTTTCGCGAGCGCATTTTAAATTGGTAACGGGTTTATTTAGATTGGAAGTTCCGGAGATTGATAACGGAACTGTTTTGGTTAAAGCTATCGCCCGAGAAGCCGGTTCAAGAACTAAAATAGCAGTTATCTCAATAGAAGAAGGAGTTGATCCAATCGGTTCACTTGTCGGTCAAAAAGGGGTTAGGGTTCAAACGGTAATTAACGAACTTTCAGGAGAAAAGATTGATATTGTTCTTTGGAGTGAAAAAATAAAAGAGTTTATTGCGAATTCATTTTCTCCGGCAAAAGTTTTTGATGTAAAAATACTGGACGAAGAAAGAAGATATGCTTTAGTGGAAGTTTCTGACGATCAGTTTTCATTAGCTATCGGCAAGCACGGTCAAAATGTAAGATTGGCGGCAAAACTTACGGGTTGGAAGATTGATGTTCGTTCTCCAAAAGAAAATATGAGTTTTAAAGAAGAAGAGGAAAAAAATAACGATGACGCATCAATTTAAAAAAATAGATGAATTTCAAAGGGAGCTTACGGTTGAACTTTCTAAAGATGACCTTAAGAATTATGTTGAGAAAACAGAAAATATTCTTGGAAGTGATCTTAAAATAGACGGTTTCAGAAAAGGAAAAATCCCCAAAGATCAGTTTAAAAAACATTTGGATTCGACCGCCGTCCTTCAGTCTGCTTTGGATTTGGCTATCCAAGAAAGCTTAACGAATGTAATCAAAGAAGAAGATCTGGATATGATGAGCTTTTCTAAACTTGAAGTGAAAGAAAATACCCCTGAAAAACTGGTGTATAAGGTGTTGTTGGTTCTTTTTCCTGAAATAAAAATTAAAAAAGACAAGAATTTTAAGGTGGAAAAGAGAAATATATCGGTTGAACAAAAAGAGATTGAAGATACTTTAAACACCGTAAGAAATTCAAGAGCCGCATACAAAGAAAAAACTGGTCCAGCTGAAAATGGTGATCGAGTGGAAGTTGATTTTGAGGTCAAAAACGACGGCAAATTAATTGATGGAGGAATGAGCAAGAATCACCCCATAATATTAGGTGGAAAACATTTTATTCCCGGTTTTGAAGAAAATCTTATCGGAATGAAAAAAGGTGAAAATAAAGTTTTCTCCCTGATTGGTCCGAAGGATTATTATCGAAAAGACATGGCTGGCAAAAAATTGGAATTTTATGTTCAGGTGAACAATGTTCAGTCAGTTAGTTTGCCGGAACTTAATGATGATTTTGCTAAAATGCTGGGCAAATTCAACAGCGTTTCTGATATCGTAAACAGTGTTAAAGAGGGTTTGCTTCAAGAGAAGAAAATTAAAGAACAGCAAAGAGTGCGTTTAGAGATCTTAAGTCACATTATCAAAGAGTCTGGTATCAGTGCCCCTGAATTCATGGTTGCTAAACAACTTGATTCAATGGTTCAAGATTTTGACAACAACCTTCATGCCAATGGAATGGAATTGGGATTGTATCTTGCCCATGCGGGCAAAACCCAGGAAGATTTAAAAAAAGATTGGAAGGAAGAGGCTGAAAAGCAGGTTAAAATATTTTTAATTCTGCGAAAAATAACCAAAGATGAAAACATCACCGCTTCACGGGAAGAAATAGACCAGGAACTGAACAATGCCATCCAGGCGACTCTTATGAGGGGAGGGAAGGTTCAAGAAAATTTAGACGTGGAACGGTTGAAAGAAGATATTTCCGGTAAAATAATAAATGAAAAGACGTTTAATTTTTTAGAAAGGCTTCATGCCGATTAAATAGGTAACAAAAACCCCCGCTTTGGCGGGGGTTTTTGTTACCATCAGTTCGATATCCTATTGTCATCTGAAGTAATAACCCTATAATTGATTATGTAATGAAATTTTAAAAGTTACTTTGTTGGAAGTACCTTTGTTCAGATGAAGGAACGAGACCGACAGTATAAGCATTATACCTTAAAATTTAATTTTTGTCAAATTAAGCATGTTTCAATCCTTTAAATTTTCCAATCTGGCTCTCCGGCTTTCTTTAGCCGCTGTTTTTTTGTGGTTTGGGATAGATAAATTTTTTAATCCTGACTATTGGTTTAATGCTTGGGTGCCTCAAAGTATTGCCTCTATCTGGGAAAGTATTGGTTTGAGATCAATAGACATAATTTATGTTTCCGCCGTTTTTGAAATATTAGTGGGGGTGAGCTTGATAACCAATATATTCATATTTTTCTTTTCCGGATTATCAATAATATTTCTTATCCTGGTTATCTTTTTCAACGGTTTTAGTGAGGTTGTCGTTAGGGACATAGGTTTGATGGGATCTTTTCTGTCTTTAATGCTTTGGCCAAAGGATAGAAAATTTTTCTAAAAAATGATAGAATCGGCAGACAGTCTGATGGCTGTTTTTTTATGAAAATTTATCTTGATAATGCGGCGGCTACGCCGATGGCGTCGGAAGTTAGGAAAGAAGTAATGCGGGGTATGGAATTGATTGGTAATCCGTCTTCTTTTAATGATGCCGGAAGAATTGCCGCCTTTGAAATAAACAAAGCTCGAGTAACTGTTGCCCAGTTTTTAAATGCACATGTTGAGGAAATAATTTTTACATCTTCCGGTTCCGAAGCTAATAATATGGCCATTCTTTGTACGGCATCAAAATCTCCTAAAAACAGAGATAGAATTATTGTCTCACCAATAGAACATCTCTCTATTCTTGAACCGGCCATATCCTTAAAAAATAAAAAGGTCGTATATTTAAAAGTAGACAAAGAAGGTTTTGTGAATTTGGAAGATGCCGCAGCCAAGATATCAGAAAAGACTTTTTTGGTTTCTTTGATGTATGCCAACAATGAAATTGGCACTATCCAGCCTATTATTAAACTTGGAAAAATAATTAAGAATTCAAAAAAAGGCGGTAGATACCCTTTGTTTCATGTTGATGCCTGTCAAGCCGCCGGGGTTCTAAATATGAATGTAAACAGTTTAGGCGCTGATCTCCTAACTTTCAATGGTTCTAAAATAAACGGCCCCAGAGGGATCGGAGTTTTGTATGTTAAAAAAGGCACCCCCTTAGACCCTTATATTATGGGCGGAGGACAGGAAAGAGGATTGAGAGCCGGAACAGAGAATCTGTCGGGAATTTTAGGATTGGCAAAAGCGATAGAATTAATCGATAAAAAAGGGGGAGAAAGACTCCGTATCCTTAGGGACTATTTTTTTTCCAAACTTGGGAAAATTGTTCCGGAAGCCAAAATAAACGGCCCGGAATGGAAAAACAGACTTCCTAATAATATAAACATTTCAATCCTTGATTTGGATAGTGAGAACATGTTGCTTGAACTGGACAAATATGGCATCTCGGCCGGAAGTGGTTCAGCTTGCACGGCCCGATCCGTAGAACCGTCTCATGTTCTGAAGGCAATTGGCGTCGGGAAGGAGTATCTAAACGGAGCTTTGCGTTTGAGTCTGGGCAAACAAACGACAAAAAAACAGATTGATTATGTCCTAAAAATTTTGCCGAAAATAATATCAAATTTAAAAAAAAGATACAAAATCGTTTAATGTTATCCGGATAATTTTTGGCTCTAATTGAAATTGAAAAAGTATCGATTTCGTGATAGTTTATCGAGGCCATGTCCCCATAGCTCAACGGATAGAGCAGCAGCCTTCGAAGCTGTTGGTGGGGGTTCGATTCCCTCTGGGGACACAAAGTGCTCACAAAACAACAAACTTAAAAGCTTTCTGTTTTGTGAGCATGGTCCCCAATGGTATGAATCGAACTATGCCCGTCAAGGCAGAGGGCAGGGTTCTCTCGAATTGTTTAACGCTCGCTACAATTCGTGATCAAAATAAAACAGTTTA
>Ga0210057_1003145_pt1 | contig 22934 bp, 25 predicted proteins | sample CryGeyCG2114_010_2_FD_183968 | JGI IMG/M metagenome (GOLD analysis project Ga0210057, IMG submission 183968) | Groundwater microbial communities from aquifer - Crystal Geyser CG10_big_fil_rev_8/21/14_0.10 (SPAdes) (version 2) | ecosystem: Environmental > Aquatic > Deep subsurface > Groundwater ...
ACGATGAATTTGAAAAAAATCGTCAATTTCCTATGTCCAATAGCGGCTAAATGAATTGAAACGAACATCACAATCAAACGAAACAACCAGATTGCTTCCAAATACTTGCGGCCGACTGCGTCGGCGACAAATATTTGAAAATAATTTCAAGGATACCCTTTGAAAAACCTGCGGTTTTTCTCGGGTCTCATTATAGCTCTTTAAAAAACAAAAGGGAAAGGGAAAAACGATGAAAAAAATATTAATTATGATAGCATTGCTCATGTCAGTACAAGCGGCCTCGGCGCAAGAACAAGAAATTTCACTGGAAAAGATTATTAAAGATTTCACGGTATCTAGCAACATCAAAACAGCGACTATCACTATTGAAACGGCAACAGCCGTTTTTAGCGAAAACGGATTTGCTATCCCCGCCAACCCAGAGGAAAAAATTGAGTTCTCTTTTGTCCCTAAGGAATCTTTCATCCCAAAGAGAGCTTCATATTATGTAATGAATGTAAGCGCCGCTATAAATAGTGACAAATACTTCATTGTTTCCCGGGAAAAAGGGGGACAAACTTTCTTTGGAGGACTTCTAAAAATTTCTCCTAGGCCAAAATTTTCCTGCATAATTTATAATCCGGGGGAAGATATTACCCCTGGGGGAAAAATCCATTATAGCTCCCCATATATTGTAATTGAACACGGCGGAGGAATTTCTCCGTCCATATTCAATACAAAAATAGGGATGTTTCTGCCGCGGCACGACATAAAACCAACAACTCCGCCATCATCAGCTCCAACTCCTTCCGAATTGGATACGCTGATAAGAGTAGCTCCTTAAACATTATTTTCAATAATCTTCATCTTCTTAGATTATTTCCAACATTGGAGCCCCTGTGGGCTTCTTTTTTTATTTTAATTTTATTTTCTTGTAAACAATCCGACAATTTCCGCCTTATCCAAAATATGTCCGGCAATCGCTTTTTCCAAATCCTGCTTAGTCGTCTGCGCGTTTAATTCTAGCATCGTATCCAGAGCGTACGCTTTAAAAAAGTAGCGGTGCGTGTCAAAGGGCGGACAGGGCTCGCCATAACTCATGTCGCCGAAATCATTCGTCCCTTGCGTGGCGCCTGCCGGTACGCTTCCTTCCGCAATTTCCCGCGTTTCCGGCGGGATATTAAAAACGACCCAATGCACCCAATCCCCGCGCGGCGCATCCGGGTCGTCAACGGTTAATGCTAGACTTTTCGCGTCCGCCGGCACATCGCTGATAGTTAGCGGCGGATTGATGTTTGTCCCCTTACAGCCGTATTTATCCGGCATTTCTTCGTTATTTTTAAACTGCGGGCTGGTGATTTGCATATTATTAGAAACATTAATTATTGGTTGAACCGCGCTTAAATCCTCCGGCTTACTTTCCTTTTTTCCGCACGCCGAAATTAAAAGAACAAAGCTTAATAAAATTGCCAATGTTAACGTCCTTTTAAACATATAATTTAATTAATGATTATTTTTCATCATCCGTTACTCATTGCCCATTACTCATTACTGGTTACTTTTTATTATACCACCGCCAAGGCACTGTGCGCCATCATATAACACCAGCGACTGCCCGGGCGCAACCTCTTCTTGCAATTCGTTAAACTTAATTTTATATTCTCCAACTTTCAACCCCAGGCCATGCGACGGGGCAAGCTTTATAACTTTACAAACTTTTAACTCTTGCAGATGCCTAAACCTCGCCTGATAAATTTTATTTTTCTTCGGCTCCTCCCCAATCCAATTAACTTTATGTATAGAAATTGTTTTTTTGTTTTTATGTTTTAATATTTTTATGTCTGCCACAATAATCTCGTTTTTTTTCACCTTCTTCCCTACAATATAACACGGCCTATCCTTCGTCCCTTTCTTCGTGATTACAAATCCGTGCCGCTGGCCGAGCGTTAAAAAAAATGCGCCGTCGTGATAACCGATAATTTCCCCCGTCGTATTCAAAACTTTCCCGCGTTTGGGCTTTAAATATTGCTTTAAAAATTCTTTCAGCCCAATTTTGCCGACAAAACAAATCCCCTGGCTGTCTGGTTTCTCCGCCGTGGGCAAATTAAATTTGCGCGCCAGCTCCCGCACCTCGCTTTTTTTATAATCGCCGACGGGAAATAAACAATGCTTTAACTGCGCTTGTTTCAGCTGCCATAAAAAATATGATTGATCTTTTGTTTCATCAACGCCTCGCAACAGCTGAATTTTAGATTTATGATTTATGATTTTAGATTTTTTTGGAATTTGTCCCGAGTACTCGGGATTGTCATTTGGAATTTCCCGCTTTAAACGGGCATAATGTCCTGTCGCGACAAAATCCGCCCCCTGCTTTAATGACCACTGCAAAAACCTGCCGAATTTAATGCGGGCGTTGCACATCACGTCCGGATTCGGCGTCCGTCCGAGCTTATATTCGCGCACCATATAATCCACCACTTCCTTTTTATATTCGGCAGATAAATCCAAAGTTTTAAAGGGAATGCCGAGTTTTATCGCGACTTTCATCGCATCCCGCCGCTCTTGCGGCCACGCGCAATTACCCCATTTTTCATCCCAAATTTTAATAAAAACGCCGGTTACATTAAAACCTTGCCTCGCCTCGCCGTAGCATTTAAGCGAAGGCGGGTGTTTTAACAATGCCGCCGCCACACTGGAATCCACTCCGCCGCTCATGCCGACGAAGACTTCTGCTTGCTTTAATTCCTGATTTGCAAGATTATTTCTTGGGTGTTTATTGTTTTCATGTTTTAATGTTTTCATGTTTTAATGTCCCAAATTTGAGTGAGTTTATTCTCTGGGCTTCAGCCCATCGTTTCAACTTGAAACTCCGCTGGTTGAGTGGTAGGATATCGCCATATGCAATACTATCGCACTACCAGTCATTCCACCTTTGACTGCACCTATCATTTAGTCTGAATTGCCAAGTATCGCTACCCGGTCCTGGTGGGAGACATAGCCGTCAGGGCTAGAGACTTAATCAGACAGATTTGCTCGGAAAATCAAGTGGAAATTATCAGAGGTAACGTTGCCAATAATCATATCCATATCTATATTTCCGTTCCGCCGTATTTATCCATCAGCAAGTTAGCCCAGCTCATCAAAGGTAAAACATCGCGCAAGATTCAGCAGGAGTTCCCTGAACTCAGAAAAAGATATTGGGGGCGGCGCTTTTGGGCAATTGGCTACTTTGTCCGTACTACTGGCAATGTCACTGACGAAATGATAAAGCAATACATTGAATTCATTCTAAATTATATTCTTTGGGCTTCCAGCCCAAAGTCGTTAAATATTTTAATGCTTTCTTGCATAAAATTAATTTATCGTATAGAGTATAAACTGATTTAGAATAAAATTCAAGAAACGAGGAAAAGGAGAAAAAATAAATAATGCCTACATTAGACCTACTGCGATTATTGGCGTTTGCTAGCGACCCGGATTGCTCAATGGAATTACGCGCAAAAATTTGCGCCAAGTTAAAAAAAACGGTTCTGCCAAGCTGTTTCTCGGAAGCGTTCCGGCGCTTAATTGAAAAAATTTTTGAGCGGCCGGATCAAATCCAAAATTCCGCCTTTGTCCTTTGCTTGCTCTGCGGCGACCCGCCAAAAAATTGGCAGCCGCACATGTTGTTTGCGGATCCGCCGAATTTGCCGACGGACTAAATTAAGCCAAAAAAATTATCAAAAAAGGCGCGGAAAAATTTCCAGCGCCTTTTTTTCTTTAACCCTCCCCTTGCTAAGGAGAAGGCAGGGTGAGGTTTTTCCCGCAAAACGCGAAACGCGAAAATTATCCAGCAAGAATTGGCGCGTTGTTTTTCCCGCTCCACGCGTGAAGCGGGAAAAACAACGCGCCAATTTTTTATCAGGCCAAAACTTGACGGAAGCGCGCGCCCCGCGTTTTGGAGGCAAAACTTATATTTAAATTTTAGCTAAATTTAAACAGAAAAGCAAATACATTAAATTGACCTGCTCTCAAATAATGTGTATCGTGTTTATGCGTTTCACGTTATGCTCACTACCGTTGCGTTAAAAATCCAATGAAAACAGCCGTTTTTGACTCTGGTTTTCAATATCTTGCAGCCCAAGCTCGGAAAGTAGCGTGTTTATCGGGGTTTTCTCAAATTGGGATACTGATAAAATTTGTAAAATTTCGTAAAGATTTCGTTCAATATGCGGTTTCTTTTTCGGCTCTGTCGCCGAAAGACGTCCAAAAAATTAACATCATGCGTTTTAGCCTCTGTTATCAGGAAAAACGAAGGAATATTTCCTCTTAAATCCAATTGCGTGTGAATTTTTACCGCGGATTTTCCCAGTCCGAAATAGGCCCATTTGAATGTCGTTAAACACAATTCAATTACTGTTGAATCGAGCGCGTAAACCGCGCCTTGCAGTTCAATCTTGAAATCATTGTCGTTGGCATAGAGTTTTCTTGCTTTCCCGATTAACAGCTGAGCTAAATTTTGATAAATCATCCAGTCGCGATTTTCGTTAGCGCGCGATAACGTCGATATTGTTAATAAAATCATCTTACCAAATTCAAGTCGTGTACAACTTTAAAATGTCAATTTTAATTTATTATTAGTTAAATTTTAATTAGAGCTCTTTTGGGATTTTTGGGAAAGAAAATACCAGTTGTTAAGGACAACTGGCAAACCATTTGACGAACTCACTCGACCACTATCGTTACAAGCGAGTCGTTAAGCATGAAAATGGAAACCGGCCATGGAAATTGCGTAATGACAATTTGACGCACCTTCAGCCCAGCTTTTGCAATTTCGTTTATTGCGTCATCCATTTTTCTAAGCTCGCATGTGTAAACATTGGCGCAAGCCTCTCCTGCAATGCATAGCGTAGGATATTTATCCATTTATCACACTCCTTCCTTTTCAGATTTACTAGCTACATTATTATCACAATTTTGTATGTCTGTCAAGCCAAAATCAAAAAATCCAAAAAGAGCTCTTAAATAGAGGTAAAGTTTGTTTTTTGAAACTCAAGGAGGCGTTGCGCTCTTGATTGCTTTTATATATATTCAATAATGTAAGCAATCAAGCCCTCGCCTAACACCGAGTATCTGGTTCAGGGCTCGGCTCGCCCCTCACCCAAATTTTTCTTCCGCTACGCTTCAGAAAAACTCCGTATATCCCTGACGTTATGCTCAATTTTACATTTAAGAACGAAAAAAAAATACCCCTTCAAAAAGATTTATGTAATTCAACTTTTAACTTATATTATTATGATAGTTCCACCTAAATTAAAACAAGGAGATGAGATTAGAATAATCGCTCCTGCCAGAAGTTTATCTTTGCTTTCTGAAGATTTAATAAAATTAGCAAAGGAAAATTTTGAAAAACAAGCGCCGAGCGGTGAAACGGCTATTGAAAATATTTGGCGCTGCCCGCGCCGCGTAATAACCAGTCTGGAAAACTCCCGTCGGCAGCTGGGGTTAAAATTCAGGGTTTATGTCCAAGCCGGCGGCGGCAAAATTCGCGAATGGATTTTTAAAAAAAAGAAAAAAAACGCAGGCAAGCCGCGCAAAACTAAAGCCGCCAATTAAAGGCGGCTTTCTCTATGATAATAACGCGTCTTAATGCGAATCTTCTTTTAGCGTTTCCCCGTTGCCATTGCCGCCGCCATTATTTTTGTGTCGCCAATAAATCCAAAAGATAAACGCTAACGCCGCGAGCGCGAAAATCGTTGAACCGATTTTTAATTTACTCTCCGTTGAAGTTGCGGTTTTAGAAACAAAGCCGGCCGGCTGTTCTGCTTTTAATTTAATCCCGCCCGCGCGTTCCCTCTTATTATTTTCAATTTTAGTAGTGGTAGCGGAAATTTGCGGCAAACGCAAATTCTGCGGTGTGGTAGTTCCGTATTCTTTTTGCAATTTTTCTAAAAGCGTATAATCAATTATTTCCCCCGTCTGCCCGCCGGCGCTAACCGGCCAAACAAACAAAAAAATGCCGCAGATAATATTGCCTAAAAGCAATATTAAAATTCCGATGCCGCCAAAGGCGCTGGCGCAATGGCTTATCCCTCCTCTCATTAACTTGAGAGTTATTCTTTTCATATAGCGCCATCACCTTACGCCATTAGCTACCGTCAACGCAAGAGGAAAAGCTGGAGAAAACATGGGTATAAATAACAAAACTTCAAGATTAACTTTAAATCACAAAGAATTTTAGAATCTGCAAGGGGGTTTGGGGGGACGAACTGAGCGCCATTATTAGCGCGCTAAAGTAAATAAATGTGAAACGCGAATTGAGACCCCCAAAACTTTTTGCTACTTTTTGGTTACAAAAAATAGGCCCCAGCGGCAGCGTTAAATTTATACGAATAAACTATAAAATATCTTTGAAGTGCTTTATTTTCGCCGTCTTTTTATATTTATTAATCGCGACCAATATCAAATCCCCCCGCGGCTCTTTCTGCCATAATTTTTTTGCGGCTATATATTTGCTGATGGCATACTTCAACGCCCGCTGCTTTTTTTGGCTCATTGCTTCCGCGCCGTCACCGTACGCCTGCGACAGCCGCGTTTTTACTTCCGCAAAAACTAACCAATCGCCCTGCTCGGCGACAATGTCCAGCTCCTGATAGCTGTTCTTGACGTTAGTGTCTAAAATTTTATAACCGTGCCGCGTTAAAAAGTCAGCCGCGATTTTTTCACCGAACGCGCCAAGTTCTTGTTTTTGGTTCATATTATCATTTTGTCATTCCCGCCTCGCAATCCCGAGTACTCGGGATGGTGTAAACTCCGGCGGGAATCAAAAATTTTAATATATAACTACGCCATCATGTACTTCCGCCACCGCTCATATAGTTCTTTGGTGGCGTATAAATCGCCAGCACAATATTTGGCTATAGCCAAAATTTTTCCGGCGCGAAAATACGCCGGCACGTCATGGCCGTTCAGGCCGTGGCTTTTGGGAGAGGCAATGCCAAACGCCTTGCAGTAAAAATCCAAATTAAATTTCCGCGCCGCGCCGTGGAAAGTAAGCTGTTCCAATAAATCAACGTGCTCGTTCGCGGCATAGCGATACGGCATTAAATTTTTAGTCGCCTTGACGCCGAGAATCGCGCTGCGAATCAACAAAAACGGACAGTCAAAACCGCGGCCGTTAAAAGTAATGAATTGCCGGTAATTTTTAACATTCGCCCAAAATTTTTCCAAAATTTCCGTTTCGCTTCCGGCCGAATACAAAATATTATTTTCCGTAAATTCTTCTTTTTTATCCGCTTTCTCCGCGCGATAATAAACCGCGCCTTTGTTCGTGTCCGGATTCAGCAGGCCGATGCAGACGATTTCGGCCGTTACGGCGTGCAGGGCCAGCTGATCTTTCGCGCCGGCTATTTCTTCCTCAGTTTTAGAAAATTTTAACAAATATTTCCTTTGCTCTTCGTCAAAATTTTCCCAATCCCGCCCGCTGGTTTCAATGTCAAAAATAATTTTAGTCATATTATCCAAACAGTAGCCACGCCGGTTTAAAAATTAAAAGTATGCCAATGATTAAAATAATAATGCCGCCGGCTAAATTGGCAAACCGGACGTATTTTTTTGTAATGCCGACTATGCGCAAAGTGACCATCGCCACCGTAAAGACCATAATATCGTCCAGCATATACAATAAAATATAAATCAAAAGATAGCCGTAATATTTCCAAACCGGCAATTGCGCCGCGCTTAAAATTGAAGTGTAAATAGCGGGCAAGCCGGCCGAGCAAACTAATTCCACCATATTTACCGCCACGGCTAAGCCGATAACGCCGATAAATGCCAAAAAAAAGCTCTTTTCCGCAATAATGCTTTTTATTTGGTTCATTATTTTTTGCCGCTTGCTTTCGCTCGCGACCGTACAAGTTCCTTCGCGATTTTTATAAAATTCGCGCAACTGATACGCGCCGCTCGCGATAGCGACCAATCCGATACCGAGCCTAATCCAAAACAAAAAGCCGACGAATAAAAAGACATTCAGCCAAGCGGTCATAAACATCAAATATACGATGCCGGAAGTAACGATAAAAGTCAGCCCAATCGCCCACATCCGCCGCCGGTTTTTCATGCCCAGCATCAAACTGATCAAAAAAACCAGCACCCACATGGCGCAGGGATTAAAGCCGTCAATAAAGCCGATTATTACCGAGAGCGCGCCGAGGGAAAAATTTTGCGCGTTTATTTGCCCGACAAAAGGCAGGCTGATCGTCTTTGGCTTGCTTTCGCTCGCGCTGTCGTTATAAATAATTAAATTTTTATCACCGGCAGTATTATTGTTGCCATTTTCATCCGCAATCGCTTGGCCGATATAGTTTGGGTCGCCCGCGGCCTGAAAATAATCAACACCCTGCGCTATCTGCACGCCGGTTGTTTCGTCCGTATAATAGCCGCTGATAGCCTGTCCGCCGATAAAAGTTATCGGCACGCTGCTTGCTTTTAAGTTAAAGTTAAATTTTTGAATGATGCTGCTGATTAACGCGGCGTTATCACGGTTATACCAGACTTCAAATCTATGCACGCTTACATTCGGCCGCTCGCTTTCTAATTTTTTTAAAAAAGCCTCTTCCGTCGCGCAATGCGGACAGCCGTCGCCGTAAAAAAAATAAATGTTCACGGGTTTAGACGCGGTTTGCGCCAAAACGATACTGGGAAACAAAAAAAACAAAAGTAACGGCAAAATCATTACTTTTTTTAAATATGTGAACATAATTTTAGATTTAAGACTTATGATTTTACCTTTTTCCCTGCCATAGCGCCAGCCCTAAAACTATCGCTCCAATACTGATCATCATATCGGCAACATTGAATACCGGCAAAAAAGCTAAATTAAAATAATCAACGACAAAACCAAACTGGAGACGATCGTATAAGTTACTTAAGGCGCCGATGATTATAAACAATATTCCCCAATCAAGGCTGCCGAACCGGCGTGGCTGTTTTACTGTTCTGGATATCAATAAAACGCTTAATGACGCGACAATTGCGGTAATGCCGGCCATAATCGCCGCTTGAGGCAAATAAACGCTAAAGGCTATGTTTTCGTTTTGCCACAGCTCTAAAGTAAAAAAATTCTTAATAATATTTATTTTTTGGTGATAAAGGCTCGTAAGCGCCCAATATTTTAAAACTCTGTCCGCCCCCAACAAAAAAATGATGCTAGCTAAAATAGCACCGATTTTTGCCTTCCTCCTGTTATTGGTATTAAGCATAATAAAACTAAGCGCCGTTCTGCAATTTGTTTTTGCAGCTTACGCAAGCACTTGATACCGGGCGCGCAATTAACCGTTTTTCGCCTATTTCTTTGCCGCAATATTTGCAAATGCCGTAATTGCCTTCGGCGATTCTTTTTAGCGTCTTTTCAATATCCGCCAAATCGCTTTCCAATACTTTGCTTAACGACAAATCTCTCGTATAAGTATCCATTTCTTTGGCATTATCATCATTGCTCGTGCCGATATCTACAAAACGCGGGCGATGCTTGCCTTTGGCATTTTTATCTTCTTCGGCAAAACGATGCAATTCCGCCTCAATCTTTTGTCTTTCGGCTAATAACTCCTTTTTAATTTTAGCGATTACTCTCTTATCCATAAAATTAAGATAAATGTCTTATTTACATAATAACTTAATTTAACATAAAAAACAAGATTTAAATAAAAAAGAGGCCCAGCGGGCCCCCTTTTTTTTATATAAATATAATTTTTGGGAAACCATTTGCTGAGCCCCATCCTGAAATCTTGTTTCTCAACCATCTAGACGATAGTTAAAGAAAATCCCTTCAACTCCAGGATAAAGGAGCTTTTTTGCCGACTGAAAAAAGCGCTTCTCTACCTTCGTGGTGGTAAAATATGCCAAAATTTTTTTGTATAGGCAATTCTACCAAATTTTATTTTTGTTTTTTTTGGCCCGCGTCGGTAGCAGACCCACTTAATGAATAGTAGAGAAGAAAAAATTGATTCAAAGGCTACTCCTTGCGTACATAACCCTTCGAAACAACTTTCTAACTGCTTTTCAATGAACTAATTGAATTATATCATTAAAAACTTATTCGGTCAACAAATTATTATTATTTTTATAACATAAAATTATAACTAATATTAAACAAAAACAAAAAAAATTATTTTGTTAAACTTTATACACAGTTGAAAGTCTACAGTATTGTGGACTTTAAATAATCTTTTCAATTAAGTTATCCACAATTCTGTGGACTTTTAAACATTTATGTTGATAAACTATTACATTAAAAGTCTAGACATCTTTGGACATTCATAAAAAATAATTATATTTTAAAATATTAAAAAAGTCTACAAAACTGTAGACTTTTAAAATTATTGAGGCCTGAGCGGGAATCGAACCCGCGATAGGAGTTTTGCAGACTCCTGCCTTACCACTTGGCTATCAGGCCATTAATTTATATTTATTATAGCTTATAATTTATAATAAAAAAAGCCAGTCTCTCTAGGAACGGCTTTTTTAAAATTTTATTGTTATATTTTAAATTATTCCAAAATAACCTGCAATTTTGCCCGCTTAACGCCAAAACTCTTAGCTTCTGCCTTTACCATCATCCAAACATCTACTCGCTCCTGATAGCGAGGATTCATGCGATCACGCACTATAAAAATTTTATCCCCAAAAAGTTCGGGTATTTTAACTTTTGTGCCGAATTTTAAGAAGTTGGCGGCAATAGTGTCTTCCACGCCATGCTCGCAAACATTAAAGCCGTTAGCGGTAATACAAGGGCTGTCGTCAGTTTGGCCTGGTTCAGAATTATAAGCGGTAACGGTGCGCACGCCAAAATCCGCTGTTTGCATATCCTCATTTGCCGGCAGATGCTCAATAATCGCTAAATCCTCCCTTATTAATTCTACTTCGGTTTCGCCTAAAGACGCGCCATTAGGGGCAATCGCTTCTGTTTGAACCATGTTAGCTTCTACAACCGCTTCCGCGGCTAACGCTGGAGTAAAAAAACCGACAAAATTAAACAAAACGGCTATTAAAAGTCCTAATGCTGCTTTTTTAGTAAATTTTAGCTTTTTTTCAAAGAAAAATGCCTCTATTGGCAAATCTAATTTTTTACCCCAAACCGGCAAAATAAAACCCTTGTTGCTGAATTTAGCCAAAAAACCTTTAAAATCGCCGAATTTACGCTTTTTGTTGTTGATTTTATGCTGGATTATTTCCATATTTTTGTGTTTGTTTTTAATAATAAAAAATCCCTCAAAGATTATTTGCAATGAAGGGATTTTCTTTTATTTTATAATTTTAATTATAGCAGATTTACAATTTTAGTCAATAGTAAAAAACTAAATTTTAGCTAATATTTAATAAAAAATACCGAAAAATATTTTTTATTATTTGCTTTTTTGGGCGGGATGGACGGGACTCGAACCCGCGACCTCTGCCGTGACAGGGCAGCGTTCTAACCAACTGAACTACCATCCCAAATTCAATTTTCAATTGAAAATTGATTTGTCGGGGCGCCGAGATTCGAACTCGGGATTTCCTGCTCCCAAAGCAGGCGCCTTGAACCAACTGGGCCACGCCCCGAAAAACGGTGCCGCGGGAGGGAATCGAACCCTCACTTTCTTCCGAAAACAGGATTTTAAGTCCTGCGCGTCTACCAGTTCCGCCACCGCGGCATATATTTGCATTTTTGCATTAAAACCGCGGATGACAAATTACTCTGTCACTATAATTTATCATCCGCGGTTTTATAATTCAGGGAGCGGGTAACGGGAATCGAACCCGTATCTCTACCTTGGCAAGGTAATATAATAACCATTATACGATACCCGCCTATGCTTCGTTTCAATAGACAACTGTTTTTTATTATACAAGATGCTTATATTTTGACAAGAATAGTAGTATGTTATAATAAATAAATCGCTATGTCAATTTACGCCTTAAACAAACGAGCCAACTTTGATTACCAAATAACCGACATTTATGAAGCCGGCTTAGTTTTATCCGGCCAGGAAGTAAAATCAATCAAGACCGGCCACATTAATTTAAATAATGCTTTCGTCACGCTTAAAAGCGGCGTGCGGTCGGAGCTTTGCTTGATAAATTGCCATATTCCTCTTTATAAATATGCCGGCAATGTGGCTGAATATGACCCGACCAAGGCGCGAAACCTTTTGCTAAAAAAATCGGAAATAAAACGCCTAATTGGCAAAATCAAAGAGCAGGGATTGACACTTGTGCCGATTAAGGTGTATAATAAAGGCGGATTGATAAAGTTAGAATTTGGCGTAGGCAAAGGCAAAAGTAAAATTGACAAGCGCGAAACGATTAAAAAAAGGGAAACAGAGAGAAAATTGCGGCGCATAAAACAACAATATTAGCGTCTTTATCTCAAATCCCAGTTTATTGGGATATTTTTGTATTAAATTCTTAATTTTCAAATAATTTCCATTAAAAATTTAAAATTAGAAATTGAAAATTATTTTCGGGGGTGTTAGGAATCGATGGCATGATCATTTCATAAGGCGCAGGCCGAGCCGTGCCGTTTTTATCTCGTTAAACTATTAAGCGGCAAACATAAGTGTCAACAACTTATTCAGCAAAGTACGATTGGCTTTTGCCAATTTGGCTTTTGCTCCCGCTATGGCCTAATTTAGGTCGTAGCCATCCGTCCTGGCGATGTCTGCTAGCTTGGTTTGGGTGTTATTTTAGCAGAATAGGTTCAATCGGCTTGCATTCGCGGCTTGAACCAAAACAAAAGAATGCTGGCCTTAACAAGTTTTGTTTCTGTTTTAATTGTTAAGGTGAAACTATAATAGAAACTACGCCTGTACGCGCCTTATCACTTGCTTGCCAGACAGGGGTTCAATTCCCCTCATCTCCACAGTTCAAAAAGTCTTTAATTACAGTTAAATTAAAATTTTATTTTACGGGGTGAATTTGAAATACTTGTTAAATATTTTGATTCTATTAAGATAATTAATTATGCGTCGAACTTTCCGCCGGCCAAAACCAAAACCGCAAGTTGAATTTTACCGCATCAACGAACAAATCCGCGTTCCGGAAGTTCGAGCGATTGACGATGAGGGCGCGACTATAGGCGTCATGCCGGTCGCGCGCGCCATCCAGCTGGCCCGCGAACAGGAAATGGACTTAGTGGAAGTTTCTCCCAAAGCCCAGCCGCCGGTGGCCAAAATCACCGATTACGGCCGAATGAAATACCAAAAAGAAAAGCAGATTCAAAAACAAAAAGCCAAACAGAAAAAAACCGAAGTAAAAGACATCCGGCTTTCGCTCCGCATCAGTCCGCACGATTTGGAGATGCGCGTTGAGCAGGCAATTAAATTCTTGGGCCGCGGGGATAAACTCAAGATTGAAATTATTTTGAGAGGAAGGGAAAGACAGCTCGCGAGCAAAGCGATTGAAATTATAAAAAATTTTATTAATAAGTTAAAGGCCGTTGACGCGCTCAATATCGTTGAGGAGCAAGGATTGACAAGACAGATGAATGGCTTTAACATGATAGTCATTAACAAAAAACAATAATGCGAATCCGCAAACTTATTAAATCCGCAATAATTTTTTGAACTATGCCGAAAATTAAAACCCACAAAGCGACCGCCAAGCGCTTTAAAAAAACAAAGACTGGTAAAATATTAAAACGCAAATGCGGCCAAGATCATTTTAACAGCCGCGACCGCGGCAAAGTAACGCGCTCCAAACGCCGCGATGTTTCCATGGCCAAAACGGAAATAAAAACAATTAAAACATTAACCCCATATTATATATAATCCGAATTATCGTTTAATTATTAATAATTTGCATTTAGATTTTAAACCATTGTGATTTTAATAAGTTCGTAGAGCCATCCGAATGCCCCGAATTTTGCTATTAAACTTTTTTTCTTAATTCGCGGCATTCGTATAGTTGCAGAGAGCAGTAAATACGCGGGAAGTATTCGCATTAATGGTTCGCAAACCTATTAAATCCGCAATAACTTTTTGAACTATGTCTAGAGTAAAAAGAGGAACCATGCACGTTAAAAGGAGAAAAAATCTCTTAAAACGGACGAAAGGCTATAAATGGGGCAGAAAAAAATTAATCAAAGCGGCTAAAACCGCCGTGTTAAAAGCCGGCCAGCATTCTTTTGCCGACCGACGCAAAAAGAAAGGCGATTTTCGCCGCGCCTGGCAGATTAAAATAAACGCCGCCGCCCGCGAATACGATTTAAGCTATTCCCGCTTAATTGATTTGCTGAAAAAAAATAACATCGCGCTTGACCGCAAAATATTAGCCGATCTGGCGGCTAACAATAAGCAAATTTTTGCCAATTTAATTGAAAAACTAAAAAAATAAATGAAACTTTTGACTATTATCCAAACCGTAATCGCCGTCGCTTTAATGGCGGTAATATTGTTGCAAAATAAAGGCGCGGGCGCCGGCAGCGTTTTTGGCGGCGGCGACTCAAGCAACGTCTTTAGCACTAAGCGCGGCTTGGAAAAAACTCTTTTCCGGGCAACCATAGCGCTCGCGACCGCTTTTATCGGCTTGGCGCTGGCTAATATAATCTGGCAATAACCGCTTAAGCTCCCGTTAGTTTTTTATTTTGTGCTTGAAAAAAAACCCGACAAATTGCCTTTGACGCAAAAAACAAATAAGCTGACATCTCTTTTTAAAAACAAGAGCGTTTTATTTTTTAAAAAAATGCCCGGTTTTAACCAAAGCAAAAAATCAAAGCGTGGCGAAAGCGTAGACCGAAAATTAATATTTTCCTTATATCAATCGGCTTTGCCGAACTTAAAACAATTTAAATACGTCGGTCAATTCTTATCAAAAAAAGAAACCAGAATAATTCAAGTTTGCCTGGGAATCATCGCCGTTAATATTGTTTTTTTGGGAGCGGTCTTTTACAAAAACAACGTCAAACTGGTGCCGGCTTACGGCAGCAGCTATACGGAAGCTTTGACCGGCTCGCCTAAGCTTGTCAACCCGCTCTACGCTTTAATTAATAACGTTGACGGTGATCTCGCGGCGCTCATTTATTCCGGATTATTAAAAAGAGGCAAAGACAACAATTTAGCGCCGGACCTGGCGGAAAAATTTGAGGCGAGCGATGACGGTAAAACTTATACTTTTTATTTAAAATCGGGTGCCGCGTGGCACGATAAAACTCCCATTTCAGCCGATGACGTCGTTTTTACTTTCCAAGCAATCGCTAATCCCGAATACCGAAGCCCGCTGCGCGTTAGTTTTACCGGCGTTAGCGTAGAAAAAATCAACGAAAAAACCGTTAAATTTTCTTTGGCCGAGCCTTACGCCGCTTTTTTAGAGCTTTTGACCGTCGGCATTCTGCCGGCAAACATTTGGTCGCAAATTTCACCAGCGGCGGCCAACTTAGCCGATCTTAACTTAAAACCGATAGGCAGCGGCCCGTATAAATTCAAGTCTCTCGCTAAAGACAAGGCGGGGCGCGTCAGATCTTACGAGCTGGAAGCTAATCAAAACTATTTTGGCCAAAAGCCTTATGTCAGCGTTTTAGTCTTTAAATTTTTTCCCTCTTTTGAAGAGAGCGTCAGCGCTTTGAATGAAGGGAAGGCCGAAGGATTGGATTATTTGCCGAAAGAATATGAAGAAAAAATCGTTGATAAAAACAAATTCAATCGCAATTATCTGGCTCAGCCTCAATTTACCTCTTTGTTTTTCAATCAAAATAACTTAGGCGCGCTTAAAGACCTTAAAATTAGGCAAGCGCTCGCCTACGGTTTGGATAAAAAATCAATTACCGCCGCTTTGCCGCACGCCCAATTTATTGACAGCCCGATATTGCCGATTTTTACCGGTTTCGTTAATCCCGATATCATAAAATATGATTTTGACCCGGATAAAGCGCGGGCCTTAATTGCCGCGGCCGGCTTTAAAGCGACAGCCGTCAAAGAAGAGCCGGATAATACCGCCACTACCTCGGAAAAAAGCCTGCCCGGACCGGGAATTTGGCAAAAAAAAGATAACGATTTTTTAGTCGTTACGCTTACGACCGTCAATCAGCCGGATGCGGTGCAAACGGCGGAATTGGTCAAAAAAGCTTGGGAAAATCTAAACATAAAAGTAAATCTTGATGTTATTCCCATTGAATCGGCGCAGGGAGACAGAATCAGGCCTAGAAATTACCAAGTTTTATTGTACAGCGTAATTCTGGGAGCCGACCCCGATCAATATCCTTTTTGGCACTCTTCTCAAATCGGCCCGAGTGGTTTAAATTTTGCTAATTACAACAACAAAGAAATCGACGCTCTATTGGAAGATGGGCGCATTACCGGCAAAACGGAAGTGCGCCGGGAAAAATATAAAAAATTTCAGGAAATAATCGCGCGCGATTTGCCGACTATTTTTCTTTACAGCCAACCTTACTCCTATCTCCAGTCTAATAAAATTAAAGGCTTTGATACTGATAAAATTATCATCGCGAGCGACCGTTTCTCTAACATCTCTAACTGGTACATTAACACCCGGAAAAAAATTGTCTGGTAAACTATAAGTCAAAAGTCCATAAAGTCCTTAAAGTCGTTGGATAAAAATTTCCTTTGACTTTATAGACTTTCGACTTTACGGACTTTATGGACTTTTAGCGTTGCCGATGTGGTGAAATTGGTAAACACGTACGGTTCAGAGCCGTATGCCGCAAGGTTTGTGGGTTCAAATCCCACCATCGGCACTAACTTAAGTCAAAAGTCCATAAAGTCTGTAAAGTTCTTAAAGTTATTGGATAAAAATTTCCTTTGACTTTATAGACTTTCGACTTTACGGACTTTACGGACTTTTTACTCTCTTATTTATGTTTATTCGCAAACCGCAATTAAAAACGACGGCTAATAAAACCAACGCTCCCGCTAATTTTCCCGCCACTTTTGGCGAACAAAAAAATATGCATGACCCAAAAAGGCCGGCTTCCGCCAAACCGGCTGATTTTTTGCGCCGCCGTTCGCGCAAATCCCGAACGCAAAATACTCCGGCGCGGCCGCCTTCATTTACTCGTGGTTCGCTCCAGCCGATTCGTTCTTCCCGTCCGCAAAAAATTGAGCGCTTGCGCCGGCCGGCGATAAAAGACGGGAGTAATAACTTAAAAATTTACTGTCTGGGCGGACAGGAAGAGGTGGGGCGCAACTGCACGGTGTTTGAATACGGCGATGATATTGTAATGCTAGACATGGGCATTCAGTTTCCGGACGAAGATATGCCCGGCATTGATTATATTATCCCCAATGTCGCGTCTTTAGAAAATAAAAAAAATAAAATCCGCGGCGTTATTTTCAGCCACGGGCATTTGGATCACATCGGCGCCGCGCCCATGCTCTTGGAGCAATTAGGCAATCCAACCATTATCGGGCGGCAATTAACTTTAGCCTTAATTAAAAACCGGCAGGAGGATTATAAGCGCGGCACCGCGGTAAAATTAAAAACTATCGTTGTTCAATCTTTAGCGCAAACTTTGGCTTTGGGCAAATTCAAAATTTCTTTTTTTCCGGTGGAACATTCCATTATGGACGCGGTCGGCGTCATAATTCAGACGCCGCAAGCGACCGTGATCCATCCGGGCGATTGGGCGCTGGAACCGAATCCGGTTGAAGGCCAAGCTGTTTCTTACGAACATTTAGCCAAGCTCCCGTCTCCGCGCATACTGATGCTGGAAAGTTTAGGCGCGACTAAACTAAAAGAGCGGGTGTCCAATAAAACCACTAATGAAAATATTGAGCGGCTGATTGATTCCGCTCCGGGGCGTATTATCATCGGCACCTTTTCCTCCCAAATTGAGCTGGTCAAGCATATTTTGGAGTACGCGGAAAAAATCGGCAAGAAAGTAGCGCTGGACGGCTACAGCATGAAAATGAATATTGAAATTTCCAAAGAGCTTGGCTATGTTAAAGCGCACAAGACGACTTTTATCGGCGTGGAAAAAATTCATGAGCATCCGGACAATAAAATTATCGTCATCTGCACGGGCGCGCAAGGCGAAAGCAACGCCTCGTTCGCGCGCATCGTCAATAATAATCATCGCTATATTCAGATTCAACGCAACGACAGCGTGGTTTTTTCTTCGTCTATCATTCCCGGTAATGAAGCGACCGTGCAAAAATTAAAAGATCAAGTTTATCACTTGACTGAAAACGTCTACCACACGGAAATTATGGACGTGCATTCCAGCGGCCACAGCACGGCGGAAGACATCAAAGAAGTTTTGCGGCAAATCAAGCCGGATTATTTTCTGCCGGTCTACGCCAACTATTATATGCTGGTGGAAGCGAAAAAAATCGCTCTGCGTTCCGGATTTTTATCCAGCAAAATTTTTGTCCTCTCCAACGGCGAAATTTTGGAATTTAAAGACGGCAAGCCGAAACTCGCCAAAGAAAAAGTAAATACGGATTATGTGATGGTGGACGGCTTGGGCATTGGCGATATTTCCGAAATCGTTTTGCGCGACCGGCAAGTAATGTCCGAAGACGGCATGATTGTCGTCATCGCGACGATTTATTCCAAAACCGGCGAATTGGTCGGCAATCCCGACATCATCTCCCGCGGCTTTATTCATATGAAAGAAAATAAAAAGCTGGTGGAAGACACGCGCCTGAAAGTAAAAGAAATCGTCACTTCCGGCGAAACTTCAACCAAGGCCGACGAAAATTTTATCAAAAATAAATTACGCAATACTTTGGGCGAATTCCTCTTCCGCAAGACGCAAAGGCGGCCAATGGTTTTGCCGGTGATTATAAAGGTGTAAAATTGACCATTCACTCTAATTTTGGTACAATAAAAAAGACCATAACCGGTCTTTTTTGTTATAAGTTTAAAGTCTTTTTATTTCCCCCTCGCCCCGCGGGAGAGGGGACAGGGGGTGAGGGTAAATGTCCAATAACTTCAAAAAAATCGGATTAAATATTCTAATCCTCCTATTTCAAGGAGCATATTTTAGCGTTAGATTTTTAGCGCTCGGTGCCCGCGATTTGCTGATAACGCCCGCTTATTCCATATCCAAAAAACTTTTTGGCAAAACAATTATCAAGCTGTACGGCCAATTTTTGATTTTAAAAACAAAAATTAATTTTGGCGGCCGGGGGCGGATGACTAATGTTCTTTTATCAAGTCATTTGACTCATTTTACGATTATTGGCGTCACCGCCGTTATTTTAATCATCAATTTGACCGTTAGCGGGCAAAAAACTTTCGCGGCGGACGAAGCGGCTCCCAAACCAATCATTTTTAATTTAATTGAAAGCGAATTCGCGGCGGACGAACAACTGATAGTGGAAACTTTTGACGAGTCAGCGACGGTAACGCCGGAAGAAGAAAATTATTTAAAAAATTTAGCCAGCGTCAGGGTCCAGCCGCAGGCCGAAATGAAAGCGGTAGGGGAGATGGAAACCGAGAGCCCGGAAAGTTTGGCTTACGGCGGCAGCGCGGTTGTCAAACCGAATCTGGCGCAGACAAAAAAAATCAAACGCCCGCGCACGGCTATTATCTTTCATACGGTGCAACCGGGAGAAACCGTAAGTGTGATCGCTCAAGAATACGACATTTCAGTCAGCACTATTTTGTGGGAAAATAATTTAACCGCTTATTCTTTAATACGGCCCGGCGATACTTTGGCCATTTTACCGGCTAGCGGAATTTCTTATGTTATCCAAAAAGGCGATACCTTGCCGGCTATTGCCAAAAAATACGACGTTGCGCCGGAAGAAATCATTAGTTTTAATAAACTAGCGAGTTCCGGTTATCTGAGACAAGGGCAAAAAATTATTATTCCGGGCGGCAGTAAAAAATACACCGCTCCGTCGTCAACAAGCTATTCCGGCCTAGCCGCTTTGAAGCAGTTAATCGTCCCGCCTTCAGCGCAAGCGGTTAAGGGCAATAAGATGAATTGGCCGACTGACGGGCACCGAATTACGCAATACTATAACTGGCGCCACCACGCCGTGGATATAGCTAACAAAATCGGCACGCCGATTTACGCGGCGGATGCCGGAACGGTTGAAGCGGCCGGCTGGGGCACGGGCTATGGCAATGAAATCGTCATTGACCACGGCGGCGGCAAGAAAACCCGCTATGCCCATGCCTCCCGGCTCTTCGTAGGCAAAGGCGATACGGTCAGCAAGGGTCAGACTATCGCCGCGATGGGCTCTACCGGCTGGTCAACCGGCCCGCACTTGCATTTTGAAATAATTATTAATAATATTAAATATAATCCGCTTGACTTTATAAAGTAATAGTTACATAGTTGCTTAGTTAATTAGTTACTTAGTTTGCAAACACCCCTATTACTGATTAATGGGCTCTTTTACTAAGTAACTAAGCAACTAGATAACTAATTAACTAATCTTATGCATTTTATCATTGGCCTTATCGGCATGGTGGTCGGCGCGCTGATAGTTATTTACTCGGAAAAAATATTAAACGCTTTCGGCGTGATTCCTTTTTTTGAAAAATACCTCGGCACGGAAGGCGGCTCGCGCCTTGGTTACAAACTGATCGGCATCTTTGTTTTCTTTATTTTTATGCTAATTTTTTTAAACATGCACCAAAATTTTATTATGTGGATTTTAGGTCCGATACTTAGGCCGATGCAAAAAGCTGCACTTTAAATAATAAATTCCAAATACTAAATTCCAAAAAAATTTTAAGCTTCAAATTTTAAATTATAAAGTTAAACTTTGAAATTTGGAATTTTCCCGACTTATATCTGGACATTGGGCCGTTAGCTTAGCTGGTAGAGCGCCGCGTTTGCAACGCGGAGGTCGCCGGTTCGAATCCGGCACGGTCCACCAGATTGAATTAGTCGCCTCGCTCGGGGCTTCCTCCTTCGCAATTTGTGCTACGGCGGACAAGTCGCCCCTCGCTTCGGCGGGCAGTTTTGCGAGCAAATCAAAGGGCACGGCGGATTCAAAAAAAATCAAAAAGGTGATTAAGATGCAAATAGTTATGGAACTCCTGCGAAATTTTGAACAATTGAACAAAAATGATGTTTTTCTTGCCGGAGGCAAAGGAGCTTCGCTTGGTGAAATGATACAAGTGGGCATTTCTGTTCCGCCCGGATTTGTTATTCTCTCAACTGCTTTTGAAAAATTTTTGGAAAAAACGGACTTAAATATCGAGATTGATTCAATTCTTCACTCCGTAAATCACAAAAAAACTCATACTATTGAAAATGCGTCAGAGAAAATCAAGGCGTTGATATTGGGTGCAGAGATGCCTGGGAATATTAGCGAAGAAATCCAAAAATTTTTCAAAAACCTTAATACAAAATATGTAGCAATCAGATCATCTGCTACTGCCGAAGATTCGGCAAGCGCGGCATGGGCTGGACAGCTCGAAAGTTATCTAAATACTATAGAGGAAAATCTATTGGAAAATGTGAAAAAATGTTGGGCTTCACTATTCACGCCGCGCGCCATTTTCTATCGGTTTGAAAAAGATTTGCATAAACAAAAAATATCCGTTGCCGTTGTTGTGCAAAAAATGGTTGAGAGCGAAATGTCTGGCGTTGCGTTTTCAGTTCATCCAATTACTCAAGATAAAAACCAGCTTATTATCGAAGCAGGATTTGGCCTCGGAGAAGCTATTGTTGCAGGACATATTACGCCGGATAGTTATGTCGTTGAGAAAACCGAGTGGCGAATTTTAGATAAGAACATCAACTTTCAAAAAAAAATGTTAGTAGTGGCAGATGGTGGGGGTAGTAAGTGGCAAGAACTCACCGAAAAACAAAGTAAACGGCAAGTTCTTTTCGATTCCGAGATTTTAGATTTAGCAAAATTAATTGTAAAAATAGAGAGGCGCTTTGGTTTTCCGGTGGATGTAGAATGGGCGAAAAAGACAGACAAATTTTATGTCCTACAAAGTCGTCCAATTACTACATTAGCAACTCAACGGGTCCAAGAAATGTCCACTGAATATGTGAGAATATTTGAGAGTACCGGAATGCCTTTTTTGATTAACAGTATTACCATAGAACATTACAAACCTCTTAACGCAGTAGCGATCTTTAGAGATAATTTATGGACAACCTATCTCCCTAAAAAAGTACAAGCTGAAACCTTGAAATATGGCATTGAGCTTTTTGGTCACAAAAATAAGTTTATGCAATATGTTAAAGATTTTGAAGAATATAAAAAGCGTTCAATCAAGCTCTTTGATGACGTCTGCTCGCGTGAGAAAATTTTTAGAAATGACTTAGAAAATTTTTTTAATTTGATTTCTGAACTGTGGCTTTACTACAGAAAAACAGAATTCTTTTATGTGGACGATGCTTATAGAAAATCGCAACAAGATAAAACAACAGCTAAAAATCTTAGGCACTTGGAGGAAATAAAGAATTCCGGCAGAGGACATTTGAACAAAATGATTTTTGGAGATACTTCTTATTTAAGTAAAGCTTTAAAAATTTTAAGCAAGCAATTCGAAATTTCTCCAGATAATCTTTTTTGGTACTCAAAAGATGAAGTTATGGGCTTGTATGAGAAAAAAAGTATAGACGAAATGAAAATTCGGAATAGGAAATTTGCTTATGTTTTTTTGATTAAAAACGGAACTTTAATAACTTTTCAAGGAGAACAAGCCAAAGATTTTATTTCATCTTTTATTGTAGAAGTCTCAAAAGATGAGATACGAGGGATTGTGGCAAATCCAGGAAAAGTTAGGGCTAAAGCTAAAGTTATGAAATATGGAGCAGATACTTTTGATAAGGTTTCTCAGATAATTAAGAAAATGAAAAATGGAGATATCTTGGTGGCGGAAACAACGTCTCCAGAAATAATAGCCGCTTGTAAAAAGGCCTCTGCAATCTTGACTAATCAAGGTGGATTACTTTCACACGCCGCTATTGTAAGCAGAGAGCTAAACATTCCTTGTATCGTTGGATTAAATAATATAACTCACTTGGTTAGCGACGGGGATATTTTAGATGTTGATGCAAT
>Ga0210057_1003146_pt1 | contig 22929 bp, 19 predicted proteins | sample CryGeyCG2114_010_2_FD_183968 | JGI IMG/M metagenome (GOLD analysis project Ga0210057, IMG submission 183968) | Groundwater microbial communities from aquifer - Crystal Geyser CG10_big_fil_rev_8/21/14_0.10 (SPAdes) (version 2) | ecosystem: Environmental > Aquatic > Deep subsurface > Groundwater ...
CGCCACAGTACAGCGCATCAAATGCGAAACGCATCCAGCGACGTATCAGTCCGCCACTTCTCGATCGTATTGATCTCACCATTGATGTACAACCGGTTCCGGTGGAGGACTTACAGAAGAAACACAACGACTGTGAATCTTCCGCCACCATTTTACAACGCGTCGTTGCCGCACGTGAGCGCCAGCAGGCGCGTTTTGCCGATTTGCCCATTGGTATCAATAAAGCCATGGGCGTAAAAGAGCTCCGCGAGTTCTGCGTGCTGGATGCGCAATCGGAACAACTTCTGAAAGCCGCCGCGGATCGCCTCAAGCTTTCTGCTCGAAGCTATCACCGTACTATTAAAGTCGCACGAACAATCGCAGACTTGGCAGGAGAAGAGAAGATCGTTGCAGCACACGTTGCCGAAGCACTGCAGTACCGGCAGACGATACTGGAGGAATAAATAGTCCCCCTCCCACACGAAGTGTCCCCTTTGGGGCTGGCCCCTCCCTTGAGGGAGGGGTAGTGTGAGAGCAATGCATTTCGCTGACCAACTCACGCAGAAGTCCCATTCCACCTCTCCCATCTCTGTCGGCCTCGATCCCCTGATTGAAAAACTTCCTGACGGGCTTACAAAAGATCTCGATGGCATGAAAAATTTTTGTCTTGGCATTCTCGATGCAGTGCAGAGCATCGCCTGCTGCATCAAACCGCAACTCGCCTGTTTCGAACTGCTCGGCTGGGAAGGTATGAAGCTCTTCTGGGAACTCTGTCATGAGGCCAAAGAGAGAGACTTTCTCGTTATTGCCGATGGGAAACGCAACGATATCGGCTCCACCTGCGAAGCATACGCCGGTGCCTACCTCTACGAAGGAAGTCCCATCAGTGCACTCACAGTCAATCCTTACCTCGGTTCAGAGAGCATGAAGCCGTTCATCAAACGTTGCATACAGAACGACAAAGGCATTTTCGTGCTCGTAAAAACAAGCAATGTCTCTGCAGGAGAACTGCAGGATCTGCCTGTCGGCGATGAAGTACTGTACGAACACCTTGCGCAACTCGTAGCTGCATGGGGCGGAGAAGAGTGTCTCAGCCCAGAATCAGGACTTTCTTGCATCGGCGCTGTTGTCGGCGCCACGTACCCGGAGGAACTCAAGTACCTTCGTTCGCTCATGCCCCATACTCCTTTCCTCATTCCGGGATACGGAATACAAGGTGCAACTGCGGAAGATGTACGATACGGCTTTCATTCGAACGGCACAGGGGCCATCGTCAATGCGTCACGCAGCATTCTCTATGCATCAAGTGAGACTGACTGGAAAGACGCTGCGAAGAAGAAGGTTGAGGAAATGAGGAAAGAGCTGGAGAATGTGTCATCCTGAGGCGCTTCGCTACATGGTTCGTGGTTTTGTTCGCATTCGCTCCCAAAACACCTCACCATGACACGCGAAGCCACGAAGGATAGACACACTCCCTACTTCATCACACTCCATAAAGGACCTTCGGCCACGGGATGATTAGTGTTCACCCAGTTGTACTTTCCCGTTCCGTCATTCCAACGAATAGCACCGTTTTCTCCAAATGTCCCGGGGTCATCAAGCAGCACCTGCAACGTGGGATCGTTTACGCTTGCCAAACGCGTGATATCACCGATGAACTCCAATACCAATCCTTCATCACGGATACGTCCCATGCTCTCATCCAGAAGCGGACAGGTGATCTGCGTTCCCTGCGCATTTTCGCGGAAACATTCCGAACTGCGACCATCTGCATGTCGCAGACGGTGGTTCCTCGTTTCGAGACCAACCGGTTGTACTGTGAAAAGGAGTTCATCCAGGTAGAGTTTTGTCCCTTCGTACGTTTTTCCTTTGAAGAAGAATGTACCCAACGTGCGTGCTTCGCCATCACGGAGCTCTGTCTGATTCGTGGATGATACTTCCTGCACATCAACGATCTCTCCCTGCACTGTCTGGTGCATGGGGTGCACTTTTTGTTCCTGCAATAATTCAAAACTGCGTTCGGCATCGAGACTCTGCATTGTGAGCCGCCAATTACGTACTTCGAGTACTTCACCCGGCGACCCGCCGTCGCGGCCCCGTTCACGCAGCTCTGCAAGAAGGAACAATTTCATTCTCTCACCTTTCGGTATCAACAGTTCTTTTTCCACGCCATTTTCCCGCGCCTCCCACTTCAACCTGTCTTGCGTATCATTCGTATCCACGCTCAGTATAGCAATCCGCGTACCATACTCATCTACCAGATGAAACGAACGCAGAGAGTTCACCTTTTTATCCAGCGTGATCTGCACAATTTTCAATATGCCATCTTCCCGCATATTGAGAAATGTCCCCTCCGCAACCGGTTGACTCACTTCACCAAGCATCAGAAAACGGCTCGTGATCGGTCCTGTGTGTACGATTCCATCACCCATCTCTTCATCAGGTTCTTTTGTGTCCTTTGCTTCCTCATTGGGTATATCCGTCACCTCTCCCCTCTCTCTCGCCCTGTATTCGGAAAGCTCTCCCTCCCTCTCTGCACGAAACGCAGAAGCGAGTCTCGCCATCTGTCCACGCGTGAGCGGATGACTCGGAAGCAGATCCTGTTCCAGGAGAACACCCTGCGTGCCCGCAGCATTCATGTACCGCACATACCATTCATCACCACGTTGCTGCGGTTCGAGTTCGTACTTGTAGACCTCACTTAGGATCTTCACCGCTTCTACGTAGTTCACATCGCGTTCCGGATGAAAGAGTCCATCCGGATACCCTTCGACAATACGTTGGTCTTTCGCGTAGCACACATAGACACTGAACCAACCTTCCCTGCCAACATCTCCGAAACATCGCTTGGTCTCGGTCGGCACTAAAAATCCTGGTGAACTTAAGAGCGCAATTTTCGTAAATTCCGCACGGTTGAGCCGACGGTCGGGGGCAAATGTACCGTCAGGGTTTCCCTGTACAGCACCAAGGTTCGTGAGCACGGAAATAGCGACTGCCTCTTCCTGAGAAAACGTAGGACTATCGGTATACTGTCCGGTACGGTCAGCATAACTCACGCTCGCCTGTGTGTGCATGCGGTCCAGAAAACTCAGCGCCAGCACGAATACTGCAACAACGACAACAATGGTTTCACGCGCAACGCGCTTTTGGAAGGGCATTGATGTGCAGTATACCATAGTCCGACTCTGTCATTGACATTAAAAAACAAAATAGTCTAATATCCATTTAGCGAGAAGATCTTTTCCAAAAACCTTGTCTCTGAAAGGGGAACACATGAAAGTCCTGAGCTGCAAACTCGCGCTGATCGCACTCCTTGTCGTCTCAGGCTACGGCGGCAACCGCCTGGCCGTGAATGCCCATCTCGACCCGGAAGGAACACAGAAGTCACTCGCACCCCGCCTCGAATGGCTCAACGGCGTGCTGACGAACGTGGGCATCGGCGCCCTCTCCGAGAATCCGCAGGATTGGGTCGCGTATGGAAGCAATACTACGAGTGGTGCCGGTGTCGTAGCGCTGCTCTGGATCCTGCTCGGATCCATCTGCAAGTGCGCGCAGAAGAAGGAACGCGACGCGATCGCCGACCAAGTAGTCAAACAGGTCAAGGAATCACTCAAACCACTGGTTCGCACGTGAGCATCTCCCATCTCTCGCCCAACGGTCCATCTCTTAGATGGACCGTTTTCATAGTGTCATGATGCATTGACATTTCTTTAAAATACCTGCAAAAATACCAATTAGAGAGTTTCTTCACAGCACCGAAACCATTCCAAAACCCGTTTCTCAACAAGGAGAATACCTATGCGAACACTGCTTGTACTGACCCTCATCCTTCTCGGAGGAGGAACTGGACTGACATGGATGTCCGAACACCGACCGGAGCACGTGGCCACGGGAGCCCACTGGCTCAATGACAACATCAACCATGTGATCCACAAGATCAACGAAAACCGGATCAAGGCAGGACACCCATCCTTGCCGCCGGACCTCAACCTGCCAACCGAGCACATCGAAGCCAACTATCACGGATGGGGCGTCGGCATTGCCGGCGCCATGACCCTCCTCCTCTTTCTCTTCGCTTGGCGCGGTGCGGGCAAAAACCGAACTCTGCAAGAACAGCTCGAATCTGCAAAACAGCGCACCGCTGCAGCTGAAGAAACGCAAGAAAACCACAAAAGTAAGAAAGACATGGAAGTCCGCGAGATCACTATGGCACATGTCAGACTCAAGCAAGATTACGCAAAGCTTGAGGAGCGCCTCGACCAGCTCGGCAATCCACGTGCACTGGAAGCACAGCGCAACGAAGCACGCGCGCAGGTGGAGACACTTCGCGACGAGCGGGACGCTGCACAGAAAAAGTGCCGCAAACTGCGCAAGAAACTTGTCGAACGCGACAGTGAACTCGAGCACATCGAAGAACTGCTCGGTGTCGGTGAAGACAATGCCAATGACACGATCGTCTCCCGCATCGTGGAGTTGCTGCAGCAACCTGAGAGTTCCGGCGGCAACCTCTTGGAAACCGAGAAGGAGCTCATGAAGTACAAAACGCGATGGGAGGTCTACCGGGCTGTCATGGGTCTGAGTGACAACGACAGTTTCGGCCAAGCCATCACGCGCATGCGCTCCGATCTTGCCAGAGCGCAGGAGGAAATTGCGCAGTGTCGCCTCATGCTCAATCTGAGCGATGACAACAGTGGCATTGCATTCTACATCGCAGATTTGCAGCAACAACTGGCACAAACGAAGGCAGAAAAGGATTTTGCAATTGATCCTGAAACGTATCGCACTGAGCTGGATGCCCTGGAAGAACAAAAGGCCAACGCCGCTCTCAAAGCGGTCAAAGCTGAAACGGAGCTGGCACAGATCAAACTGCTCGGTGACCCTCTCAAAACGCTCCCGCAGCGCTTGGAGGAGATGAAGAAGCTCAGCGACCAACTCACCAAAGCACTTGGTGACCAGACGGCGAAAGAGCGCGACCTGAAAACGGCGCAGGAAGCGCTGCAACGCGACCGCGCACAACTCACGAAAGATCAGGAACTCGTTACGCGTCTCGATCAGCGTGTGACTGAGTTGGATGCCCGCGACATACGTCTCGACAAGCGTCAGCAGGATGCTGAGAAGCAGGAAAGCAGCGCCAAAGCTGCAACGGCGGAGCTGCAAAAAGCCCTTGTTGCAGCTTCGACGCCACATTCTCCACCACCCCTGGTGCCCAGGTAACTTTCATGGACGGAAACTCTCTCTCTACCCCGCACTCGTCGTGCGGGGAGTTTTGTGTACAAAAAGAAGGCCGCACGGGGAACCGTGCGGCCTGTTCGTTCAGCTTCTCCTGTAACCTTTTCCCTTCGCAGGGAACTGCCAGCTGACCAGACTGGTGGGCACCTAGTGCCAGTTACAAGAGAACGGTCTGTCCTCCTTTCTCAAACAACTTTATGTTCAATCCTGAAGTTTAACGGTGTGAGGGTGCCACCCTCTCGTGTGATGCCCCTTCAGGACAGACATCACACTGTTCGGCTTATCAAAAACTGTTCCGGCCTCCGTCTACCCTTGCTTTTTATAGATAGGCAGGGGCCGGAACAGGAAAAGGATAAACAAATAGGGTAAATGAACTTAATGCATTATAGTTAATTTTAATTATTTGTCAAATACAGTTTTTCCGCGTAATACATAAGAAAAGAGGCCATAATTTCTTATAACTAGGGCGTATCAAGACCACACTCCCCCCTCCCCTGACCCCTCCCTCAAGGGAGGGGAAGGGTAAGAGGAAAATAATTGACAAAATTAGGAAAATAACTATTATATTACTTAGCAATCATCGGTTTGTGGCCATGTATGGCACCGATGGTTCAGACAGTCGAAAGATCTTTCGAAAGGCAGTTAGTCATGAGTCAGCCAAACGACACGCTGGAAATCCAGTACGCCGACGGTGTGAAGGTGACCCTCACGGGGCGCAATCTCGCGGAACGCAAGGTGCGCATCCGCCGCAAGAAGATCACGCCGCAGCCAAAGCCGGCCGGCATCATGCTGGTCCCCGTTCCGGTCGTCGTCGGAATCGTGGACATCGAGGAGGTTGCCTACCGGCACCTGACCAAAGCCAACGGCACGTACTGATCGAATGACTGTCCCTGCAACCGCCACCCGAGTCCTTCGGACTCACCCAAGGGTGGCGGTTTTGCTGTGTGGAAAATTGTCTGAACCGTGATTTGTAGGATGAAAGGATTAGCATGATCAGAACAATCAAGATAATCTTCTCATCAGGAAAATCATGGTTCAGACAATTCACCGTCCCCGTAGTTCAATGGATAGAACGGCCCTCTCCTAAGGGGCAAATGCAGGTTCGATTCCCGCCGGGGATACCATTGACAAATAATATTTAAATTCTACAATATATATTGAAGGCACGTGCTCCCCTTCATGTTCATTTCGCACGCTTTGAGAGCACACACACGACCTTAAAAAGGAGATTGGTTTTGGCCACAAAACCTTTCCATTGCCATGATCTTTCGGACCGTATCTGCACCAACCCGCACTGCGGGAAGCGGCTGAAGAAGAATCTGGTTACCAAGCATGGCGACCCGGAGGGCAAGAAACCCCTCTACTGCTGGCGCTGCAAGCAGGCTTACGAGCGCCGACAGCGGCGTAAGTCGGCAGAGTCCGCGGCGTAAATTCTCATGACACGGTCGTTCAGGAGTCCCCTCTGGTGGGGACTCCTTTCCTTTTGTGCTCTCTTTTCACACGTACACATTCCAGAGCAGCAATGAAGAGCCACAGGATTCCTGCAGCGAGAGTTGCCGTGCCGCCGAAGACTGCACCCAGTCCGTAAATCCCGATCGCCATGATGATCAGAAGCGATCCGTAGAGGAACCCTGTCACCATGAGACCTAAATCCACAGTTTTGAAACCAAACAGGGACAACACAACCGGCAACATCGCAAAAATGACGCCGATGTTTGCAATGCCAATGAAGAGGTCTTGCCACTGCACAATGATGCATTGTATTCGATAAAAGAATGTGTGTCATCCTGAGTGATTTTTTGTATCAAAGTACAAACACTCCTTACCCAAACACTACCACCTCCCGCCCTTCACTTGGCAACGCTCCTTTGAGTTTGAATTCTTTCACCGTATCCGCATCTTCCGCACCACATGCTTTGAGAATATCTGCACCAACCTTCTTCCCTGCAGGAGGAACAAACATGACAACACGCGGATCTACCTCCTCCACCACCTTCTGTACTTTTTTCGCATCTTCCGCAGGGAGAACAAGGACATCAATATCTCCCAACTGACCAATCTCTCCGTCGGACCACTCCTGAAGCTGCGGTGCAATAAAGGCCAATTTTACACCGTTTGCCTCCATCCGGTACGAGACTTTCTGCCCTTCCTCCTGCCCGAGCCCTTTCACAGCAAGCCCGTCAAAGTCGTATTCACCCGGCCAAGATACGCGTCCATTTGCCAACTCTTCTTCCGGTGCTGCAACAAACGTCACTTCCGTTTTCGCGTCGCCTTCGCCAAAAACCGCAAAGGATTTCGGGCCACCGGTGACCTGAAGACCGCCGTTTTGGAGAAGAGAAAATACGAGCATGCTATAGATTGTAGGTTATAGGTTGTAGGTTGTAGAAACCAGAGGAGAAATATTCCGCATTTCTCCGGTTACACTTTCAACCGTCTTTTCAGCAGTCTGCTGACGGATCTTTCCATCGTCTCCAATGATGACCCGTTCCATGCGGGCACCGAGTGATACCAGTTTTTCATCGAGACGGTCGTACCCCCGCTCAATGTAACGCACATCGGTCACTGTTGTTTCTCCCTCAGCACACAAAGCAGCCAACACCATTGCTGCACCGGCACGAATGTCGTTACTGGCAACCGTACGACCACGTAACGGACGCGGTCCAATAATCAACGCTTCACGCGCATTGAGCACTTCCACATGTGCTCCCATTTTCTCGAGTTCGTAGAGGTATGACAGCTTGCGCTCGTAGAGCCGTTCAAAAATACGACTCACTCCCTGTGCCTGCGACATCGCCACACCCATGGGCGCTTGCAGGTCCGTAGGAAATCCGGGATGAATGTTGGTCTTGATGTTCACCGCCTGCAGCGAGGAAAGCTCCCCATCAACAAACAACACTTTTTCTACTGTATCATAGCGAAACACGCCACCCATCCGCTTCACCACATCGAGGAACGAAAGCAGGTGCTCATCATCCACACCGTGCAAACGCACTTTCCCTTTCGTGACCAACGTAGCCACAAGTAACGTTCCCACTTCCAGATAGTCATTCGTGACCGTGTGTGTTAAGGAAGATACATCCTTCCTTCCTCGCACGCGTACGGAGTGCTCGCCAATGCCATCGATCTCAACGCCAGTGGACATAAGTGCCTGTTCCAAGTCCTGCACATGCGGTTCTGCTGCGGCTAGTTCAATGCGCGTTTCACCGGAGAGAGTTGCTGCCGCAAGAAGAACACTCTCCGTGGCCGTCACTGAAAACTCCGGCAAAATCACCAAGCTCGGCTGCAACGTTCCCTGTAAGTGCAATGTCGTCTCTGTACTCATATCCTCCGCTCCCATCTGCAGAAGCGACGACACGTTGGCATCCAGTGGACGTTTACCCAACACACAACCTCCCGGATACGCCATTTCCACCACACCGAACCGTGCAAGGAGCGGTCCTAAGAAAATAATTGATGCTCGCAGTTTGGAAACCAACTCTTCAGGAATTGGCTTACTTCGTAGGTGTTTCGTACTAATCCGCACTGTTCCACTTGGTTCAAAGCACGTCTCTGCTCCGAGGAACTCCAGAATGCGCAACATGACTTCGGTATCCCGAATGCGCGGAACGTTGTGTAGTACCGTTTCACCATCATAGAGCATACTCGCTGCAATGAGTGGCAGAGCTGCATTCTTTGAGCCGCCAATAGTGACATCTCCACGCAGTGGTTCTCCTCCCAGGATGCGGTAGTGCATATCCATAGAATGGGAGGAGTGTACACCGTTTTAAAATATGTTTTGCAATAAACAAATTTTTAGTCAACTTTAGCCCTTGCCCTTTCGGCAGATGGAGAGGAAAACACAAAGTGCTGTATAGCAAGAGTCCTATTCACATTCAACGACAAATTCTCGGCAAGTTCCCTTAGAGTACTCTCCCACTCCACAAGAGCTGCCGGACGCAAGTCTTGGAGAGCAATGAAGAGCAACTTCAAAAACTCACCCGCTTCTTCTCCTTTCTTCTCCAAGAGCGCCAGTGCTTGCATGCGCTCATGCGCTGACGTTTTTGAGTACACTTGTCGTGCAAGAGTGAACAGATGTACGTACCGCTCCACTTCTTTCGGATGCTCTTGCCACTGAAGGATCTTTCCCGGCGCTCCTTGCGCAAGACGGAGCAGAACATGCTGTTTGGCAGCGGAATACTCTGCAAGGAACGGCAGCAGATCCTTATCAGCAACTGCACGAAATTCGACCACGCGTACACGTGAGAGAATTGTAGGCAACACGGAGGATGCCTTCTGTGTCGTGAGGAGTAATACGCATCCTGCTGGAGGCTCCTCGAGCATTTTCAGAAGAGCATTCACTGCAGCATCCTGCATTCGCTCCACGGAGCGGATGATGCAGCAGCGGTAGTGTCCGCGCATACTTGTTTCCTGCAATCTCTGCTGTATCACACGTATGTCATCAATGCCGATACTGTCGGTCTTTGCTTTCGGCTGCTTGCTGCGATGCACCTGCGGCATATTGGAATACTTCCCAACCTCCTCCCAATCCTCCTGTACATTTTCGATCCAGAGTCGATCGAGCACGAGACAATCTGGGTGAATGAGAAGCCGCCCTGCATCTTCCTGCAGTAGCCGCCCGGCAAACCATTTTGCAACAGTGAGTTTTCCCACATGCCGTGGGCCAGAAAACAAGTACGCATGCGCGATGTTCCCCACGTCGAGATTGCTCTGGAGTTCTGCAAGCTGTACTTGGTGACCAATGATGCTCATGGTTCACGACCACAACACTTTTTATACTTCTTCCCGCTCCCACACGGACACGGATCATTGCGTCCCACCTTTTCTTGTGTGATCGGACCCTGTGCCTTTACACGTGCAAGCGGACCCTCCTTTGAACCTTTTGTTTCTTTGACATCCTTTGTCTCCTGTATTTCGTCTTCATTCGTCATCATGCCCTGCAAATCCTTTGCGGCCTGCTGCAACACCTGCATCGGCTGGAACTGCGCAAAGTCCACCTGCAGCAATGAGTGCACGAGCGTGGTATTGATCTGTGTAAGGAGTTGCTCGAACAAACGAAACCCTTGATCCTGGTACTCGATAAGGGGATCTCGCTGCGCATATCCGGAAAACGCCACCTGTTCACGCAGGTGAGCCATCGCATCGATGTGATCCATCCAATGCGTGTCAATGGAACGCAATGTGATCACGCGCTCTGCCTGCGCCACTGTTTCAGGATCATGCCTTTCGCACTTTCTGTCATAGGTCTTTTTGACCACGTTCACACAACGCTCCTGAAGTACATCTTTTTCACGAAGTGTCTGCAACTCCGTGAGAGGAAGCTCTTGATTGATCTCCGGATGCAAGCCCATCAAAAAGTCATGAATGGCCTCAAGATTCCATTCATCCGGATCAATCGGATGCGTATGTGCTGAGAGAATCGACACCACTTCCCTCTCTATGGCACGCAGAATATCATCATGTAAAGACCATCCTTCCTCGGATGTACCTTCGGACCCTTCACTCTCTGCAATCTTCTCGAGAATCTGCTGACGACGAGTATACATAATTTCACGATGCTTGCTGAGAGTATTGTCGTACTGCAACACGTGACGGCGAATGTCGAAATTTCGACCTTCCACCTTTTTCTGCGCACCTTCAATGGATCGCGATACCATCGGATTCTGGAGCGGAACATCATCGGGAATATTGAGACGCTCCATCATGCGCTTCATACGGTCACCGCCAAAAAGCCGCATCAGATCATCTTCCATGGAGACGAAAAACTGCGATTCGCCGGGATCTCCCTGACGTCCACTGCGCCCACGAAGCTGGTTATCGATACGACGAGATTCGTGTCGTTCCGTACCGATGATGCACAGTCCTCCCAGCTCTGCAACCCCTTCGCCCAACTTAATATCGGTTCCACGTCCGGCCATATTCGTTGCGATAGTGACTGCTCCTTTCTGTCCTGCATCGGCAACAATCTCCGCCTCCCGTTCGTGATGCTTGGCATTGAGCACTTCATGCGGAACGCCCTCACGTTGCAGGAGAGCACTCAATACTTCTGACTTCTCAATGGATACTGTTCCGATCAGCATCGGCTGGCCTTTCTCGTACTTCTCTTTTGCAAGTTTCACCACTGCCATGAACTTCGCCTGCAGCGTACGATAGATGGCATCCGGCTTGTCGGTACGCGCAAGCGGCCTGTGCGTGGGTACGACAAGCGTTCGTGTCTTGTAAATGGACTCAAATTCTTCTTCTTCCGTTTTTGCGGTTCCCGTCATCCCCGCAAGTTTTCCGTAGAGACGGAAGTAGTTCTGGAAAGTAATCGTTGCAAGCGTCTTGCTCTCTCGCTGCACTTCGACACCTTCCTTTGCTTCAATCGCCTGGTGCAGGCCATGACTATAACGGCGACCAGGCATCAGACGTCCCGTAAATTCATCCACAATCACAATCTGTCCATCACGCTCCACGTAATCGACATCTTTCTGATACATCGCATGAGCACGCAGTGCTTGTTCAATGTGGTGCACTTCTTCAAACCCTTTATCGGTATAGATGTTCTCCACGCCGAGAAGCTGCTCCATTGTGGCAACTCCCTCTTCTGTAAGCACAGCTGTCTTTCCCTTTTCGTCTTTCGTAAAATCCTTCCCATCCTCCAGTTGCTGCACGAGACGCGCGTACTGGAGATACTTCGTCGTAGACTCCTCTGCAGGCTGACTAATGATGAGCGGTGTGCGCGCTTCATCGATAAGGATAGAGTCCACTTCATCAACAATGGCGTAGTGGAGGCCGCGCTGCACTTGGGTCTTCACAGAGGTTGCCATGTTGTCGCGCAGGTAATCGAACCCAAACTCGTTATTGGTTCCGTAGGTTACATCTGCTCCGTACGCCTGCTGTCTCTCCTGTGAACTCTTTCCATGAAGAATGACACCCGTTGTCAGTCCCAATGTTTCGTAAAGAAGACCCATCCAGCCAGCATCACGCTTAGCCAGATAATCGTTCACGGTAATCACATGTACTCCTTTTCCGCTCAGCGCATTGAGATAGACCGGCATCGTACACACAAGCGTCTTCCCCTCTCCTGTCTTCATCTCGCAGATCATACCTCTGTGCAGTGCAATCCCTCCAAGAATTTGCACATCGAACGGTACCATGTTCCATGTGAATTCCTGACGTCCGACTGCAACAGCCTGTCCTTGCAGGAGTTCACAGGCACGGATAACCGTCGCGAACGCTTCCGGCAGCAGGTCATCTAACCGCTCACCGCTACCTGCTACCTGCTGTAACTCCTCTGTCTTCCGTGGCAGACCAGAGAGAGTAAGTGCCTGAATGTCAGAAGACTGATGCACTTCCTTCACTTGGTGCACAAGCGGCCAGAGCTTCCTCAGCTCTTTCTCATTCGGGTCGCCGAGGAGTGTATTGAGTGCGTCTAAAAACGACATGTGGGGATAGGATACCACTGATTGGTCTACCATCCTCGCCCGTACCACGGCTTGAGAATTTGTTCGTTATAGGTCTGAATGGACAGGAAGTGCGGCAAAACAACAACGGTAGACTCCAGATGAGACAGAGGACAAAGATGGGAGAGAATTTCCTGATGCTCCAAAATCAACTCACCACACCAAAGAGTACTTTTGGGAATGTTGTGAGTAGCCTCATGAAGGGTAACGAGGATGGGTTCCGGCCACTTTTCTGCAAAATCGCCGAAGCCGCGAATGAAGAGTTCGGATTTTTTTGTGGAATGAAGCCAGAGAAAAGAAGGGTCACACATCCGAACTCGCTCCGCGTAGAGGTCACTGAGGTGAATTCCACAACTCGGAATATTCAGTGCCCAACTCATGGTATTCATGAGTGACACAGCAACGCGCAGGCTGGTAAAACCACCAGGACCGATAACACAGGCAAGATGGGTGAGAGAAGACATGTCATCAACGCACTTCTCAATGATCGGCATCAACTCATGATCACCGATGCGCTGGTGTACTTCTTTGTACGTCAACACTTCCGTGTCTGACACACAGGCAATAAGGCCGTCATGGGATGCAATATCAAGAAAAAGCGTACGCATAACTGTAGAGACGCTATACCATAGCGTCTCCGTATTCCAGAGATACGGTAAACCCTCTGCCACCGTTGTGACAGAGGGAAAGGCGATCGGTGCAGTCATGCGTCACTAAGGCACCATCCGTACACTCGTTGGATGATGCGAGCGACCTTTTAGAGAACTGACTTCCAACTTGAGTACTCTTTGGGCCTCAGCACCATGATGAATGGTGTGATCTCCCACCACCACAACCGTATTCGGATGCGATAGCTCGATCGCACCTCGAATATTCTGGAGTTGCGGATCAAACCGGAGCGTCAGTTTCACCAGACACTCATCCATAGGACACCTATCCTTTCTCTTTTCAGCACGTGAAACAGCAATATCGCTTTTTTATACTAGTACTATATTAAAAATTGTCAAGTTTTGGACAGATTTACACTATACTCTTAACTCATATGCATACCCCACTCTCCATCGTCATTCCCACACGCGACCGGGCGCAGATTCTGCGCCGGTGTCTGGATGCCATTGAGAAGCAAACGATTCGGGATCAATTGGAGGTCATCGTCGTGATTGACGGGGAAGACCCAAAAACCAGTGACATGCTCGCTAATTTGGTCTGGTCTTTCCCCCTAACCTGCTTTGCGATCCCTAAAAGCCAACAGGGTATCGCGCGCAACCGCGGAGTGGAGCAGGCAAAAGGTGACTACGTACTCTTCATTAATGATGACGTATTCCTGGCACCACAAGCATGTCAGATGCATCTATACACTCACCAAAGATCCTTCGACACAGCTCACCATGACACGTATGCCGTTCTCGGCTTCACGCAGTGGGACCCCTCTCTTGAGATTACTCCTGTCATGCGCTGGCTCGATAAGACAGGATGGCAATTCGGGTATGACAAGATACAAGAGTACACACATAAAGAAATTCCCAAAGACATCCAACACCGTTTCACGTATACCAGTCATATCAGCCTTCCGAAAAAAATCGCCTGGAAGACCACGTTCCGCGAAGACGTAGACTTGTACGGGTGGGAAGATATCGAATGGGGCATGCGACTGCGTGACGCAGGCATTTCACTCATGTACGAACCGGACGCCCGTGCGCTCCACCACCATCACCTCACACTGGAGGACTCCCTGAAACGTATGGAACACATTGGAAAATCTGCCGCGCATTTTGCGTCTGTCTGCCCGGAGTTCGATCGCCTCCCCAAAGGATGGAAGCTCTGGACGTACCGACTGATCTCCGTGTTGCCGACAATGCGTGGCAGACACGCAAAGGCATTTTTGCAGGGGATGGGTAGAGACGCTACGGTGTAGTGTCTCATCTACATCGGGAGACGCCATATCATGGCGTCTCTACAGCGCACGCACGCTTCTGCTACACTGTTACCCTGTGAAGCTCATCCAAAACTTCTTCCTCACTATCTGGCGCAGTATCTGGGACAGTGCTTTCTACAAGGAAGTGCTGAAACGTAAACGGTCTGCACCATCACTGTGGTATCTCTACTGGCTACTCGTCGTTTTACTATTTGTTCAACTTGTTCCTCTCGCAATAGGAATCTTTCAAAGCATCGACGACGCGGAACGTTTGGTCATGCAGTACAAAGAAGAGGCTCCTGATTTCTATCCGGAAGAACTTGTTGTCACACTGAGCAAAGACGGAGCACAAACCAACGTGCGCGAGCCGTATACCATTCCACTTCCAGAACATGTACCTAAAGACATTCTCGAAGACGGAGATCTGCATTTTGATAGTATCATGACCATCAATACGCGTGCTTCCATAGAAGACTACCAAGACTCCGGTTCGATGTTTCTTCTCACCAAAGACTTCTTCGTCTATCCGGAAAATCAACGAGGCGGATACAGCGTCCTTCCTCTCAAGGAGGTCATGAAAGATACTGAGAACGATATGGTGATTGACCAAATGCTCTATCAGGACATCGTCAGTGCATCCTTCTCACTTGCTGATAAGATCCCCGTGCTCCTCGTCACGCTTGGCGTTCTCCTCATCACCCTTGCACCATTCTTCGGTGGATTCTTCCTCTGGATTGGACAACTCATCAGCCTTCTGGTTGTCGTCCTCATTCTCTGGCTCCTCTTCGACAAGATCCTCAAACGCACTTGTACGTACGGGTCTGTGTTTCGTTTGTCGCTGCACGGTACCACCGTACCTGTGCTTCTGAAATTTTTCCTTCCGACCATACTGGGATTCGCATTATGGTGGCTGCCGGGCATCTACTTGCTCACTTGGATGACCGTGATTCTCCATACTGTATTGCCACAAAAAAGCACAAGAAAAAAGCTTGCTAAAGCGTAAAACTCGAGTATACTGGAAATAGAATTACTTTCTTGAATGCTTCACTATCCTGATCATCAGGATGGTGTTTTCACCCTATCACCTCACCCATGAAAGCTTCCTTTGTCGCCGCCATTAATCAGATCTGTTCTGAAAAGAATGTCAAACCCGAGCAAGTACTCGAAGCCGTCAAGCAGGCGATTGCTACAGCCTACCGAAAAGACTACGGACACAAAGAACAGGAAATTCGCGTGCTTCTTGATGAAGGAACAGAAGGACCAACCATCCTGCTTATCAAAGAAGTTGTCGAAAAGGTGGAGAATGAACACTTCGAGATTCTTCTCAGAGAAGCACAGAAGATAAAACCGGATATTGAGGTTGGTGACGAACTGGAAATTGATGTGACTCCTCCTTCCTACGGACGCATTGCTGCGCAGGCAGCAAAACAAGTGATCCTGCAAAAAATTGGTGAAGCGGAAAAACAGAGCTTGTACGAAACATTTAAAGGACGAGAGCACGAGCTGCTGACTGCCACCGTGACAAAGGTTGATCCCAACTGGATAACACTCGAGATTGAAGGCATGGCAGTGAGTTTGCCATGGCGAGAACAGATTCCCGGCGAACACTACTACACCGGAAAACGCATTCGCGTATACCTCGATACGGTGGAAATGACGGGCAAGGGACCGCAACTACGTATTTCACGCACACATCCCCAACTCGTACGCAAGCTGCTGGAACTGGAAATTCCCGAAGTGCGCAACGGTGACGTGGAGATCATGGCCATTGCGCGCGACCCTGGATTCCGCAGTAAAGTCGCCGTACGCAGTCAGGATCCGCGCATCGACCCCATCGGGGCCTGCGTTGGACAAAAAGGCGTGCGTATCCAAGCGGTCATGGAAGAACTCAATGGCGAGCGCGTTGACATGATCGAATGGTCAGACGATCCCATTAAGCTGATTTCCACCTCACTGCAACCGGCATCTATCTCTGCTGTGATTATTGTGAACGACCAAGAACAACTCGACGATCTCGGCCGACGCATTAAGAAACGCGCCGCCGTCTTCGTCGAGGAGGCGCAGCGGCCAATGGCCATTGGCCGTAAAGGACAAAATATTCGCCTGGCCACAGAACTCACAGGATTCGAACTCGACATGTATAACTACGACGAACTCCCGGCATTCAAAGCAAAGCTCGCCGAGTTAAAAGGAGAAGCCGTGGAAGTGGCGATGTTGCATGAAGAACAGGAAGCAACGAAAGAGTAAACCAGCATTTTCCTGTACTCTCCCTTTCATGAAGCTCCCAAAGCTATCCTTCACTGTTCTCGATACCGAAACAACGGGCTTTGTGCCAAAGGCAAACAGAATTATCGAATTTGCTTCTGTACAAGTGAAAAACGGAAAGGTCACACACGAATACGAGCACCTGTACTCCATTGACGAAGACATCCCTCCGCACGTCCAGGTCATCACACGCATCCGTCCGGATATGCTGAACGGACAGCCGCCTCTCATGGAACAGCGAGAGGAAATTTGGAATCACATTGGGGACGAGACACTCATTGTCGGACAAAACGTTAGTTTTGATATCGGCATGCTGAAGGCAGAACGAATCGATCTCACCGACAAGCCGTGGGTGGACACATCCATGCTCGCATCACTGGTCTATCCTGAACTCGCAAGTTATTCGCTGGGCTACTTAAGCCAAGTTCTCGAACTCAACCACGAGCCCGCTCATCGTGCATTGGGAGATGTCCATGCCACACTGGAGCTCCTTTCTAAGATATGGGAACGTCTATACGACCTGCCTGATGAAAAGCTCAATATTGTAAAAGATATCTTTGGAAAAAGTAGCGAGGGGTACCGCATGCTGGCAAAAGTTTTGCCGGAAAAAGGAGGAAAGGGAGTGTTGTGGGAGGAAAAAGCATGTCGTCCTGAACCCTGTCGAAGGACGACATGCTGTGTATCACGGCTCGACAGCGCTCACCGTGACACATCTACAGTCACCATACTCGAAGACACCCTTTCTCCCTGCACCCTCGAATCTCTCATGAGCTCCTGTGCGCAAGACACAGCAACGGTGCACTGGATCGCTGTCAAAAACTTGGAAGCAGCCGTAGAGCGTACGAACGTGCCTGAGGATGCACGAGTTCTCTACCCCCCATTTCTCCTTCCGGAACAGAAGGCAGTTGATGCTCTCTTGAAACAGGACTTCTTTACGGCTGACGAAGCTACGCTGGCAATCAAGCTGCGCTGGTTTTCTCCGGCAACGCGTGAGGATATCGCTCTGCATGGCGATGAAAAAGATATTTGGAGCGGTCGTCTTGCCGCATCAGAACATTCTCCTGTGTACCTGGAACAATTCCAAAACCTCCCCGCCACTCTTCTTCTCGATCACCGTCAACTGTTACGCTTCATCACAGACAACGCACATCCGGCACACGCTGGGATGCAGAAGAATAGTGCCATCATTATCGATGACGCATCCATGTTGGAAGATACTGCCACGAAAGCGTATGGACACTTCTGTGCCGTGACCAGCTTGCGGGCGGCTGCCGAACGTGACGCTCCACTGACAAGTTTTGTTGATCTTCTGGAAATCTGGATTGAGAAAGTGCGCAGTAGTGAAGATATCCACTTCTTGGAAGAACAGGACTTCGGTTTACCGGAAACCAAAGGTCTGCGCGAGAAGCTCGACCTTCTGCTTGAGCGACATGATCTGCCGGACCGCACGGTGGAACAGTTACAGAACCTCTACGGTATTCTTCATGCTTCCCTTAAAGGCAACCTCGTCTGGATCGAGGAACAACGCAGGGGAAGCGCCGTGCTGCATGCCGCACCGGAAAACATCGCGCACCTTCTCACACTCCACCTGTATAAGAAACACTCCACCACGCTTCTTCTCCCCCCACACATTGATCCTCTGACAGAAATACTCCCTGTAGAAATTCACCATAAGATTACTTCCCAAGAACAGGAACACCTTCCTATACACTTCCCTGACCGAACACTATCCGACCTCTTTGCAGATCCGCCGACAGGAAAAACTATCGTGCTCATCAGCAGCAAACGCATGATCGAAGACTTATTCGTGCGCTACACGGAACCACTGGAACAGCGTGGCACCATACTCCTCTGTCAGGGTATGGGCGGAGGATTGGGCCGCATGCAAGCGGAGTTCGCAGCGCTCGACGGAGCCGTGATTTGGCTCCTCACTCCGTGGATGTACGAGGGAGTGGAACTTCCTGAAAACCTTGCTCATCACCTTATTATTGACAGTCTTCCATTCGACCATCCGTCCGATGTCATCATCAAGGCACGGTCAACACACTTCGAGAACGCCTTCACAGGCTACATGATTCCCCGACTGAAATGTCGCCTGTTCCGGCTGCTGCGTACCTTCTGCCGCCACAAAACAGAACGCGGCGACGTACACATCCTTGACAAACGATTGGAGCAGAAGAGATATGGGAAAGACGTGAAACAATTCTTGGAACAGTTTCAGGAAGAAGAGAAAAGAGAAATGAGGAATGGAGAACAGATGAGTCTACTGTGACTTTGACTCCGGCACACACGTCACCCGATTGTCCTCTCCGTAATCTAAGCAACTCGGTGGTTTTGAACACTGCGTTGCAAGTCCATTGCTGTACAGAATGTACCGCTCTTTGCCGTCGCTGCACTGCACTTTGCACTCGTGGGGTTCCACCGGTCCCCAGTTGTAGGCGTAGTCCACTGGAATAGGTTGTCCCTTGCAAGGCTCTCCCTCAACTGCTTGCCGCTCTTCTGAAACATACTTCTTCGGAAAAAACGCCTGCCATGCGACAATGGCAAGAATAATGGCAATCACTGCTACAGCAAATTTCTGGTGGAGAGGGAAGGACATGGATGAGGAAAGTATACTGCTTCTCCCTTCAATCCGCACCCTTTCTCTGGAGCACTACCACAATCGTCCGCCAGAGGATCCAGAGATCGAGCCAGGGGGACCAGTGTTCGATGTACTGCAGATCGAGCCGGACTTCTTCTTCGAAGGAGAGATCACTGCGCCCGGTGATTTGTGCAAGACCCGTAAGCCCCGGACGAACGGCAAACACGCGACGCTGGTAGGAGTTGTACTGTTTCACCTCTTCCAGCAAATGCGGACGCGGACCGACAAGGGACATGGATCCGAGAAGCACATTGAAGAGTTGCGGCAACTCATCAAGCGACCATCGACGTAACATTCGACCGACCCGCGTTACGCGGGGATCGTTACGCACTTTGAAGAGCGGACCATCTCTGCGGTGGTTCTCTTCTTGCAGAACATCTTTCATGCTCTCTGCTCCCTGCACCATAGAACGAAATTTCCACATGCGGATATTCTTTTTCCCCTGATCGCCAATACGCAGCGATGTATAGAACACCGGTACACCTGAATCTATGATGATGAGCAGGGCAATGAGAAGGAGCAATGGGGCTAGGGCTAGGGCTAGGGCTAGGGCTAGGGCTATATCCACTGCGCGTTTGAACACGCGACCCCAGCCGTCGAGTGGTGTCGGCTGATAGCGTAACACCGGCACAAGACCGAGGTACTCCACGAGAAGGTGGTGCGGCGCATCCGCAAACACCGGAGGTAAACAGGCGTACGTGACGTGCTGACTACGGCAGAAGTCGATGAGTTCCTCCGTGGAGGTATCTCCAGGATGTGGAGATGTGTGGAAAACCGTATCAAGCATGTGGATACCTGTGGAAACCTTCAATTCACCCACTGAAGTAAAGTGTCCTATAAAGGTGTACCGGTAGTCACTCTCTAACATATTTCTCACTCCGTTCTGCACACTCGTTTTCCCCACCGAGGCCACGCACCGCACGCCAATCCCCATATGCAAACACGACCGTTGCACAAGAAGGAGTGTCGCACGCAGCAGTACCACGAACAAGGCAATAAACAATGTGGAGTGGACGAGCAGAATACGTGAGTAGAAGAGTTGCTTCTGCACAAAGAAAAACCACGCCATAACACATACAAGCCAGAGCAGTGCCCCTATGGTGATTCGCCCGACTTCATTCCAGGCACTCGATGTCATACGCAACGAATAGAGCCTCATCACGGCCGCAATGACGAGAAATAGTGGTATTCCCGTCACGACAAACGTCTCCAAGTATGTCCCCATGTCTGGCAACGTTTCTGCGGGAGTGAGAAGTTGCAGTCGCGGAATAAGGTCAATTTGAGTGCTACGAAGCCTGTAACTCAAAATTAAAGCAGCAAAGACCGCCACCGCATCGAGGGGAATGCGCAGAATGCCAAAAAGTATTTCCGATTTTTTCACTATCTCTGTACTATACTCCGGCTTTTTTGGGTGATACTTGACAAAATTATAAATTAATGTAATATTTACACCTTTTTATTTCACTCACTCATAATCCTATGAGTAAAAACACTTCCCGGTCATCTCACACTCTCACCTCATTCGCAGAGCTGGCTGCTTTTCGTGAAGCGCAGCAAGCCGAACAAGAAGAACAGGAGAAACAGCAAAAGATTGCTGAGCAGCTCGCCCTACGCGAACGCATTGCGCAGGCGCCAAACGGTTCCTTCAATACGCAAGGAATCCACTTCATGATAGAAAAAATGACATTCTCAGGATCCGATGGTAACGCACTGTCTCTGCACATTACATTCGGTCCCCTCAAAACTCCTCCACATACCATACTTTCTCCACGTTTCACAGAAGTGATCCCCATTTCTGCAGATACAGGCGCTTTCCAATTCGACAGGGCGCATGACAGAAAACGTGCACGGTTGGGTATCACGGAAGAAGACATTCGACGCGTTCTCACGGAGCTGCTTGACCAAATGAACATTGGCTTCTGGCATGCAGATGAAACACTTGTGGCATTCACCGATAAGGATCCGGGTCAAGCTCGACCATCCACGAACGGAACCGCAGAACCTTCAGAGGGACCCGTGATTGACCCACGACGACTGGAAGTTCTACAAGAGTATGAATACCGGGGTCAGAAAGCTGTGATGGGAATACCACTCAATGGCGGCTTTGCTCACAGTACTGGCTACATTGCGATGGTTGTTCCTGCTCCAAAAGGCTACGTTGTGGCTATCGAAAACAGTATAGGAGACAATCGCGCATTCTTCGCAGAGGTTGCGGATGATAACCCTATTGGACGAGGAAGAACACACCTGACAGAAAGGGAAAAAGAGGAGGTGACACAACAGATTCTCGTCGCACTTCCCGTACGCAGCAATCCTCTCTTACAAGGAATGCACGTCACAAAACAGCAATTCTTCACAGCGTTACGAAACCAGTTGGGGAATGAGGCCGTGTCTACCCTCTACCATATTGGTGACTGGGAACGTCGAGGAAATGAAGCGCTCACACGACACATGGAACGTTTGAGCTAACTAACACGTACACATAACGAAAAAACGTCCCCAAGGGGACGTTTTTTCGTACAGACTGCTCTCGTACGCCGGGTTCTGTTCTCAGATCTGTGTAAGAAGATTGAGTGATGATCATCTCTCTGTGACGTCGGTTACCCGATGCCTCGACCACATTGGTCTGCGGAGGAGTCAGAGGACAGGCGGAACCACCTGTATACTCCCATGACCCAAATCCTCCTTGCTTCACCATGAGTTTATCAACCCGAAGGTCCCCCCTTCGGGGGGCGTTTCAGTCTCATATCTGGACATCAAAATGATGATAGTGATACGAGCATCGTCTCTGTGACACTGGTCCTACCCCGATCTTTCGATATACATCGGGGCGACGGGTGTTACCCGCATGGCGTTCCGGTGAAGCCCGGACGTTCCTCCCACCTACGCTTCTCACTTCGTTCGAAGCTCCGGTGGGCAGGCCCCATGTACTACAGGGCTTGCCCGCCGTAGTCTTTTTGCGAAGCAAAAAGCGAAGGTGGGCGATCATCAAAGAGCAGAGCTCTATACTGCCAAATTATGGATGTTCATACAAATAAATTCACCACTTTTTTCTTACATAAATCGCTTGTAGACTGGCAATACTGCCGCCTTAGCTCAGCTGGTAGAGCAACCGCCTTGTAAGCGGTAGGTCCGGGGTTCGAGTCCCCGAGGCGGCTCCAGATTATGCCACTGGATAGTCTATAGAAGTGTATGTAAAATTTTTACAAATATTATTTCCAATAAAATTGATATCCTGTCATTAGAAAACAGGATGTAACCCTTGACCGTCTTTCTCTTCATCCGCACGCTCGAAGAGATTTTACATACATTTTTTCTATGAAAAAAACTGCTTTTCTCCTCCCTATCTTTCTCCTGACCGCCTGTGCTGCGAATGTTTCGCAACAAGATTCGGCGGCAGATGCCACCGGCACAGTTACCATTGATGGATCCAGTACGGTGTTCCCCATTACCGAAGC
>Ga0210057_1003147_pt1 | contig 22920 bp, 20 predicted proteins | sample CryGeyCG2114_010_2_FD_183968 | JGI IMG/M metagenome (GOLD analysis project Ga0210057, IMG submission 183968) | Groundwater microbial communities from aquifer - Crystal Geyser CG10_big_fil_rev_8/21/14_0.10 (SPAdes) (version 2) | ecosystem: Environmental > Aquatic > Deep subsurface > Groundwater ...
GCCTTATCCTCCCGATAATTCGGAGAGGTTCTCTCCTTTACCTTTATTTTATTTGACAAAATACAAAAAATGGGTTAGATTTTACTCCTGAAATGTGCCCATATCTAGTGTAATTATATATCAAAACATGAAAAATAACAACAGAAGAATCCCCCTATGGTTCCCTTATACTTCCGCAATAGAGGTGAAAAAAGATAAGATAACTTTCCATTACAAAGGAGGTGTCTATTCTGCTGACGTCAAAAACATCTTATCGATAATGCTTTATGGCGGCACCTGTGATTTAAAGGAGGATTTCTTGCAACTATGCACTAAATATAGTGTTCCTGTTTGCATCCATCGCAGAACGATGAGTACCGCGATCTGGATTACCCCAAGCATAAAGACGTCTTCTAAGGAAGATATCTTGAGTAAGCAAATCTTATTCAGAGGCAACGAAAAGAAGAGGGAACATATTGCCCGAAAATTATTAAAGGCAAAATTTAAAAGCATGAGCTGGTTAACACCTTACCCGGTAGAGTTTAATAACAAAAGACACCGGGTAAAGGAAATGATCAATATTGAAGCTCAGCACGCGAAAGTTTACTGGAAAAAATATTATGAACTTCTAGGCTATAAAGGGTATTCGCGCCGAGGCAAATTAAACATTCTTAAATCCACGCTTGACGCGGTTTCAAAGCTCATCAGCGGGGTTGTATTACGCTATATTATATATCACAGAATGAGTCCTTATCATGGGTTTCTGCATGTGCCGACTGATTATCCATCGTTAGTATATGACCTGATGGAGCCATATCGAGGATATATTGAGAAAATTGTGTTCAACGCTATAAAAGAAGCGAGGGACAGCGGAGTTGATGAACAAGATTTTCTAGCTCGATGCATTTTAGCTGTCGAAGATTATCTGGACGAAAATATATATACTGACGCTACTCGCCAAATTGTCACCTTCCAAGAATTACTCCACGGAGTAATTCTGTCTTTGCGTTCGTATCTGCAAGGAGAATCACATAAATTTATAGTGCCCATACCAGGGAAACCGAACGGTGGTAGACCGGTAAAAACCGGTTACAAGTTGTATGGTAGAAGCGCCGGGCCAACTGATTTCTGGGAAAAGGCGGAGGATAGCTCAAAAAAACATGAGATGACTCTTAAGATTTGATCATCAAATAACATCATCGCCGTCGCTCCGGGGATCAATATTCAAAAAACCCCGGGTTTGAAAGTGGTGCGTTTGTGGCGCGAGCGTTCCGCTTCGGTGAGATATTGTTTGCGCAAACGCACGCTTTGGGGCGTTACTTCCAGATATTCATCATCGGCCATCACTTCCATTCCCCGCTCAATGCTTAAGAGGAAAGGCGGGGCCAGCATAATATTGTCGTCGGAACCGGCGGCGCGCATATTGGTGAGTTGTTTGCCCTTGATCGGATTGACGCTCATCTCTTCGCCCTTGGCCGTGTTGCCAATCACTTGACCTTCGTAAACTTCGGTTCCCGGACCCACATACAACACTCCGCGCGTTTGCAAATTGTCGAGCGCGTAACCGGCCACTTTGCCGGCGACCATTGAAATCATGGAACCCACCTGTGTTTTGCGAACCTCGCCGGCCAAGGCCCGGAAACCGATCACTCGACTAGACATCAAGCCTTCGCCGCGCGTGTCTACCACGAATTGGTTGCGATAACCCAAGAGGCCGCGCGTCGGCCCTTCGAAAGTGAGCCGAACCGCGGTGCCGTGACCGGAAGGCTTGAGCGAAGTCATCACCGCTCCGCGCCCGCCCAAGCGTTCAATCACCGCGCCTTGATACTCGGCCGGCGTGTCAATCGTGACTTCCTCGAACGGCTCGACTTTGATTCCGTTTTCCTCTTTAACGATCACCTGCGGTTGCGAGACCGCCAGTTCATAGCCCTCGCGACGCATATTCTCAAGCAACACCGCCACGTGCAATTCGCCCCGGCCGAAAACCTTAAACTTGTCACCGGTCGAAAAATCGACCCGCAAACCCACGTTGACCTCCAACTCCCGTTCCAACCGATCGCGAATTTGCCGACTGGTCACATACTTGCCTTCGCGTCCGGCCAAGGGCGAGTCGTTGACCATGAAGTCGAGCGCGATGGTTGGTTCATCAACCTTAATATCCGGCAACGGTTCCGTGACCGGGTCGACGCAAATGGTCTCGCCGATATAAATCTGCGGAATACCCGCCACCACCGCGATGTCGCCAGTCATCGCCGCCGTCACTTCCTCCCGCGCCAGACCGCGAAAAGTAAAAAGTTTAGTAATCTTGCCGGAGTAATCGGCCGCGCCGGCCTTCTTAATGATCACGTTGTCGCCCATTTTAAGCTGGCCTTCATAGATGCGACAAATGGCCAACCGACCAAGATAATTGTCGTAGGCCAGATTGAAGGGTTGAGCGCGAAGCGGTTTAACCGAAGCCTCCTGACCGCCGGCCGGCGGCACTTTGGCCAGAATCACTTCCAGAAGCGGGGTGAGGTCTCGGCCCTCATCCGTTAATTTTAACTTGGCAACACCGTCCCGACCCACGGCGTAGACTACGGTAAAATTCATCTGTTCTTCGCTGGCGCCCAGGTCCATAAACAATTCCAAGACCTCTTCTTCGGCGCGATCGGGATTAGCGGCGGGCTTGTCGATCTTATTGATCACCACAATCGGTTTGAAGCCGAGTTCCAGCGATTTCTTGAGCACGAAGCGCGTTTGCGGCATCGGCCCTTCTTGAGCATCTACGATCAAAAGCACGTCGTCGATTGAACGCAAAACTCGCTCCACCTCGGAGCCGAAGTCGGCGTGACCCGGAGTGTCGACGATGTTAATTTTAGTCTCCTTATAAAACAAGGAGGCATTTTTGGAATAAATGGTGATTCCCCGCTCTTGCTCCAAGGCGTTGGTATCCATACTGAAGCCTTCGGCCACCATACCGGTCTGCTTGAGCAGAGCGTCGGTGAGCGCCGTTTTGCCGTGGTCCACATGAGCGATAATGGCGATATTTCGGATTTCCATGATTAAAAAAATTCCCCGCCGGAGAATCAACTCAAATTGTAACCCAATTGTCTCAATTAAGCAATTAAGTCACCAGCTGGCAACCTTCAAAATCAATACCAGCAATAATTGACCGGCTCGCCGATTTGGCGCGCCAAATCGAGATCAGCCGAAGCCAAATCGCCAATTCCGTCGATCAGACCGTAAGCGAGAGCGTCTTCGCCAAGGTAAGTCAGGCCGTTGGCCAATTCGCGCACTTGGTCCGCTTCAAGACCGCGATGTCTCGCCACGTCACCGACAAAAATCTCGTGCATCTTAACCAAGTCGGCCAAAATCAATTCGCGTTCTTCGTCGGAGAGCGGCCGCGCCGGATCGCCCACGTCTTTATACTTGGCCGAAGAAAGTTCAGTGTAAGCGTAACCGTCCTTTTGGTTCTTCCCCGACTCATCGAGATAAGAAGCGGTCACGCCCAAACCGCCCACTTCCGACAGACGCGAGGCCAAAATGCGATTGGCGCCGGTCGCCGCCCAGTAGGCCGCCGAAGCGCCCAAACCGCGAATGACGGCCAAACTCGGTTTATCGGTCCGCCGCAGGGCAAACGCCACTTCCTCGCCAGCGACCGGATCGCCACCGCCCGAGTCAATCGACAAGAGAATCGCCTTGATGTCCGGATCCTTTTGGGCCAAATTGATCAGATAGGTCAAGTTTTCCGAGGAAGTGGCGTCATCTTCTTCACCGTCAAGAGAGGGCGGAAGGTAAGTGACCAAATGACCGCGAACATCCAGAGCCAGCACGTTGCAACCCTCAAAAAGGTTTTCTCCGGCCCGCCAGTCTTCACTCACCAAGGCGGTGTAAGCAGCGATTGAAAAAATTGCCGACAAAGAAACAAAAGCGACCGCCAAAAGCGCTCCGAACCAAAACTTGGTTCGCCACGACGGCAAGGTTTTAACCGCCGGTTGGGAAGATATTTTTTTGCTAATCGCCATCGTTGATAAAATTATATCAATAATCAAGGAGAAAAACTTGCCAAAAAAGTTGATAACTTATTTTTTTCGTAAACATAAAAAAACGCGCCCCGACGAAACGAGGCGCGCCATCAAACCCTCACGTTGAGACGGACGCCGGCCAAGCCGGCCACCGGCTGCACCACGCGAGCCTGATCGTCATAGCAAGCCACCAGACTCTCATGATCAACATTGACGACCCGCGTTTTGCTCGCGACAAACCAAGGCAGTTCACCGGTTGATAACGCTTGCAACACCGCCGGCCCGACATAGAGAGTCGGATCGCGCTTGGCAAAGGCTACTATCATTATTGACATAAGAACACCTCCTCTTTTAATTATATCATAGTTCTGGGAGAAAAGCAATCAATCGGTCCGGATTCGCCGCGAGAAAGACGGGTCATCGGCCGCCGCTTCCGCCCGAGCATTGATCAGGCCGTGTTTCTGCCAAAAAGCCAAGGGTTGACTCTGGTCAACCAAACCGCGACGCCAAAAGAGCTCGCCCAAGTTGGCCGGAAACAAGTAAAGCCAATGCCACCGAGGCAGACTCCTTGGTCGGACCAGATTGATTAGACCCGCGAATTCGGTCACGCAATTGTGCCAAATCGTATGATAAAATTCGGGCTGATCTTTGAGCCGATTGGCCCGCTCAACAAGCAAGCAAAACAGTTTCGCTTGCTCGGCAGTCGAGAGCGTGAGCGGGTAGAGCCGCACCGGGTCGCGGCGGAAATTGGAACGCAACTTGATCACGTCGCGCTCGTCGGCGATCACGTACATCAGTTCATATTGCCGACAGAGACCGCGCCAAGGCGAAAACTTTTGTCCAACCTGTTTCCTGATTTCGACGGAGATGGAGACAAACTTGTCGTCGGCAAATTCGAAAGTGAGAAAGGTGTGCGCCGGACCGCGATAACCGGAGAAGGGCTCGACCACCAGAGAGACCTGCTTGATTTCGGCCAAATTGAAAGTTTGATCATAACGTTCAACCGTGTAATCAGTCACGCTTCGGTATTTGGCAAAACGAATCTGCCGGAGCTTAATCGAGGAACCCTCGATTTCGCCCCAAGGCAAAACCGCCTGATCGAGCGACCACGGGCGGTCATTGGCGGGACGCCGAAGCGGCCAAAGCAAACATTCGCTCCATTTCATCTTCTCCTTCAGTATAGACAAACCGTTAACGCGAAGCAATCGCCGACCCCGCCCCAAGACAGTCTTCCGGCAAAGGGAATTGGCCAATTTGAGAGTTTTCTGATAAATTAAAATGGTTGGAAAATCATTGCGGGATCGTCTAATGGTAGGACATCGCCCTTTGGAGGCGAGTATCTTGGTTCGAGTCCAAGTCCCGCAGCAACGCGCACGATGTAAAATTCGCCACGGCGGGTGATATAAAAGTCCGGATTGAATTCAAGAACCGGTTTTGGTAAACTGAAACTTAAGTCCGATGAAACTGCCCCGTCCAAAATCAGTCTATTTGTTGCTCGCCCTGATTGTCTGTTTGATAGGGATTTTGCTTCATCTCAACCGCGCCGATCGCTCTCTGCTTGAATCCCGCTTTTTCCCCTCCTCCAGAGTCATGACCACTCCGACCCAAAACCAATTTGCCGGACCGGCGCTAAAGATTCGCGAGCTGGAGATCCCGGTCGAACTGGCCACCACCAGCGAAGCGATTCGCCGAGGGTTGTCTGGTCGCGCCTCGCTCCCGCCGGAGCAAGGGATGCTTTTTGTTTTCGGCCGACCGGACCGCTACCGTTTCTGGATGCCGGAGATGCGCTTCCCCCTCGACATTATCTGGCTTAACGAAGACAAAGTGGTCGGCTTCGAGTCGAATGTCTCCAACGATTTCGACCAGGCCCAACCCATTTTTTATCAACCGGACGAACCGGTGCGTTTGGTCTTGGAGGTCAACGCCGGTTTCGTCGCCCGACACGGTCTTGAGATCGGCGATCCCGTCGACCTAAGCGGTCTCAAAGAATAATATGGAGATCATCCCCGCTGAATCAAGCGACCAAGCGCGCTGGAATCAATTCGTTGCCGACCATTATCCGCCGGCGGGCGCTTTTATGCAAACCTGGGAATGGGGCGAGTTCCAAGCCAAATTGGGGCGACCGGTCTATCGTTACCTGGTTCGAGCAGGAACGGAGTGGCGAGCCGTTGTCACTCTGATTGAACATAAGTTAATCTTGGGCTTCTCTTACGGCTACGCTCCGCGCGGACCGGTGATCGCCGGCGATTGCCTGGAGGAAGAACCGCTCCTGGAGATCTTCAAGACCATCCGCACTTTTATCATCAAACATCACCCGCACTGGCTCTTTGCCCGCCTGGAACCGCCGATCAACAAACTGGAATCGGTCTTTCGTCATCACAATTTTTACCTGCCGAAATACTACGTCCAACCGCGCTTCAACCATCTGATTGACTTGTCGCCGACCGAAACCGAGATTCTGGCCCGTTTCCACGCCTCAACCCGCTCCAACGTCAACCGCGCCGAACGACGCGGCGTCTCAGTGCGAATAGAAAACCATCGTCAACGCCAAAATTGCTACGAAGATTTTTTGTCGTTGTCGGCCGATACCGTTAAGCGCAACGATGGCCGACAAATTTATCCCGGCGAAACTTACTTCCGCTCTCTCTTCGAGATCTTGCCGGCCTCAAGCGAAGCCTCGACCCAAGCGCCGGCGCTTTCCCTCTTAACGCTCTATGGTTATCACGAGAATCGCTTAGCGGCCATTCATTTCGTCTTCGGTTTCGGCGAGACGGCCACCTATATTTACGGCGCCTCGAGCACCGACCACCTCTCGTCCAAAATCACCACCTATCTCCACTGGCAGGCGATGAAGCAAGCCAAGCGCTACGGTTTCAAATATTACGACCTCGGAGCCGTTGACGAGCGTCGTTGGCCCACCTTAACCGAGTTCAAACGCCAATTCCGCGGCCAAGAAACAGCCTACCTCGGCAATATCGACATCCCGCTCAATCCCCGACTCTACAAGTGGTACAATCGCTTCCGTCGCTGGCGACATCATTAAGTGGCCGGTCGCAACAGTTTGATCAACGACAATTCCAACGGCACCTGTGGCAGATAAGAACCGGACAAGAGAAAATAAGTGTCAAGAAACTCGCGCAAGGCCGGCGCCAAAATTTTGGCGCCCGGTTTGGCGGCCAGCCGATCGAAAAATTGTCGCTCCAATTCTCCCGCTTCCGCCAAAATTTTCTCACCCAAAGTCGGCGACATCGAAGAGAGCAGCGCCAAGCGAATTTCGCGCATGATTAACTTGAGAAAAATTCTGAAGTCAACCGAAGCCGAAGCCGCTTCTTCCACCAAACTTAAGGCTCGATCCAGATTGTTGTCGGCTAAAGCCTCGATCAAATCATAAACCAAACGCCAGGCCGGCGCCCCGGTAATAGTTTGCACTTCGGCCAGAGAAATCTTTTTGTCTTCGGAAGAGTTGATGACCTTCTGCAGAATGCCGATCGTGTCGCGGAAGGAACCGTCGCCCATAAAGGCCAAAAGGCTGGCCACCTCGTCGGGAATAGCGAAACCTTCTTGCTTGGCCACATCGCGGGCCACTTGTTTGAGAATCTCCAGGGTTGGTTTTTTGAAACGATAAACCTCGCACCGCGAGACAATGGTATCAATCACTTTGGCCGATTCGGTTGTCGCCAAGATAAAGATCACGTGGCGCGGCGGTTCCTCCAGCGTCTTCAACAAAGCGTTGAAGGCGTCTTTGGTCAACATATGCACCTCGTCAATGATGTAGACTTTAAACCGCGAGGCGAAGGGTAAGGTGCGCACCGCTTCGCGCAAAGCCCGAATTTCGTCAATACCGCGATTGGAAGCGCCGTCAATCTCAATCAAGTCGTCGGCGGTCGTACCAATTGCCGCGGCAAAGATGCGCGCCACGCTCGTTTTGCCGGTGCCGCGCGGTCCGGCGAAGAGATAGGCGTGCGCCAATTTGTCTTGCTTGATCGTCTCGGCCAGCACTCTGGTAACCTGGTCTTGACCAATCACTTGGTCGAAGCGTTGGGGGCGATATTTGCGATAAAGGGTGGTTTCGATCATCATACAGATTATAACAGGGGCTTGATGATTGATTCAACTTCCGCCGGATTTTGAGCCGTCATCAACTTGGCCCGCAAAAGAGTGGCGCCGGCGAAACCCGAAACGTAAGCCTTAAAATGTTTGCGCATCACGGCAAAATTTTTTTGATGACCGCCAAACAGACTCCGGTTGGTCTCGGTCGCCCCGTAAAGGTCCCAAAACAAGCGGGTATGTTCAAGCATTATCGCCAAACGCCGAGCCAGAGGCGGTTCGGCTTGACCGCTGAAGAACCACGGCCGGCCAAAAGCGCCCCGACCGATCATCACTCCGGGCACCCGGTAAGTTTCGGCCAAATGCCGGCCCTGATCAAGATCGCGCACGTCGCCATTGCCGATGATCACGGTCTCGGTGCCGGCCGCCAGCGCCACGGGAATTCTGATCTCCGGCCAACGGGCCGGAACGGCCGATAATTCGCGGCGCGTCCGCAAATGGAAAGTAATGGCCTCGGGCTTCGCCTCAAGCAAGGCGCGCGACCAAGCTTCGGTTTCCAATTCGTGATAACCGAGGCGAGTCTTAACCGAGACTGGCCGGCCACCGGCACCGGCTTTGGCCGCGGCGATAATTTCCTTGGTCAAGGACGGTTCTCTGATCAGAGCGGCGCCGGCGCCCTGTTTCTCCACCGCCCGATCGGGACAACCCAGATTGAGATCCACGCCGGCGAAACCGAGCGCAACGACCAAGCCGGCCGCCGCCTCAATCGCTTCCGGTCGGGCGCCGAAAATTTGGGCCACGATCGGCCGTTCTTTATCCGTAAAATAAAGTTCTCGCAATAATTTAGACCGACCGATCTCACTCGCCAAGCCTTCGGCCGAAACGAATTCGGTAAAACAGACATCGGGCCGACCATACTTGGCAAACATAGCGCGGAAAGCGGCGTCGGTCACGTCGTACATCGGCGCCAACGCGAAAAAAGGCCGTGGTAATTTTTGCCAAAAATTATTCGCTGCCAACGGGGATAAAGCCGTTTTGAGCGCCGAGATAATAAACATAATTGTCTAAATACTTGATTAGATTTTGAGTATCCTTCTTTTGGCCGTCGCTGGCAAGCAGAATCACGGCCAACAGCCGATCTTGCTTCTCGGTAGCCAAGAGCGGTTCCGTCTCGGAGGCATCGGTAATCGGAACGGAAAAAATCGACAATAAAGTCCGATTAGCTTCGTCGGTGTAACCGTTTTTGCCACCAAAATAACCGGACATTTTGGCGGCATCGTTCAAGTTGCGCCAAGTTTGATCGTGGTAAGCATAATCGTCAAGGCGAGTGATCGCCAGAATCTCCGGTTCTCGTCGGTAGAGATATTGAGCCAACTTAACCAGATCAGCCGCCGTGGAGACATTCTCCGGCGACAAACCGCTGGGATCAACGAAAAAAGTTTGATTCATCTTCAAACGCGAAGCCCGTTTGTTCATTTCCGCGATAAACAAATCCCGACCGGCGCGCTCGGCAATTGCCTCGGCCAAGTCGTTACTGGAAGACAAGAGTAACGGATAAAGCGCCACCGACAAGGGTAAGGTTTGGCCCAAGCGAAGCTTGGCCGAATCGCCATAAGTGTCCCAAGCCTGTTGACTGACGACGATGGGTTCGTCTTCGGCCAAGAGGTCCCGCGCCACCAAAGCGGTCATCAGTTTGGTCACGGAAGCAATCGGGAAAATCGCTTCTTCGTTGTGTCGCAAAACTTGTCCCCCGCCACTGAGATCCGCTACCAAATAAGCGTCGGCGGTTAAGAAAAGACCCCGATTGGCGGCCGGCGACAAATAAGACGAGACCTTGAAACTCGCCGCTTCATCCGGCTCGACCTGGTAAACCAGAGCCGACTTAGAACCCCAAGCTTCACCGGTCAGACCAAAAACAGTCAGAATCACCAAGCTGAAAACAATAAGACCTAGTTGTCCGGATCTTTTTTGAAGCATCATTTTTCTGACGACGAGAGTTCGGGTTCGCCGGTTTGCTCGTTCGGCTCGAAGGCGATTGTCGCGCCGGCGCGTAAAACACCGGCCACCAGACCGTCGGCCACCACCTGTTCAATCCGATCTTGAATGAAGCGTTGCATCGGCCGGGCCCCAAACAATTCGTTGGCGCCAAACTTGGCTACCGCCGCGGCCAAATAATCGGTGATCACCAAACGAAGATTCTGATCTTGCAAGCGTTTCGCCAAGCGACCCAACAAGAGCCGAGCAATCTGTTTGAGTTCCTCGGCGTTAAGCGGTTTATAAACCACCATCGCGTCGAAACGATTAAGCAACTCCGGCTTAAAGATGGCCTGCGTGACCAAATGATTGGTCAGCTCGTCAACGGTTATTTTCTTCCCTTCTCCAGCGCGCGCGCGACGCCAGATCAAGTCGGCGCCGGCGTTGGAAGAGGCAATAATGACGAGATTGCGCAAATCGACCCGGCGACCCTCGCGATCGGTAAAATAACCTTCGTCGAAAATGGTCAGGCACAAATCGTGCACGTCGGGCGCCGCCTTCTCAAACTCGTCCAACAACAACACGCCATAGGGTTGTTCGCGAACCAATCTGGCCAGCGCCCCCGGCTGACCCAGGTCGGAACCGATCAGTCGGTCCAGAGCGTCGGCCGTTTGGTATTCGGCCAGATCAAGACGCAAAAGATTTTTTTCCCCGGCAAACATCACTTCGGCCAAAGCCTTGGCGGTTTCGGTCTTGCCGACCCCGGTCGGACCCAAAAAGAGAAAGGCACCAACCGGCCGTTTGTCGTTTCTCACCCCGGTTCGCGCTCGACGCAAAGCGCCGGCCAATTGAGAAATAGCTTCTCGTTGTCCCACGATTCGGGTTGCCAAGCTTTGCTCCAAGTTGAGCAATTTTTCTCTCTCGGCCGGGTTGATGCGCCCGACCGGCACGCCGGCTTTATCGCTGATCAAGGTCTCCACGGCGGAAACGTCAATGATTCGAAGACGGCGTTTTTTGGCCCAAGGGATAATCTCGGTCAGCAAATCAATTGCTTTGTCGCCGGCGCCGCTTCCGGGAAAATACCGTCCGGCGCCGTCCACTACCGCGAGCAAGGCCGGATAAGTAAAGAACAGGTGATGCTTCTTTTCGATGGTCCAAACCGTTTGTTCCAGATTGAAGACCAGCGATTCTCGCGGCAGCGGTCTGATAAAAATTCGATCGAAGAGGGCCATCAGGCTGCTATTATTTTCCAGATGACGATGGAAGCCGTCATTGTCGGCCAGACCGACAATCTGGACTGACCGAGAACTCAAATAGGGATAGAGCAAGTCGAGCAAACTTGACCGCATAACCTCGAAACCTTGCAATAGAGTGATGAAGTTGTCGAAAACCAAGATAATGTTGCCGGCGGCGGCGGCCTCTTTGAGGATTTTCAAAAATTCCAATTCCAGAGTTGACTTGTCTTTGAAGTGAGCCAAGAAAACGGCGCTGTTGAAAAGAACCGGCCGCTTAAACTCAAGCGCGGGTTCAACCTGACCGTCTTTGATGCGACGAACCAGATGCCAAATCACGTCCAAACGTTCCCCCGCCGCGTCGGCGATAACGAAAACGTTGGCTTCTCGTTCCTTGGCTAGGATATTTTCGACTTGATTGACCTCATCCAGTCGGGACGAGAATTCATAGAGATTGGAAGAAAATTCCAATCCGAACAACAAGTCCCAGCTATATTGATCCAAGATGGCCGTGGTGCCGAAACCCCAATCGCGCGCCAGAGACGGCCAGCGAGAAAGACTGGTCTCGCTCCACCACCGCTTGCGATATTCTTGATACTCAATCTCGCGCACCACCCAGTTCACGGCGCCGATTAATTGCACCTCGGTAATCTCACGCTCGGCCAACCAGGCCGCCCAAGCCGAATCATTGCGATACAAAAATTTGACCAATTCCCGCAAACGCAACACCGGCTCGGGACCAATCGGCAATTTGGGCCAAGCGCCACTGGCCGGCCGAAGCCGCAGAAAATCTTTACAGGCCGAAGAGGTTAAGCCCAAGCGAGCCATTACGCGAGCGCCGACGTCGGAAGTTAAGAAACCTTGAACCACGTCTTCCCGAGCCGTGGCCAAGAGGACCCGCCCCACCGTGAAGGTGAAGAGGTCGCCCGGGTGATAACGATTGAGCGCCACGTTATCGAAATAATAAGAAGCGTTGAAATACCATTCGATCATTTTGGCCGTTAGGTAAAAAGCCAGGCTTAAACTGACCAAACCCCAAATTTTCGGCGCGAATTCCGTCAACCGAACAAAATGGAAGAAGGTGGCCAACACCAACAAACCGCCCACCGCCGCGGCGCTGGCGTTGATCAACCAACGACGACGTCGCGACGACAAGAAAGACTCGATGATAAGAATCGGGTAGAGCGGACTGTTTTTTAATAATTGTTTTATTTTCATGGCGCAATCAAACAAACAACAAGCCGACTCCCAATAAAACTAAGAGGATGATCCCCGCCGGCAACAACAACCAAATGAGAAAAATCACCGGATACAACAGGGCGAAGATCAGGGTCGCCGTCGAACCGAAAGCGATCATTATCGTCCGCAAAATCACGCCTACCAAGCGCATAATCACATTGACGATAAAGGTGGAAGCAATCGCCACCAAATCAATTCCGGCTGTCGGATAAGCTTCGCCCAAGCGTCGCCACGGAGCAAAGAGAGACCTGACCAAAACCGGCACCGAGAAAAAATTAAACAAAAAAAACGTCAGCCGCCAATAAATCCGACTGAACTGAATCAAGGCCTGGCCGTAATGCCAGATAAAATAACGCGCGACCACCGATAAAAAACGCATAATTTTATTATATCACAAATCAATTAAAGTTAAGGTCGGAATCTGTAGAAAACTTTGCCCGCGAAGCGCAAGTCGAGATACTCCAGTCGACCACCGGCGGCGCGCCACTCGGCCAAGAATTCTTCGTTGCTTAAAACCGAGTTGAGATCGGTCGCGATATCATTGACGGCCCGATCCGCGTTGAAGATAACGCGCGTTACCGACCCCGGACGATCTTCTTGGGTCATCACCAAGACAAAGTCGCGTTCGGGTTTGACCTCAAGGTGACTCAAGCGCCACGGTCCAAACGACCAACCGGCCAGATGGTCGCGAACGAAAGCCACCACCGAGAGGACCCGAGTCAGATCTCGAGCCTCAATGACTTGTTGACGCAACTTTTCCACCGGTTGATCGGTGTGAAATTCGGTCAAAACCGAATCCGAAAAATTGGGCGCTGTCTGATAAACCAATCCCGAGGGCGACAGGTAGTAGCACTGCTTGGCGGTCTCGGCAACAACGCACCACAGAATTTTCGATTGACGATCGGTTACCGCCACGGCCAAGGTGTTGAGATTGGGCCAAGTCACCGTTACTTCCGCCAAACCCGGGAAACGTTCCTTAAACTCGGCTTCAGACAAAATATTGTCGGTGATAAAGAAAATGCTGTTTTTGGGAATCAGACCGAGGTAACGGCCTGACAGTCTCTCGCGAACGAAGTTCTCTACCGCTTCTTGCCCCAAACCGGTCTCTCCCGACACGGTCACGCCGGTAACACGCAGAAAAGGCAGGCTGAAAGCCGCCACCGAGAGCCCCGTCAAGACGGCCGCAAGCAAGAGGCCGGCCAAAAGGCGCCAGTGTCTTTTCTGGCGGTCGCGCCGACGACTCGCGCGCAGGATCTCCGCTTTCGACTGAATTTTCATCATTCAACCAGCTGACACGATTTATTTATTGAATCAAGGCTCTCCCGCCCAAATAAGGTCGCAAAACTTCCGGCACGGCGACAGAACCGTCGGCTTGTTGATAATTCTCAAGCAAGGCCACCAAGAGTCGCGGCGAAGCCGCCATCGTGCCGTTGAGCGAATGAACCAAGCGAGTCTTACCTTCGATATCGCGATAACGAATGTTGGATCGGCGAGTCTGGAAATCATGGAAATAAGAAATCGAATGAGTCTCGCGATATTTTTGCTCCGAGGACACCCAGGCTTCGAGATCGTATTTCTTGACCTGACCTTGACCCAAATCGCCGGTGCAATTGACCACCACCCGATAAGGCAGACCGAGACCTTGCATGAATTTTTCGGCGTTGGCCAACAAACGCTCGTGCCAAGCAACACTCGCCTCGTGGGTGCCTTCACACAACACCACTTGTTCGATTTTGTAAAATTCGTGCAAGCGAATCAAACCTCGGGTATCCTTGCCGTGACTGCCGGCTTCGCGCCGAAAACAAGGCGAGAAGGCCGCCAGCTTGACCGGTAACCGTTCGGCCGGAATAATCTCGTCGAAATGATATCCCATCGCCGGCACTTCTGAAGTCCCCGCCAGATAATCGCCGTCTTGAGTTCGATAGAGATCGTCTTCGCCTTGCGGCAAATAACCGGTGCCCATAAACATCTCCGGCCGGTTGATCACCGGCGGGACGATTGGCGTGAAGCCTTCCGCCGAAAGAAGTTTGAACGCGTATTGCCACAAGGCAAAAGATAACTCGACGCCGGCGTTTTTCAAAAAATAACCGCGGAAGCCCGCCACCTTAACTCCCCGCTCGAAATCGGCCAAATCAAGATCGGTTAACAATTGAATTTGATCCTTGATCGGAAAATTGAAAATCGGCAACTCGCCCCAAACGCGCAATTCTTGATTGTCGGCGTCACTGTCGCCTTCCGGCACGCTCATATCGGGCACATTGGGCACGGCCAACATCAATTTCTGCCAAGTCTTCATCGTTTCTTTAAGCTTGGACTCGACCTGCTGCAGTTCAATTTTGACTTGAGTCATTTCCTCTATCAGCCGATCGCGTTCAATCCCCATCGTGCCGGTAATCTTTTGATTAGCCGCGTTTTGACGGCCGCGAAGTTCTTCGACCTGACCGATCAAGCGCAGACGTTCCTCGTCGGCCTTTATCAGTTTGTCGGTTTTGAAGTCTAAACGCTTCTTTCGCGCCGCTTCGTCGACCAGATCCTTGTTCTCGCGAATGAATTTTATATCCAACATATTTCAATAATAACAGGTTTATTGATAAAATAAAGTCCAACTATGACTGATCATCAGGCTGTGCGAAAAGTTTTGCCCGCCAACTTCCCCTCGCGCTTGAAGGAAATCAGCGACCCGCCAAACGCTCTATATATAGAGGGTGACTGGCCGGACCCTGTCGCCAAATGGCTGGCCGTGGTCGGATCTCGGCGCCACTCGCGCTACGGTCTTGAGGCTTGCCAGGAATTGCTGGCCGGGTTGGTCGGTCAACCGATTGTCATCATCTCGGGTCTGGCTATCGGCATTGATACAATTGCCCACCGAGCGGCGCTCAAACATCGCCTGCCAACGATCGCGGTGCCGGGCTCCGGCTTGGATCGAAGCGTGTTGCACCCCTCCTCCAACTGCCGATTGGCCGACGAAATTGTGGCCGGCGGCGGTGCCCTGGTTTCGGAACTTGAGCCGACCCAACCGGCCGGCATTCACACTTTCCCTCGTCGTAATCGAATTATGGCCGGCTTGGCCGACGCCGTCCTGATCATCGAGGCCGGCGAAAAATCCGGCACCTTGATCACCGCTCGGCTGGCCTTGGATTACAACCGAGAGGTTTTAGCGGTGCCAGGTTCCATCTTCTCGCCGGTCAGCCGCGGCGTCAACACTCTAATTCGTCAAGGCGCGATGCCGGTTAATCGCCATGAAGATATTTTGCAAGCGCTGAACTTGTTTGAAGAAAATGAAGGAAAAGATGATAACCGTCAGACCCGCCTCTTCGCCGACCTCTCGCCCGACGAGAAAAAGATTGTGGACCTGTTGGCGGTGGAACCTCTGCCTCGCGACGAGTTGATTGAATTGGCCGAACTCTCGGCCAGCGCCGCCGCCATTTTGCTCTCGACCATGGAGATCAAAGGTTTGATCAGAGAAACCCTCGGTGAGGTGCGTTTGGCCTAAACGGCAATTCTCTGTTATGCTGTGACAGACTTGAAAAATTTTTATGAAATTATTGATTGTTGAATCTCCGGCCAAAGCCAAAACCATCGCCAAATATCTGGACAATGCCTACACGGTCAAGGCGAGCGTGGGGCATATTCGCGACCTGCCCAAATCTGGCAAAAACGTCATTGATATTGAAGCCGGTTTTGTGCCCCGTTACGAAATCAGCAAGGGCAAGGAACACGTGATTGAGGAACTCTACCGCCTGACCAAACGGGCCGAAGAAGTGGTGTTGGCCACCGACCCCGACCGGGAAGGCGAAGCGATCGCTTGGCATCTGGAGCAAGTCTTAAAATTAAAAAATCCCAAACGCGTCGCCTTCCACGAAATTACCCGGGAAGCGGTCAGGCAAGCCCTGCGCGAACCGCGCCAAATCAACACCAATTTGCGGGTCGCCCAAGAAGCGCGGCGAGTGCTCGATCGCCTCTTCGGCTATGACTTATCGGCCCTGATTTGGCAAAAAGTGCGCTACGGTTTGTCGGCCGGACGGGTGCAATCGCCGGCCTTGCGCCTGATTGTGGAACGGGAAAAAGAAATTCGCGCCTTCGTCCCCGAAGCTTACTGGGTTATCAGCGCTGATTTCGAGGATCAGAAAAAAAACAAACTTTCTTGCCATTGTTCGGTTGAACCCAAACTCGCGACCGAGGCCGAAACTATCGTTAAGCTGGCTCGGGCCGCCGCTTGGCGAGTGGGCGAGGTTACCGCGTCAGCCGTCAAGCGTTCGGCTCGCGCCCCTTTTACCACTTCCACCCTGCAACAAACCGCTTCCTCGCGCTTCGGTTACGCCCCCAGCGTCACCATGCGCTTGGCCCAAAAGTTATATGAAGCCGGACACATCAGTTACATGCGCACCGACAGCACCACCCTAAGCGCTCAAGCTATGGACGAAATCGCCAAAACGGTCAGAGTCAAATACGGCGACAACTATTTTGCTCCGCGCCAATTCAAAACCAAGAGCAAAAACGCCCAGGAAGCGCATGAGGCCATTCGGCCAACTCACTTCGTTAATCAGACGGCCGGCGCCAGTCCGCAAGAAAAAAAACTGTACCAACTGATCTGGCAACGGGCCGTGGCCAGTCAGATGGCCGATGCCAAACTGCAGAAAACCAAAGTTACGGTGGTGGCCGATGATAAGAAGGTGCCCACGTTTGAAGTGATCGGTTCGCGCTTGATTTTCGACGGTTGGCTGGTCGCCGATCGGGCGGCTCGCGGTGAAGAAACGGAACTGCCCAAACTCACGGCCGGCGATCCGCTCAAACTGCTTGAGATCGAATCGGTGGGCAAAGAAACCGAGCCGCCCCGCCGTTACACCGAGGCCGGTTTGATCAAGGAACTGGAGAAGCGGGGCATCGGCCGTCCCAGCACTTACGCCGCCATCATCAAGACAATCCAAGACCGCGGCTACGTGATCAAAGAAAACAAATCGCTCCAACCCACCGACACTGGCGAAGTCGTCAGCGATTTTTTGAGCAAATATTTTGCCGATTACATCAGCGACACTTTTACCGCCAAAATGGAAGACGAATTGGATGAAATCGCCGCCGGCGAGAGAGACTACGTTAAGACCTTGACCGCCTTCTACGACCCCTTCACCAAAGATATTGCCGCCAAAAAGAAAATTGAAAAACTCACCAACTTGGGCGAGGCCCCGGCCAAGATCAAGTGTCCCAAATGCGCCTCACCGATGATCATCAAACTGGCCAAAAACGGCAAATTCTACAGTTGCGCCCGTTTTCCCGAGTGCGACGGCGCGCTCACTCTGGAAGGCCAAGAACTCCAAGGCCCGACCAAAACCGGTGAACTCTGCCCCGACTGCGGCGCCGAATTGATTGAACGCGAAGGGCGGTTCGGCAAGTTTGTCGCCTGCAGTCGTTATCCTAAATGCAAATACCTTAAGAAAGACGAGACCGGCGGCCAAGGCGGTCCGGGTGACACTGGAGTAAACTGCCCCGTCTGCGCCGAAGGCACGATGATCGAGAAGCGAGGCCGTTTCGGCATTTTCTACGGTTGCTCCAATTATCCCAAGTGCAAGAATATCGTTAAAGCCAAACCGACCGGCAAGATCTGCCCCGAGTGCGGCGCCTTGGAGATGGCCGGTACCAAGACCATCCCCGAGCGTTGCTCCAACAAGAGTTGCCCCCGCCATAACCCCCACCGGATGAAATAAGTTTCGTTTTGTGTTATCCTGACCGAAACTTACCATGAATCCGAAGGAAATCATTGGGTTGCTGAAGCGAGTCAATCAAGAAGATGCCAGATTGATTGAACGAGCTTTTGCTTTTGCCAAACAAGCCCACGAAGGTCAGGCTCGCCTCTCCGGTGAGCCTTATTTGATTCACCCCTTCAACGTGGCTCTGAATTTGGCCGAACTGCAGATGGATGCCGTGACCATCGCGGCGGGTTTGCTTCACGACACCATTGAAGACACCGCGACAACCGCCAAGAAGTTAGAAGAAAATTTCGGAGCGGAAATCGCTTTCTTGGTGGAAGGAGTGACCAAGCTGGGCAAACTTAAGTATCGGGGCGGCCAAAGGCACGCGGAGAGTCTGCGTAAATTGTTTGTGGCCATGGCGGAAGATATGAGAGTGATTGTGATCCGCTTGGCCGACCGCTTGCACAACGTGCGCACCTTGCAACACTTGCCGAAAGAAAAACAAATTCGCGTGGCTTTGGAAACTTTGGAAATTTACGCCCCGTTGGCCAACCGGCTCGGCATCTGGCGTCTGAAGGGGATGTTGGAAGATGCCAGTTTCCCTTACGTTTATCCGGAAGAATACAAGAAGGTGGTCGCTCTGCGCAAAACCAAAGGTAAAGAAACCACCAAGCGTCTGGAAAAAATTTACCGCGCCCTGGAAAGGGAGTTGGCCGCCAGAAAGATCAAAACGCATTCAATCGATTATCGGGTCAAGTATCTCTACAGTCTCTACACCAAACTCTTGCGCAAGGGGATGGATATTGAAGAAATTTACGACATCTCCGCCCTGCGAGTCATTGTGGAGACGACGGATGAATGTTATCAGGTGCTGGGGGTCATCCATAACCTTTGGCGACCGGTGCCGGATCGGCTGAAGGATTATATCGCCAACCCCAAACCCAACGGTTATCAAAGCATCCACACCTCCATCTTCACCGGTGACGGCCAAGCGGTGGAAATCCAGATCCGCACTTCCCAAATGCAACACGAGGCGGAATTGGGCATCGCCAGTCACTTCGTCTACGACGAAATTGCCAAAAAACAAAGTTCCCCCAAGTTGGCCAAAAACATCGCTTGGGTCAAGGAACTGCTCGCTTGGCGCCAAGATCGCGGTCAAGGCAAAAAATTCATCAACGATCTCAAAGGCAAACTGGCTAAAGACAACATCTTCGTCTTCACTCCCAAAGGCGAAGTGGTGGAACTGCCGGCCGGATCATCGCCCATCGACTTCGCTTACGCCATCCATTCCGATATCGGCAATCACGCTTCCGGAGTCAAAATCAACCAGAAGATGTCGCCGTTGAGCAGCCGGCTCAAGAGCGACGATATTGTGGAAATAATCGTTAACAAGAAAAGTCACCCCACGGTCAAATGGTTGAACTACGCCCGCACCACTGTGGCCAAAAGACATATCAAGAATTTCTTGTTGGAACAAGAAGGCGAAGTTGGCGCTACCAGCGAAACAAAAAATTAAAGAGAAAAATTCTTGATAAAATAGAGATCGCCGTCCGGATTTTCTTCTTCGGGGAGAATTGCTTCCGGTTCCGGTTCTGATTTTGTTTCTGTCTCTGGCGCTGATTCATCGGCTTCCCCAAGCACCGTCTCCGGTTTGGACCCCGTTTGATCCAAGATGGTTTGAGACGCATTGTCTTCCAGCATCGCCAGAATCCGATTGAGTTCGTCGGGTGAAGCATAGTCAATGGTAATTCGCCCGCCGGTCTCACCCTTCACCTCCACCTTAACGCGATTGCCGTATTTCTCTGACAATTTGGTTTCCAATTCGATAATCTCCGGCAAGACCATCGTGTCTTTCTTGCGCACCTTGTCGTAGGCGATGCGTCGGGCAATGGCTTCGGCGTCGCGGACGGTCAAGCGCTTCAGGATAATTTCGCGGAAGACGGTGGCCTGTTCTTCCGGCCGATCAATCAACATCAAGAGCGGTTTGGTGTGGCCTTCGGAAATTTGACCGGCAATAACGGCATCTAAAATCTCTTGCGGCAAATTGAGAATTCGTACCGTGTTGGAAACATACTCGCGACTGCGACCCACCTTCTTACCCACTTCCAAGTGAGTCAAATTGAATTCATTGACCAATCTGAAGAAAGCTTGCGCTCGGTCGATCGGATTGAGGTCCTCGCGTTGAAGATTCTCAATGATCGCCAATTCCAATTTCTCCTTGTCGCTCTGCTGACCGGTCCGGATGATAGCCGGCACTTGTGACAAACCGGCCAGTTTGGAAGCGCGCCACCGCCGTTCGCCGGCAATGATCTCGTATTCGGTATAGAGACTGCCGTCATCGCGCTCAAACTCTTGGCGCGTTACCACCAAGGGTTGGAGCACGCCATATTGCTTGATTGAGTCGGCCAAACTGCTCAGGTTCTCTTCAGAGAACTCGTGCCGAGGTTGATAAGGGTTAGGTTTGATCTTATCAATTTCGATCAAGAAGATGTGATCCTCGTAAGTGCTCATAGCGCCATTTTAGCATAATTTGATTTTTGGCAAAATTGGGTTAAGATTAAAGCAACCGAGGACAAGGTCGCCGAGGACGGTTCTTGAGAGGACGCCCGAAGGACCGTCCTTGATGGCGTAGAGTTTTTGAAAATGAAATAATGCCGAAGTGGCGGAATTGGTAGACCTGCCTGCCGGCAGGCAGGCGCGCAACGACTCAAAATCGTGTCTCGAGACGACAAATATGGTATATTACGTTTACGCTATAAAAAGCTTAAAAAGAAATTATATTTATGTCGGTTTGACCCAAGATTTCAGAGTCAGAGTCAATCAACATAATAACGGTCGAAGTAAAACAACTAGATCTTATCGACCTTTTGAGATAATCTTGATTGAAGAATATAAGAGTCGCCAGGAAGCCAGAATAAGGGAAAAACATTTAAAATCGGGTGAGGGTAAAGAGTTTTTGAAAATGAAATAATGCCGAAGTGGCGGAATTGGTAGACGCGCACGACTCAAAATCGTGTCTCGCAAGAGGTGAGAGTTCGATTCTCTCCTTCGGCACAGTTCGACACCAAAATTATCAAACACCGGGTGTTTGATAATTTAGTCAAGATGATATGAAAAAACCTAAAGTTTTTGTTGTGGTTGGGGCAACTTGCTCGGGCAAGACGGCTTACGCCGTTAAGTTGGCGAAGAAGGTCGGAGGCGAGGTGATCAGCGCCGATTCGCGCCAAGTGTATCGTGGCTTGGATTTGGGCAGTGGCAAAGTGACCAAAAAGGAGATGGCCGGCGTCCCCCACCACTTGCTGGATGTCGCTTCGCCCAAGCGTGTTTTCACCGTGTCAAACTTCAGAAGTTTGACAGAGAAAAAGATGCGAGAAATTGTGGCTCGAGGCAAAACGGCTATTATCGCCGGTGGCACCGGCTTCTATATCCAAGCGGTGGTGGACGGTTTGGTTTTGCCCGCCGTGGCGCCAGACAAGGAGTTGCGCGCGACATTGGCGAAATTGCCGACCGAACAACTTTTTGCTCGGTTGAAAAAACTGGATTACAAACGAGCCAAAACTATCGACGCCAAGAACCCGGCGCGACTGATTCGGGCAATTGAGATTGCCACCCAGCTCGGCCAAGTGCCCAAGTTAAAAAAATCAAAATCTTCACCTTATGATTTTGAACTTATTGGCCTGAAAATTGATCAGGATAAATTAAACGCCAAAATTAAAACACGCCTCGCCGAGAGATTAAAAAAGGGGATGATCGCCGAAGTGAAGAATCTTCACGCCGCGGGTTTGAGCTGGCAGAGATTGGAAGCGCTGGGTCTGGAGTATCGTTATGTCGCCCGCTATCTCCAAGACAAAATCACCAAAAGCGAAATGATCGCCCAACTGGAGCAAGCAATTATTCAATATTCCAAAAGGCAACTGACTTGGTTCAAGCGTGATCGGAGGATTAAGTGGGTGGAAATCGAGGGTTAAATTATGATATAGTAACACCGTTGGGCCTATAGTTCAGTGGTAGAATAATCGTCTCCAAAACGATTGACCGAGGTTCGAATCCTCGTGGGCCCGCCTTCGCCGCAAGGCTCTCTTCTTAAGACGATAAGATTCCCATTAATTTCTAATTCTCTCCTTCAGCCGGTTCGCTCGATTCGACAGTAGTCTCAAACTCAATCGGCTCAAGTTCTGGAGTTACGACCGACGTCTCTTCTATCACTATTGATTCATCAATAACTGCAGGGGTCTCTTCTGTAATCTGCGGTTCTATCTCAACTTCTTCGGCGACCAGCTCATTCCCTTCTGGTATGGCTGGGGCGGTACTGGTGGCGACCACTTCAGGTTCAGTTTCAATTTCGATCGGAGCAACCGGCAGAGGAGCTTCCCTGCCACTTGGCGCGGGATTATTTTTCTCTAGGCACTTACCGAGCGACTTGAGCCACTCGCCGTTGCTGATACTGAGACAATAAATTTCGCCAGTGACTTGGTCGATCATTTCTAAATTATCATTGATCCGCACGTGGTCGGCCTCTAACCATTTAGTGGTAATTCTTTGGAATATTCCCATCGCCACTTCAATTTTCTCCCCCACCACTCCCACTAAACTCTGCCCGGCCTGCCGGACAGGCTGGCCGACCGATAAAGCGAGGGCTTGAATTTGAGCTTGTTGTTCTTGAATGGCGCCAACGATGGCGGGGATGAGACCGATCAGAGAGAGACCCTTGTAACCGTCAGAGTCGGTGGTCACCAGGGTGGGGAAGGTTTGTTCAAT
>Ga0210057_1003148_pt1 | contig 22916 bp, 21 predicted proteins | sample CryGeyCG2114_010_2_FD_183968 | JGI IMG/M metagenome (GOLD analysis project Ga0210057, IMG submission 183968) | Groundwater microbial communities from aquifer - Crystal Geyser CG10_big_fil_rev_8/21/14_0.10 (SPAdes) (version 2) | ecosystem: Environmental > Aquatic > Deep subsurface > Groundwater ...
ATGAAGCAGTCCATTGACCTTTCTATACTGGTACTTTCGTACAATACCAAAGACCTTACCCTGCGGTGTTTGGAAACGATTTATGCTCATCCACCCATGAATGGTACCTATGAAGTGCTGGTGTTAGACAATCAATCAACCGACGGCTCAGCTGCCGCGGTGCTGGCTGCATACCCGCAAGCTCGGTTATACGCTTCAAAGCAGAATATGGGATTTTCTAAAGGGAATAATTATCTTGCCCGTAAGGCACATGGAACTAGTCTGTTGCTGTTAAATTCGGATATCGAAGTCATGGAGGGATCGCTCACTAAACTTTTTGCGTGTTACCATGTGCATCAAAAAGAGGTTGGGTTTATGGGTGGCAAGCTACTTAACCCCGATAAAACTCCTCAGCCGTCATGCGGGCCTTTTTACCGCCTCCCCATCGTATTTGGAGCCTTGTTTTTGCGGGGCGATTATTGGGGCTTAACCCGGTGGTCTCCGGACCGGTTTACGGTTGTGGATTGGGTATCGGGCGCCTGTATTATTACCAGCAAACAGGCGTATAACGCATTGAAAGGGTTTGACGAGCGCATTTTTATGTATATGGAAGAAATCGATTTACTGTACCGTGCACGCAAATCGGGAGTATTAACCGCCATCTGCCCTCAGGCAACGTTCATTCATTATGGATCAGCATCCTCCCAAGGGCGCACTAAGCCGATCCTCAATGTATACAAGGGTTTTATCTATTTTTACACCAAACACCATGACGCGGTATCGCTTTTTATTCTTAAGCGTATGCTACAATTAAAAGCATTAGGAGGGTATGTAATAGGGTTACTATTGGGAAATGACTATCTGAAAAAAACTTATGGCAAAGCTCTACGCATGGTTTAAACCACTGAAAGAAGCCAAACTTCGCTTTATTCATTATGTGTTGCTGCTCTATATCTTTTTTATCCCACTATGGCCAAAAATTCCTTTCAAAGATGTTGAATATACCTATATCAATATTCGATACGAAGATTTATTTGTCGCGTTTACCCTATTTTTGTTTTTGATTGAACTGCTGCGAAAAAAACTTAAGCTAACGAATACTTTTTTGAAGCTATTTGTGGCCTATTGGGTGGTGGTGTTTGTGTCATTTTTGATCGGGCATTATGTATTGGACACAGTTCCAGTATTTAATATTGGACTACTGCATAGTTTGCGCAGAGTCGAGTACATGGCACCGTTCTTTTTGTTTTTTGCTGCGGTAGAAAATCCGAAACAGTGGGCATTGTTGGTAAAGTCGTCAATGTGGGCCCTCTTGATGGTATGTATATATGCCATGGGTCAGAAATTCATAGGGTGGCCGGCATACCTTACTATGAACCCGGTATTTTCAACCGGCATGCCGCTTAACCTTACCGAAGAATCACGCATCGCCTCAACATTCGGCGGGCACTATGACCTGGCAGCATTTTTGGTATTGCTGATTCCCGTTACGTTGGGATTTGTTATGGCTGGAAAAAGACGATACTTCTGGTTATTTCTTTTTGCGCTTTTGGTATTGGCGTATACCGCCTCACGAACGTCATCGATTGCCTATATTGTTTCGACAATGGCATTTCTGATATATAAGCGTCAATGGAAACTCGGCGTAATTGTGCTGGTTATCAGCGTGTTAATGATGACTTTTACCAAAGACCTTACGAACCGTTTCATGAAGACCTTCAGTGTACGTCAGATCTTAGTCAACAATAAGACTGGGGAACAATATATTTCTCAAACCACCACCACCAAGGATGAGCTCCCCGGAGGAAGCGTATATGTGCCCCTGACGGGTAAGGGTAGCGAAGTCTCTGAAGCAGACAAAAACAAGCTGAAGAACGAACTAAAGCTAAAAAAACAATATGAGCAACTGATGGCTACCCGAGGAGGAAAACTAGCGGCGGGTGGGCAAGCTACCGGTACAGGAGCAATGAAACCTGAGGATTACCAGGCAGTTTCTGGCGTGGTATATGACATTTCAAGCGCGACCCGCTTACAGGTAGAATGGCCACGGGCAATTAACGCTTTTAAACGCAATCCTATAACGGGCACCGGTCCGTCTTCGATTACCGAAGCCACGGATAACGATGTGTTGAGGGCATTGGGTGAAACCGGATTTTTAGGCTTTATAGGACTGTTTGGAACAGTGCTGTACTTACAGTGGATTTTGTTCCAGACGGCACGGAAGCATAAAGGTTTGATTTCAGCGGTATTTGGTGGCGTGGTGTTTGGAGCAGGGGGTTTAATGATTAACGCGCTGTATATTGATGTGTTTGAGGCATCCAAAATTGCCTTTTTCGTATGGGCATTCTGGGCCATTTTTTACAAGGCAACTACATTTACAGAAGATTTGAAGTTATGAAAAAAAGATCGTTTTTCCCGGTTATCCTGTTTGTGCTTGTTTTTGTAGTAGCCATTGTTGCCCGATGGCAGCATATAAACGCGCCTATTACTGAATGGTTTTCGTGGCGTCAATCTGACACGGCAGCGGTAGGGAAGCTGTATGCAAAAGACGGAATCGATTTATTGCGGCCACGATACTATGACATATCAAGAATTCAGTCGGGAATAGACAATCCTCAAGGACTGCGCATGGTGGAATTCCCGCTGTATAACGCATCGTTCGGCTGGCTATACAAAACCTTCCCACAGGTATCAATCGAAATGTGGGCGAGGATGGTTACGGCGCTACTATCATTGGGCGCACTCACCGCACTCTATATTATGCTGCGTGATGAGATTGGAGAAGCAGCGGCGTTTTTCGGTGGACTATTTTTTGCCCTATGCCCCTATATCGTATTTTATTCAAGAAGTATTCTACCCGATATGCCGGCAACATCGATTGCGGTTATATCGGGACTGATGGCACATTACTATGTACGAACCAAACGCTGGTATTTTTTAGTAGGCGCCTGTGTATTATTTGCCGTTGCACTATTAATCAAGCCAACGGTCATTTTTTACGCGCTGCTTCTGATGTATTTTATTATGAAAGGCACGGCTTCAAAGCGTATGGCAGGATTATTGATCATAGTCGTGTTGGGTCTTGCTGCTATTCCGGTGTATTGGTGGCGCCAGTATATTTTGCAATTCCCCGAAGGTATACCTGCCAGTGACTGGTTGCTTACGTCGGTAAATACCTCAACCGGATTGCATTCAGTGTTTATGCGGCCAGCGTTCTTTCGTTGGATTCTGTTTGAACGTATTAACAATCTTATACTGGGTGGATACCTAACATTTTTTGCTATTCTGGGATTGTTTTTTAGTAATAAAAAAAGTTATGTGCACTGGGTGTTTGCCGCGGTAGCAGCCTCATACTTGTTGACGTTTCAGGGCGGTAACGTGCAGCACGATTATTACCAAATTATTATTACCCCTGCCTTGGCGGTGCTCATTGGTGCTGGAGTGCACCACTTACTTACCCAGAAGGGCTTTGGTTTCAGGGCGGTGCGCTACTTATGTATAGTTGTTTTGTTTGTGTTGGGTATTGCATTTTCTTACTATCAGGTAAACCCCTATTACAATCAAAATTCAGACCTGCTGCTGATTGCCGATGTGATGCGGTCAATCACCAAAAGCAGTGATCGGATTGTGGTTGACGCACAGGGTGACTCAACGGTGTTGTATATTGCGGAACGATTTGGATACCCCGCTATTTACAACGAGCTTGAGCAGATTAGAGCAGAGGGTAAGGCAGAATATTTTGTAACGACCAACAGCGACTACAAACAAAAACTCGACGGAGTATATCCGCTCGTGTTTGAAAACGACAAAGTCCTTATTTTTTCGCTATGAAGCTTTTGATGGTGACTCCCTACTTACCGTACCCACCGGTAAGTGGAGGGCAGACACGTTCATACCATCTGATAACCCGACTTGCCAAGAAACATAAGATTACCCTCTTTTGTTATTACCGACACGAAGATGAGCGGCAGTTTGCTAAACACCTTGAGCCGTTTGTTGAAAAAGTGGTGCTGGTAAAGCGTCGTCCGGTGCTGCATCCTTTTCACATCCTATTGGGCATATGCTCTTCCATGCCATTTTTATTGGTCAGTACCTATTTTTCCCGAACACTCAGAATCCAAATTCAGCGTGAGTTGGATAGTCAGGAATACGATCTTATTCACTGTGAGACGTTTTACGTGACTCCTAATATTCCATTAACTTCTATTCCCATTATTCTTGCCGAACAAACGGTTGAATACTATGTCTATGAGCATTTTGTGCAGCATTTGCCCAAACTATTCCGCGGATTGTTTTGGCTGGAATTAAAAAAATTACTGCATTGGGAAAAGGCCATGTGGCAACGGGCGCAACGAATTCTTACTGTCTCACTTGAGGATAAAAAAGCAGTTACGATGCTCGACCCGCGACAAAAAGGAAAGCTCGATACCGTACCCAATGGTACCAGTGTCAATGAGTTTGAATACCTGGGAAAAAAACAGTACAGTTTTGCCCAACCGACCATAGGGTATGTCGGAAATTTTAAATGGCTTCAGAACACTGAAGCGTTATCGTATTTGTTAACGAATATATTACCTAAATTGCGTGAGGTCATTCCCAATGTACGAATTATCGTTGCGGGCAAACATATTCCGGCACAGTATCCTCGAGATTATCCTGATGTATTTTTTTATGAATCGGTTCCCAACATTCACCATGTATACAACCAAATGGATGTATTGGTTGCTCCGCTGTTTGGTCCGGGGGGCACGCGTCTTAAAATTCTTGAGGCAATGGCTGCCCAGGTTTTGGTGGCAACGACGCCGGTTGGCGCGATGGGTTTGGGTGTAGAAGACGGCAGAGAAGTGGTGTTGTTTAATAATGAGAAAGAGCTTATTACCAAGCTGTCACGCATTCTTAAAGACCACATAAAATTTAAAGCAATGATTCGCAGTGCATACAAACACGTAAAGGGGGCGTATGATTGGGATAGTATTGTAGAACGGCTTGAGTTTAATTATCGTTTGCTTAAAAAACATGCGGATAGTCATTGATATTTCACAGGCTCAGTATGTGGGCACCGGTGTTGCGCGTTACATGAATGAGCTGATCCCCCATATTATCGATAAGGCCCGTCCAAACGATGCCATTACGTTGTTTTACAATAGCCGTCATGTAGCGTATCCTGAACTAGGCTTGGCCAAAAAACTTGCACAGCAAAAAAAAGGTCAGTATCGCGTCATTACCTCACGCATACCGGAAAAAATAATGCATGTATTGTGGAACCGACTGCATATAGTGCCTATTGAATTATGGGTAGGTAAGCATGACGTTTTTTTTTATTCCGATTGGTTTACACCGCCGACCAAAGCGCGACGGTTTTCAACGGTTCATGATTTAGTGTTTCGCCGCTATCCTGAGGCGGTTGATAGATATGTACGCAGTACTCAAGAGAAGCGTTTGCAGTATCTTGCCCACAGCATTCCACCCACCACTCTGTTTGTTGACTCACAGGCAACACAAAAGGATGTTGTGGAGTATTATGGTGTTGATGCTGCTCGCGTTCCGGTAGTATATCCGGGTATTGCGGTTCGTCACCAATCAAGCAGCATGATCTCTAACGTATTGCGCATGTATCAACTTGAGCAAGGAAAGTATTGTTTGGCTGTAGGCAAACGTGAGCCGCGCAAAAATTTGGACCGGTTGGTTGATGCATTTTCACAATGCAAGCACCGCAACTATACCTTGGTGATTGTTGGCCCGCAAGGATGGCAAAAGAATGACGCTGCACGGCCTTCGTTTGTAAAGCAAATGGGATTTGTTGACGATGATATGCTCTATGCCCTCTATCAGGGCGCTGCCTGTTTTGTGATGCCTTCATTATATGAGGGATTTGGGTTTCCCTTAGGTGAGGCGTTGGCATTGGGTTGTCCTTCGTTGGCTTCGCGTACCTCTTCGTTGCTGGAGATTGGCGGAGCGGCAGTTGAGTATTGCGATCCCTTGGATATCTCTTCGATAACCAAGGGACTTGATGTGCTTATGGGTGAGGGGAGCAACGTAAGACGTAAACGGATTGAAGCAGGCAAAAAACAGACAGCGAGTTTTACGTGGGAACGTGCAGCAGACAAGATTTTGAACTATTTCCATGAACAACAAGCATGATAATCGGCATTGACGGAAACGAAGCTAATGTGGTACAGCGCGTAGGAGTTTCATGGTATGTCTTTCACGTTCTGCATCAACTGGCACGGCAGGCAAACCAGAACCGAAAAGTGCGAATTTTTTTGCGGGAACCCCCCCAAGAAGACTTGCCAAAAGCCTCTATGTATGTAGAGTATTGCGTCGTGCCGGGCATTCGATTATGGAGCCAACTATTTTTGCCCATTAATCTCTATCTTTTTCACCGAGATGTATCAGTGTTTATTGCACCCGCCCATTATGCTCCGCGCAGGGCGCCATGCCCTACTATTGTGATTATTCATGATGTGTCCTATCGGTACTATCCGCATGATTTTAGGAAAAAAGATGTATATCAGCTCAATGCATGGACAGGGTACAGCGTTAAGAATGCGCGAAAAATTGCTGCCGTATCACAAAAAACGAAAGAAGACGTTATTGCGCAATACCACGTAAACCCCGATGATGTAAGAGTGATACACAACGGATTTGAAGCTCCATCCGTTGCAGTACCGCACGAAAAAGACAACACGATCATATACATCGGCACATTGCAGCCACGAAAAAATGTGGAAACACTACTTGAGGCTTACGCGTTATTTAAGCGGACCCATCAAGATTACCACTTGGTTATTGTGGGCAAGAAAGGTTGGCTCTATGAGCACATTGATATGGCAATTGAACGATATCACCTGCGAGACGCGGTTACCTTTACTGGATACATAGACGAACGGGAAAAGTATCAACTTTTGGGTCGTGCACGGGCATTGGTAATGCCGGCATACTATGAAGGATTTGGCCTGCCTCTGCTTGAGGCCATGTGGGCAGGTACTCCCATTATTGCAGCACATACCGGGTCGCTGTCGGAAGTGGGCGGTGACGCATGCCTATACGTTGACCCCATTGATGCTTATCGTATGGCTCAGGCAATAGCAACATTAGTCGACGACTCATTACTGCAAAAAAAATACCGTGAAGCGGGCAAAAAAAGAGTAAAGCAGTTTACGTGGAAGTACACCGCAGATCAGCTTATCACCCTTTGTGAGGAAGTTGCACAAGCCGATTAAGCAAGGCTCCCTTGGTATTTTCAAGTTTTTGTTCACTAACTTCCTTAAAGAGGGTTTCAAGCAGGGTACCTACTTGCGGACCGCTGGGAATATGGAGGGCATCCATTACATCATTGCCATGTATCTTAAGGTCGCGCACACTGAATGGCTGTTTTTGTACTTCTTCAATGCGTTTTTTAAATAGCTGCAATCGCCATGAGTCTGGTGCTGAGCCCGAACCAATGCGGTCGGCGACACGCAGATCAAGAAGATCATACATGTATTCTTTACCAACGTTGCGAATAACCCTGCGGATTGCGCTGTCGGTTTGGTGCTCATCAACGGTAAATTGGTGATAGCGCACCAACTTAGTGAGTTTAATAAGGTTATGCTTTGAGAGATGCAATCGTTTACCGATATCAAATGCAATCTCGGTGCTCACCAGTTCATGGTTATAAAACGTGACTACTCCATCGGGTTGCACGGCACGGGTCTTTGGTTTACCCACGTCATGAAGTAGGCACGCTAGGCGCACGATGGGATCGGGGTTGGTGCAGGCCTCAAGTGTTTTAATGAGATGGGTTCCCACATCGTAGATATGGTGGCGCTTGGGACTTTTTTGTTCGCTGCCCCAGGTAGGGTACAGCTCCGGCAATACATAGGTAAGTACACCCGTGTCTTTCATAAGCAATATTCCCCGTGAAGCACTATTGCTGGCGAGGATCTTCATTAGCTCGTCTCTAATGCGCTCTGAGCTGATATGGGCAAGCAGCTGAACCTGTGCCGTCAGCGCTTCTAAAGTTGTGGGTTCTATAGTAAACGAAAGCTGGCTGGCAAAGCGGATGGCCCTCATAATACGCAGCGCATCTTCAGAAAAACGTTCTTTGGGATTGCCAACGGTACGTATTATTTTGTTTTTAATATCATCAAGCCCGTTATAGTGATCAATAATCTCGCCTCCGTCACAGGCAAGGGCATTGATGGTAAAGTCACGCCTTGACAGATCATCCTCAAGACGAGTACCCCACGTGATGGTGTCAGGATGGCGGTTATCGCTGTATGCGGACTCACTGCGATACGTCGTAATTTCAAAAAAATCATGCGGCTCAAATTCATGAGAAGTTAGCTCCAGTTTTTCGTAGGCCTTTGACAGGGGAATAATGACAGTTCCAAACCTATTGGTATATTCAGAGTCCGGAAACAACCCTTGTATCTGTTCGGGTGTGGCGTTGGTCGTAAAATCCATACCCCGATAGTCTGCCATGTGGTTGAGCAGGCTGTCACGGACATACCCTCCCACCACATAACACCCATACCCGTTTTTTTTTAAGAATGCGATAAGTTGTGCTGCTTTTCGTGGAAGTTGTAAGGTCATTGTGTTAGCATGTGGCTTGTATGAAGTTTGATTCTATTACTACCATTACCGGAATTCATGATTCTGATTCCATTATAGCACGCATACTGATAGCAAGAGGAATACCCAAAGAACAACATAATTCGTTTTTGAATCCGCAACATCCTGAAATGGATGGTGCGTATAACTCCGGCATTGGGCAAAACGAATTAAAAAAGGTAATCCGCAGAATCAAGGTTGCAAAGCAACATAAAGAATCGGTAGTCATTTATGCAGATTATGATGTTGACGGCATTACCTCTGCTGCCATATTATGGCGCACACTCAAAGCCTACGGACTGACCGTTATGCCGTTTATTCCCCAACGAAGCCAAGGGTATGGGTTTTCGGATATCGGACTTGATTCGGTTCTTGCCAAATACGGCCCATCACTGATCATTGCCGTTGATCACGGCATTAATGAAAGCGCCCATATTACACGACTCAAGAGTAAAGGGGTAGATGTTATGGTGCTTGATCATCATGAACAAAATGATGGAGAACGGTTGGTTGATGCGTGTGCCGTGATTCATACGACGCTATTAAGCGCGGCGGGTATAAGCTATATGGTTGCTACTGCTCTTTCAAACGAATCATTAAGCACTGATAATCTGGTGCTTGCCGGCATTGCCAGTCTTGCTGATGTCATTCCCCAACGGGGATTGGCTCGCGCTTTGTCCTATCACGCATTGCGTTTATTGTCGCGTGTGAACTTACCGGGTATTGCGGCACTGATGGCTCAAGCTGGCCTAAAACAGGATAAAAAAGCATATACGTCATATGACATCGGTTATCTCATCGCTCCCCGTATTAATGCCGCGGGACGGCTGGGTGATCCGTTGGTTGCACTCCGTTTGCTCTGTACGACTAATCCGACCAAGGCACGGGAATATGCGCAGTCGCTTGAACTGCTGAATCGAAAAAGACAGGACCTGTTGAAAGAAACGCTGCCGATTGCCTATGAACTGGTAAAAGAACAGACGGGTAAGCGGTTTCGATGCATTGCCTCTCCGCTGTTTAATGAAGGAATTATCGGCCTGTTGGCTGGTCGCCTGATGCACGAGCTTCAGGTACCGGTGTTTGTGGGCTCTGAACGGAACAACGGGATGATCAAAGGATCGGCGCGCTCCATTGACGGTGTTAATATGATGCCCCTTATGCAGCAGAGCGGTTCACTCCTACTGAGTTTTGGCGGGCATGAAAAGGCGGGAGGTTTTAGCCTATCCAAAGACAACATGGACGCATTTATCGCATCACTTGATACCGCGCTCACCGCTATGGATGGGCACGTATTTGAACCGGTGCAACATACCGACCTCACCTTACCGCTGCCCAATATTACGACCGCACTCGCGTTAGCGTTGGAATCCCTTGAGCCCTATGGAGAACAAAATCAAAAACCACTGTTTATGAGCCATGATGTGTTAATCGTCGACCGGCAACCCGTGGGTCGAGGAGGCACCCATATGAGAGTTGTATTGAAAGATATACGTGAAGGAACTATAGTTAAGGGCATATATTTTAGTGCTTCTCAAGAGTTCATAACCATGTCTATCAACAAACCTACATCCATTGTCTATCAGGTTGAATGCAACCGTTGGAAAGGTACGAAAGCGCAGGTTATGATACAAAGTGTGTATTAATTATGTATAATGAAGTTCTATCATGAAAGAAACCATCGTAATGTCGGTGGGCGGATCATTAATAGTGCCCGAGTCCGGCGTTAATGTTTCTTTCCTTACCAAACTCAATTTTTTCATCCGCAAGAACTCAACCAGAAATCGTCGTTTCATATTGGTGGCCGGCGGCGGTACCACTGCGCGCAATTACATCAGTGGGGGCAGGGGAGTTGTGCATAAAATAAACAATGACGACTTGGATTGGCTAGGTATACATTCAACGCGATTAAACGCTCACCTGCTTAGAACTATTTTTCGCGACATAGCACACCCACGCATTATTGAAAATTATGAACGCAAAATTTTTAATCCCAATGAATCAGTTATTATCGCCGGAGGGTGGAAGCCGGGATGGTCAACCGATTATTGTGCAGCCTTTTTGGCTAAAGATTATGACGCACACCTCATTGTTAACCTGTCCAATATTTATTATGTGTTTACCAAAGACCCCAAAAAATTTCCTGACGCAGTACGCATTGAAAAAACAACGTGGGATTATTACGAAACACTGATTGGCACCAAATGGACTCCAGGCTTATCTACCCCGTTTGATCCTATCGCGTCGCAGCTGGCTAAAAAAGCAGGCCTTAGTGTGATTGTGACCAAAGGGGACGATTTTGCCAACTTACAGCATCTTATAGACGGTGATCCCTTTAAAGGAAGCGTCATAACTCCGTTTGAAGTGACACCCGCGTTTTACGACCGGAATTATTATTTTGGAAAACACAAGAGCGGCACATCGCGCCTGCATGAAAGTAAAAACGCGATGGTACAAGCGTCTCGTTTTTTAGCCGCATGGGGCCTTGAAATTTCTGACGATGCACTGCTTCTGGCCAAGAAAGATGTAAAATCGTTTATAGTGCGTGGTGACATTACGAATCTTCCCTTTGACAACAAGGAGTTTGATATGGTCGTGACGTTTAATGTGCTTGAGCATATTGAACGATCAAAACTGCATCACACCGCAGAGGAAGTAAATAGGATTGCCCGCAAGCACGTACTGCATAAATTGCATACACCTGACAATGTGCTCTTTGCTGCCCTCAATGGCCGTGACGTGAGCCGGTTATCGGTATATAACAAAGGCTTTTGGAACGAGCTTTTTTCTTCACTGCCCAACAGCAGGATTTTAGAGCGGAACTTTCATCTTCCCCGTGTTATCGAAACAGTTTATCTTTTAGAAAAAACGAAGTAGGCCGAAGATATGTTTTTGCACACACTTGAATTAAAAGGATTTCGCTCGTTTTCCAACCCCCGCTCATTTGTGTTTGATACCCGCTATTCCCTTATTGCGGGCCATAATGCTGCGGGCAAAACCAATATATTGGAAGCGGTGTATACTGCGCTCTACGGTATCGGCTTTCGTACCCGCTCATTTGAGGAACTACTCAGTTTTGGAGCCCACGAATTATCATTGCACGCCACGTTTTCAGATGGGACAAAAGATACTATTGCGGTGGTGCATGTCATACAACGGGGTGAGATTATGCAAAAGTCATATAGCATTCAGGGCAACCGACACACCATCGGCACCTACCGGAACCGCTTGCCGGGTGCGGTACTGTTTGAGCCAGAGGATCTGCGGCTGGTAACCGAAACTCCTGATTTGCGGCGAAGCTATCTTGATACAGTGCTCTCGCTGCATAGCCAGGAATACTTATATGCGCTTAATACGTATAACAAAGCGCTGTATCGAAGAAATAAAACGCTTGAACAGATGGCGCGAGAGGGAAAGTATTCACGAGATCTACTCGATCCGTGGAACGACATACTCGAGCAGCAGGCTAAGATTATACAGCCTGCGCGTGCTCGGCTAATTGACCGATATAATGAGCAGATTAAGGGAGTACCTACCTACCGTCTGACGTATCAACAGAATTCTTTTACCAAAGCGCGAGCGAGCGAGCGGTTTGAGCTTGATTGCCGGGTACGAAAAACAACCAGTGGCCCACAGCGAGATGATTTTACGATTGATATGGTAGTAACGGGCAAGATTGATGAGGAGTGCAAATCAGTTGCGGTCTATGGCGCCCGCAGCCAACAACGGCTGGCGGTATTATGGCTTAAAGCGCATGAGCTGTCGTTCATTACCGATCAAACCGGCATTAAGCCGCTGTTTCTCCTTGATGATGTGTTCTCCGAACTTGATACCGATAACAGTAAGCGGGTGGTTGATCTTTCGTCAGAGTATCAAACCATTATTACGACCGCGCACCGTGAAAGCGTTCCCAAACTTCCTAAAGGAAGCGTTGTGATTGATATGGATTAAAGCAGATCTTTGAGTTTCTTAGCTCTCGAAGGGTGTTTGAGTTTGCGTACTGCTTTTGCCTCGATTTGCCTAATGCGTTCACGGGTAACGCTGAATTGACGGCCGACCTCCTCCAGCGTGCGCGGCTTACCATCCTCAAGTCCATAGCGCAGCACCAGTACTTTTCGTTCCCGGGGAGTCAGAGTATCCAGTACCTCAAACAGATATTCTTTAATAAACTTGTTGCTTACGTTTTCATAAATGCTGCTTTGATTGGGGTCTTTAATAAAATCTTCAAGCGTGGCATCTTCTTCATCATTAATAGCCGTTGAAAGAGATGTAGTTCGCTGCGAAATTTTAAAGAGATTTTTTACATCATCTTTGGGGATTATCAGCTCTTTACTCAACTCATCAACGGTCGGTGTGCGATTAAAGCTTTGGGTGAGTTTTCGCTGTGCCTTGTAGAGCTTGTTAATGCTTTCAACCATATGTACCGGAATACGAATGGTGCGTGACTGGTCTGCGATAGCGCGGGTAATGGCTTGGCGGATCCACCAGGTTGCATAGGTGCTGAATTTAAATCCTCGGCGCCAGTCATATTTTTCAACAGCTTTCATCAGTCCCTGATTACCTTCCTGGATGAGATCGAGGAATGACAGTCCACGGCCGATATGCTTTTTGGCAACGGACACCACTAATCGGAGGTTTGAAACAATAAGTTTTTCACGCGCGTCATCGCTGCCTTTTTCATAGCGTTTTGCCAACTCAATTTCTTCGTTGAAGGTAAGCAGCTTGTGCATACCAATTTCTTTAAGGTACATCTTAATGGGATCAAGCGATTCGCCGCGGTTCAAGGCAACCATATTTTCGAGTTCGCGCTCAATCTCTTCGGTACTTTTGCTTGCCTCCTGCTCTTCCCGCGTTGATACGTTTTCAAATACATCAATCTTATGCTGCAGTAGGTAATCAAACAAACGGTCAAGTTCCTCAACGTTTTTTTCGGGGTAGCGATACACGCCTAAGATATCGTCCATGATGATAAATCCGGTGTCTTTACCTTCATTTATCAGCTTTTGAACGTTTTTAGGGAAATCAGTAAGACTAAAGGAGTGGATTGCCATGCGTCAATTTTACACTACTGAAAGCTCTTTTTCTACTGATCGTAAGGCGGTAACCAGCTTTTTTGTTTCCTCTGAGGAGGGGGAATCCTGTATGCGTTTATGCAGCATTTGCTTTTTAAGCGTCAGCGCAATTTTTTTCAGTTCGGTATTAATACGTGTTGAGTCAAGCGGGACGCGGATAAGAAATGCCCGGTTAAACAAGGGGCGCAATGAAGGATTACTGATATAGGCGTCACCGGTCGGAAATGATTCATGATTGGTAAGGTAAGCCTTGAGCTCTTTGATAAGTTCACCCGTAGCTGGTTGGGTAAAGCTGTCAAAATCAAGATATTCAAGAGCGATATCTATAGTTTCAGCGGGTTGAGGTGACTGAACAATAAGGGCAATAGCATAATCCTCAGCCATATGTTCATGTGCTGCCGGCGTGTTTAGTTTTGTACTCGGAGTCTTTTTTCGTTGCGTACGCCTATAGATGCGGATAGCATCTTTGAGCGTAGCGATATCAGTGCCGGTTGCCTGCGCCGTTTTCTTAATAAAGAATTCATAAACCACGGGATTGGTGATGGTAGTAATGACCGGCGCCAGCTCATCGATAACCTCCTTTTGCCCGTAGACTTTTGTGACATCATGGCGTGCAACGCTCGTTTCAAGCAGGAAATCATAAATAGAAACTTTTTCTTTGTACGCGCGTTTAAAGGCGCTTGGGTCGCTCGTGAGCAAGTCGGCCGGATCCTTGCCTCCGCTGAGGCGCATAACATACAATGACAAATCGTATTCTTGCGAACGTTCAATGCCGCGTTTTATGGCTTCAGTTCCGGCCTTATCCATATCAAGACAAAAGATGAATGTGTGCGTCAGACGTTTCAACAAGTGTATTTGTTCAGTTGTGAGTGCAGTGCCTTTAATACCCACACTTTGTGTATATCCGAATTGATGTGCCATCATGACGTCAAATTCACCCTCCATGATAATAACTTCCTCTTTGGTACGAATAGCGAGTGAGGCTTGCTCTATACCAAACAGCGTTTCTCGCTTATGGTAGAGCGGTGTTTCGGGAGTATTGATATATTTAGCTTCTTTATCCTTTGTGTTTAGTATTCGCCCGGAGAATCCCATAATAGCTCCACGGGTGTCGGTAAGCGGGAACATAATGCGGCCGCGGAATCGGTCGTAGACAGCGCTGTGTTTTCCCATAGTTCCCAAACCGGTTTGTACGATTACGTCATTTCTTATTTTTTTAGCCCGTAAAAATTTGCTCAGCGAATCCCACGAATCCGGCGCATACCCTACCCGGAATGCTTTAATGGTTGAAGCACTTACCTGGCGACTGGCAACATACCTGCGGGCTGCTTCGCCGATGCGATGCTGGGTAAAGATGTAGTGAAAAAAGTCGGCGGCAAGTGCTGTCACTTGGAGCATTTTAATGCGCTCATCCCATACCTGGTCGTTAACCGATATTTCATCAAGTTTTACATTGGCAAGGGGAGCCAGTATATGGAGCGCTTCTCCAAACGTGCAGTTTTCCCATTCCATCACAAACTTAATTACATCGCCGCCCTCTCCACAGGCGCCAAAGCAGTGCCACAGCTGCCGTTCGGGAGACACCACAAATGAGGGCGATTTTTCACTATGAAATGGGCAGAGGGCATGAAAATTCCTCCCTACTTTTTTAAGGGTGACAAACTGCCCGATGTATTCAACAATATCGAGCTTTTGTTTTATTTCTTCAATGGCGCTCATACGGCTCTCTTAACTGGACATAAGGGTTGGAGAATGCATACAGCGCAGTGAGGACGTTGGGCAATACAGGCGTCCCGTCCTAGTTTGACCAATAAATGGGGAAACTCGTTCCAGAGCCTCTTGGGGACTATACGCATCAGTTCTCTTTCAATTTTTTCTGGAGAAGCATCCCGAATGTAATCCAGTTTATTCGGTTCATAGTATACTTTTTGTTTCCCGCCGATTTGTTCAAGCGGCACGATGCGCAAGCGTTGCGTAATCCGCTTCACATGCGTATCCACTACCACACCTTCGCTTTTATTAAACAGTTCGCCCAATATAACATTCCCTGATTTTCGGGCAACGCCTGCAAGCATAATCAGTTTCTCCATGCTGTCGGGTACCACGCCATTAAATTGTTCAAGCAGTGCGCGCGCCATGCGCTGCAGGTTGCGTGCTTTAGCCCGGTAAAAACCGGTTTGGCGTATATAGCCTTCTATAGCTTCAATAGGCATATCGGCAAGAGCGCGCGGGTCTCCGTGAAGAACAGGGAAGAATTGTTGAGTTACTTCATTCACTTTTTTATCGGTACATTGGGCGGAAAGACTAACGGCAATCACAAGCTCAAAAGGAGTAGTGTAGTGAAGCGCAATGGTAGGGTCATACTTGGTGCGTAGCTTATCGACTATGAGTGACACATTTCCTGGCATGGGCGCAAGAGAGAGTATACTATAGTGACAATAAGATTTCATCAGATCATGAATATAACCATTATTTCCGATACCCATCTTTCACATCATTTTGATGTGCGAAAATATAACTACTTGGTTTCAATTATCACCTCTGCAGACCGCGTTATTATAAACGGTGATTTTTGGGACGGATACCTGACTACGTTTGATACGTTTGTTTCGTCGCCTTGGAAAAAGTTGTTTCCGCTGCTTAAAAAGAAAAAAACACTGTATATATTTGGCAATCATGATAAGCGGGAGTACGGCGACAAACGCATCCGCCTTTTTTGTACGCAGGCGCACAGGGAAATAAAATTAGATTTTGGCAGGTACCAGCTCCACATTGAACATGGCGACAGATTGGTTCCATTAATAGATTCGTATATTCCTTGGGTGCAGCGCCATGCATTTTTGACCCGGATTGCGCAAAATTATGAGCGGGTCGGTTTGTCAGTGTTAGGAACCCGTTTTTTGCTGCTTGAGTACACCAAGCATAACAATCGCATGAAGGACTGTGCGCGTACTTCAATACCCAGCAATACGATTCTGATTTGCGGCCATTCGCATTTGCCCGAATTATCACTTACTAAACGATTTGCCAACTCGGGGTTTATTAACCATGGATATGGGTCGTATCTGCGTATTGAAAAGGATGAATTGTCGCTGGTGCGTGAACAGTACGAGTAGAGTTATTGTTTCTCTTTGAGCTGGGTACCGGTATAGGCAAATGTCTTTATTCCGTCTTTCGTTTTCACCACTACGGTATTTGCCGTAATGGTAATGGCAGTAATTTCACCCGTACCCAGGGGAACTGACTGGAGTATCCGATACGCTTTGCTGTTTTGTCCCTGTTGCACCATAGCAACCAGGTAGCTATTGCCCGATACGGTGTTGTTCAGTATGGTTACTGCTGAAGCTGAATTATCGCCGACCAGATCGCCAACGGAAAGTAAATCGGCATTGAGTAATATCGTATCATCAGCATTTCTGCCTTTGCGCAGCAGTACCGCTTTTCTTTCTACTTGGTAGGTAGCATTACCCATTTGCGATATAAAATTTTCATGCGACAGGCTGCTGGTTTTAATAGTGGGGACTGTTTTGTTTTGCTGGTACTGCCGATAATAGAATACTCCCATTAAGGCTAATGCAATCAAAATGAGAGCGGCTAATATATATAACTTTTTGTTCATATCTATCAGTCTACAAAAATTTATAATTCATGTATACTTAAATACCTATAATTATCAATTCATGTGATACACCATGAGCAATCATAAGCTTACCCATGGATTTGCCGGAATCATCATCATCATTGTTATTGGTTTGGCAGCATTAGGAGGCTATTTTGGCTATCAGTATATACAGCGCTCAAAGGGAATCCTGACCACGCTGCAGAATAAAAAAGGCGCGGTAATGGACAAAATCAAAGATTGCATATATGACAAAGATTACTGCATGTATATGCAGACGGGCCTCTCAGCCCTTTCGAAGTCAATGGTGGGCACATTGACAACCGAGTCAAAAGACGGAACCAAGACTACCTCGACGTGGGAAACGGACGGCAAGGGCAATATGCGCATTACGAACGGAGACAAACAAACCGGCGGTATGATTTTTCTTGACGGCGTTATGTATATACAGGACCCTGAAAAGAACGTGTGGTATGAGTATGCATCAGGCCAAGGGACTGAACAAAAAAACAACTTTTTCGATGTGGAATCATTGAAAAAGCAGTTTAACGAAACAAAGAATACGGTCAAGGTTACCAAAAAAGGGACTGAAGCCTGCGGCACGAGGCAGTGCAATGTGTATGACATAAGCGGGGATGAGGAAATGGGCGGTACTACGACTATTTATATCGATACCAAGGAATATCTTATGAGAAAAACAGTCACGCAAACCGAGCAGCAGGGCAAAACAACCGTCGAATTTGAGTATAAGCCCGTTACCATTGTGAAGCCGTCACCGGTACAACCATTGGCTATGCCGCAAATAAGCGGATTCAATCTGGCTGTTACTGGCGCGCAGGAATAAAGTGTGGTATACTTATCGATAAGAAACGTAAGCTACACCTAAGTTCTTCTAGATTATCTATCAAATACAGAAGAGCTTTTCAGCTCTTACCTTCTTATATTATTATTTTATTTTTTGTGTTATGTATAGTAACTATCGTAGAGCGCCACAGCGCCGAAACCGATACGCTCCTCGGGGCGGATCATTTAAAGATATAGTGCAGCGGTATATTTCACGTGCAACTGCGCTTTCCCCGCAGGTGCAACCGGCGGCTGTAGCTGATGTGCCCTATGCCAGCCTCATGCTGAATGAAAAACTGCATGAAAATATAGCGCGACATGGGTACACCCATATGACGCCTATTCAAACGCAGGCCATACCGGCTATTTTAAACGGCAAAGACGTAACGGGTATAGCCAATACCGGTACGGGTAAAACCGCCGCATTTTTAATACCGATTGTGGAGCAGATTCTGCAAAAGAAAGGCAAACGCGCCCTTATTATTACTCCTACGCGTGAGCTTGCCCTTCAGATCCGTGACGAAATGCAAAAGTTTACCGTTAATATGCCTATTTACAGCGCATTTTGTATCGGTAAATCATCAATGAGAGACCAAATTTACAACCTGCGTCGTAATCCCGATGTGGTCATCGGTACGCCAGGACGCCTTAAAGATTTTATTGAGCGCAAACACTTGCGGCCAGGAGAGTTTAATACGATTGTATTGGACGAGGCAGACCGCATGCTTGACATGGGATTTGTGCAAGATATCCGTTTCATTATTTCGCTGCTTCCCAAAAACCGTCAGTCGCTGTTTTTTTCGGCAACGGTTTCATCGGCCATAGCCCAGCTTATTTCGGCCTTTACCGTTAACCCGGTAACTATTTCGGTAAAGATTAACGAAACAACGGCCGACATTCGCCAGGAAGTAGTAACGGTTGAAATGGGTAAGAAAAAAGTAGATACCCTGCACCAGCTTTTATTAAAGGAAGAATTCAAAAAAGTATTGGTGTTTGGAGCAACGAAACATGGAGTTGAAGAACTGTCACGGGAATTGTTTAAACGTGGCCATAAAGTTACGTCTATCCATGGCGATAAAGCACAGTTTCAGCGTCAGCAGGCAATACGTATGTTTAAGGAAGATGTGGTTCGCGTGTTAGTAGCAACCGATGTTGCCGCACGGGGACTCGACATTAACAACATAAGCCATGTGGTTAACTTTGACGTACCCAAAACCTACGAGGATTATATCCATCGTATAGGAAGAACGGGCCGCGCAAACAAAACCGGCGTTGCGTTAACGTTAGTATAACGTAGCGTTAAAGCCCGCTGAGCGTTTGACACTCATCTGTTTGTTGAGGATGCAGTATTCAAACGGGAATGCATCAGAAAACGCTTCAGGAGGGCACAGGAATAGCGCGGTTGCCAAGGCATCGGCAACCGTTGCCGAATCTGCAATCACCCAGGTCGCGATAATATCAGTGGGCGAAGAAAGCGTTTGAGGGTCAATAATGTGGTGATACGTGCCCCATGCTCGACGGTTAGCGCCTGAACTGCACATGGCTCCCTTACGCATTTTTATGGAACCAATAACTTTGGTGGTATCTAGCGGGTGCTCCAGCCCTACCGTAATAGGAACGTTATCTCCTTGATAGGCTATATCACCACTGCCATTAACCAGAAATCGCTTAATATTTTGCGTTCTTAAATAGGTTTTTATCAGCTCTACCGCGTATCCTTTACCCAATGCGCCAAAATCAAACACGACCGGCTCACGTATTTCAATATGGGTGTTATCTATAATCCGCACCGTTGTATCAAGATCAGGAACAGCATGAATATGCTTTTTGGGTTTCAGGCTGTAATTTTGGTCATAACCCATATCCTGCAATGTTCTGCCAACCAGCGGAGTAAATTTTTTGTGGGAGAGGGAATACAGGTGTATATAGGGGCGTAGCATACGCATGAAATTAGCCGGTACTTCGACTAATCCTAATCGGGTAGCCAATTGTGACACCAATGATGAAGGTATAAACCGCGAGTAGGTTTGATCAAAATCGTGCGAGATCGCAACAATTTTTTTGTGCAGTAATTCCAAATTCGATGCCGATAGCTTGTCCCAGATTGATATTTCCCAGCTCGTCCCCATGGACTCATAGGAAAGCGAGTGCGGCTTCATATGATAGCCCCGTATTATGACTGCACTGCTTCAGTCTTTATTTTCTGAAGCGCATCCATAAACCCTTTGGGCGTAAGTGATGAACCGTTTACTACGGTAAGCGCTATTTCATTAATGGGTTTTCCAACAACCTGTTCTTTATACCCCTCCGAAAACAGCCTCTGCATAGCCATGCTTTTTTCATGAGTCGCTTTGCCGGTAAATGCCGCATCGGTGACTACACCATCTTTTAAAGTAAGCGTGATTTCAATTTCCTCGCGTTGCGCGGGCGATATGTAATTTCCTATAGCAGTATATTGGCCATCAGCATATTTGGACTTTTTCATGACTTCAACCGTAACCGTTGGTTGTCCCTGAATAGTTTGAGGTTTCTGATTGATCCCTGTACCATTGTTGCCCAATTGTATAACAGCAACGCCGATAATAGCAAGAACAACGACACCGATCAGTATTTTTTTAGGATCCATGTCTTAATGGTTAAACTGTATAATAGTACCCATCACATGATACAGGACTTAAAAAAGTATCTCAACCTTAAAACTCCTCTTTTCCAGTTTTTTCTTTTTCTGTCTTTATTTGGAATCTTCGCTACGCTCGACCTTCTTATTGCCACGGTAAATCCTATTGAACGGAACCAATATTTGATGAATGCCGTAGTGGTTTTAATGACAGGCTGCGTCGTGTATTATTTGATCCGGTATGGATTTGGCGTGAAAGGAGCAAATCCCCTTAATTTTTTTATATCCACCTGGATCGTATATCTACTTATTCACCCGACTAATAGCGTATGGTATTTCATTACGGGCGTCATTGCTATTGGGGTAGGTAAGTACGTATTCAGACGCAGCAATCTTCCCTTGTTTAACCCAGCAGCGTTGGCACTGGCCATTACCTATGGGATAAGCCTAGGCGCAACCTGGTTTAACCCATCGGCACGCCCATTACTGGTGTCGTGGTGGGGAGTTGATATGACTCAAAACATGACCAACGCAATTCCGGTACTCAATATGGTTGCACCGGCATTGTTCTTAGTGGTATTTATGCGTTATGCGGGTGCCTTTAAACGATTTAGGTATGCGCTCATTTTTTTCGTGACGTTTCTGGCCTCAATGTTCATCTATACCTACCTACATGAGTCACTCAACAGCGCGTTGTCGTTAACCTACGAAAATGTCTTTAACGCAACGGCATTTTGTGCTTTTGTCATGCTTGCTGAACCCAAAACCTCACCCATATTTCCTTGGCAGCATGTGGTTATAGGGATTATTTCAGGATTAGCGCTCTTCACGTTTTATACCATACTGGGTGCCTGGCTCGTTGATCCGCTGCTTACGGTGGTATTGTTTGCCAACATCGTAACGCTGCTTACCAAAATAAGGCATGTCACTACGGTTCCACTTGCCAAAAATCCTCAAAAGTAGTATATATACTACTTTAGATGCGGGTAAAAGAAGTAATGCAGAAGAAAGTCACGACCATTATTCCCTCTACTTCGTTACGAGAAATCTGGAATCTTATCTACAAGAAACATATCCATTCACTACCAGTCGTTGTGGGCAAAAAAATGGTGGGTATCATTTCTGATAAAGATATCTTAAGCAAGCTGTATCCTTCTTATGAGGAGGTAATATCAGATTTTGTGCATGCTCGTCGGTTTGAAGATATGGAAGATCGGTTGGGTGAATTATCTGGACTTAAAGCCAAAGACATTATGACCACAACTATCTATCTGACCTATCCCGAGCGACCCATTATGCGCGCCCTGTCCAAGATGTTATTACGAAACATTCGGCAGATGCCGGTGGTAGAGGAGAATCAGGAAAATATTTTGATTGGTATGATATCGCGCACCGATATCTTTAGGGCACTCTACAAAAAAGTAGTGAAATAAGCGGAACAGCTAGGTCTGGAACCATTAAAGCCTTATAACTCAGCAACTCCTTCCATATTATACAGGTAAGATTGCTGTCCTTATAGGTGAACTTAAGTGGGACAAAAATATGAATATAAATCATGCGGTATAATAAAGGCATGAATATTCGAACTGCTCGAAAAAATGAACTCTCTGCTCTTGTTGCTATGGGGGGAAGATTGCACGAAACCGAATTACTGTTTGAGCCGCTTTTAGTATTTTCTGAAAAAGAAGCTATCGATCGATATACAAAGGAATTCGAAAACCCGAACGCACTGCTCCTTGTTGCTGAGGACAATGATGATGTTGTGGGCTACTTGTATGCGCATGCAGACAAAATTGATTACTACAACACAAAGAAATTAGAATGTGAGATTGAAGTTGTGTACGTAACAGAAGACTATAGAAGAAAAGGGGTTGCGCGAGCACTTGTTGAAGAGTGTATTATATGGGCAAAAACAAAAAACGTGTTTCGTATAAAAATTGGTGCATACACACAAAATAAAGCATCACAACAGGCTTTTCAAAAATACGGGTTTACCCCCTATCACACGACATTTACACAAAACGTCGACTAGCGGAGGGTACAGGATTCGAACCTGTGCTTCCTTGCGGAAACCGGTTTTCGAGACCGGCGCCTTAAGCCACTCGGCCAACCCTCCGTTAGAATCTGTTTGCATTATACTATACCCATGCACATCCGAACGTACCCTTTGGGCGAGCTGCAGGCAAATTGTTAC
>Ga0210057_1003149_pt1 | contig 22915 bp, 25 predicted proteins | sample CryGeyCG2114_010_2_FD_183968 | JGI IMG/M metagenome (GOLD analysis project Ga0210057, IMG submission 183968) | Groundwater microbial communities from aquifer - Crystal Geyser CG10_big_fil_rev_8/21/14_0.10 (SPAdes) (version 2) | ecosystem: Environmental > Aquatic > Deep subsurface > Groundwater ...
CACTTAGAAAGACCGGTACTCATCAACGCATGGTGAGAACGCCTGTTTGCTGTATGTGATTTTGTATGTCTCATTCGTACTACCATAATGTATTTTATACTAACATATTCAACATAAAAAGCAAAATCTAACATTTTTGCGAAATAATAAAATATGCTATTATAAAGATATACTTGTCCCGTATAAAAATTTATGGAACAAAGTAATAGTTAAATATTATAAATATTAAATTTTTATTTGGGATGATAGATAATGACAAATTACACAACTTAAGACATTCTCTAGCCCATCTTTTGGCTGCAGCTGTTTTGAAATTGTACCCAGGTACAAAAAATACTATCGGCCCTTCAATAGAAGATGGTTTCTATTATGATTTTGACTTCACTTCCCCAATTTCTGATAAAGATTTACCTAAAATAGAAAAGAAAATGAAAGAAATTTTGAAATCTTGGAAAGGATTTGAAAGTGAAGAAAAAACTGAAAAAGAAGCAAAAGAATATTTTTTAAAAAATGAATATAAAATCGAACTCATAAATGAAATTACTGGAAAAGGAGAAAAAATAACTTTTTATACCTGCGGATCATTTACTGATCTATGTCGAGGAGGACATTTAGAAAATCCAAGTAAAGAAATAAAATCAGATTCATTTAAATTAGACCGCGTCGCTGGGGCATATTGGCGTGGAAATGAAAAAAATAAAATGCTTACTCGCATTTATGGGCTAGCATTTGAAACCAAAGAAGAGCTTGAAACTTATATTAATCAAAGAGAAGAAGCATTAAAAAGAGATCATAAAAAACTCGGAAAAGAATTAGATCTATTTCTTTTTTCAGAAACTGTAGGAAAAGGACTTCCACTTTTTACTCCCAAGGGAACAACTATTAGACGTGAATTGGAAAGATTTATAGTTGATGAAGAAATAAAACGTGGGTACCTTCACGTCATGACTCCAGATATTGCAAAATTAGATTTATATAAAAAATCTGGACACTATCCACATTACAAAGATTCAATGTATGCTCCTATTAAGATTGATGAAGATGAGTTCATGTTACGCCCAATGACTTGTCCACACCACTTCGAACTTTATCTTGGCAAACCACATAGTTATCGTGAACTACCGATGCGAATTGCAGAACTTGCACAATTATACCGTTACGAACAATCTGGTGAACTTATGGGACTTATTCGAGTTAGAACTTTTTGTTTAGCTGATGCTCATATAATATGTGCTTCTGAAGAACAAGCCATAGAAGAAATAGGAGGCGCTTTAGATTTAATAGAATATGTCACTTCTGTTTTTGGATTAAAACTTGATGTAGATTATAGATATAGACTTTCTTTAGGAGATAGAAATAATACTGAAAAATATTATAAAAATGATTCCGCTTGGGAAAAAGGAGAGAAACTTCTTCGTGAGTTAATGAAAAACAGAAAATCTAATTTCGAAGAAGTAAAAGATGAGGCAGCTTTTTATGGTCCTAAAATAGATATCCAAATGAAAAATGCAGGTGGCAAAGAAGATACAGCCTTTACTGTTCAATATGATTTCTGTATGCCCGAACGCTTTGATTTAACTTATACAGGAGAGGATGGTAAACCACATAGAGCATTTGTAATACATAGGTCTTCTATAGGATGCATTGAACGTATTATGGCTTTATTAATAGAAAAATATGCTGGTGCTTTTCCTCTTTGGCTATCTCCTGTCCAAGTAAAAGTAATCCCTGTTCGGACAAATCATAATGAATATGCAAAACAAATTTTTGAATTATTAAAAGAAAATAATATACGAGTAGAATTAGATGATGAAGAAGCAAATCTTGGAGGAAAAGTTCGTGATGCAAAAAACAATAAGATACCTTATTGGATAGTTATCGGTGATAAAGAAATAGAAGCAAAAAAAATTACTCTTGAATCTCGTGATAATGGACAACTTGGTCAAATATCAAAAAAAGAACTTCTTACGAAACTAACTCAAGAAATAAAAGAAAAGAAATAAAATTAAAAAAACCTCCACTAATATAGAGGTTTTTTTAATTAAATATCTATTTCTGCTAATTTTGCATTTGATTGTATAAAAGATTTTCTAGGTGGAACTTCACTGCCCATCAAAATTTCAAAAACTTTATTTGCCTCTTCAGTATCATCTATATTTACTTTTTTAAGCACTCGATGGTTTGGATCCATTGTTGTTTCCCAAAGTTCTTCTGGATTCATTTCTCCAAGACCTTTATAACGTTGAATGTGAACTTTATTCGATTTAATTTTTATTTCTTCTTCAACTTCTTCTACAGATTCACTATTCTCAACTTCGGCATCAAAAGATTCAATCTCGTCAACATCGGCACTGGAACGTCCAATAATTTTTATTTTTTCTTCATCAGAATAAGCATAATTTATTTCTTTACCTTTTTTAATTTTATAAAGTGGAGGTTGAGCAATATAAATATATCCGGCTTCAATAACTTGTCTAAAATACCTGTAAAAAAGAGTGAGCAATAATGTACGGATATGCGCACCGTCAACATCAGCATCTGTCGCAATAATTATTTTATGATAACGCATTTTTGAAAGATCAAAAGTATCCCCAATAGAGGTACCCATAGCAATAACCAAAGCCCTCACCTCTTTAGAAGCAAGCATTTTATCTATTCGTGCACGTTCAACATTTAAAATTTTCCCACGGAGAGGAAGTATAGCTTGAGTACGTCTATCTCTTCCTTGTTTTGCTGAGCCACCTGCAGAATCTCCCTCTACTAAAAACAATTCTGATTCTTCTGCACTTTTACTTTGACAGTCTGCTAATTTACCAGGAAGCGTCATCCCCTCAAGCGCACCCTTACGAAGTACTGAATCTTTCGCCGCTTTTGCAGCTTTACGAGCTTTAAGAGCAAGAATAGATTTATTAATTATAGCTTTTGCTTCTTCTGGATTTTCTTCTAAAAAAGCAGCAAAAGCCTCCCCAAAGATAGTACCGACGGCTCCTTGTGCTTCAACACTACCCAATTTACCTTTTGTTTGACCTTCAAATTGTATTTCTCGAAGTTTAACCGAAATAACACAAGTTAATCCTTCCAAAACATCATCTCCAGTAAGACCCCCTTCAGACTCTTTCATCATCTCATTTTTCTTACAATAAGTATTAAGCGTTCTTGTAAGGGCAGTCTTAAAACCAGTCACATGTGTACCTCCTTCCACTGTATAAATATTATTTGCAAAAGGAACAATATGATCGACTATATCATCTACATATTGAAGAGCTATCTCTACACCTACATTATCTAATTCTTTTTCAACATAAAAAATACTACTATGAATAGGTTTTTGAAATCTATTATAATATTTTATAAGTGAGATAAGTCCACCTTCAAAATAAAAAGAGACAGACGGTAATTCAAACCCTAAATCTCTGAAATAAAAAACATCAGAATCATCAAGTCCTTTTTTGCCTGCCTGCGCAGGCAGGTTATCCCATCCCCTCGCATCAATTATTAAAATCCTAAGACCTTTTACTAAATATGCTTGCTGACGAATGTGACTAACGATAGTATTCCAATCAAATTTAAGAACATCCTCTTTTCCGCCAAAGGCGGATCCGCCTTTGGCGGAAAAAATTTCTTCATCTGGTTCAAAAGTAATTATCGTACCACTCAATTTAGAAGAAGCTACTTTTTTCACAGCAGCTTTTTTCTTACCCTGAGAATACTCTTGTATATATTTACCACCATCTTTGTGAACTTCAGCTTTACAATAAATGGAAAGCGCATTCACTACAGATGCACCTACTCCATGCAATCCCCCAGAAACTTTATAACCTTCACCTCCAAATTTTCCTCCTGCATGAAGTGTCGTCATTACAGTTTCTAATGCAGATACTTTAGTTTTTTTATGTATATCAACAGGTACACCTCGCCCATTATCTGCAACACGTATACGATTGTTAGGGAGAAGTACAATTTCAATATCATTACAAAAACCTCCCATCGCTTCATCGCGTGAGTTATCAAAAATTTCCCAAACCAAATGATGAAGTCCATCTATTCCTGTAGTACCAATATACATTCCTGGACGTCGTCTTACTGGTTCGAGACCTTCAAGAACTGAAATATCACTAGCATCATAATGATGCCCCCGGCCAGAGGCGGGCAAAGCATTTTTTTGTGCACTTTTTACATTTCTTTCTTTAGCCATTTTGTGTAGAATTTAACCCAAAAAATAAAAGCAAAAAATCAAATTTTGCTTAGTATATTATAGCAAAAAACAACATAAAAAACTAGTGTTTTAGCGTATTTCCCAACTTGAATTTTTGCTTATTTTATAGCTTATTTTAGCTATAATTTCATTTACTTCCTCGTCTTTAAGAGTTCTGTCATAAGACTGAAAAACAAGTCTAAAAGCATACGAAGTTTTTCCATCCCCGCCTGCCGTCGATGCAGGTTTTGTAAATGAATCAAATAAATAAGGATCTCGTACGAGTAAATCTCCTGCATTTTCCTTTATAACTTTATAAACTTGATAACTTTCTACTACATTAGGTACCCAAACAGCAACATCTCGAGAAATAAATGGATAAATAGACCAAGGTTTGAAATTAGCTTTTAGCTGATAGCTTTTAGCTGATAGATCTACCAAGGGTTCCCCTTGGTAAGATTTACAAAATTCATCTAAAGAAACCTCTACTACATTTTTCTTATCTACGTAAGCAACATGTATTTTTTCTCCATTTTTTTTAAACACAGTTCCGATTTCAAAAATCTTAATTTCACTCATTCCTAATAATGGCATATTAAGTTGATTTAATTTAAAACTCTCTTTTAATCCATCACTCAGATTTGTTCTTAAAAACTTTTTATCTGAAGCAGAAGCAAGTACTTCCACTTCTCCCTTATCTCGAAAAGAATAAGTCATAACTTCGCTATATTCATCATTAAGTAATTTGTTTCTTGCCCAAAATATTTTAGAATAAACTTCATTTGTTTTTGAATTCCAGTTTATTTTTGGTAATTCTTCTTTCAGTTTTTCGTAACCTAAAATCCTTATTATCTCTTCAGACATATCTTCTTCTGTTTTAAGGTCTATCCTCATATCTTCCACAACAATCTCAAAATCATCATCAGTATTTTTATATAAAACACCATAACGTTTCAATATGTCTTCTACGGTAGCAACAGAAATGTCCAAACCTAATCTTTTAGATATTCTTTTTATATTAAAAGATAATTTATTTTTTTCTTGTTTTTTTGTATAGATATCAACTACCTCTTCTAAGGTAGCATCTTTACACATCTCTAAAACGAGTGCGCTCATATCATTCATTGAAACACTTACTATCTCAGGAGATAAATCATTTTCAAATCTTTTTACTGCATCTGTATATATGTTAATTTCTTTTGAAGTTTTTCTAATATTTGTCGGATCAAAATTAGCAACTTCAATAATTATATTTTTTGTATCTTCTGTCACTTCTGCCACCTTCCCACCTTTTATCCCAGCAAGAGCCAAAATATTTTTTTCATCAGCAATAACCATATTTAAAGGACTTAATTTAACTTCTTTATTGTCTAACGTGGTCATTTTCTCTCCTTCTTTTGCTTGGCGGATTATTATACTACCCTCCACTTTATCCAAATCAAAAACATGAATAGGATTTCCTCTATCAAACATAACAATATTAGTAGCATCAACTAAATTATTTATTGAGCGTTGATTCATGGACAAAAGATAATTTTTCATCCAGTCTGGAGAAGGCAAAATCTTTATTTTTCTTATTATTCTAGCCATATATCTACGACAATTTTTACTTTCTACTTTTATAGAAAGTTTTGTAGCTTCGCCTGCTCTAATCTTATACTCTATATTTTTATATTCTATATTTAAAATTCCAGCTAAATCTTTTGCTATTCCTCTATAAGAAAGTAAGTCATGCGCCCTATCTGGCAAAATATTTAAATCAAAAATAGTATCGTCTTCCTTTTTTTCTACTCCCTCTACTTCACAAAGATGAAAAGTAAAAACATCTACCAATTTATCTGGCTCTGGTAAATCTGGAACATAACTTTTTAACCATTTATAAGAAATTAACATATATTTAAAATTGATTAAATCTTAAATCACCTTGATAAGCTGGGCGAATATCGGGCATGCCATATTTAATTACCATTAATCTTTCTAAACCTGGACCAAAAGCAAAACCTTGATATTTATCAGAATCAATACCACAATTTTTTAAAACATTTGGATGCACCATTCCAGCTCCTCCTATTTCAAGCCATTTACCATTGAATTTCAAATCAAATTCTATAGATGGTTCGGTAAAAGGAAAGAAACTCGGGCGAAAACGCAAATCAACGTCCTTACCTAACATTTTTTTATAAAAATAAGAAAGAACTCCTTTTAAATGTGACATGTTGATATCTTCTCCAATCATTAATCCTTCAATTTGATAAAATTGCATTTCATGAGTCGCATCGGTTGCTTCATTTCTAAAACATTTTCCAGGAGCAATAATTGCAAATGGTGGCTTTCCACCTGACTTCACTAAATTTTCCATATATCTAATCTGAACATTAGAAGTATGGGTTCTTAAAACTTTATCTTTTTCTCCTTTAATATAAAAAGTGTCCTGCATATCACGGGCTGGGTGGTCCTTCGGAATATTAAGAGCATCAAAATTATGCCAAATATCTTCAAGTTCTGGCCCCGTTGCTACCTCAAAACCAAGATCAGTAAAAATCTTTACAGCTTCATTTATAACGACAGAAAGCGGATGCTCTTTTCCTTTTTTTGTTTCTTGATTCATTTATTAATAATGACGGTGAATAGAAAAACTATCTTCACCATCTTTTTCTTCATGTTCCATTTTAAATTTATTACCTTCATGGTCATAAAAACTTGCTTCCCCATTTTTTTTAGCTTGATCTAAATAGCTCTCTGTAGCATTCCTATTTTTATCAAGAAATTCCTTAGCACTTTCAGTATTACTATGAAAACCTACTTTCGTACCATGTATATGGTGTGTATCCATAATGTTTTTTAATTAAACTTATAATAAATAATTATAGCAAAATTACAATAATTTGCTATAATTTTTACATGAAAAAAACTTACTGGATTTTAACTATTTTAATGTTTCTTTTTTTAATCTTGGGACTACTTTTAGGCTGGTCAGATAATGGTCCAATATTCTAAATCAAATCATTTAGATGCTTCCATATTGCATACATAGCATAAGTATCAAGTTTGCAATATGTTTTTAGTTGTTCAATCTTTTTCAATCTTTCTTCTTTAGAATATTCACCTTTCACTATTTTATTCCAAGCATCTGAAGCAGTTGCTCCCTCCTGTATATCAAGAACCTTATAAGATAATTCTGGAGCAAGAACAGGTAGTATATATTTGATAGAAGTTTTACCTTTAAATTTAGGATGAACATAATGCTGTTCGGAAAAAATATCCATTAAATCAATTATTCTAGAATTTAATTCTTCTAAAAATTCTCTATGTTCTGGATTCCTTTTTGCAAGATCTTTATTTCTCCCCATTTCAAAACTTTTATTCCAAGTTATAACAGAACCCTCATGTGGTAATTTCTCTTTTAAAGCAAAAATAAATTCTTCATCTGGATTTGTATTATCTGTAAAAATAAATTCTGTATGCTTAGGTTCTTCATTTTTTTCTTCAAGAATATGTAAAGAAAATTGGAATGTTATTTGATTAAAAGGACTGTAACCAGCAAATCTTGGGATTCCAGCTGCAAAAGTTTCATAATCTAAAAAAGATATAGGCATAGAAATATCTTTCAAAAAATCATTTATCTCATCTTTTTTTATAAAAACTTTATCTAACTGAGTTGCTGTAACTTGATTTCTTTGTTTCTCGCTTAAAGGAAAATCTTCAGGAACATCATCAATAAGAAAGATACTACTATCAATTAATTCTTCCAATTTCCTTTTTGACATTCCAATACGAGAAATATCATGAACGCTATAATCTGGGACATCTGGGTTAGAATAAGAAAAAGTTGTACAGTGAGAACTCCTACCTCGAGTAATACATTTACATGGACCAAATGGTTCTTTTTCAGAAGAAAGAAAATCTTGAGCAACTTTTATTTCCGAAGAAACACCATCAACTATATCCATCACTTTTTCTGTAAAATCTTCTTTTAAAAAAAGCTGATCTAAATCAAGTTCAACTCCACGAACATATTCATTATTAAATCTTATCAAATGTAATTTTCCAATTGGAATATTTAATTCTTTAATAACTAAATACTGAAAAGCAATATCGTAAGTATAAAGTTCATCTTTTGCTTTTTTATTATCTCCACTGTTTGAAGCCTTAACTTCATATAAATCATAAACTTTCAAAACGGAATCCCATACCAAAATATCACATATAGTTTTATATATATCAGTCTCAAATACTGGTTGATATATCACAGCGGTTTCAGATTTTATGAGTTTTTTTGTTTCTTTCCATGCATCAAGACCTGTAACTAAAACACCGTTTGGAAATAATTCTCTCGCAAGAGTATCAACTTCATTCCCTGTTTCTATTATACCCTGATCAAAAACAGATAAAGGTTTAGCAAAATATATATCTGGCTTATTAACCTTAAGCCATGCATTTTTTGCACAATCTTTATATATAAGGTAATCAGTCTTTGTTAATTTCATACAAATTAATTATATACACTATTCTGTTGTCGCTCCATCAAATTCTGGACCATTTTCTGCTTCAGCTTTTGTAGATTTTACTAACCCATCTTTATGATGAGCTGGAGAATAAATAGTATAAAATTTTAAATCTTCAGTATCAGAAATATTCACAATATTATGTTCTGCTCCAGCTGGAACAACAATCACAGATCCATCTTCTAAAATATATTCATTACCATCAATGACACATTTTCCCTCTCCTTTTTCAAAACGAAAAAATTGGTCATTATCTTTATGAATTTCTATTCCTATGTCTTCATTTGGCATCAAACTCATTAAAACTAATTGACTATGTTTCCCTGTATATAAAACTTTACGAAAATTTGTATTCTCTAAAGTTTCTTTTTCTAAATTTGCATTAAATCCTTTCATCCGCCTAAATTTTATACCTAACTTACCTACCTATTAAAAGATGATATGATTGATATAAAAATAAATTAATTTATAATGGATATTTTGTTAAAAAATTTTGGTGGATTCATAATATACGACTATTTTAAAAACTTATACTTTTGAACTAAAGAAATATTAGCCCACCATTTACCTAAACCTAAATATTCGCCAGAATTTGTTAATAATAAAACTATTATGATTAAAATATAAACTATATGTTCATCTATAAATGGATTATTTGCTGGGGATAATCCAACTGCAGTGTACATAAGAAATAACATTATTATTCCAGCAAAACCACCTAATCTTATAAAGATTCCAGAAATAAGTGTAACGCCAATAAAAAGTAAACCAAACATAAACAACCAATCCACAAGTGAAACTCCAACTAGACTCTGATAAAATTCTGTAAAAGGTCCATGAACACCAAACTGTAAAAATCCTGTCGTAGGAGAGCCACCAGAAAACCATGCCTTTTCAACTGTAGTTGCAAAACCAAATCCAAATAATTTATCAATAAAAGCCCAAAGAAAAATCCACCCCATTGTTAATCTCAATAATCCCAAAACATATTGTATTTTATTTTGCTCCATATATTTATAATTTTAGCATAAAAAAACCATTTGCGGTATTCATTGTACAAAATTCGAACCTTTTTTGAAAGCAATCCTGATGAACAAATCTGAAACAATGCGGACGAAGTTTTGCGGAAACAATTTTCTGGGGAAAGGATTCCGCAAAACTTCGGCTGATTCTTTTTTTCTGAATTTGGATGTCGCAAGCGGAGGAGGAGGGGTCTGGGGAGGAATCCTCCGCTTGCTCCTCTTTTTGTTTTGGCGAAATTCGGGCGGGCTAGCAGAAGAAAAACATCAATCAGCAAAGCTGATTTTTTCAAATGGAAAATGTTTTTCTTCTGCTCGATATTCTGTACTAAAAGTTGTTGCCCTTTTCAAACTCAAAACACCATTATATTTTTTATTTAATAACTCATCTAAAACATTAAATTCAGTTATTAAATCTACAGTAGGGTGTATTTGAGCAATTTTGTAAACGGGTTTTTCTTCGTCAACAGATGTTCTACCAAGAATTATTACTGGTCCAGAAAATGTAGTAGATTTTAGTTCTTGGTTCATCTGATTAAAACTTGGCAAATGAATACTGCTTTTTACTCTGCAAAGAATAGTCGTCAAAGAGTCATAAGATTTTTTGGTGTTTGAAAGTTTCGTTCGTTTCAAAAAATCGGTCAAGGATTTTTCAGGAGAGTTTTCGTCAAAATCTACAACCTCAACATCTTGAATTGTAAAGTCGGGAATCTTTGCTCCCTCTTTCTGTTGATATGTTCCAGTTTTAACATCAGGACTTGAAGATTTGTCATCAACCATTTGTAGCCAATATTCTCTATTTTGCGATTTTATTATTCCAACAAGCATTAAAGCAACAGAGTACATTTCTTCCGCTTTCCTAAAACCCTTGGATGATTTTTCTTTGTGCGATAATTTGTTTTCTAATTCTCGAAAGTGATGAATTACATTTAGAGGAGAAAACCAAATTTTATTTTCAAGAAAAATCATTTGACTATTTGCTGAAAGTGCTTATATCCAAAATTCTTCCAAGAGATTCAATTTCGCCAACAGCCGAGCCAGTAGGAAGACCGAGATAACAATTATCTTTAACTAAAATAGCTACTCCACCAGAATTGCCGTGGTCAATTTTTGCTGATGTTATGAAGTAAGGATAGTCATATCCCGAAATAATACCTTCGGTAGCAGTAATGTCATTTGACGAACATATTCCTGGATAGCCAAGAATTACAACTTGATCGCCCAAATATGGTTTTGCAGAGGTTTGCTTGTAGCAAACCTTTTTCCTATCAATTGAAGCTATATATGGGTCGGCGTTGTCTAAATATATTTGGGCGACATCAAACAACGGATTTTCATGCAAAACAATTCCTCCTGTTGCGGGAGTATAAATTTTTGGTGCGCCCGGAATACTTATCGCACAATTAGTGAAAGCATATCCATAATCATCCAAAACGGCATGTTTGTTTGTTACAGCTCGCACACCTCCATTTTCACCTTGAAAACGATGTATATACGCTGTTGCACTTTGTTGTATAAGTTTTCCGTTGTAGTCAGTTTTAGAACAGAGTAAAAATGCTGTACGATTTTTCCATTCAGAAATTATAGATACTAAGTCAGGTTTATTTTGAATTGATTGTACGGTTTTTGAATTTGTGGATTCTTTTTGTTTTAGTGCTTCTAGTTCTTTTTTCAAATCGTCAATTTGTTCTTGACTAGTATCAGTATCTTGTTTTACTTCGGGAGTATTTTGATTTTTTGAAAACAAAAAATAACCACCGAATCCTACTAACGCAACAAGTAGAATAATTACGACAGGATTATTAAAATGATTTTGTTGATTTTTTGTTTCCATATATTTATTTTAATTCTTTTAATGTTTTGTTATCTGGTCCATAAGGTGCATTTTTAAGTTCATTAACTGAATTTTGATCTGGCAGCACACCATTATTATCATTCGCTAGATTTTGCAGAGTAGTTGAACATTTATGAGAAACTAAAAGTTGCATACGCATACCCAAGAAATTAGAAAGTGTTATGTCGGGATAATTATCCATGTAAAACTTAGTATACTTATATAAATAAGCGTCAGTTTTTTCTGCTGTTTGATTTTCTGGACAAATAAATTCTTGGTTCAATCTATATTGTTGCCATTTTTTAGTTATCAAATTTGGTGAAGTATATAAAGTTAGTAAAACTAAAGAAATAATAATTATTACTAATATAAATAATATTTTATATTTATTTAAAGTTGTTTTCATTTTATAAAATAATTAATATCTTTATTATAAATCTTCGCAAAATCTCCTAATTCGATAGCTTCGACTTTGCGCTCGCCTCGTTCAATTTTCGACAAATATGATTGAGGTTTCTTTAATTTCTTACTTGCCTCTACTTGCGTCAACCCTGCCTCTAGGCGAGCGGAACGAAGCTTTTCGAGTAAGTGGTTATTTTTTTGTGAATTTATTTTCGACATAAGTATATTAACATAATATAACCTATTGTGGAATATACCAGTTTGGTATATTATGTATTTATGGATTTTGTAGCCCGCCCGAATTTCGCCAAAACAAAAAGAGGAGCAAGCGGAGGATTCCTCCCCAGACCCCTCCTCCTCCGCTTGCGACATCCAAATTCAGAAAAAAAGAATCAGCCGAAGTTTTGCGGAATCCTTTCCCCAGAAAATTGTTTCCGCAAAACTTCGTCCGCATTGTTTCAGATTTGTTCATCAGGATTGCTTTCAAAAAAGGTTCGAATTTTGTACAATGAATACCGCAATTTTTCGAAAAGGGCTTCGGAACCAAAAATATGGTCGGCACGAAGTGCCGTCTGTTCTGAATTCCCCCCAAAAAATCCTGAATCCAAAAGGGTTCGCCATGCAGAGCGTGGCTCCTCGTTAGCCAATGCAACAATATGAATAACCAAATTAGAAAATTTTTTATATACACCAGAAAATCTACCGACACCGAAGATCGGCAAGTTAGAAGCATTTCGGACCAACTGGCCGAACTCAAAGAGTTAGCGGTTAAAGAACAAATTGAAGTTGTAGATATTTTCGTGGAAAAACAAACCGCTAAAGCTCCGGGTCGGCCAGTATTTAATGAAATGCTTCTCCGTATCGAAGCAAATGAGGCGAGCGGGATTTTAGCGTGGCATCCCGATAGATTGGCAAGAAATAGTGTTGATGGTGGGAAAATTATCTATTTGCTCGATACGGGAAAGATTGCCGAGCTAAAATTTCCAACTTTCTGGTGTGATACCACTCCACAAGGTAAGTTCATGCTTTCCATTGCTTTCTCACAATCCAAGTATTATGTGGATAACTTATCGGAAAATATTAAGCGTGGACACAGAAACAAAGTGAAAGACGGTATATGGCCTCAAATGTCGCCTCTGGGCTATGTAAATGTGAAAGGTGCTGGAATAGTACCCGATGAGAATATCGCACCTTTAATCAAGAAAACATTTGAGGCCTATGCAACTGGAAATTTCACTTTGCGCCAACTTCACGATAAGTTTAACGCTCTTGGATTGAGTAGAAAGAATGGAAAGGTGCTTTCCGTTTCCAACTACCAACAAATTTTGAGAAATCCGATATTCACTGGCTTAATGAGATATGGTGGTGAAATATACGAAGGAAAGCACAAACCGATTATCACAAAGAAACTTTTTGATTCCGTTCAAGAAGTGATGATGAGGAAATCTAAACCGCATAGCAAAGGACTGAAACCATTTTTGTATAGAGGATTTTTCCGTTGCGGAGAATGTGGTTGTTTTATTACCACCGAAACACAAAAAGGTCATAACTATTTGCGATGTACAAAACGGAAAAATCCTTGTGAACAAAAATATGTTCGTGAGGAAATCATCACTTCTCAAATTAAGGAGGAAATCAAGAAAGTTTCTTTACCACTCGATTGGGCAAATTGGATGATTGAAGAAAACAGAAAAGACCAATCATCCGAAACCCAATCGAGTGAGATTTTTTCTCAAAAAACAAAAGATGAAATTTCTCTTTTGGATTCAAAAGTTGAAAAGTTGATGAACTTATATTTAGAAAATGTTCTGTCTTTGGAAGAATATCGTGATTCTAAAAATAAGTTAGTGAATCAAAAACAACTTTTAAAAGAGAAATTATCGGCTTTTGAGAAAAAATCCAATAATCGGTTCGAACTTACCGAAAATTTTCTAAAAACCAATATTCATATGGTGGAATTGGCTAACGAGAAAACAAATGAAGAAAATCTTCATTTGTTCAAAAAAGTCGGTTCGAACTTTATTATTGAAGCTCGAACCGTATTTTTTGAGCCACGCGGAGCGTGGCGAACCCTTTCAGATTCAGGATTTTTTGGGGGGAATTCAGAACAGACGGCACTTCGTGCCGACCATATTTTTGGTTCCGAAGCCCTTTTCGAAAAATTGCGGAGGCGGAGAGATTCGAACTCTCGATACCTTTCGGTATGCCACCTTTCCAAGGTGGTGGAATAAACCGCTATCCGACGCCTCCATTTTCTTAATCTACATTAAATTTTTGCTTCTAACAACGAAGAACTTTTTTTTAATCCCAAAAATTGTTCAGAAACAAACCATTTGTTTATTAATGGACTTAATGTAAGTGCAAAACCTATATTCCCTGCTAAATGAAGAGCTGTAAAAGGAATTTGCATAACAAAAGCATTCAATACACTTTGCCCAAACATTGGAGCAAATAAAACTCCCGTTACTAAATCAAAAACAATCGTTGCAAAAAAAGCAAATACTGCAAAATTAAAAACAGATGCTTTAAATTTATTAAAATAAACTGAAGAAACTGCCCCAATAACTCCATAAGTAATAGCTGTTATCCAAGTCCAAGCTCCAAAATGAGTTAAAATATCATAAACAATAATACTAAGGAACCCAAATAAAAAACCCCACAAAGCGCCATATTTGCGTCCCAGAGGCATAATAGAGGCCATTATGGGTTCTACATTAGGTGCTCTCAAGGGAATTAACCTAAACAATAAGCAGCCAAAAAATATTATAAAAACCTTTAATTTATTCTGCATTTAACTTTATAACTTTATAAACTTTCTACTTTATGACTACTTAGTATAGCATATCCAAAAAATCTTTCTCGTTGATTATTTTTATACCTAATTTTTGTGCATCTTTCAACTTTGAACCAGCTTCTTCCCCAACCACTACATAAGAAGTACTTTTAGAAACAGAATTTGTGACTTTTCCTCCTAGGGAAATAATCTTTTCTTTAGCCAATTCACGAGACATTTGTAAAAGTGTACCTGTCAAAACAAAAATCAATCCCGACAGCTTATAGCTGATAGCTGATAGCTTATAGCTTTCTACGATAACACCATTATCAAATAACTTTTTTATAAAAGATAAATTATTTTTATCTTTAAAATAAACACAGACACTTTCAGAAACTGCAGGCCCTATGTTTTCTATTTCATTTATCTCTTCAATTTTTGCTTCAGTAATCTTCTTAAAAGAACCAAAATTCATCGCCAAATCTCTGGCTGTTTCTTCCCCCACATGTAATATTCCAAGCGCAAAAAGAAATTTAGAAAGTGGAATTTTTTTCTTCAATTGTATTTCCTTTATAATATTTTCTGCTGATTTTTCTCCAAATCTTTCAAGTGGTGCAATATCTTCTTTGGAAAGAGTAAAGATATCGGCCGCATCAGTAATTAATCCTTCATCTTTGAATCGTCTTAGAATCTTCGGACCCAATTCATAAATTCCAAAAACAGAAACAAAATGCAAAAGTGATCTTTCGTTTTTGGCAGAACATTTAGGATTGGTGCAGTAATAAGCAACAGAAAGATTTTTATCGGGAACTTGTGGAGTCCTATGAGAAATGGTCTGGCTGGGGTTCGGGGCCCCAGGAAACCGAGGACCTTTCAAAGAGGAGCTCCCCAAGTTCCCTGTTATTTTTTTATTTATTTTTCCTCCACAAGCTGGACATTTCTGAACCATCTTAAATTTTTTTTCTTTACCCGTACGCATTCGCGTCAACACTTCAACAACTTTCGGAATAACATCACCTGCTTTTTCTATTACAACAGTATCTCCTATTCTTAAATCTAATCTCCCTATTTGATCCATATTATGAAGAGTCGCTTTAGATATAATAGAACCTGCTATAGAAGTCGGCTCAAAAATCGCAAGTGGAGTAAGCACTCCAGTTCGTCCTACATTTATTTTTATATCTTTTACTACAGTAGCGGCTTTTTCTGCTGGATATTTAAAAGCAATAATTCCTCTCGGGTCTTTTCCTGTCACCCCAAGATTTTCAAATGTCTTTGTATCATCTACATTAATAACAACCCCATCAATACCAAAAGGTAAATTCTCTCTAATTTCTAAAACTTTATTTATAAAATTTGGAATATCCTTTGAGGAAGAAAACTTTTTTGCATATTCATCAACCATAAAACCCAATTCATGCAACAATTCATGTTTTTGAAAATGTTTTTCTATATACTTTTGCCATTCATTTCCTTTTATTTGAACAATTTCATAAGCAAAAAAATCAAGACTTCTCTGTTTTGCAAGTTCTGGATCAAGCTGACGAAGTGATCCTGCTGCTGCATTTCTAGAATTTGCAAAAGGTAATTTTCCTTCTTTTTCATTAAGTTCATTGAGTTTCTTTAATACACTCTTTTTCATTAAAACTTCACCACGAACTTCTATATAATCTGGAATAGAATTAACCTCACCCCCCACCCCTCTCCTTGTTAAGGAGATGGGGGATAACTCAAGAGGAATTGATCTTATCGTTTTCAAATTTTGAGTTATATCTTCACCTACTTCTCCATCTCCCCTCGTGACACCTCTTATAAATTCCCCATTTTCATAAATAAGTGATACAGCAAGCCCATCAAATTTTAATTCACAAAAATACTCAATTCCTCCCATGAACCAGGTACGGGGGAATTCCCCTGTACCTGGTTCATGGGAAGATTCAGGGAAATCTTTTCCAAGTAATTTCAAATTTCTTTTTTCCCATGCAAAAAATTCCTCGTCTGAAAAAACATTAGCAATCGAAAACATTTTTACCTCATGTTTAACCTTCTCAAATTTGTCTAGTGGTTTACCAGCTACCCTCAACTCTTTCGCATTTGGGTCGTTAAACTCTGGATACTTTTGCAAAAGAATATTTAATTCTTTTGTCAAAGAATCATATACATCATCTGTAATATTCGGTAAATTTTTTATATGATAAGCATCTCGCAAACGTGCAATTTCATTTCGCAATTTTTGTACCCGCCTAGACTCGGCAAAACTGGCTCTTTTTTTATTATTCTTATTAGATTTTTGCATACTAAAATCAATAATTTAATTCAAGTTGTCTTTCCACAGTATTTGGTCCTTGATCACAAACATCTTCAATAATACCTCCATCATTATATCCCTTAGAAATTATCGTAGTAGTTATAGGTTCTACAAAATTTTCTTTATGAACTTTAACTATAGCACAACCTTTTGACTCATTACCTAATCCAGAAAGAGTAAAATACCAATCTGAAGAATCTCCTTTTAAATTAATAGATCTATCAAGACAAAATACACTCGCTCCACCCTCTACAAAAGCATTGATATCAGACCTATCATTATATAAAGCACATTCAGCCCCAGTATCAGCAGAAAAAAATGCATCATTGGTATCCTTAGCTGAAGTACCAAACTTAATTTCTTTAAATGATATATCTCCAACACTTAATGTCACTACCAAAATAATACTTGAAATCATAACAACATAAAGTAAAACAAATCCTTTATTCTTTTTTATCTTTTCTCTTTGCATTTTAATTCGTAATTATTCTAAAAGCTATAAGCTAACACCTAAAAGCTATTTCATCATTCTACCCAATTAAATAAATCCTCTGTCAAAATAACGTCATGAGTCACACCCTTTTGAACCCAAAAAACATCAGAAGAAACTTTTACTTCATTATTTATATCCGTATTTATATCGCATGTTCTTAAAAATTCAGTATCAGATGGATCAGGGCATTTTATATCAGGGCTAGATTCTATAAATTTCTCCCAACCATTTTCATTATATAAAACATAATTATCACGCTGATTCCTAACATATTCAATACCTTCTTGGGCTATATAAATAGCTGTCATTTTACTTTTAGCATAATTTATATCAGAAACTCCACCACCTAAAACAGACATCATAGAAACAATAGATACAGAAAAAATAGAAATAGCAATGAGTGTTTCAACTAGAGTAAACCCCCGCTTACCTCGCAAGCTCACACCAAAAATTTTTGGTGTGGGGGTAAATCCTGTAGCAAGTTTATTATTCTTTTTAAAATATTTTTTTATCATTTAATTCAAAATATTTTACTCTTATGGTGAAATAACAATATTATCTGATTTTCGTTGTGAAACGCTAGTTTGCAATAAAAATGGACTTTTAGCTCCTCTGTAAGTTATTTCCCCAACTAATTTTATTATCACATATGGTTGCTGTAAATCTTCATTTGGTGGTTTTGCACCAGTTACAGTAAAAATAGAATATGAACTTAACTTAACTTCTTCAGGATTTAATTGTATCCAAGTCGAACCTCCATCAGTAGATTTATTTATATCATAAGTATCACCATTAAATTTAATTTCGTATCCCCATTGATCATCAGTTTTTCCAGTTTCACCAGTTGCTTCTTCAAAAAATAAAGTTTTCCCATTTTCACAACTTAGAGGTATTTCACTTACACCACTACCACAATAATAATCGTATCCTGTTCGTAAATTTCTAGACATATCTTCCATAATAAAACTTAAATTGTCCAAAATAGATCGCATATCTTGAGATTTTTTATGAATTAGATTGACGTTTAAAAGAGCACTCATTCCAATCATAATAACAACCAAGAAAATAGTAATAGATATCATCGTTTCTATTATTGTGTAACCGCTTTGATTGTTTTTTTTATTTTGCATTTCTTTATAACTTTATAAACCTTATGAACTTTGCAACTACTCAGTCTATCTGAATTCTCCCTGAAGGATATACTTTTATATATGCTTTAGATGGACTTGACCCAGAAGAAGAAATAGTAATTTGTATATAATCATATTTATTAATATCAGGATCATTCGAGAAAAAAACTGCACTGGAATCTGGTCTTTTAAAAGTAATAGACAAAGGATCTTTAATTGTAGTAAGGCTAGAACCTGAATAACCTTCTATTTGAGATATAAAATTTCCTTTTGTAATATCTATTCTATCTAAACATTCTACATCAGGACTATCAACAGAAGAACAAAAATCTCCATCAGAATATTGTCTATCCGGAGTAAGGAGAGGATATAAATCAGCAAAATAGATAAATTGTTTATTATTTCCACCAAAAAGAATGCCTTGTAAATCAAAATAAAGTCCATAAGACGGTTTCCAATCAACAGATGCATGAATGTTCAATTTTCCAGAAATAGAAGATTTTTGTGCTTCCACAATTTTTAATGCAATGTCATTGGCTAAAACTTTTATATCCACCTTTGCTTGAAACCCTTTGTAATTAAAAAGAACAATGGAAGTCATTATAGAAAAAATACTCAAAACTACAATAAGCTCCACATAAGTCATGCCTCTATTTAGCTTACCGTGCCCCGTAGTAAGTTTTACTTTACTACTGGGGTAGCTTATAGCTTTTAGCTTATAAACCTTTAATTTTTTTAAAAAAGAAATCATTTTTTAAAAACCTACTGCAAAAAGACTTAATTCAAAGAAAAATGCAATCAATACACCTAAAACTAGAAACGGAGCAAATGGAATCTCACTTTTCATGCCATATTTTTTTGAAAAGGCTATAAGGAAAATTCCTAATATTGCTCCTGACCAAAATGCCACAACCACACCAGAAAGTATTCTAGAAAATCCAACTAACCAGCCGAGTCCTAATGCAAGCTTCGCATCTCCAAGCCCCATCCAAGTACCTTTAGATACAAGCCACAAAAATGCAAAAGGTAATGCTAATAATATTCCTGACAAAAATTCTAAAACAGTCGGAATATGAGGATAAAATAGATAATTAGAAAAGAAAAATATACCAATGAAAGCTATAAGACCAAAAATAAGAGAAAGAATGTCCGGAATTATTTTATGTTTAAAATCATAAACTGCGATAACTAAGAGAATAGAGAACATCGTCGCATAATAAGCATAAGAAATAGAGAACACTAATGTATTTATAAAGAAAATATCTTGAAATTTTAAAAATATTCCTGCAAAAACTAATCCAGAAATAAATTCAACTATAGGATATTGAATTGAAATTTTTGCTTTACAAGCTAGACATCTTCCTTTAAGTCCTAAAAAACTAAACAAAGGTATAAGCTCATACCAACAAAGCTGTTTCTGACAAGTCATACATCCACTTCTTCCGCCAAAAGAACGTTGTGTGTTAAATCGAAAAATAACCACATTCAAAAAACTACCAATAATAAGACCTAACGCAAAGAAAATAAGTGTAAGAATAAAAATCATAATTATTATTTTAATACTTTTATAACTTATAAATTATAGCACATACAATATAAAACAATATAAAAAAAACTTACCCCCTCGCAAGGACCGTCCTTGCGAGGGGGTCAAATGATAAATAATCATCTATAAAATCTTCAAAGGAATCCTCTTCATTAAAGTAACCTGGAAAAGCATTCTTATTTAAGATATTTCCTTCCCTACGATTTACACCAATATAATCCTGATAACTTGAATAATAATAATTTTCCAAGAAATCTTTCCAATCTTTGGGATATTTTTTTTCTATAAACTTTTCCCAACCAGAAAATTTTATATCTAGGGGATTTAAATGAATATAGCCAAATAAATGTTTTAAATGCAAATCTTCTCCAATATGTTTTGACTTAAAAAGACCTCCAAATAAAGCTCCCTTTCTTTGATATTTAATATTAAAAAACATAGCATACCCAGTACCAAGTTTTTTCATAAACTTTGTAATTCCTCCATTAACTTCTTGTTTAACTAATAAATGAAAATGATTAGTCATTAAACACCAAGCACCTATTGATACTAGTGGTTCTCCTCTATCTAAAATTAAAACATCATAAAACGTCTTATTAGACTTATTTAAAAAATCATCGAGGCGAAAAGATTCTTGTGAATTTGCAAGATATAAAAGCATAATAAATCTTTGATAATCTCTTTCTAATTTAAATATTATCCTTCTGTCTATACCTCTATTGTAGATATGATAATACTCACCAGTAACAAATGGGTCTTGTCGAAACATAAATATATTATATTCTATCGATTACCTTCTCGCAAGGACGGTCCTTGCGAGGTTGATGAGCCCTAGAATAAAAAAGATAATTGTAATTGTAAATGTCATAAAATTTTAGTTATTTACAAAGATGCGTGCTACCATCAACAGCTGATGCTGGCACAAAATTTACTAACCTTGCTGCCCCTGATACATCAACACACCAAGAAGTAGTTGAAGTTGTTCCAACAGCTACTGCCCAGCTATTTGAAGAATTATAACAAGCACTCCCATTTCTTCCTCTATTAACAGCTTCTGCTATAGAACCAGCAATCTCTTTATTTTTAGAAAACATACTAGTACCACTTGAATTATAAGATGGACAAGAAGCACCATTAAAAGCAACATCACCTGTTGGTAAATATGAATTTCCATTATTTAAGAAAAACATTTCTATCGCTGTTCTGGTAGTAGCCAGATTACTTTTTACTGCTGTTTCTTCTCCTCTACCTTTGGCAGAACTCAAATAACCAAGAGTAATCGCAGCCAATATACCTACTATTGCCACAACAACCAACAATTCAATCAATGTAAAACCCTGCCTACTATGAAACATGAATTCTTTAAAATTTTTCATAAAATATTAAATAAAATTATTAAAAATTTCGACTATTTTTCAATACTTTTATTATATCATATATATTAAAACTAAAAACCACCCTAAGATGGTTTTTAGAAAAAATGATCCAAAATATATTACCTACAAATACTACTACCGATAGAGCTAGAAATATCTTCAGTTGAACCCCAAGCATATGATTTACTTGATCCAGTACTATCAACACACCAAGTATCTGGCAATGTATTTGACGTACCACTTGTTGCACCATCACTAGTTTTTAATTTAACTGCAATAGCCCAAGCTGAACCATTAGCTTCAGCTGAGCAAACTGCATTTGCAGCGGCACCACTAGAATTAGTAGCCGCTTTTATTTGATTTGCAACAACAGAATTAGAAAACAAAGTATTAGCTGTGGCAAAAGTACACGTACCTTCAGTAAATGCCGCACAAGTTGTATCACCTACACCACCATCACCATAACAACCAGGACCATCATAAATAAGTTCAGCTTGTGCACGAACGTTTGCTAAGTTAGCTTTTATAGCAGCATCTGCACCTTTTGAACGAGCACTATTTAAACTAGCCAAAACAACTGAGGCTAGGATACCAATAATAGCGACAACAACCAACAATTCAATCAACGTAAAACCTTTTTTAAAATTTTTCATAAAAATATAATAATAATAATAATAATAAGACCTTTAAAAATAATACATTAATTATACCAAATACAAAAATAAAAACCACTCCGACTTGTATTGGAGTGGTTTTTGTTTAAATCAGATATTTCAAATTATGATGCTGGACAAGCAGTACCACTAGCAATTCCTGTTTTTCCAGCTGAAACACCAGTTGAATCAACACACCAGTACGTGCTTGTTCCATCTGCAACTTTTAATTGAACAGAAGCTACCCAAGCAGATTCACTACCTATTGATGAACCACAAAAACTTGAACCACCAGATGAAGTAATAGCTGAAGTCATTGCAGCAAGCACAGTTGTGTTAGCAAAAAGAGATCCTGCAATTGGACTTGAACAAGAAGAAGCGTTTGCAGCAGTACCGTAAGCACCTGGTGTATTGTCGTATACAAGCTCAGCTTGTGCCCGAATATTTGCTAAGTTTGCTTTAATAGCAGCGTTAGCACCCTTTGAACGAGCGGAGTTCAATGATGCAAGCACGACTGAGGCCAAGATACCTATGATGGCGACCACAACCAAAAGTTCAATCAACGTAAAACCTTTTTTTAAATTCTTCATATTTTTTTTATTTACTAATAATATTTCAGCCATAGGCTGATCCGCCTTTGGCGGAAACTAATAATTTTTTTTCCACGCTTAAGTGGAGTTT
>Ga0210057_1003150_pt1 | contig 22914 bp, 18 predicted proteins | sample CryGeyCG2114_010_2_FD_183968 | JGI IMG/M metagenome (GOLD analysis project Ga0210057, IMG submission 183968) | Groundwater microbial communities from aquifer - Crystal Geyser CG10_big_fil_rev_8/21/14_0.10 (SPAdes) (version 2) | ecosystem: Environmental > Aquatic > Deep subsurface > Groundwater ...
CAAGGAGGGCAGTTCTTCTATCTGGAACAGATTATATCAAAAAATATCGCATTTGCTAATCCAGTTTTCTTAAATCACAGCTATGGGCGGAGGCTCACTTTTTACTATCCTCCCCCTCTCATCCCGCTTCACAATTATTCTGTCTTTCCTTGGTTTAGGAATATCAAAATCAAACTTAAAGTCTAAAGTTGTGGCTGCCAGACGCTTGTCCCGATTGATAGGTTCATATATTAATTCTACTGATAGTAATCTCGTTTATGCGAAGCATAGTACGGGATGGAGATATTATAGCAACTGGATCGATAGAATGCGATATGTTATAATGGCCCGTACTAATAGTCCACAAATATTTATGCGTGAACAAGGCATAACTCCACAAACAGTTGAAGGATGGAAATCCGTTCGAGTTCCCAAAAACGACCAGATTTCATACGAAGGGCCGGTTGCTCATGATCTTGTGACAGAAGTTCAACCGTTGGATGATACATGGCTTTTAGAATCTTCACGAACTCCCGAAGAAATTGATTATGTACTAGAAGGACGACTTCAGGAAATACAGCTAAGCCTTCAGGATATCGAATATTCTCCCATTGCACAAAAATACGGTATCACGCATCTTCTCAGTGCGCCATCGGAGAGGTTGATTGCTTATGCTGAGCTCATGGATGAATATGATCAACTCTCGCAAGGACACCGAACACGAGCTGAAACTCTTCGAACTGATCTTGATACTGAGAAAGAAGGGATCAAAGAACAGGTTAGAGAGCGGAAGATGAAACAGGGAAAGTCCAAAAAAATAATTCATGAAACAGCATCCCGCTATGCAGGACAAATGAATGTACAACGAGAAAAAGAAGGTAAAGCACGAAGAGTACAGGATCTTATCGCCAGGAAATTTATTCTTGATAACCTTTCAGCGGGTGGCGATCAACAGGAACAGCCAATTACGTACCTCTCCTCAGCGTTGAATCACACTGTAGAAAGTTTCGGAGATAAGGAAGCCGCTAATACACCTTTACATACGCTCATTAGCCATATTTCTGATCATCTTCGTTCAGCAGATGATACTTATCTATTAAGACAATTCCGTTATAAGCGGAATGGAGGTCTCACAAGTAGACAGGAAGATATGGAAGTACTGCATGCTGTACAGAATATGACTTTCAATCCTGATTATTATACCGGAAATCCGGCAACTCAGAATTTGATAAGAAACTTGGGAGAAAGCATGGTGGTTTTTATGAAACGGCAGGCGCTCTTCCAATCTCAGCAAGCATTTACATCAGATAGGCCTTATCCTGCATTATCATTTATGTATGATCTGGCGAACTCTACATTGGCAGCAAGCAATCCAAGTCTTGATAGGAATATGGCACGGCTTATGACGCAGTATTTTTCAGATTATATAGAATCTCCATCGGTTATGAAAGAAATAAGAAAGCTCACTAATAGTTCATATGAAAACATGAAGAATGCTGTCCTGGAATCTGAGAAGAATGGGAACACACCAAAGGCTGTACAGATAAACGGCAAACTACTACCTGTACCGCGGAAGATTCCTACAGAATTTATAAATCTTCTCACAAGTCATGAGTGGAGGCTTTTCAACGGTCTATCTATCGGGAACGCCCGCTTCCTCGGAGGCAATGCCATGTTTACAGAGAGTGGTGTCCTTAATAGGGTAAGTAGCAATCTGTATGGTGAAGAGCGAAGCCAGCGATCTCGACTGTCTAAAGATGATTCTGAAACGATTAGAAAATTCGAGCATTTTTTAAGGGATCAATACACGGTTGAAAGCATTATTAGATCTCAAAGTATAAACTTTGATATGTTTATCAATGCAAGCGTGGATATCGCTAACTATACACATGATCAAATTACTCAGTCCGGGATAGACGCAATGAATAGAGATGAACGAATTAAAGATTTGATTGAAATTGATCGCGATATACCAAAAGGTCTCGAAGAATACATAACCTTATTGGAAAGCTATTTTCTTCATTTTTGGGCACAAGAGTTCTATAATTCTGCGCGTTCGCAAGAGCAGCTTGAACAGTATGAAGAAGAAAATAGATATTTATGGAATGAAGTTTTAGATAATCAAAAATGGTTTGTATCGCCAAGAGGCGACCGCTTCAACGGGGATGATGACCCGTTACTCCAAGAAAGGTTTCTAGATAGTATGACGTTCCGAATCGAGCGGGAACACCCGCAGGAATACATTGTAGACCTGACGATGCCCGGAATTCAGACACCGATCAGATTATGGCTTGATCGACACAGAAATGTGAGGGATAGAGATAGGGGAGTATTGTTAGTAGATAGGTCAGCAAAAACCGCTTTTACGAATGCAATTTTAAAACGACTTTATTACATCACATCCGGTCTTCTTTCAAAAGATCCAACAGGAGAAGAGAACGGAGATGGTGACTCTCTCAATCTTGAGTACCGTCGGGCACATTACACGATACTCAATTCAACAAGTACGAGACCGATCACTATGACATCTCACGGGGCACTCATCCATGCACAGGAGGTTTTAGAGCAGTATGGCATTGATATTTTTGCAGAAATTGCGAGAAGACGAAGAATCGGAAGACTGATGCCGCATCAATATCTGACATTTACCCGTGAAGTAACACCTGAAGTCGTGGCACGTAATATTCTTCCTAACATTATAAAGTTTGATCCCACCGCTATAGAATTTCCTGCTCAATCAGCTCCTTCTTCAGAACAATAATTTATTGCCGAATTCTTACAATGTGGCGAATATAATATATTCATGTCACTTGAACAGTACAGGCAAGCTCGACGAATGTCTTTAGATCTCTCAAAACCAATTCATATTGCTTCATCAGTTCGTCAGACTTCTTACCAATTGGACGGGCGAATGATATTTACCGATATATGGCATAGCATAGAATATGATTTTCCTGTCCCAAAGCTTGATGAAACATGGTTACTTGATGAAGCTACTTGTGAAGAACGACATGCTCTTATCGATGGCTGGATTGACGAGCAGATTCAAACAGTAAGAGATAGCAAAACAAGGACTGCCAAAAGATACAATCTTTCGAGAAAAGTTGATTCTGAAACAGAACGATTTGTCGCTTACGCTGAGATAGTGGAGGAGTATCAGATGAAGAGGGACGGATACATAATGTCAGATAATCCTTCGGCAATAGATAAAGCAGATCAGGCTCAGCAGGTACAGGATCTGGTCATTGCAAAATTCCTTGATGAATTCGGTGAAATGACTGAGAGAGGACCGATGCTTGATGCATCACTGTTACCTCAATGTGAAGCTCCAAGCATTAATATTCTTTTAGCAGAAACTGAATTATACATGCAGAAAGTTCAATACGAAACACTTCGCCGGGCTCCCTGATTTACAAAAGAAGAATAGTTCCTAATCCTAAAAAGACAAAGAATCCGATAATGTCAGTCGCGGTTGTGACGAAAATTGAGCTTGCGATTGCCGGATCAATCTTCATTGACTTCAAAACAAACGGAACCATAGCTCCGAATAAACCGGCTATAAAGAGGTTGGCAATCATCGCAACGCCAAGAACGACACCCAACATTGGATTACCGTGTAGTAATATAGCGGTTATCCCGGCAATAATACCGACAATAACACCATTCAAAAGCCCTGCCATAGCTTCTTTAAAAATGATTTCTTTTGCTTCCCGCCACTCAATCTCATTGATGGCAATGCCGCGGACGACAACGGCCAGAGCTTGTGTAGCTGCATTTCCGCCTTCTCCAGCGACGATCGGCATAAATACAGCAAGGAGTGCCATCTTCGAGATAGTGTTCTGGAACAATCCGACAACTGCCGATGCCAGAAAGGCTGTCGCAAGGTTTATAATCAGCCATTTGTAACGCATGGTTACTTTAAATTTGATCGAGTCACCGGGTGTCTCTTCATGCTGTACGCCGGCAAATTTGTAAACATCTTCGGTTGCTTCGGCTTGCGCGACACGAAGCAGATCACGAAGGTGAATAATACCGAGAATCGTGCCTTTTTCATCAACGACACCGATTGCATCACTTTTAAGATGATGGATCCTATTTAGTATCTTTTCCTGATCCTCTTTGTGGCTTATGAGCGGCAGTTTCTGTACCATTTTACTGATAGGTACATTCGGTGAGCTGAAAATCAGATTCTTGTGAGGGATAAATCCAATCACTTTTCCTTCTTCGGAGGTAAGGATGATAAACGGAACCTTATTTTCGCGGGTGATATGATCCTGTACTTTGTCTGCAACATCTTTGAAGGTAAAGGTATCTTTGACAATGATATAGTCAAGATCCATTAATCCTCCTGCAGTTTCACGGCCGAACATGAGCAGTTTCTCGATTTTTTTCCGTTTCGGTTCTTTCAGTTTAAGCAATACCTTTTGGCGCTTAGAATTGGGGAGATACTGAATAATATCCGTGGCATCATCTTCATCATTGAAGTGGAGGAATCGTGCGCATTCATACACTGAAAGTTTGGGGACAATAAGACTTTTTGATTGATCAGATAGCTGTAAAATCACTTCCGATTGAATTTCCGGGGGAAGGAGGGAAAATACATATCTCTTCTGATCATGTATGTGATTGATAATCTCAGCAATTCTGTGAAAATCCATCTTCAAAAGCAGATATTTTACTTCTTTGAAGTTGCCTTTCTCAATCAATTTATTAATAGCATGCAGATTTACAACACTGGTCATATAATTCATAATACATAAGTTTAGACGCAGTAACCAGTCTTTATATATTTCTTACTTGAGGCTTTTCTAAGAGACAAGATTGACATAGACCGATAATTATATTATTCTCAATATATGAGAAAGTTTTATTTAGCAATACTAACCCTTACTTTAATATTAGCCCTTCCTGTTGCCTCAATGGCAGAAGAGGTGGATGAGACTACAACAACAGAGGAGACTACCGAAACAACAGTCACCCCCGTCAAAGAGAGAAACCGTATGGAAGTAATGGAAAAGGCAAAAGAACTGAAAGAAGAAGCGATTCAGCAGAGAAAAGAAGCACAAGAGGAGATTATGAAGAAACGGGAGGAAGCAAAAGAAGAGTTCGCAAAGCAGCGAGAAGAGTTCCAGATGAAGTTGCAAGAAATAACTGACGAAAAAAAACAACAAATCGTCGAGCGGGTTGATACACATATCTCAGAGATGAATGAAAAGATAACCGAAAAGCTTGCTGAGCATCTTGATAAGATTTCAGAAATTATTGATCGCATCGAAGAAAAGGCGGCGGATATAGAAAATGATACCAATGCAGTTGATGACGCCGTTACTGTTGCGCGTGCAGCTGTCGAGACAGCTCAAACTGCAGTTTCAGATCAGGCAGGCAAAGAGTATATTATCGAAATTACCGATGAAGGTAATCTCAGGGATGATGTTAAAGTCGTTGCGACTCAGTTTAGAGCAGATATAAAAGCAACGGTGGAATCAGTAAAAGAAGCAAGAAAAAAAACTATTGATGCCGCCCGTGCTTTAGCACAAGCTCACGGACCGGTCATGCAGCAGGAACGCGAAGCTACTAAATCAGGTATGACTGATGAATTGGGTGGCTAATTAGTAATTTTTTACGTAATCATGGACGATCAAAATAAAAAGGACGAACAAGTAAAGCCGGAACCACAGGATGCGGCAAAAGAACCAGTTTCCCCTTCAGAAGGAGTTGCAGAGGAACCAACACCTGTTGCTCCGGCAGTATCTCCGGCTGAGCCCAAAGAACCTGCAGTTACTGAGGCTCCTGCTGCTACAAAAACTCCTGATATGTCAGTCGAACCCACTCCTCAGCCCGTTGCCCCTGATATGGGGTATACTGAGACCAAATCAAGTAAGCTGGTGTATATTCTCGTTGCAGTACTTCTCGTTATCTTATTGAGTTTAGTCGGTCTGTTTTTCTATAAACAGATGATGACGGTTCCTTCAGAGACTCAGCTTTCACCGACACCAGCCCAAGTATCGCCCACTGAGGTTGTCAGTCCGACAGTAACTCCGGCCAATGAAGAGGAAGCCGACCTCCAACAAATTGATATTCCGGATGTTGACCAGGATTTGCAGCAAATCGAAAGTGATTTAAATAAGCTTTGATATCCCACCTTTTGTAAATTCGGGATAGTTTGCTATACTATCTTTCTTTTATGGAAGAAAACAAAACCCCAAACCCCAAACCAACCGAAGCGATTGCTTCAGCTAACAGTCATAACGTTATGCCTCCGATCAAACAGCTCCTTGAGGAATCCTGGCATCTGCTGACAAAGAAAATACTGAAAATGCTTCTGATCTCGACGTATACGGTATTGGGAATAATCGCGACGTACTTTCTGGCAGCCTTGATTGCCATCGTGGTAGTGCTCGGATTTGCCGGAGGAATGTCGAACATCCAGGTTGTAGCATCATCACTATCCACGAATCCTGCATTATGGGCAGTCGGAGGAATTTTATTTGTAGCTCTCATCTCTGCAATATCGATTATTGGTTTGATGGCGCAGGCAGGGTTTCTTTTGGCACTTTCTGAAAAAGATGAAACAGCCTCAGCCTTCAGTTTACTAAAAAGAGGATGGAAGTATATTGTGCCGCTTTTTCTTGTCGGACTGATTGAGTTTGTCATAACGTTCGGCAGCATCTTTTTACTTATCATACCGGCAATCATCATCAGTATTTTCCTGGCGTTTACGTTATACACAGTCATTCTTGATAATAAAAGAGGATTTGAAGCCATCAAGATGAGTGCGGGCATTGTCCAGCAGCAATTTGGGGCGATAGTAGGGCGATTCGTTCTTTATTTTTTGCTGGTAATTGCCGTGATGATAGCCCTTGCAGCAGTAAGCAGCATCTCAGAGGAAGTAGCTGCTTTATCAGCTCTTGTGCGTTTCGTCGTCAATTTCTTTGTTAATTGGTTTGGCATGGTGTTTACATTCCAGATCTATAAGCATGCACGTGCAGCGTATGATGAGTCGAAACCCGCATCAATCACCTGGATTTGGATTGTCAGTGCTGTTGGTTGGGTTATTGTTGGCCTCATTATCACCTTTGCAGTTCAGGCTATCGGTAAGATAAATCCTGAAGAACTAATGAAGAAGGCAGTTGAAGACAATAAAGAAATGGAACTGAATATAGATGAAAACCGAGAATATATGCCTGCTGATGATACTGAAGAGTTCTACAAGATGTTCGATGAAGAAACTCAAAAAGAACTCAAGCAACTACAACAGGTAGAGCAGGGAAATCAGATATAATCTATTTGGCGAGGTGTTCTTCCTTTACCAGGTCTAACCTGTCGATGTAAAGTACGATTGCAACTCCGAATGCTATCAAAGCAACAATACCAAGTACGGTCGGATCAACATGTGAGGGCAATATATTTCTTGTAGCAAGCGCTACTACTTCACCATGACTGTTTATACGAGTCTCAATTACTTCCTGCCACGGCCATAGTTTGCGTACTGAACCGAGCATAAATCCTGACAATGCAGCGACTGAAATGTCATGATATTTCGCAAAAAGCCAGGAAAGAAAGCGCGAAAAGATCGCCAGTCCGACAACACAACCCGATGCAACAGCTAAAAGAACTGTAATATTTACTTCCCGAACTGCATCAAGCACCTGACTGTATTTTCCCAGAATGAGAAGAATAAAAGATCCTGATATCCCCGGTAAAATCATGGCACAGATTGCAATCATACCGCTCAGGAAATACATAGGTAGATTTGAAGGTGTCTCAACGGGTACTGCACCGACCACTACATAGCCGACAATGAGGAAGAGAGCAAAAGAGAAGATGTCCTGCATCTTCCAGATTTTGACACGCTTTGCGACAATCCAAGTTGATGCGATAACCAATCCGAAGAAGAAAGACCAGACAAATGAAGGATAGGTTTCCAGGAGATAACCAAGAAGGTTGGCGAGCGATAGAACTGCAGTAAAAATCCCGGCAAAAAGAGGTACGAGAAAGCGCAAAGGTATAGCCGCAATAGCTTCTTTTACTTTGAGCTGAAGAAGCAGTTTAACAACTTCGCCACTGACTTTCCTTATACTTATCAAAAGTTCCTCGTATATTCCAGAAATGAATGCTACAGTTCCGCCGGAGACACCCGGTATCAAATCTGCCATTCCCATGAAAAAACCGGTTACAAATAATTGGAGCACAGGTTTATCTTTTTTCTTTTGAGTATTCATAGATATATTGTAGCTTCAAAGAACTCAAAAGTCTACGTAATCACCAGCAGCGGCCGCCCGATGAAGATACTTTCCAGGACCAAAAACCTGATCCATCGAGCCGGCAGGTATTAGAACCACTGTCACGATGTGAATCAAGAAGCGAGCTTTCTTTGGCATAGTTATCATCACCGCCGATATCTTTTTGATGGATAAGGAAGGCAAAATCCCGACCGTCAGATCGGTATAAATAGCAAGGAGTTCTACCGTTTTCAAAAACCCGATTCATTTGAGGATCATGAGGGAACTCATCAAGGTAGTCAGGAACAAGGCCGGGAATAACATCTTCCGGTGCAAGGTTCGGAGTGCCCCAGGGGTGATTACATTCACCTCGCCATGTACCGCCCGGATTCGGATATGAGCCGTTATCAATATAAAATGCATCCAACGCCCGCTTGACTTTTTCGGCGTCAGTGATACGAATAGTATCGCGCGCTGTACGACGGGCAGAAGAGTAGGAGACTGCACCAAATGCCAAAAGCACGCCAATTATCGTAAGCACAATCAGTATTTCGACCAGGGTGAAGCCTTTTTGATTTCTCATAGATATCTACAATTAAGTATATGAAGAGCGATAAAGAAAGTAAAGAATGATAATATAATGTAAGATTTTGCTGAAAAACTGCTGAATTTTGAAGGATTTGCCTGTCATCATGTGTTCTCTTACATTTATAACTAAAACCGATAAAAGTTGATATCTGGCGCTAAAACGAGTAAAATATCCTTCTATGGAAAATCCATTCTCTAAATTGCTCAATTCATTTCGGGATTTGCCGGATAAAAAAAAGTATATCGAAGTTGTAACCGCAACGCTTTCAATTCCGGTACTCCTTTCTGTGGTTTATATGAATTACATAAATATACAGGAAAAGAGGAACGGATCGGATAAAACGGATACCGTAGTTGAACAGCCTAAAGATTCAACACCTACGATTATTACTATTATTCGGGACAGCGATAAGGAGGCAACTCCCGCGCCTGATTCTGATGCTGATTTGACACCCACACCTACATCCGGGGCGAAAGAGGAGTGTATTAAGGATATCGGTCCTATAGATATTCTTTCACCCACAGAAAATAGTACCGTCACCGGGAATCCACTTGATATTGATATAAGATATGATCAGGGTGACTATTGCTCAGTAGTCTGGAGTTATCGGATTAATCAAGGGCAATGGAGTGATTATTCTGATAACGATATTGTTATTTATAACATGAGTTCAGGCAAAAAAACTCTGGAGCTTCGTGTCAAAAGTCTGGCTTCAAACCAGAACAAAACGCTTACTCGAATTTTTACATACCAGAATACGGACGAAGTTCCAACACCCACAAGCACAGTAACTCCTACAAGCTCTCAATAAGTTTACTTCGCTGCGGAACTGTCGTGATAGTCGTCTCGTGACTCTGTTAAAATAAACGTTTCCTATGAAAAAAGAACTGATCCCGCTGATTTTATTGACGTTTGTCAATACACTGAATTTTTCAATAATGATCCCAATTCTGCCTTTTATTGTTAATCAATATGGAGGTGGTATCATTATGTACGGAGTGCTTCTTTCAATGTATCCGCTGTTTCAGTTTTTTGCGGCACCGATGCTTGGGACGCTAAGTGATTTTTACGGCAGACGACCGATCCTTCTTTTGAGCCAGGCAGGAACAATGCTCAGCTGGGTAATTTTTGCCGCTTCTTATTTTGTTCCAAATTCGCATTTGGGATTCATTTCGTTACCGCTTCTGGTCCTGCTTCTGGCACGTATTGCAGACGGCGCGACAGGGGGGAATAATGCAGTTGCTAACGCATTCCTGTCAGACATTACCACCCCAGAAGAAAAGACAAAAACATTCGGAATGATGGGTGGGATAGTCGGTTTAGGCTTTGTAATAGGTCCTGCTATTGGTGGTTTGACGATGGCTACACCTATCGGATACCTTGCGCCCATCCTGCTTACACTTTTTATTTCTGTCATTACTCTTATTGCGATGCATCGTTATCTGCCGGAATCTTTGGATAAAAAAGACCGTGCAAAAGAACTCAAATTTAACTGGATAGAGGAGTTACAGTTTTTGCCGAAGATCAAAAAATACAGTCATAACAGACAGATAAAGTACTTATTTTTTCTAAGGATTATGTTCCTGTTTGTATTCAGTTCGTCAAACTCCATATTCGTTTTATATATGATCAACTCTTTTAATCTCAATTCTCAACAAATCGGACTGCTTTTTATGGTAATTGGAGTATTCCTTTTTCTCAATCAGGCATTCTTATCCGGGAGGATTTCTAAAAAATTCGGGGACTTGAAAACCTTGATTATCGGACAAAGCACTCTTGTTGTTTCTCAGTTTCTCTATGTGTTTGTCCCGAGCCTTCTGGCATTCGCTCCTGTCATGTACTTGAATAATTTAGGTTTTTCTATCAGCATGCCGACTTTCAAGTCGCTTATATCAAAGAGTGTTGATAGGAAGAAGCAGGGTGAAATTATGGGGATTGATGAGTCTCTTTTTGCTATTTCGGCTGCAATATCTCCGCTTCTTGCGACGTGGGTGTACTCAGTGATCGGAAAGTATACGTTTGCCGTTCAGGCGATAGTACTTCTTGCGACGGTGATTGTGTTTGAGTATAAAAAGGGGTGGAAGAGGGTAGCAGAAGGAGAATCGGTGAGTTCATGACACAAAATGGTATTCGGAGATCAACTCGTCTCCATCCTCTTATCCTGCTGTAAAGAAAATGTACATCGCCTCAAACAACTGACTCCTCAGCCATTTTGATCATTTCACTCATCCTTTTCTTCTTCTTTTTCAGCCCCGTACCAAGAGTAGTATATGATCGGGATGAAAAACAGTTTGATGACTCCTGAGAAGAATAATCCTGCGATGATTGCACCTCCAAGTCCTCTCCAGAGAGGATCCGATAACGTGATCGGCAAGAGTCCGAAGATGGTAGTCAAAGATGTGAGAAGTACCGGCTCAAGTCGGCTTCCTGACGCATCAAGGATAGCTTCTCGGACAGGCATGCCTTCATTGACATTGCTGTTTATTTTATCAATAACGACAATTGCATTCGTCACAACAATGCCAAAAAGTGCAAGAACTCCTATGAGTGCGGGGAATGAAAGGGGAGTCCCGGTCAGGGCGAATATATAAAATACTCCTGAAATAGCCAAAGGAATCGTTAACATGACAATAGCTGCCTGACGGTATGATCCGAATTCAATAATCATTGTTACCAGAATAAGCAGGAAAGAAAGAGCCATTGCCTGCAGGATTGAATTAACTGACTTTTGATTCTCTTCATTGATGCCTCCCGTTTGCCAGCGGTAGCCGTTAGGTAGCTTGAGTGAATCAGCGAACGTTATAAGATCAGCATTGATTTCCTGAATGTTGTACCCTGCCTCGACTGATCCGGAGACAGTGATAGTTCTCAGGGTATCTTGATGGGAGATGTTGGTGGGGTTGGTGCTGAGTCTTAGTTCTCCGAGTGACAGTAGAGGAACATTACCCTGAGGAGATTGAATATAGAGTGATCCCAGTTCTTCCGGTGTCACCTGATTCTGAGAAAGGCGTAGTGTAATATCTTTTTCCTTGTCAAAACGGATGGTATCCAGAGTAAATCCTGACGCATATGTACGTAGCCAGAGAGCCAGCGTCTCAGGTGAAATCCCGGCATCTGCCAGTTTGTTTTGATCAGGTACAAATACTATTTTGCTGGTGCCGGATTTGTATGATGTGTCTACATTGGTCACTCCCGGACGCTTTTTGAGGTAGTTCATCAACTCTTGTGAATACTGTGTGAGCACAGCGTAATCTGCACCGAGTAAGCTTATCTGAATGTCAGCTCCGGCCGGAGGACCACCGGAAAGCTCGATAACACTTAATTTTCCTCGGGAATAATCATCAAACTGTTCCCGCAGTTCTTTGGCAATTTCAATCGATGTTTTATTGCGCTCTTCAGGATCAGGCAGCGCGAAAGTAATGAGGAAATTGGCAGGATCAATCGTACGATCAAATGTTGCTGTGAAGCCATAACCCGTCTCTGTGACAAGATAATCAACCTCAGACACTTTTCTGGCTTCCTGCGTGAGTGCTATAGCTTCTGCTGTTGTAGTCTGAATATCCGTTCCGGCAGGAAGTGCAACTGAAAGATAAATCGTATTTTCGTCTGTTTTAGGGAAGAACTCATTCTTTACAAGACCTAACGGAACCAAAAGATATGATATTAAAGCGAATATTACGAGGAATATGATCACATTTCGACGATTTGATTTACTCTGCAAAATTCGATTCAATAGGCTGCGGTAGTGATAACTCACATCTTCCAGATTGACAAGTCCTTCTCCAACAATACGATTTCCGTACTTTTTGATTATCTGAAATGATTTATTCCTTTGATAATAGCCTTTAAGTTGTTGTATATAGATATCACGCTTCGAATACATTACCCATGCCGCAACTCCGGCAACAAGATAAATCGGTACCAGCAAGGCATTTTTCGGTGATAAAAACGTCAATACAGCAATAAAAACAATTACTCCTACTATCTGTACCAGTATCCGAACACGATGGGGAAGCATAAGCTTCAGGAATACGATCATCAACGGAATCGTTATCAGAACGGCAATTGATGTAGATGACATCATCGTTGCTGTGATGATAAGCGGTATCGGTTTAATGAACTCTCCGATGATTCCCGTTGCCAGAAGCAGCGGAATAAATGACCAAATAGTGGTCGCCGTTGTTGACCAAAGCGGAATAAAGAAGTCACGCCAGACGAGAAGTCCGGTTTCAGATGGTGTAAATTTACCTGATGCATAATATCTGGTCATTGCAGTCACGACGACGATCGTATCATCAATCAAAAGCCCCAGAGCAATCAAAAAAGAGAAGAGCGTCAAGAAGTTGAGAGAAAGCCCTAAACCATTAGCAACGGCTATTGCCGATAAAAAGGTAAGAGGGACAGTGAATGATGCAATTACTGCCTGCCTTAACCCTAAAAAGACCAGAAGAACCGTAAAAATAAGTAAAACTGTAGTGCTGAATTCGTATAACAGATCAGTAAATTGATCGTCAATTAATTCTCCATAGTTGCTGATTGTGAGAAGTTCAACATTTCCTTTATAAGCTTCAATCTTATTATTAACTTTAGTGACAGCTGCTTTTGCGGCAGTGTCAATATTGGATGAGTCTGCTTTGTAAACAAAAAGTTGTACGGCACGGCGTGAAGCAATAGTATTATCTGCATAATATGTTTTATTCTGATCAGGTGCGGATATTTCTTTAATCTGAGCAATTTCTTCAAGGGTGATTACACCCTCTGCTGTCGTAATACGGATATTTCTAATATCGTCGATCGTGGTGATGCCGGGATCAATAGTCAGAGAGAATACTGAACCGTTTGCATTAATTGATCCGGAGGGATAAGAGTTAGCAGTGCCTTTGACAGCTTGAGACAGAGCAAGAGGAGATATGCCGAATTCCTGTGCCTTCACAGGGTCAACAATCACCTGTATTTCCTGCTGTTCATACCCTGATACCTGAATCTGAGATATTTCGGGCAAATCTTCCAAATCGTTTTTCAGATTTTCAGAAAGCGACATCAAAGACGGAAGATCATCAGATGTTAACGCGAAAGTCCAGATAGGTTGATTTTCAAAATCAATTTTTGCCACTCTTGGATCCTGTGCATCGTCAGGAAGGTCAGTAACAGAATCAACAGCTTGTTGTACTTCATCACGGGCTTTATCCGGATCGACGGTTGACAAGAATTGCAGTACGATCGTTGAAGCATTATCAAGTGAGGTTGAGGTAAGCGTGTCTACATCCTGTACAGATTTCAGTTTATCTTCGATTGGGATGGTGACCAGAGCTTCCATATCCTCAGGAGTTGCTCCGGGAAGGATTGTTGTGACTGTGACGATCGGGATTTGTACTTCCGGATTGAGCCGCCTCGGGATTTCAAAATAATTGATGATTCCGATTATAAAAATACTCAATATAAGGAGAAAGACGAGACGAAAGTTGGTGATAAATTTTCCGTGTATCGAGTTTTTGAGTTTGGGATCGAATTGTATTCTGTCTAAATATGAAGCCATAAATTTTTTAGATGTGTCATCCCGAATTTATTTCGGGATCTTTGGATAAAAATAAATTTGTTCTTCGGCAAGATGCTGAAACAAGTTCAGCATGACAGTAGCTAATGATTATTTCTCTTGAACTTTATCTCCGCCGACGACATTTCGGTCGAGGATTATAATGTCACCTGATTTCAAGCCCTGTTCGACTTCTACATATCGTCCTACTACAGAGCCCAGAGTCAGTTCACGAGCGATTGCTTTGTCTTTTTCAATGACAAAGACGTAGGCTTTTTCCTGTGTTTGGTAGACGCTGTCGATCGGGATGTAGGGGACTGCAGCAGATGTATTGTAATATCCGATTGGGATCGTGACATTAATATATCCGTCATCTGTCACATATTGATGATACTCATCAGGTATCGGGAAAAAGATCCCGTATAGATTTCCCTGAACGGCATCTCTTGAAATGTATGACGGATATGTTTCATATTGAATTTTGCCGATCGTGAGAACGCTGGGCTCGGCATATGTTGTCTTCAACGCAATCTCACGAGGTACATATGCGATAGCTACGATTGGGTCTTCCTCAATTTCCTGTGAGAGAATCACAAGCGGGGTTCCCGGATTGACAGCTTCACCGATTTTCACAAGGATACGCTGTACTGTGGCATTAAATGGAGAAGACGGGTACATAGTTGCAGCCTGTACATGAGCTACCTGCAGCTGCAACCTGGTAATATCACGATTAAGATCCAGCGCTTTTTCCTGAATATCGAGTTGTTTTAAGGTAATTTCTTTCTGTAAATTTGAAAGTTCTGCCTGTGGTTTGTCACCGGCTACACTGTATTCGGTATTTCTTAATCCTGTTCTGAGTTGATTCAGCGCAGAAAGAATTTGAGATTTTTGCTGAACATACGGCAAAATCTGAGTATCTGTTGCTCCGCCGGTCTCGAGGGACGATATTATTCCCTCAATCATTTTTAAAGCATTGTCGTTTACATCAATAAGTCCTTTGGTCTCATCGATTGACTTCTGGGAGATATCCCGTAATTCATTAGAATTCTGATCAGTTTTATTCGCAATTTCTTTTTGTTTTGCAATAATTTCCTTTTGAGTATCATATGTTTCGTTGATATTCTGGAGTTGTCTTGAGGCAATCTGTGCCTGAAGATAGGCCGCGTTGCCGCCTTGATAATTTGTTGAGGTGGTAAGCAGAGTTGAACCTTGCGCTACGTAATCTCCGGGTGCATAGTAAATTTGCTGGACAACTCCGGGAGAAAGCGCTGTTATGGTGACAACACCGGATTTCTCTACCTGTGCCTGTATGGTCATTTTCGGCGCTTCACCGATACGATAGACTTGTACAGACTTTGTTTGCTGCTCATTCTGTTTGATCGTTTCTTCCGGTTTTCTGAAGATATTTCCGACCACAATAAGGACAAGAAGTATTCCCAATAAAGAGAATAATGTCGCAAAAGGACGGGAAGAAGCGAACGTTGTCACTTTTTTTCTCGAAGTTTCAGTATTTTTAATTATAGCTTGTTTCGCATTGCGAAATAAACCTATAATATTATTTTTCATAAGCTTATTATTATACCAGATATCTAAATAAATGGAAAATATTAGAGGCTAACAACCAGGTATTTTTCTCAAAGCTCAGTACAAGCTTTTCCTACAGCACAGTACTGTATTGAACAGGTAGGATATCGTATCTATAATTTGTCCTATAATTTTTCTCTTACTAAAGAAGTACGAGAGCATGTATCTTCTGGTAAATGATTTGTCTGTACGAGAGAAAAAATTATCTAATCGATGGTAGAGAATATGCATTTCTACCGATAGATTTACCGGTCAATATATTTGACCAAGCACTTTGACATATTCAGTTGTTACAGATGTCCTTTGTGTGAGGATACGACAAATTAGAATAATCAAATAGGTTCAAAAAAAATTGGATGCTAGCATTTTGGTGATTTCACATATGAAATCATGACGAAGTATTATCTTCCAAGTTATATCTACCTGACTTCTGATTTCCCGCGTCCTCACAGGGAGGACAGCCGCTTGAAAAAGTGGTCTATCAAGAGAAGAGGAGTAATTCCATGCATGAAGAAGCTGCAGTCTCGATTCCGATGATGTTCCTGTTTCTCGCCATACTTCTGATGATGGCAAAGGTTGGAAGCCTTGTAGCTAAAGCCCGTCAACCAGAAGTCGTCGGTGAGCTTATGGCGGGCATCTTCCTGTCAGTAGCCGGGTATCTCGGTCTATCACTCGTCGAAAGTATTCGGCACAATATGGCAATGGAGTTCATTGCCGAACTTGGGGCAGTGATTCTACTGTTCCAGATTGGCTTGGAGTCCAACGTGACGCAGATGAGGCAGGTGGGCGTGCGAGCCCTGATGGTAGCGCTCATCGGCGTCCTTATCCCGTTTGCGCTTGGCGCGTTCGTTGTAGGCCCGTGGTTATTCCCGGGACAGGAGAGTATCACATACCTGTTCATCGGGTCAGCCTTGGTGGCAACATCGGTCGGTATCACTGCGGCAGTCTACCAAAGCGTCGGAACGCTCAAGATGAAGTCCAGCCAAACGGTGCTCGGTGCGGCCGTCATAGACGACGTCCTGGGCTTGCTGGTCCTTGCTGTCGTCTCTGCGATGGCAAGCGGTGGAGAGGTAACCATCATGTTCGTCAGCACACTTGTGTTGAAGGCTGTAGGCTTTCTTGCCATCGCGGTGCTTCTTGGCGACTACCTTGCGACAGGATTGTCGAGGGTTTTTTCGTCCATCAGCACCGGACACGGCATGAAACTGGCCATGGCACTCTCGCTTGCGCTCGTCTTTGCTTACTTGGCTTCTGTCGTGGGGCTTGCCCCGATTGTCGGCGCGTTTGCCGCGGGCCTGATCCTCGACAAGGTGCACTTTGACCGGTTTAACCAACCGGAAATTGTGCACGAACTGCATGAGTTAGGCATTGTCGACGAGCAGGTACAAATCAAGATTGACGCTCTGATCCACCGCCAGGATCATGGGCACGTCGAAGAATTGGTGAGGTCTATTGGATACCTCATTATTCCGGTCTTCTTTGTGTTCATTGGCTTGATGGTGGATGCAGCCAGCCTGCTCAATCCTTCGGTGTACATTACGGCGGTGGTCTTGGCTACTGCCGCAATCATTGGCAAGTTAGTTGCCGGTGTGGCTGCCGAGGGTAGTAATCTTGAGAAGCTCTATGTGGGAGTCTCTATGGTACCCCGAGGAGAAGTAGGTTTGATTTTTGCAGCCGTCGGAAAGTCATTGGGTGTAATCCCCAGCGATATTTTTTCGACGATCATCTTGGTGATTATCATCACCACGGTGATTCCTCCCAGCTTCATCAGCTCACTGGGACACAAGCTTGCAGCCCGCAATAACACTCCTGTGGTTCCGACAACAGACCCCGTCACGGTAGAATGAACACTGCTTCTGGATGTGGTCCGACAGCGTTGTCGGACCGGACTCTTCCCCTTCCGCAATGGCGTGGGAGAGTGGAGGAGGGACCATACATCCTCCATACAACTGAATATGAATACCCCGCTAAGTCTGCTTCTCAAAAAGCAGACGGCGGGGTTTTTCATGGCAAAATTTTTCCAAAAAAATCCCCTGCTTTTGAGGGCAGGGGATTATAGTTTCAATTTCAACAAGTAATCAAGCAGTTGCTTTTTCTTCCGCTTTAAGCTTGATAGCAAGCTTATTAATGAATGTCGGAGGAATAAGTGTTGAGAGAATGATGACAAGAATAATGGTTGAGAATACACTGTCAGGAATTGCCCCCAACGCTTTACCTGTTGCGGCAAAAATCAAACCTACTTCTCCTCGGGGTACCATAGAGACTCCAACAAAGAGCTTTTGAAGGTTAGAGCCTTCAGCGGCAAGACCCGCGACCAGTTTACCTACGACTGCGACAACTGTCAAAATGACACCGGTAATATACACAGCAGGATTCAAAAGTGATGCCGCATCAACCATGAGTCCGGTGAAGACAAAGAAAATCGGGATAATAAGCATTCCGATATTCTTTATAAGTTCTTCAACATGAGCATGCTGATGCTTATGGATCAGATGATCAATTTTTTCCTTTTCTGCTTTATCAAATCCACGTAATTTCTTGAGGTCATAAGCGATTTCAGGAAGATTAAAGGAATTGAAATGAACTTGATCAAGTACCAGCCCTGCAGCAAATGCTCCGACGATCGGGGCAAGTCCGACGAGAGATGCAAGATATGCATAAACAAGAGCGAAGACAAGAGCCAAAGCAAGTTTCATACCGGTTCCGGTATTTACCATAGAAAACATCTTTGAAAGGGTTTTTGCCAGAATATCACCGAGTGCAACAGCGGCACCCAGGAATACGACTGCTTTCAAGGTAAGCTCCATAATAAATGCAGGCGTGACATGTCCGCCTGATGCGATAGCGGAGACAACAGCAAGAACCAGAAGTCCGAGCACGTCATCAATCACAGCAGCACCCAAGACGGTTTGACTTGCTTTCATTTTCAGGACTCCGACACTTTGATAAACGGATGCAGTGATGCCGACTGAAGTCGCAACCATTGCCGCACCGATAAAGAGGTATGTGACTTGTTCAAGGCCGGGGAAAATCATTGGGCCAACGACGAAAGTTCCCAAAGCAAACGGAGCGACAACTCCGATGACCGCGACCATGAGAGCACGAGCACCGACTTTTTTCATCTGTCCGATATTGGACTCAAGTCCGATTTGGAACAAAAGAAGGACGGCTCCGAGTTCGGCAAAGAACTCCATGGAGATGTTGTGACGGATAGAATCAATCAAATGTAGACCCATATAACCGGCAATTGAGAGGACTATACCGGCAAGAAGTTCTCCCACAACAGAAGGCTGTCCGTAACGTTCGATAATGCCTCCGAACTTTGCAGCTATCAATAGAATAGCAAGAAAGAGGAAGGTTAATGAGATCGGTGCCTCTGCCGCAGCTTCTTCGACCGGAGCTCCTCCGGATGCAAGAGCGACAAGGGGTACGATCAAAAATACACTAAGACCCAGGATATATGGCAGTAACGCCATGGTAATTTTTTTCATATCAAGTCAGTGAAATTTATAAATTTTTGGAACAAAAAATAGCCCTGATCAGATTTTAGGGCTGTAGGTCAATTATAGATACGATAAAAAAAAATTCCAATATGCATCTGTGATGTAGGAAAATGAAGCAGTGTTATGTTTTACAATTTAATCTATCGTATCGTGCTAAAGCCATAAACGGCACTTTTAGCACTTAATCGGAATTTTGGTTAATGCATATTTTGCCGTTAAAGATTGTTGTGATGTGATTTGTCGCATTCGAGTTAGGGAGTTGAAGATGTTATAGTCAGATCTTTTTATCCATATCCTCTTCAATAAGTTTTCGCAGATAGACCGATTTAGGAAGCTTTTCTTTTTTTGCGATTGTATCAAGATATGATGCAATCTTCGGAGTTATAAAAAATGTAAAGCGAAGATCAGCTTTGGAATCAATATAGTGAATAAAGTCTTCAAGAATTCCGGGAAGTGTCTGTGTCGTATATTTTTCACATAATAGTTTTTCGTCTGTGTGGTGGGCGAGCAGACTGGGGGGTTCGCCTTCGCTGTAAAGTACCAGTACCGGTTTTCCGACCCGAAGTGCAAGTGAAATTTCATATCCTACGCTAATACTCGGGAAGGAAGTATCTGCAATAAGTGCATCACTTGAGTGAATCCATTTTTCAAGCTTACTATGGAATTTTAATCGATCTTCGCGTGATGCATGATTGACTTCGCTTTCTGAAACATTCAGAATATGATCGGCTATGATACTGTGTCCTTTTTTTTCGATGAATTCAACGATCTTTCTATAGTTATGAATATACTGATCTTTCGCCGCGATCGATGCCGTGAAATAGATTTTCAGTTGCTTCTTTGCCATGCATTATTATACCATTGTATCAATGTATTTTAAAGGGTTTTCTTATTCCTTACGGTTCTCTAACACGCCTGAAGAAGAAATATGCTATAGTTAAGATAAGAAACTATTTATTACCAATTTTTTATATTTCTATGGGAAAAACAAAATTCGGTGCAGGACTTGTACTTGGAGCATTACTCGGTGGCGCAGCTGCCTTCTTTCTTTCGCCGAAAACCGGCAAAGAAAATCGTGAAATGGCAAAAAAGAAACTTGCTGAATGGAAAGAGCGCTATGAAGGAAAATCAGCAGAAGAGATCGCAAAAGAAATATTCGGTTCAGCCTCCGCTGAAGGCAAAAAATTATATATGAGAGCACAGGATGAGATGAATAAGAATCTTGACAAGATTAAAAAATCTGCTGACGAAATCGATCAGGAAAAATATATCTCAGTGGTAAAAGAAGTCATGGGACGTCTTCAGGATGAAAAAGAAGCAACAAAAGAACGCATTAGTAAACTTCAGGAGTACTTGATGGATAGGTGGGAATATGTTGCTGAAGAATCTGAAAAGGATGCTAAAAAAGTGGCTAAAGATGCCACAAAAGCAAAAAAAAAGTAACTAGCAAGTCATCCGGAATTTAGAAGTAGGATTTATGAATCATTATATATTAATGGATTCCTAACTTCTTAAATCTTTATTCAAGTTATTTATTGTATATATACCTATGGATCTTCAAAGTTGGTTTTATCTTCTTGCCATAGTTAATATGGTGCTATGGATTGTTTTTCTCATTGTTGCAATTTCCGTCTTTATTGGCGTCTATGTGATGATAAAAAATGCACCGAAGAAGATGGAGGAAGCAGTAGCAAGGATCATTGAAGAAAATAAAGGAAGCCTCATGGGAATGGCAGGAATGGCAGTTGTCTCTGTAATTGCTGCGAAAATGAAAAGTATGTTCAAGAGATAATCTCCTGATTCAGTCAGGTTTAAGAATATTGAATAAAGATTTAAGAATGTCCTTCAAAATTCTTACTTCATGATTCCTAAATCATATTACAGCTTTCTTCCGTATCTTTCTTTTGAGAGGCGCATGATTTTCACCGCATTTGAGTTTTTCAGAGCAGGCGGCGGCAATGTTTTGGCCGGAAACGGAGCAGAAGTCATCTCATCAATAGACATCTTCAACACTGTTTGATATTTACCCAGGCCAACTAAATCATTTTGAGTATAAATGCCTGAAAACTCCTTCGTCAAAAACTCTGCGTCCCGTGCTCCAACAACAAATGTAATCAGCGTTCCTACATTTCCGAAGATCGCCGTCATGACATCCTCATCAATCTGCTCGATATATTGATTGGCAAGCGTTAGTGCAAGGCGGTATTTTCGTGCTTCAGAAAGGATTTTAATAAACGATGACGTGGCGAAATTTTGGAACTCATCTACGTACATGAAAAAATCACGACGATCGGATTCCTTCTGGAAGGATCGATTCATCGCTGCAAGCTGCATCTGTGTGATAATCATTGCACCCAAAAGCGCGGCATTATCTTCACCGAGCTTTCCCTGTGAGAGATTGAGAATCAGAATTTTTCCTGAGTTCATAATTTCTTCAAGGTCAATGGTAGATTTCGGCTGTCCGATGATATTTCGAATCATTTTCGAAGATACAAACTGTCCGATTTTATTCTGAATGGGGGAGATAGCTTCCACTCGAAGTTTATCTGTCATTTTGTCAAACTCCTGAGTCCAGAACGCATAAAGTACCGGATCCTTCACATGGACAAGGTTGCGTTTACGATACTTCGGATCGGCAAGTAGTGGTAGGGCATCAGCAAGGGTAGAATTGGGGATTTCAAGCAATGTCAAAATTGTATTTCTCAGTATGTATTCAAGTCTCGGCCCCCATGAATCTCCGTAAATTTTATAAAAAATGGAGACAATACCAGATGCGACAAGATCACGATGAGTCTGGTTGCGGATCTCGAGAACGTTCAGTGCAAACGGACGCTCGCTATCAAACGGTTCAAGATAGACCACATCGTTGATGCGGCGCTTGGGGATATACTCAAGAATGGTTTCTGAAAGATCACCGTGCGGATCAATAATTCCGATGCCCCGATCGCGACGAATGTCATCAATTGCCATATTGGCAATAAGAGTAGATTTTCCTGCACCGGTTTTTCCGATAATATACACATGTTTACGTCGATCTACGGTTTTTATACCGAAAATGGAGTCTTTATTTTTGTATTCTGCTTTACCGAAAAAGTTAATATCCTTTTTCTCATCTTCTGCAATATTATCTGTAGTCGGTAAATTTTCCGGCGGTTCTCCGGACAGAGTTTTTCCCCATGCGATATTTTTGATTCCTTTGAGTGATATACCCGGGGGATGCCAGAGTGTCGCTAGTTCCTGAGCGTTAAAAATCTGCTTACGATGTTCAAGCCAGGTAAACTTTCGTTCTTTCATACGTTGAATAAACGAATCTTTACCGTATTTCTGTATTTTTAATCCGAGTTTGTTCCCTTCACCAAGTGAAAAACTACCGTAAGTCCCGGCAACATTCTGGAGAAGGATTTTCGGATCCTGGGATTGTTCTTTAGAGGTAGCAAGAATGCGGATTGCGGTACGGCCACCTTGATACATTACTTTCTTGGTCATATGGGATGCGTTCTCATC
>Ga0210057_1003152_pt1 | contig 22900 bp, 22 predicted proteins | sample CryGeyCG2114_010_2_FD_183968 | JGI IMG/M metagenome (GOLD analysis project Ga0210057, IMG submission 183968) | Groundwater microbial communities from aquifer - Crystal Geyser CG10_big_fil_rev_8/21/14_0.10 (SPAdes) (version 2) | ecosystem: Environmental > Aquatic > Deep subsurface > Groundwater ...
AGAACTATTTAGAATGAGATATAATCATTTTAGACCCCATATAAGTTTAGAAAAGAAAACTCCTGCTCAAGTTTACTTTGATTTTACTAATCTAATTTAGGGGTGACATATGTCACCTAGGAGCACAGAAAAACCCCTAAAGAAAGTTTTAAAAACCCTTTCTTCTCATTGATACTATCTACTTCTTAGATACTAAGCGGTAGTCGGAACTTACATGATTTTTATAATTAAGGTAACAACAAACAAAGAAGACAAGGCAGTCGAGATGATTAGCGATAGAGTTCAAAAAAAATCTCTAAATGTATATTCAGTAGTAAAGCCTCATGGCCTTAAGGGATATATAATTTTAGAATCTTTAGATAAAGACTCTGCTGAAGAAGCAGCATACAATTTACCCTATGTAAAGGGAATAATTGGTAAAACTATTGCTTATGAAGAAATAAAGAATATGCTTGAACCTAAAGTAGAAGACTTCAAGATAGAAATTGGAGATATAATCGAAATGATTGGTCAAACATTCAAAGGAGAAAAAGCTAAAGTTTCCCGTATCGATAAGCAAAAAGGAGAAGTAGTTGTTTCTCTTCTAGGTGCTTCCGTTCCAATCCCAGTAACTGTAAAGATTGATAACATAAAGGTTATAAGGCGTGAAGATAAGGAAGGAGAAGAAGAAATATGAAAATCAAATTAATCGTCGATGGAGGAGCAATGAAGCCAGGACCTGCAGTTTCACAACAACTAGGACCTTTAGGATTAAATCTAGGTAAAATAATGGCAGATGTTAATGCTGCAACGGAAAGTTTCAAAGGTATGCAAGTTCCAGTAGAATTAGATGTAAATCTTAAAACTAAAACTTATGTAGTTAATGTTTCATCTCCATCTACAGCTTCAATGTTGAAAAAAGAATTAGGTATTGAAAAGGCTTCTGGAAAACCTGGAAAGGTATTCGTAGGAAATATGGCTATTGAAACAATTATAGGTTTAGCAAAATCAAAAATGCCAAATTTACTTGCAAAAGATTTGAAATCAGCAGTAAAATTAGTAGTTGGAACTTGTGTTTCATTAGGTATCAAGGTAGATAATAAAACCGCAGTAGAAATTGAAAAAGATATTGATGCTGGAGTTTATGATAAAGAAATCTCAAAGGAAATTACTCAAGTTAGTGATCAAAAGAAGAAAGAATTGGAACTTCACTTCGCTACTGTTAAAGCTCAACAAGATCGCGATGCTAAGGCTGCTGAAGAAGCTAAGGCTGCTGAGGAGGCTGCTAAAGCTGCAGCTGCAACCGTAGCACCCGCACCAGGAGCAACCCCTGCACCAGGAGCACCCACTGCTGGAGCAAAAAAGGACGATAAAGCAGTGGCTAAACCCGTAGCTAAGAAGAAATAATTTTTAATTTTTAGTAACAATTAAATACCATAATATAATTCTTATATCATTGGGGATGTAGTATAGCCTGGTTAGTATTCGAGGTTTGGGACTTCGTGACCCCGGTTCAAATCCGGGCATCCCCATTTTATTCAATGATAAATAAATTTTGTTTGTAGCAATCTTTAAAAACCTTCATTATCATCACAATATATCATTAAGATAATTTAACATGACCTCGAAAACAAAAAAAATAAAGGCAGCAGGAAAATTCGGAGCAGGATACGGAATTAGAGTTAGAAAGAAATATAATCTAATTGAAGCAGTTCAAAGAAAAAGACAAGTTTCTCCATTTTATGCTAAAGCAAGAGTCAAGAGAATCGCTTCAGGAATATGGAAATGTATGAAAACTGGAAAAGTATTTGCAGGTTCAGCTTACACTCCAGGTCCTGCCAGATAAAACAATAGTTTTAAAAAACATCTCATCAGATTTATTTTATGAAATTTTATTCATTAGATGAATCAGCGTTTAAAGAATTATTAAAAGAATATTCTCTCGAAGGAGAAATAAAGCTTAACTTAGGGAGTGTTAGTTTAAGAAATCCTCATGCTCCAGTAGATTTTGGCAATTTAACTTCTGAGAAGGATAAATTATTTTTAAGAGTAATAAATCTAGAAGGATTAAATTATGATGCTGTCTCAAGGCCGTCTAAAGGTTTAGCAGATATTATCTTGCGTAGACCCAACCAACAGCTTTAAAAATACTCTTTAATTAAAAACAACATGGCTCAATATAAATGTTTTAAATGTGAAAAAGCAATAAGTAGCAAAGCTTTAGAAAAAAGATTCGTTTGCCCTCACTGTAGTTCTAAAATATTTTATAAACCAAGAACTCAAATAGTAAAAGTAAAGGCAATTTAAAATGAATCTTGATCAAAAAACTACTCAAAAGATACAAGAATTACAATTAACAGAACAAAATCTACAGAATTTTTCTTTACAAAAACAATCTATTCAAGTTGAAATTAATGAAATTGTTAATGCTCTTACTGAAATAAGTAAAACAAAAGACGATGTTTTCAGAGTTCTAGGTGGAATAATGATTAAGGCAAATAAAGAGGACTTAAAAAAAGAATTAGAAGATAAACAAAAAGTTTTAGAAATAAGAATAAATTCATTTGATAAACAGGAAAAAATGTTAGAAGAAAAATCTCAAAAGTTAAGAGAAGAGCTAAATGAAGCTATGAAAAACATCCCAATTAATCAATAGTGATGTTCGAAAAATCTAAATAAAATCACAGCAATCTTTATATACTAAATCATACAAAGAATTTCATGAATTTAAAGAAATTCTTCGGTAAAGTAGAGGACAATGAGGAATACGTCGAAATCGATTTAAACTCAACTAAGCCAAAAGACAATAAGATAGCGGTAAGACCATATGTTCTAAAACAATATGATGATATTAATGAAATTCTTAATGGTTTAAGAGAAGGATACACCATTGCAGTAATAGATATCAAAATATTAAAAACTAAAGATGTAATTGAGTTGAAAAGAGCAGTTTCAAAACTAAAGAAAACAGTAGATGCCATAGAAGGTTCAATTGCAGGATTTGGAGAAAATATTCTTATAATTACTCCTAAATTTGCAGAAATCCACAAATCCCCTGTTTTAGCTGAAAAGTCTAGAAAAGTTGATTTTTTAAACTAATTATTTAGGTTAGATTTTTAATTTATTGGCCAATTCTTTAATTTTAGTTTCATCTGCCTCAGGACCATCGTTAGAGGAAATATATCCTTCATATTTTTCAAAATAGTTATCTATTTTACTATGTATCTGTTTCCATTCTCCCTTTTTCATATATTCTGTCCCGTTAAGCGGAACTAATTTGATATGTGCGTGATTTATCCCAGTACCTTCCATAATAAGCCCTACTCTTCCAACATCTTTTAATTTCTCAATTAAATGTTTAGAGATTTTTTTAGCTTCTAAAACAAATTCAGACAATTCTTCATCAGGCATTTGAAGAACATCGCTGTTATGGTGTTTTTTTGGAATTAATACGCTAAATCCTTCAGTATTAGGAAATGGAGATAACCAGCACATATATTTCTCATTTTCCCAGAATTTACCACCTTTTCTAGGCGAAATCTTCCCCTTAGCAATTTCACAAAAAATACATTCGCCTTCATTAGTTTTAGAACTATAATCTGCCATAGAGATAATTAGGATTGCCCCTTTTTAATCATTTCTTTGCTATAGCAAATACCGTCTTCACAGAAGCAACTATTGTAGCAGGCACAAATAATGTTATCAAAGCACCCAAAACAGCAGTAACAACCCTTCCTATTTCAATACCCATAACTGCGGCATTTATTACTAGTCCTGAAATGCCTGAAAAACTAACAATAACTAATGATACAGAAGCTAATAGAAATGTTTGAACGTCTTTCTCAGCTACAAAAAATCCAACAACTAATCCTAGAAAAGCTAAAATTCCTAAGATTACAGGATCAATTTTATTTCTAGTAGTGAGTCCAACTAATACTGCCAATATAACTCCCCCCAAGAAAGCCCAAGCTCCAATTAAGTTATCCCTCGATTTTATTACCATATTTACCTCTCCATTTATAGACTGCTCATTTATTTAAAAGTTCCTAACTTGCTACGGATGCATAAAATTCGCAATATTTTGAAAATTTAGTAACTTCCTTACAAAATTTGCCAAAACTTATCGAGGATAAAAAATATATCACCGAAAAGTTTAAATATAGTCGTAATTACGAAATTACAACACAAAATGAAATCGAAAATACTTTTCATCGCATTAACAGCACTATTAATCAGCATGTCGTTCATAAGTTTTACAAGTGCTGAACTTGGAGACTTAAAGATAAATTTGATTGACTTACCTGAATCTGTTAAGCCTGGTCAAGATGTAACTCTTAATTTTAATTTAGTAAATACTTATGATATAGCCTATTCAGGGATTACTTGGACAACAAGCGTTGCAGGAAATTCAGGAAGTTGGAAACAATTACCTTCTTTAACTTCAATAAATAAAGAAGAGACAAAAACATTCTCAGCAATTTATACTATTTCACCTACTGCCTCAGGAAACATAAATCCTACTCTAATATTAAAAACAGCTGATCCTAGTATAATAACAGATCAGAAAATGATAAATGTTCCAATTGAGAACATACAAAACATTAAGGCATCAACAACCTCAAACTTGAACTCTGATAATGAAGCCACAATAAAAGTGGAAAACATTGGGAATGTGAACTTCAATAATATAGAACTAAGCACTTCAAGCAATGCAGCAGTAACTTTCGATTCTAATAATTTTGCACTATCCTCCGGAGCAAGTAAGACTATTGGAGTTACAGCAACTCCAAATTCAGTCGCAGAAACAAAGTTTGGAAACAATCAAATTACTATAGTGGTGAGCGATATTCCTACTAAAATATCTGCAACAACCGATTTAACATATCAAAAAACATTTTGTGTAGCAGGATCAAAAGGAACAAATTTATCAATAACTAATGTAGATATCAATGGAGATGGAAATGACGATTTAGATTGGGAGCCATTAGATATAATCAAAGTAGCTGTAGATGTAGATAATGTTGGAGACGATGATATCAAAGATGTATTCGTAGAAATAGCTTTATATGACAGTAATGGTAGAGATTTATCAAATAAACTAGACTTCTTAAATTCTGAAGAAGAGAAGATAGATCTTAACAGAATAAAAGATGGAGATGACGCAACAGCTAATTTTGAGTTTCAAGTCCCTGGTGACTTTGATGATGGTAGATATAGACTAGCAGTGAAAGCATATAGTAAAAACATAGGAGAAGAGAATTTATGCACTGATACTTCTACAGATTTAAGCGACAGAATATATCAGGAAATAAATGTTGATAGAGTTACTGACTCTGGCAAGTTTATAGCATTTGACAACACAAGGTTCTCACCTTCAGAAGCAACATGCGGAGATAGAGTTACATTAACAACCGAGGTTTACAATGTTGGCGATGAAGACCAAGAAAGAATGATTCTTAGAGCAATAAGCAGTGCTCTTAAGTTGGATATTAGTGATGAAATAAACAAAAACTTCGATATTGGAGATATGGAAATAGTAAATTTTGAATTTACAGTACCTACAAATTTAGAAGATAAACTTTATAATGTTGAATTAACAGCAGACTATGATTACAGAAGCGGGGTTTACAGAGAGAGATCAGATAGCCCAGAAGTAGTTTCATTAAAAGTATTTGGATGTTCAGTAAATGCTGTAACAACAAACAAAGCATCAGTAGTAATTAGTGCTTCATTAGGTTCAGATGCAAAAGCTGGAGAAGAATTAGTAGTAAAAGCTACAATCACAAACTTAGATTCAGAAACAAAGAATTTAATAATCAGTGCTAAAGATTTCGAAAACTGGGCAACACTAGGAGATGTTTCAGACAGAATAGTTGCAATCCCAGCAGGAACTTCAAAGCAAGTTACTATCAAGTTCAATGTAAAAGACAGCGCATCTGGTGCTAATTCATTTAATATTGAAACAAATGATGGAAAGGGTGGATTAAACTTACAAGAAGTTTCAGTAGATATCGCAGGAACTGAAGCAAAGAACTTAGGTCTAGATTTAAGCGGAAACCTTATATGGGTAATCGGAGCTATAAACCTATTATTAATAATCATAATAATTGTAGTAGCAATAAGAATTGCACAAAGATAAAATCCCAAGATTATTAAATCTTATAGTTTATAGAGATTGATGAATAAGCTTAACATTTATTATTTATTTTTACGTTATTTCACATTATTAATTTTACCTATTTCAAGTTTGTTAATATTTTATAAAATATTTACTCCTTTAACTATTTACCCTAGTTTTTGGATAATTAAACTATTTTATTTTGAGGCATTTTTAAATATTCCAGACACTATAAATTTTGCAGGAGAATCAGCAAAAATAATATCTGCATGTGTTGCAGGAGCAGCATATTATTTTCTATTAATCTTAAATTTAACTACGCCTATGAGCTTTAAAACTAGAATTAAGAGCATAATTTTTCTATTAATGTCTTTCTTAATCTTAAATATATTAAGAATAGTAATATTTGCCCAATTATATGTGTCAGGATACTCTTATTTTGATTTAACTCATCAATTAACTTGGAATTTTGGAAGTACCATACTCCTAATTATTATTTGGTTTGTAAATGTAAAAATCTTTAAAATCAAGAATATTCCAATATATACCGATATTAAAAATATCTTAAAGGAAATAAAATGGTCTTAGAAATATTAAACAATTTAACAAATTCTTTACTTTCACTAATAGATTCATTAGGTTATTTAGGGATTCTAATCTTAATGACCATAGAAAGCTCATTTATTCCTTTCCCAAGCGAGGTTGTTCTAATTCCAGCAGGGGCTTTAATTGCCGATGGAAAAATGGCAGTAGTTCCTGTGTTTTTATTTGCTTTAATCGGAAGTTTAATCGGTGCTTTAATAAACTATTATCTAGCCCTTAAATTGGGAAGGTCTGCAGTTAAAACTTTAATCTCGAAATACGGAAAATTATTCTTATTAAGTCAAGAGAGCATAACAAAATCAGAGATTTATTTCAAACGCCATGGGGAAATAACTACCTTTATAGGGAGATTAATTCCAATAATTAGACAGTTAATTTCTATTCCAGCAGGTTTTGGAAGAATGAATTTAAAAAAATTCTGTATCTACACTAGTTTAGGCGCAGGAATTTGGTCAGCAATTTTAATTTACTTAGGATATACATTAGGAAATAATAAGGACCTAATACAGCAGAACTTAAACACAATACTTATATGGATAATATTCCTCTCCGTAATTTTAGTAATAGCTCACATATTTAAGAAAAAAAAGAGATATAAATTTTTATAAACTTTTAATTAGAATTTTCTCTAAAATTGCGTGCTTTTCCATCAAGGATAGACTGAACAACAAACTTCTCAACAGCAGGTTGTATTTCACATTGCGAAACACTAATTATATGGCAATTATTACCTTCTTTAGTAATTTTAGTTTCATTTCCTTCTTTAATTAATATGATTGTATTTTGAGGGAACTTTTCACAATCAATATATGTTTGATTATTCTCCTTAGCAACTTCTACATCAGTATTTCCAGATCTAAGTTCAAACAAATTATTGGAGATAAATCCTGATAAACTTGCAAGAGCAATAGCACTATCTTCACAATATTTCAAATTTTTCGAATCCACTCCAATGTAGACATAACTATCTGAAAGATAAACTATTTCCCCATCTATAGGGATCTTATTTTGTCGAGGATCATGTCTCAAATAAATATTATTTTTATAAATCTGACCACTATCATCAAAGAAATAAAAATAATGATACATTACAACTCCAGAATAAGCCTCCTTTGCAAATGCAAGACCTTTATAATTAAATTGACCCCACGAATAGAAAAAATAGTAACAGACTAGAAAAATAATCAATATTCCGACACCTAATAAAATCCAATCTTTTCTTATTTTAAAATCTAATTTCTTTTCTTTTACATCTTCTAATGATTTTTCAACCTTCAGAGTCTTCTTTTTTCTAGGCATAATAAAAGATAGATTTAAGGGTTTTAAAGCTTTTCTTCACTCAATTTACAGCAATATCTTTCCCTCTTTTCACAACAACTTTTCTTTGCCATCTATTTTTAGAAATCTTTTTCTCAATCCTAGGATATACAAATAAAGCACCAACAATAACAAATATTAAAATAAGAACCCACATAATAATATTTCCACTTTCCTCAAAAAACTCTGCAACTCCAATATCATCAGATTTATCTCCTTTATTTTCCTCATTCAAATCTAACGAACCCTCTTCTGAAGGTTGAACGTCTCCAACATTCTTAGGAATATATTCATACAATGGAGTCAGGATTATTTTAGCTTTATTAGTTATAATACTTATTGACTTTAACATAATCTTAACATCATTATTTCCATCTCCAGTAATATCCACACCTACTTCATTTCCAACAATTAAACTATAAGTTCTAGGATTACTCCTAACTATAAATACAATTTCAGTAGGCGTTAAGCTATCAATAGTAATCGTGTGAGATTCCCCATTTATCAAAAATGAAGAAATCTCACCAACCCCTAAATCAATAGTCTTAATCTCCAAAAGCTCTCCTAAGTCCAATTCTGTCGATGAAGCTCCACCACCTCCACCTCCAGAGCTAGATGAGGATGAACTCGAAGAACTACTTTCCGTTGGACAATCCGAACAATCAACACTACTCGAGCTAGTATCTAAAGTAGTAGCAATACTTCCATCACCAGTTGCCAAAGCAGATACACTATATTCGCAATCGCCACTAGTTCCTTGGGTAACATTCCAGGTATGAGACTGGGAATTCCCATCATCCATATTGCTCAATGTTTTAGAAGAACTCTGACTTCCTATGCTACATCCTCCAGAACTAACAGAAAATGTAAGCTCAACATCTATGCTACCTCCAGCACTAACGTCTGCACTGACTACAAAGCTATCACTCATATCAACACTTGAAACAGAATTGCTAGCAACTACTACTACGTCTATAACATTAATTTCAATATTTTCATCAGCTACATAAGTGTCACTAACATCATCTAACAATATCTTAGAAAAACCATTTACTCCTGTCCTAGTTGCTCTTAGTCCATTAAATGTTATTTCTATTTGATTATTTGGATTTACACTAACACCAGATGCCTGAGTATGATCTTCATCATTTCCCTCAATCCAATCATTGCCATCATCTTCGTAAAGAGTCGCGGTAGAAACAGAACCAGCAGAATCTCCAGTATTCCTAACTTGAGCAGTACATGAAAAAACATCATTAATAACAACTTCACCAGGAGTGCATGAAAAACTAATTACTTCAAACTCTGCAGCTCCACTAACAAAACCAATTCCAATTAATATCGCAGTAAATATCATCAAAATAAACTTATTTTTTATCATGTTATGGTATTATTAACTAAAACAGTTACTAATTCAGTTTTATAATTATAATCGCTATCTGCACAAGAAACTTTAACACCATAATATTGATCAGTCCAATTAGTCACATTAAAGCTATAAGTATGTGTTGTGCCTCCAGTAGATAAGCCAGTATTCCCATTGAACCAAATATAATTTGTACCATTATAATCTGAGAAATAATTATTGGAAATATAGATTGTTCTATGTTGAGTTCCATTATAACTATAAAGTGTGCTGTTACAAGCACCAATTGTTTGATTAGTAAGTGTTCCATTACTTGAATTACTTGATGTAACTCCTCCACAATTCCAACTCTGGAACAAATCAAAGTTAACTGCATTAAAATCACAATTACTATTTTCTGTAGTCGTAACTCTCATAGCTAAAGAAGTATTAGTGATTGTTAAATTATTAACAGGAGAGGTAATGGTTATATTTGGACCTATTAAATCTTTAATCCTAACTCCTCCCCCAGTCACACTAGCACTCCCACTACTTCCACTTACAGTTGCTTTGATATAATTATAACCTAAAGTCCACCCTCCGCTAGGAGGTTTTATAGTAATAACTCCACTACCATTAGAAGTTTGAACCCCTCCACCAACCAAACTCCAAGTTCCACTAGTATAAGACCTACACCATACATTCCAGCAATTACTAGTATCAGGAGCATATTGCACATCACTAATATTTACATCAACAGCATTACCCTCAATGTCTTGTACACTTAATTTTATAGTAATATTTTCAGTATTAGCAAAATCATATTTCCAATAATTTCCAGTGCTTCCAGTATTACTGAAATACCCTCCATATGGCTCTTTACCTTCTATATATATTCCACTCCAATCTTCAACAATACTGGTAGATGAAGTAGGAGTCATCCAGTTTGCATATATATAATTATAACCTAAAACCCACCCCCCACTAGGAGCATATATAGTCACATTTGCAGTACCATTCACCGTGCATTGTCCAGAGACATTAGAATAGCAACTTCCAACGCTGAAAACATAATCTTGCTCACCATTATAAGTGCTATCATATCTCCACTGATAAAGCCTAGTTATATTTCCACTCGCATTAGCTCCACTTGACGCCTTAGTTATACTCACAGGAACAGAAATACTAGTAGTTGACAAATGATTACTACCTCCATTTACACTTCCCCAACTAACACTAAATGGAACTGACCTAAACGAAAGCCATCCGACTTCACTATTATTAAGAGCGTTATCCTTAACTATAACATTTAGGTAATGATATCCTCCCCAACTTCCACTTCCCCACTGACCAGTATCTGAATTAGGACACACTAATATACTAGACGAATTAACAAATGAAACATTTGTATAATTAGTGTAACTAATTCTGGAACTAGAACTGCCACTCCAGACATCTTCATAAACACTAGTTATGCTATAATTACTATTAGAATGAATGTTTGATGACCAAGTAGGCTCATAAATATTAAGACTAAAATTAGCACATTGATCACTATCTAAATTGTAATTGCCATTAGTAGATATAGCTACTCTAAATGGCTTAACACCAAACCCTATCCATCCACTAGACGTCTCGCCATCTGAATTATTAAGGGTAATTTCTCCATAGTAATATCCAGAAGGCCAAGTTCCATTATTATAAGTCAAATTCATAAGAATATTACCAGAACCAACACTTGTATTTAGAGGAGTTATATTTAAATCCTCTGGATAATTATACTCAATATTCTTTCGATTAATGCTATCCCAACTTCTTAAAACTAAATCACTAATAGTCGCATTAACATAGTCGCCAACACTATATTTCACATAAGAATTATTAAACCAATATCCTTGCTTATAATTTTTAACACTTGTTACATTAAAATACATTGGCGAATTACCTTTAATATTATAAGTATAATTAGTACCTCCATAATCAGTCGGAGAAGATTCAACATAAAATGCCAAAGTGTTAAACCACGCATTTCCAGTATCAGTGCCATTAACATCTAATACCACTGAATAATATCCTGTTCCCCAGCTTCCAGTAGTAGTATTAATTTGTATAATATAATTACTATTATTAATTATATTAGCATTCCAGTACCATGCATTTGACTGATTAACATTAATAGAATTAGCACTATAAAGAGACTCATTCAAATCCTTACAAGGCCAAGTTCTACAATCTTGTATCTTCTTAACCTTTATAGACACATTACCATAAATGGAATCTCCTCCCTGAGCATTATAATTATAAGTTCCAGCTTTAGATATTTTCATATAGAGAGTAATATTTTCTTTAGAATTAAAGTAATTTTTATAACTGCATCCATTTGAATCACACTCTATTGGAGTTCCATATACATCCCATAACTTAACACCAAACCAAGCATATCCATAATCAGTATTTCCAGAAAAAGTAGTTCCTTCTAATAAAGCACGATAATATCCAGTCTTCCATACTCCTCCGGGAGCAGACGAAGAAGGAAGAGAAAGAGTTCCAGCACCATTAGTAATACTAGTAGAATTAACTTGACTAATATTATAACCAGAATCAACTGGAGGCCATATCCATTCACCATCTCTTCCTTGATATTCAACTTTTTTAACACTCACCGTGCCACTCAATCCTCCACCACTTCCCCACCATCCACTTCCAGCTTCATATAATCTAAGACTCAAAGATAAATTGCTAGAAGGACTAACTTGCCAATTATTACTCCAACCATATAAATAAAAAGCTCTTGCTTCAAATCGCCCATAGGCTACATCATTAGTTCCATCTTGTCCTTGCACATTGAACTCAACAACACTATTGCCACCTTCCCAATTAGACAAAGGTTTTAGTGTGCAAGAATAAGTTCCAGAACTATCGCTTGCCTGACAATTAGAAGCACTAGCATTAAAACTTTCAAGGATTCCAGATTCTACATTTCTAACATTCAAAATAGAAACACTAGCATTAGTAACGACTTGTTGAGTAGTAGTATCCACATTACAAGCAGAACCTGCTTGATAACTTGCGTTATTCTCAGAGGTAAAATTAGAAGCACCAGCTCTACCAGTAGGATTATTCGCCTGTTTAATTTTCAATTCAAAATATATAGTATCACTAGTTTTAAATTGCCATACATAATAATTACCACTAGAAACTTGTCCAGGAGTATCTTTAGGAACAATACACGTATCATAGGGATTAACAATGAATCTTGCAGAAGTGCCTACTGTTCTATTATCTCCAAACATAGCAACATCATAAACGCCACCATAACTTGGAACATCCATCTTAATTAATTGCGTTGTTGAATTCCAAGCCCATTCATAAACATTATTTGTAGCATTAACAAAACTAAAATTACTTACTTGAGTATAATTAAATTCGCTTCCATTCATATACTTCACAGAAAATACTTCTGAATCAGAAAGGTTGAATTGACTTGCTGTAGAATTATGTGCATCAAAACTAAAATAAACAAACTCATTTGTTCCAAACAACTCCTTCAAGATTCCTCTGGAATTACTAGGTTTAGCTGTCAAAACTCCATTTATGACTGTCAGCGTTCTACTAGTTGTTTGAGTATATCCAGAATTACTTAAAGAAAGTTCTAGACTATACTTTCCTAAACTCAATGGAGAAGTTAATGCAAACTCATAACACCCGCTACTTCCACAACTAGAATTCCAAAAAGCAGGACTAGAAGAAAAGGTATTATCTAATGAATCTTTTATTACTGCACTAAAATAAGAGTGATTTATATCCGATATAACTGAGCCATTATTTCTATAACTAGGAATAGCTTCTAATCTCATAGTTTTGTTTGGGAACACGCTATACTCATATTCAAAACCAGAGTTAATCTCTTTTTTGTTTATATTTAATTTCCAGCTCTGAACTTCAAAAGACGTAGAGGCAGAGATACTTCCATCTCCAACTTTACTAATTCCTAAATTAACTCCATAAGACCCATAGTTAAAAGTTAAAGAATCAACATCAAACAAAAATGAATTTGTAAATGAATTATTATTATTCAACTGAGTATTATTTACAGATTTAATAACATTCCCAGAAGAATCAGAGATATACCCTGAGAAATTATAAACTTCTGAGCTAGAAGCATTAACAACACTCACTTCAATTTTAGCCTGCTCACCATAAGAATAAACATTCTTTAAAGATTGTCCTAATTCATCTTTCATATAAACATTAAAATGAAAGGGCACAACCACAAACGAACTAAAATCTTTAAAGTCACCAACTTCAAGAAAGTAATGACCGTAAGTGCTTGGAGCAGTTATATTAATATTACACTTTCCATTTGCTCCAGTTGTGCAATTAAACGAGTCTAGTATATACTTAGAAGCATTTCTTATACTCCCATTAAGCGAGACATTACTTTGATAAAGAACTTGGTCTCCAATAAGTTTAACAGCCTCTAAAACAACACTAACTTTTTCAGAGGGGTTATAATTTGCTTTTTCAGCACTAATTCTAGTTTCATCTACCGTTTTATTAATAACACTTATTTCTACTTCAGAATACGAAGTAGTATTAGACAAGTCTTTATATTCAGCTCTCAAATAATAAATTCCTTCATTAGCAGAAGCATTAATTTCATTAGCAGAAGTATAAAAATTACTTTTACTATAAAAAGAACCATTTGAGTCAGTAGTAAAAGTATAATTATTAACTCTCGTTCTAGAAGAATTCAAAATTGTAAAATTAACATTTGCATTCGGCAAATTAGAAGAAGCAGTTACAAGTGTTCCGTTATCTGTGTAATTACTTTGGAAAACATATCCTTTCAATTCTATTCTTTCATTTGTTACAAATACACTCTCAGGTATATTAAAATAAAGGTCACTTACATAACTATTAGCACCCACAACAGAAATCAAACTAATTATAATTACACTTAAAAATAAAAAAACTCTACTTCTCACCAACATACCTCCCCTTTTCACAGAAAAAGAGAACTCACGAAACTATTTAAACTTTACATTTAAGCTCCAAATGTGTGATAAATAAAAGCATCCAAAGTCTTAATATCTCCTTCGATAAACACACATTCATCTTCTTGATAGATATTATCAATTTTAGAGCTATTCCAAACAATTAAATTATCTGAGCAGTTCAGCTCAGGAAGATTTTTTTCACAACTTCCAAAACATGCGGGCTGAATTCTAGAAGAGTATAATCCCAAAGTAGATTTAATTTCATTAGCTACTAAGCTACTATCACTATCCAAATAAATTACTTTTCCAGCATAGTCTGCAATAGACTTAGAAGATTTAACTTGAATATTAGCAACACTTTCTTGTGAATTGCTCAAATACATAGTCTGCCCGTTAAATTCAAATGGCCACCCAGTTAAATCAGAATTATCCTCATCATTAGAATTATTCCCCGAATTACTATTAGAACTTCCAGAATAATAAGCAAATCCAAATCCAACAACACTTCCAATCATAATTAACAGCATAAAAAAACTCATCATTTTCTTATTACGAGCATCGTTTGCTAATTTTTTATCCAATGAACTAATTTTTTGCATAAATTAATCTAACAATTATACTTTAAAAATCTAATTAAAATTAAGAAAGAAAAAATAAAAGAAAAAAAGAAAAATAAAAACTCTTTGTAGTTACTTCTTAACTAACTATCCCGTTGCATCTACTGCAGCAGTTGTAGTCAATTGAGCCGAAGTTGCGCTTGTACCAACATACTTTTTACCTACAGATGTATCAACATCTTGGGTAGTTAAGTATTTAGCAGCATTAACAGTATCTTGAGCGTTGTATCCTGCAACTAATGTTGCAATCTTACCTCCAGTTCTTTCAAATGTTTGAATCAAGAATGAACCTGAACCCACACTTGTAGAATCCTCGAAGCTTTGTCCACAACCAATTCCACCTAATAACTCAGCAGCTAGTGTATTTACACAGCTTCCTCCAACAACAATTAAATTGTTGCTAGATACTTGAGCTACTTCAGTGTCCTTGTATACAGGAGCACCTAACTCTTTAACAGAACCACTAGATGAACTAGTACCCTCAGTATTAGAAACAGTTGCCATCGCATCAGTTAAGATTAGATCAGCAAAAGCTTCACTACCTAAATAAGTTATAGTAGCTGTTCTTTGGTCACTAGATTGTCCTTCCTGTTCAACCTTTGTAGCCAAATCTGAAAAGACTCTAGCTATCTTATGATTACTATCGTCAGGATCAGTTTGCTGTTTGTTACCTGCAGTAGCAGCAGTTGGAATAGATGAAACTTCTAATTCTTCATTAGAGTTATCATCAATAACTACGCTAAAGTTAGTACCCTTGCCAATATTATCATCTTTGTCTTCTTCAACAAATGACATAATCCAAGTATCCTTGTTATGGCCTATCGAAGTATTAGCTCCCCCAAGCTGAGCTTGAGTTAAGTTAATAGCTCCTCTTAAAGTACTAGCAACATCGGTGCCGTTAACAGTATGATCGTTAGCAGACTCCCATGGTAAGTAAACTTGTAAACCTTCATTAGTAAATAGTTGATTAAATGATGATCCACTATTACCAGTCATATTTACAGTCCATTTACCACCATATTTCTCAACATTGTTTATTGTAAGTGTTAAACTTCCAATATCACAAGTGTCTCCAGGCTTTTTATCTTTACAAGCAACTTTATCACCACTCACTAAATCTTGAGTAATTGTTGTCTTGTTGATACTATCTTGAGTTGTAAATGTAAACTTCAAGTAATAAGATTCTGCTTCAGTGGTTGAATTCCAAGAAGCGATAATCCTATCATGATTTTGAGTTTCATTAAATTCAAGGTAGGTCCCGTTAACAGTCTTTAAAATATGAGTGCTATCTTTACCAATTCCAGTAAAGTTACCTTTTTGTGCAGCAGTAGTATCTGTATAGATAAATGGAATATTTACTTCCCCATCTTTTACAGGTGCTTTCAGTCTCATATAAGTTGACGCTCCAGATTGAACATTAGTAACTTCTGTAGCAGTACCTCCGAAAGCACTAGCACTAAACTTAACACTCTTCAAACCAGGCATTACAAGCTCCTGATCTCCAGTGATAAACTCGTTATCTTGTGCAGTCCAAGTAAGAATAATCTTATCGATCTTTTCTCTACCACTTGCAGGAGTTCCTCTAACGACACTAGAAGTCAAAGCTTCTACACTATCATCATTCAATTCAATTTGGCTACCAGCAGCGCCCTTTATTTCGAGCTTACCTGAACCAATACTAAATTCAACTTGTTTAGAACCTCCAGCATAGTCTTGTACTAAAATATCTTTAATACCTACATAGCTACCATCCTTCAACTTTTGAGTTCCACCATTAGATAAAGAGTTTGTAACTTCACCATTTATATCAAGCTTTACTGATGTTGAACCAATAAAGTTAATAGAAGCAGTATAGCTATTATCTCCTACTTCGACAGTAGTAGATTCTCCCTCTTTCAAGATTGCACTATTCGCAGAATCCATAAGAGTTAAGTCTAATGTTGAGTTATCAACGTCTAAGATATAGTAATTTCTTCCTAATATTTCTAAATTGGTTGTTTCAATGTCAACCAAATCTCCACTACTAACGTCAGAATCTGGGTCAGTGGTAAAGTCTAGAGTATAATTCAAAATCATACTATCTGAAGACATATTGAATCCTACAGTAGGTAAACTATCCTTATAATCTGAATCAGCGAAGGAATCTAACGTAAGTCCACCCAAGGTGAACTTTTGTTCATAATCAAATTCTGTATTCTCATCATTTGAATATTTTCCATCTTTCAATAATACAGATAAGTCATCATCTCCAACTGTTGTTCCGAAAACTGAACTAACTATATTTCCTAAGTTAACCTTATCAGATGACTTAGAAAGTACTATATAGTCTCCTCCTGAAATACTGGATGAACCAGCTGAACCAGAAGAACTAGCTGTTTGTGCAGCAAGAGCTCCACTCAAATCCGCATTAATATCTAAAACAGCAACTAAATCAACATCTGCTCCAGGATTACTACCGTAAACGATAGCAACATCTGAGCTTCCACTCTTTACGAATGGTGCTGGGTAATTAGCCGCAGCTGCAAAAGCTAATGTTGAAGTTAGCATTACTGCTCCAGTTAATACAGACGCAATTTTTTTAAAGCTAAACATATATCTTTTTTTTAAACCCCCTTTCAGCTCTTTATTAATTGGCATCCCGCAGGATTCCTCCCAGAGGAGGTTGTCTTTTAATTAACAACCCGCCAGTTATATTGAGAAGTTAATCCCAATAATAACTCTAAGCTTACTAGAGTAACTAGAAATACTTGTTTTGGTTTAAAAAGGTTTCTCTAATATCTTACAATAGTTCTCTTTATTGAGAAGGAGTTGCCAAATGCTTTATAAATCTTGTGGTGTTACTTAAAGTGAAAACACTACATTCCCTTTTATGATAAGGTTCAAAAAAACAAAAAACATATATGGGGCAAACAATAACATATATATACTAGTGCCTCTTAATTCAATAGTGGGTAAATAAACCCATATATATTTAATGGCAAAAAAAACAAAAATTTGGGATGTAGATATAGCTAATGAAAATGGAACTTTTAGTTTTCTTTTCGGAAAATTTGCCGACGATAAAGTAGACTACAATTTAGAAGGTTTAACTTCTTTACGTCAATTATTAAGTAATGAAAAAGCAAAAATATTACATACTATTAAAACAAAAAATCCAAAATCAATATATGAGCTTTCAAAAATACTAAAAAGAGATTTTAAATCAGTATCATTAGATATAAGATTACTTGAGCGTTTCGGATTAATAGAAATGTCTTCAGAAAAGACTGGAAAAAGAGAAAGACACAAACCTTCTTTAACAACAAATCATATTCAAATAAATCTTAATATCTAGTTTTTTAAACACAAATTTTTAGACTAATCTCTAGGTTTCCCTTACTCTTACTTTCTCGTAAAGAATATTCATTTTGAAGATATTGTAAGCTACAATTACCTTCAAAAAAAGTAGTAATTGGCTGAGAAATAGAATCTTCTTTAGGAACATAATCTATGTTCATAATATATCCTTTATTAGAATATTCCTTTCCTACTGGCCAACTATCCTCTAATATCTCTTTTAAACTAGAATTAAGATAACTACATACCTTTTCATTGCTAGGTGAACAAGATTTTCCAGAATCAGAATAACATTCATTTATAATCTCCCCCATAGTCGCATAATCTGGCTCAAATGTTAGTGCACATTTGCTAGTAGTTTGAACAAAACTTTCTAAAAATTGATATATCTCTTCACTTTCAACAGATACTTCTGATTTATCTTTACTAATTACAATTCCTAGAAGTATGGCTATAATTACGCTGACAATCACTACTATGACTACAAATCCCACTATTTCTTCTTGACCTTTTTTTCTAATCATTTAATTCCCTTCCCTGAAGCATAAATCTTCCCCAACTCGCACTTGTTATATCCATCTTTATCCCAATAACACAAAGAAACATATGCACTATTAGCAACACCATATTCTCCAGAGTCTTTTATTAAAGTTATAGTGCTACATTCAGGATAATTAACTAAGTCGCATTCAGATTTATTTCTAGAGGGATATACAAATTCAAAGGCCAAATAATCTAGTTTCCACAGATCTTCATACTCTTGGGCATGAGCCTTAAGAACAATTGCCTTATCTACATCAACACATCCTGGACAATCAGACCATATAAATTCAGGAGTATTGGCTAATCTTTTAACAATCTCTTTAGCAGCATCATCTTTCAAATTTTGTGCAGATTTATTCAAGGCACCAACTCTTAAAGTTATAAATAATAGACCAACTAAAACAAAAAAGATCATTATTGCTACTAGCACAAAAGCCATCTGTTGTATTTTCATTTGCCCTTTATTAATCCAATAATTCATATTATTTTCTCCTTCCAAAGAGGACAAATACTATTCTTATTTGAATTTTCTATCTTCTCAGATAATAATAATAAATTATACAAATCTTTAGAACTAGAATTTTCTGTCTGAGATTTAAAAATTATTAAGTCAGGTTGCATTGCAGAGCTACACCCTCCTGATTTAGAAGAAACAAGTTCACTTTTATCAATATATACTGAAGCAATAGCCCCTGCCCTATTCAATATTCTAGATACTTGGCATTCATAAATTTCAGGATCAGAAATAACTGCACCTAAAATAAGATTATCTTCATAATATACTATTTTTTTATTTTTAACAACTCTTTTAGCATCAACATTTACTATCGAATCACATGAATCAGAATAAACTCCTCCAGAATCGAAACAAACTTTTTTACTATTTTTCGAACATTCATTTAATGAAGAAACAATCTTCATCTTTTTAGTATTCAAATCAAAATCAATTATATCTTCTTCAATAATTCTTGGTGGCTCAACAAAACAGTACTCATTATTCCAAAGTAAAACTATATCTCCAACTTTAAATGGGAGATTAATAGGCTTAATCAATGTAAAAAATTCTTTACCTTGTAATTCTCTTTCAGAAAAAATGTAGCTTCCAGAAGATTTACTTGGAATCCCTGCTCCTTGCCAAGGTTTACCTATTCCAGAACGACTAGAAACAGAAATTTCTTGAGTTCCAAGTTTTCCATCTTGTAGGCAATTATTTTCAATTTTGCTTTCCACATTAAAAGTTATATTTCCAGGTTTAGACCCCGATTCTATAGATGTACTTAATGGATTAAGTATATTACTTAATTCCTGTGAAGATTCACTATCCACAATTCTTTTTTCAGTTTTAAACAAACTATTTGTTGCATAAACTGCCAAGAATATAATTATCCCTCCAACAATAATGGAAAATATCATTCCAAAACTCATCTCGAAACCATTTTTATTTTTCATGGTTTTATAGTTACTAAAGACTCTCCACTATCCTCCTTAGTTATATGAAAATTAATTTTATTTTTAACAGCACTAACACAAAAAGATTGAGGAATATTGACATGAGCTAAAGTTTTAACATTAACTCCTCCATCACAATCCATTCTAGGATAAACAAATGCATTCTTTTCACTATCTCGATATCCTCTATAAGTTTGTTTTTCTTGGCTAAAAGAGTCATCTAATTTTCCAGGATCTCCAAAACAGATAGATTCAACATCACTAGTTACGTCATGATTAAATAATATATTAGCAGAAGGAGCTTTCCAAACTTTATTGATATTTTCCTCAAGGTCATCATAAAAAATTTGCATCTTAAGACAATCACTAGTAACAAAAAATTTATTAATCACATAAAATGCAACTACGAAAATAACAATTATAATTATAATCGAAAAAATAACCGAAAAAGACATTTGTATCTGACCTCTCTTTTCACTCATAATATAAATAAAGAAAAAACCTAATTAAAGGTTTCTATCATCTTTTGTTTTTCATATTTAGTACCCAAAACATAATTCCCACTCCAATAATAACAATAAATATCAGCCACCAAATCCAACTTATTCCCGAATTATCCGTTTCATTTACATCTCCTGAATCAGAATCATTAATTGATTCATTATTTCCGGTAGCCTCATTCTTAGCTTCCTGAATCAAAGGTTCTTCCTCCTCAGGAGGAATAGTTTCATTTATAGCTAAAATTGTTACATCTGCCTTACTTCCACTAATAGTATTTAATGTAACACTCAAATCATAAAATTCATCATCCGTAACATCAAATTTTCTAGTTTCTCCAACATTTAATGTAACTTGCTGAGGTGTACTAGCAACTTCAACTTTAGCACTAGTTTGAGTAATTTCTAAAACGCCTACATGATGTGTTTGCCCCGAAACAATCACTTTAGCTCTCTCTTTAGCAGAATAAGATTTTTTATACCCCTTAACTAAATCTAAATCATTAACAATATGAGTGTTAGACCAACTAACACTAGAGCTACCGCCTCCACCACTCGAAGAAGAACCTCCACTAACAGCACTTCCTCCACCATTAGAATTAACTGTATAAGAAATGCTTGGTACATCAACACGTCCAACATTATCAGTAACAGTGCAAGTTGTACTTTGTACACCTATGGTGGATGTAGAAGGATTAGTAGTAAATGAAACTGTTGGATTAGGATCTAAATTGTCTGTTCCAGAACAAGAACAAGTCAAAGTTTTTTCTTGAGTAATAGATTCATGGTCACAAGTAAAAACCGCAACAGGATTAGTATTATCAAAAGTAACATTCCCTATTTGTGCACTACTATTCAAATTACCAGCACTATCATTAGCATATACGGTTATATTATAATATCCTCCAGGAAAGTTAGCCGTCGAAATACTAGAATTCCAATAATTACCAAAACTATTTGAAGCGACATAAGTGGCATTTTGTAATCCACTAGTTGCATTAGTAATATTAAAAAATACTGTCTGAATCTTAGTTAAACCTACATCAAATATGCTAACATTCAACACTAAATTACCGCTATAATTTCCACTAACTGAAGGAGAGCTAATATTAGAAGCAAAAACTGGTAACATAGTATTATCAAAAGTAACATTCCCCACCTGTGAAGTACTATTCAAATTACCAGCATAACTATCATTAGCATATACAGTTATATTATACCATCCATCATTAAAATTAGCAGTTGAAATACTAGCATTCCAATAATTACCAAAACTATTTGAAGCAACATATGTAGCATTCTGTAACCCGCTAGTTGCATTAGTAATATTAAAAAATACTGATCCAACTTCACCATTATCAAATATACTAACATTCAATATCAAACTACCAGTATTATTTCCATGATTTAAAGGACTAGTAAAATTACCAGGTGCAACTTCTGGAACAGTAGTATCGTTTACATTAACAGTATAATTAGTTTCATAAGACCCAGTTGCATTCAATACTCTAACTGAAATATTATAATTCTGTCCAGGAGTAGTCGCAGTAGCATTAACCCAAAACATAGAAGTGTCAATAGAACCGCTAGCATTAACCAACCAATGAGTAAAATTAGACCAACTCAAAACATTACTAGCATTAGTAAAAGTATAGTTATCCCAAATACTACTATTCGCACTAGTTCCCAAATAAGTAAAACTACTTGGTAAGGTAATATTAACTTGAGTCAAATTACCATCGACAGTTGAATCTAAACTAACATTTATACTGATATTATAAATAACACTAATATCTTCAATAGCCCCATCAGCACTAGGATTAACTGTAATAGTTGCCATTACAAAAGTCACAGACAAAGCTATAAAAAACAATAAAACAAAACTCCCCTTTTTTTTATTCATATTTTAAATCACCAAACTACTATCTCTACCAAAATATATTGCACTATATAAATCTTTTTACCGCTAAGCTCTGTCCGGAATCACGAAAAACACAACAATAACAAAAAAATAATTTATCTGGGTTTGCTCAGATTCAGAACAGCCATCATCAAACTTAACATTCATTCTGATATTGTAAAGAAGAATATGCCAT
>Ga0210057_1003154_pt1 | contig 22894 bp, 31 predicted proteins | sample CryGeyCG2114_010_2_FD_183968 | JGI IMG/M metagenome (GOLD analysis project Ga0210057, IMG submission 183968) | Groundwater microbial communities from aquifer - Crystal Geyser CG10_big_fil_rev_8/21/14_0.10 (SPAdes) (version 2) | ecosystem: Environmental > Aquatic > Deep subsurface > Groundwater ...
TTAAAGGAAATTTTTGACCAAAACACTCACAGACTATGTCCTCCACTAAAGAAGGAGTAGCCCGGCCAGTCCGAATTTTCGCCAGCTCTCTTTCTAAAAAAGAAATGGCTTTATCCAATTCCGGCCTAATTTTATTAATAATATCTTTATACATCTTTAAATCTCCAGCATTAAGGTTTCCAGGGCTAATCTGGGATTGACATTGGTGGTAGAAATTAGAAAAAAGGTTTCTTGAATTTTCTCCAGAATCTTGGCTAACCTTCCTATTTTCCAAGGTGCCACCTTGGAATTCAGGCTGGAGATTAAATTTTCTCTAAAATAGGATAGCCAGATGTTTAGAATTTCTTTTAAGTCGGGCATTTGGGAAATTTTTTGGGCATATTGAAAGCGAGAAGTTAAATCCAACTTAGTTAGCTTAATTAATTCATTTAGTAGCGCTTCTCTTTCTTTTAGTTTCTGGGGCAGGTAAAGAAAATCAATTGCCTTTCCTGGTTTTCCTTGGGAAATTTGAGATATTACTTGAGCCTTTTTTTCTTCAACTCCTTGCTCTTTGAGGTAATTTTCAATTTCTTTTTTGGCCAGCGGATAAAATTTAATAATTTCCGACCTGGAACGGATGGTCGGGAACAAAAATTCCGGATACTCGCTAATTAAAATTAAAATGGTATTGCCACGGGGCTCTTCTAAAGTTTTTAAAAAGCAATTCTGGGCCTCCTGGTTCATTGAATGGGCTTGATCAATAATAGCTGTCTTGAAAGAGGCTAAATAGGGCCGGAGAGATAGTCTATAATTGAGATCCTTGATTTGAGAAATTTGAATTTCCTTTTGGATAGGTGTAATTAAAATGAAATCGGGATGGACCCCCATCAAAAGTCTGGTGGAAGGTTGGCCAAAAAGCAGGGAAATCCATTCCAGGGCTACTGTTTTTTTCCCCAATTTTTCCTGGCCGGTAAATAAATAGGCATGAGCCAGCCTGCCCAGTTCAGCTGATTTCTTTAAAAATTGCCATTGTTTTTGGTGACCAACTATCATTATTTTTTTACCATGATGCTTTTTTTATAGACATCAAGATTCTCCAAAACTACTCCCGTTCCCTTAGCCACGCAGGTCAGGGGTTCTTCGGCCATGGTACAGGGAATACCGGTTGACTGGGCAATTAATTCCGGAAAATTTCGCAAGAGGGCTCCCCCACCAGACAAAATCATTCCTTTGTCCATGACATCGGCTGATAATTCGGGCGGCGTCTCTCTTAAAACCGCTTTAATCACCTGAATAATTTCTGATAGGGTATCAGAAATTGCCTCACAAATTTCGTTGCCCGAGACCTTGATGTTTCTTGGTAAACCCAGAATCAAATCCCGGCCCCGAATCTCAATTTTTTTATCTTCCTTCTCCGGCAGGGCAGTGGCAATTTTTATTTTTATTTCTTCAGCCGTCTGCTCGCCAATGGCTAAATTATATTTTTTCTTAATATAATCAGAGATGACCAGATCCATTTTGTCGCCGGCCACTCTCAGCGAGTGGCAGGTGACAATTCCGCCCAAAGAAATCACCGCCACCTCTGAAGTTCCGCCGCCAACGTCAACAATCATATTGCCCGAGCAAGAGTTAATAGGAATACCGGCGCCAATGGCAGCTAAAATTGGTTCCTTGGCTAAATAAACTGCCTTGGCTCCGGCATTTGTTCCGGCCTCAATCACTGCCCTTCTTTCAGTAGAGGTAATGCCAGCCGGTACTCCAATCATCAATTCCGGTTTAAAAAATCGCCAGCGGCCGGAAACTTTATCAATGAAATATTTAAGCATGGCCTGGGTAACTCGAAAATCGGCAATCACTCCATCTTTGAGAGGACGATAAATTCTGATGGTGTCAGGAGTCCGACCGGTCATTTCTTTGGCTACCTCTCCCACGGCTAAAATTTTGTTTTCGGCCAGGGAAACAGCCACCACCGAGGGCTCTTGCAAAACCACCCCTTTTTGAGGAATAAAGACAACCGAATTGCAGGTTCCGAGGTCAATGCCGATTTTCACCCCGTTAGAAGTCTGTCTTTATATAGCATATCGCTAACTTCAGACAGCTCCTTGTTTTTTTATTACATCCCCGTTAAATACCTTGCAGAAAAAATTTTTCAAATTTTTTCTGCCAAAGACTTCTAACGGGGTTCATGATACTTTAAGTATAACCGAAATGTTGAAATTTTGCAAATAAAAAGGCGCTCAGCCATTGGCTGAGCGCTTTTAATAACCTCCGAACTTTTGCCGTTCGGCGCAGCCCTCTCTTTGAGGGCAATTTATACACATTGCCCTTGCTCTTTTTCTTAATTCTTCAATCCTTCGCAGAGCACTTTTTGCTCCCAAGATATGGGATAATCTTAAAAGTACCCTTTTCACCTCTCGTTTAGCGAGGGTGTTCGAGTAATATCCTTGCTCCTTTACAACTTTTAAGTGCTCTTCCCATAACTCATCAATCCTTTCGTTAATTGTTTTGATCGCTTCCATTCTGCCTCCTTTCTTTAATCATAATGAGCAAACCCTCCTTAATTACTTTTAATTAACCTTTTTCTTTTTGTCAAATTTTGGTAGAATATATTATTAATCATGACTAAAAAAACTCGAACAATTTTGTTTTTAATTTTTTTATTTTTGTTTCTTTTGATTGCTCCCTCGGCTATTTTTTATTCACAGGGCTATCGTTTGGATTTTGAGAATAAAAAATTAACTCAAACCGGAGGGTTTTTTTTGAATGCTGAACCTAAACAGGTGGAAATTTATATTGATGGGAAATTGGCTAAAAAAACCGATTTTTTCTTTGGCTCGGCCCTGGTGGAAAATTTATTGCCAAAAAGATATAAAATAGAAGTTAAAAAAGAAGGGTATCTAAGCTGGGAAAAAAAATTAGAAATTAGAGAAAAAGAGGTGACCGAAGTTAAAAATCTAGTTTTATTTCCGAAAAATCTAAATTTCAATATCTTAACAAAGAAGGCTGAAAATTTTTGGTTCTTGCCTGACGAAAAGAAAATAATTTTAATGGAAAGAGACGAAGAAGGTTTTGCTTTAAAACTTTATGATTTGGAAAAAAACATTAAAAGTCATTTAGTCGGAGAGGTGGATGTTTATTCAGGAGGAGCAGATTTAATGAATTTAGAGTTTTCTGAAAACTCAAAAGAAATTTATTTAGGCATCGCAATGAAAGAACAGGAAAAAACATTTATTTTAAAATTGGATAAATTGCCTCCCCAATTAGTTGAAAAAGAGATTATCCCGCCTCCGGAAAATATCCTCGCCTCCCAGAAACAAAATCAGGATGTTTATTATTTAGACAATTCTGGCTATGTTTTTAAAAATGAAGTAAAGCTTACCGAAAAACTCTTCCCGGTTCAACCAGAAACAAAATATGCTTTAGAAATATTCCAAGATTTTGTATTTTTAGACGAGGGCCAAACTCTTTATTTATTTTCTTCCGATTCAAAATCCTTTGAAAAATTCTTTGACAGAATAAACGATTTAAAAATCTCTCCAGACAATAAAAAATTGGTTTTCTTTTCAAACTCGGAAATCTGGATTTTATTTTTAAAAGACGAAGGGATAAAAAAAGCCGGTAAAAAATTATTTTTGGTCCGGCTTTCAGAAAAAATTGGCAATGTTTTTTGGTTAAATTCAGATTACTTGATTTTTAATTCGGGTGACAATTTAAAAATCGTTGAAATCGACGACCGAGATAGAATTCAAACCTGGGATATTGTCCCCACGCCAAATTTTGGCGGGAAGACCAATCCAGAATTTTATTTTAATGGAAGCAATAGAAAACTGTATATTTTAAGTGAGGAAAATTTATTCGCTTCAGAAAAACTATTTTAATCACTGAGTTTCTATTTTTTTCTTAAAATCATTCCAATTCATCTCGCCGCCTCCGGCCATTGAACATATTTCTTTAAACTGGCAATATTGACACTGCCAATTTTCTGGATATTCTGGAAGTCTCTGGGGAATAATATTGGCATTAAGTTTGCTCTTAAGGATGGCCAAATCTTTCAGGAGAGCTTGGGTTAAAGTTGAATTGTAATTAACCAAGAACTCTTTTAATTCTAAGGTGTCTTTGTTGACATAGAGAAGAATTCCTTTGGGAATTTTAAAAAAATGTAAGTAAAGCTGGAGCTGATTAACATTTTCTGCTTTGGCTTCCTGTAGGTTCTTAAAAACCATACTGTTCATGCTTTTAAAGTCAACCACATAAAGTTCGTTACCTAGGGTGCAGATGGCGTCTGCCCGGCCAGAAACTAATTCCTGAGGAGGGATGTTAACCTCCGAAGCTCTAACTATCCCCAAACTTAATAAAATGCTTAAAATCTGCATCTGGATATAATCGCCGTGGTCAAACATTCTCAAAACCCGGGCTTCCATTTTTTCTCTGGGGACATTTTTGAACTTGAAAAAAATTGCCCGGCCGCACTTACCAGCATCAGTAATATAAAAATGATGCTGTTCTCTGTCTTTTTGCCTGTCCAAATAAAATTTATCAATTAACTCTTTTAGCATAATTTATGCGTTATCCCACTCTTTTGAAGAAATTCCTGCCTGTCTAAGGATTTCGCTTATAAGGTGTTTTGATATGTCGCCGCGATGAGGATTTGGGATGCGTACTTTGAGTTTTCCTTTTATCATAAACAAATGATGGCCACCAGAATAAGGACCGTCAAACCCCAATTTTCGAAACTTATGAACCAACTTTCGCCAAGAAATATTCTTAGGCATGTTTTACGAGTTGACGTCTGTCAAATCGAATCTCAAAACCAGAGATTCTCTCACCCAATCTTACCTTTAACAATAACCAGTCTTCTAATACCTCTTGGAGTTCTTTTCTGCAGTCCTCTAAATTTCTGGCGTTTGCCCAAACCCCTTTTAACCCCGGAATCTCACCAAAATAACTTCCATCTTTAAGGAGTTTATACTTTGCTGTTTTTAATTTTTTTTCTATGTATTCACTTAACATACTTCTAATTCTAATTTATCACCTTAAAAATCTCTGTCAACATTATCGCTTTTGCCACTGGGGCGCTCTTCTGGCTCTTTTTAGACCAAATTTCTTTCTTTCTCGCATTCTCGGATCCCTCCTCAAAAATCCAGCCGCCTTTAATCTTTTTCTAAAATCAGGATTAAACAAAACCAGAGCCCTGGCTATTCCATGTCTTATAGCTTCAGCCTGAGCATGAAGTCCTCCTCCCTGAACCCGAGCTGAAACTCTAAATTTATCAAGACATTTCATCTTTTCGAGGGAGGCCTGGGTAATTTGCTGGAGTTCAAAAGTTGGAAAATACTGCTGGAGAGATTTGGCATTAACTAAAAATCCTTTTTCACCTAGAGTAAAAAGCCGAATCCTGGCCACCGCCGTCTTTCTTCTCCCCTCTGCCTCAAAATATTTTTCCGGCTTAGGGGTAGGTTTTTTAACTTTTTCAACTTTTTTTACTTTTTTAACTTTTGTTGGCTTCTTTTTGATTTTTGGCATATCATTTTATTTTTAATCTTTTTATCATCTTTGCTCGCAATTTATTTTTAGGCAGCATTCCATAAACTGCCTTTTTTAGAACTTCGGCTGGTTTTTCTTTAAAAAGTTTTTTCAAGGGGATAAATTTTACTCCTCCCAAAAAACCGGAATGGCGAAAATATTTTTTTTCTTCCATTTTTTTACCAGTAATTTTTAAATTCTCAATGTTTTTAACAACCACAAAATCACCCATGTCTTTATTTGGTACGAAATCTGGTTTGTGCTTACCCCGCAACAAAACCGCAATTTCAGAAGCTAATCTGCCTAAAACTTTTCCTGATGCATCGATGGTGTGAGTATTTCTTTTCATCAAGATACAATAACCAAGATACAATAACCAAACAAATTTCAATATTTGGTGTTTGTATCTTGGTGTTTGGCTATTTAATTAATTCAATGATTGCCATTTTTGCTCCGTTGCTCTTTCTGGACCCTAATTTAATAATCCGAGTATAGCCGCCTGGACGATTTTTATATCTCGGGCCAATTTCATTAACTAATTTTTTGACGATTGAAGGAGAAAAATGTCTCCGCAATAATCTCTGAATTCGCAATGTACCAATTTTGGCTTGCCCGCCTAAATTTTGCTTAGCAAAACTTTGGCGGGCGAGACTAATTTGTTTCTCCACAAAACGAGAAACTTCTTTGGCCTTGGCTTGGCTAGTTTTAATTTTCTCTTTTAGCAAAAGAGAGCTGGCCAAAGTTTTCAAAAGCGCCTTTCTTTGGTTTCGCTTACGACTTAGTTTTCTTCCCTTTTTTCGCTTTGGCATATTTTTTAATTCTTTTTATTTCTTTCTTTTCAACCGGCACTTCTAATGGCAGAATTTCTTCTGCCGGCTTAAAAGTTTCCGAAAATAAACTAAAATATTTGACTAAAATATCAGTAGCCCGAAAGAAGGCTGTTTCGGGCGAAATAGTTCCATCGGTCTCAACTTCTAAAAATAATCTATCGAAATCGGTCCTCTCGCCCACTCTCATATTCTCCACCCAGAAAGCTACTTTCCTGACCGGAGTAAAAATAGCATCTAAGGGGATATTTCCAATTTCTAATTTTTCCTTTTTCCTGGCCTCTCTTGGAAAATATCCTGTCCCCTTTTCAATTTGAATTTCCATTTCTAACTCTGCCTTCTTGTCAGTAAGGGTGGCAATGTGACAATCTTTATTTACCAATTCCAATTGGGCCGGAATTTCAAAGTCAGAACCCTTGACTTCTTTCTCGCCCTTCGTTTTCAAGGTTGCTTTTTGGGGCTCCTCTGTATAAATTTTAAATCTTAACTGTTTTAAATTTAACATAATCTGGATTACATCTTCCAGAATTCCGGGAATAGTTGAAAATTCATTGGAAACTCCTTTAATTTTCATCTGGGTAACCGCTGCTCCAGGAAGAGAAGAAAGTAAAACTCTTCGCAGAGAATTTCCAATGGTTACTCCATAGCCAGGATAAAGGGCCTCAATTTCAAAAATGGCTTTATTTTTTTCTCGTTTAATAATTTTTGGCTGAGAAGGCAAAGGAATCATAATGGTATTACCTCGAATAAAATTCAAAAATTGCTGAAATTTCGACTGGTGGCGCTGCCTCTTCTAAGCCTGGCTCGGCTATTACTTTCCCTTCTAATTTCTCAACATCCAAAGCCAGCCAGCTGGGGGTTTTATATTTTTTTAACAAGTTTTTAAGATTTTGGAAAATGGTTTTTTTGGTCTTTTGGGCTTTTACCGAAACGGTGTCTCCTTTTTTTACTAAATAAGATGGGGTGTTAATCGATTTGCCGTTAACTAAGAAATGGCCATAAGAAACTAATTGTTGGGCCTGAGCACGGGAGGAGGCAAAGCCCAATCTGAAAACAACATTATCTAAGCGACTTTCTAAAATTTTTATCAATAAACTGGTGGCATCTTCTACTTTACCCCTCCTTTCCAGAATTCTCTTGACATAATTTTTGAATTGCCTTTCCTTTAAATTATACCAGCTTTTTAGTTTTTGTTTTTCCCTTAATGCCTTGCCATATTCCGAAAGCGGAGTAGGTCTTCTTTTTCTTTTTTGACCAGGCGGATAGGGCCGCTTTACCATCGGACATTTCGGCGACAAACACTTTTCACCCTTAAGAAAAATCTTAACACCAAGTCTTCTACATATTTTACATTTTGAATCTTGCATGCTGAAAATAGAAATTAGTTATTGGAAAGTAGAAATTAGCCTGCCCGCCTAAATTTTGCGAAGCAAAACTTTGGCGGGTAAAGAAAATGGAAATTAGAAATTAGTATTTTTTTCACTATTTTCCATAGGTGCCTTTTAGGACTCCAACCCTCCCTCCACCCTCCCAAACTTTCGTTTGGGCCCCTCGGGTGGCGGCCGGGTTGTAGTCTAATTTCTATAACTATTTTCCAATTTCTAACAACCAATTTCTACACTCTACGGGCCTTGGGTGGCCGGCAACCATTGTGAGGTATTGGCGTAACATCCTTAATCGAAGCAACTTCCAAGCCCCGAGCGGCCAAAGACCTGAGGGCCGATTCCCGACCGGAACCAATTCCCTTAATTAAAACTGCCGCTTTTTCAATTCCCATTTTTTTAGCCGCCTGAACCATGGCTTCAGCCACTTTTGAGGCAGCAAAAGGAGTGGCCTTTTTTGTTCCTTTAAAGCCAATCTTACCAGCTGAAGTCCAATACAAAACATCACCCTTTAAGTTAGTTAAAGTGATAATGGTGTTGTTGTAAGAAGAAGAAATATAAACTCGGCCCTCTTTAATCTTTTGAGACACCCCTGCTTTAATCTCTTTTTCAACCTTTGCCTCAACTCTTTCTCTCTCCTTTAATAACTCATCTTCAGTTTTAGTTATAATGTGTTTCTTCCCCATAGTATTATGTCGACGTGGCAGGTGGCTTTCTTCCCGAACCCACGGTTTTTCTAACATTTCCTCTGACTGTTCTGGTATTGGTTCTGGTTCTCTGTCCTCTCACCGGCAGTCCTCTAATATGGCGCATTCCTCTCCAGGCGCCAATATCCTTCAATCTTTTAATATTCATCATCACTTCCCTTCTTAATTCTCCCTCAATTTTATGTTTTTTCTCAATAATTTCTTTAAGTCGGGAAATGTCATCGGAAGTTAAATCTTTGGCTTTTTGGAAAGGATTTATTTTTGCTTCTTGTAAAATCTTCCTGCTCAATGCCAAACCTATCCCATAAATATAAGTCAGGGCTATCAAAATTTGTTTGTTTTCTGGTATGTTAATACCGGCTATACGTGGCATAGTTTTATCCTTGGCGTTGTTTGTGCTTTGGGTTTTTGCATATTACGTATACCCTGCCTTTTCTGCGGACGATTTTACAATGCTTACAAATTTTTTTAACTGACGGCCGTACCTTCATGGGCTTCTCTACGAATTACGAATTTAATTACGAATATTACGGATTTCTCTACGAATTACGAATTGTTTTCGTATTTCGTAGCCCTTTTGGTATATTCGTACGTTTTTCGTATTTCGTAGCTAATTTCTATTTTCCGCGGTATACTATTCTGCCCCGTTTTTCGTCATAGGGACTCATTTCCACCGTCACTTTGTCACCGGGTAAAATCTTAATTCGATACATTCTAAGTTTACCGGCCAGATGGCAAAGCACTTCATTTCCCTCGTCCAATCTTACCCGAAAATTGGTACTGGGCAAAGCTTCAATAACAATTCCGGTTTTTCGGGACATCTTTTTAACCATCGACAATAATCTTAACCCCGTATATCAACTTCCAGCGCCTTCGGCGATTTTGTTCGGAGAACACTGGAAGTTGTATTACGGGGTAAACTTTAACAAATTTTTCCATTTTAGTCAATATTAAGTCTAATCTTAATTTTTTCCAGATTCTCGGGAACTTGTTTTACCCAAAATGGCCAGAGCTTTACTTTAGCCCGATTAATCTCGGGCTGATTTTGGAGAAAAAATTGGGTCTCGGTTAAAGATTTGCCCGAAAGCCCTTGCTTTAAAGAAACTTTATCAATATCGGAATAAACTTTAGATTCCAAGTTGAGGGAAAGAACAATTTTCCCTGTCTCAAGATTAATGGTCTCTGGTAAATATTCTATCTTTAAGCTCTTTTGGTCAATCTTTTTATCGCTCGGGATTTTTGAAATAATAAATTCTTTTGAAAAATTTTCCAGATCTTCCTTTTTAAAGGATATGGTGAGGGCTTGGGCCTTTACTTGAAAAGTAAATTTTTCTAATTCTGCTCCGGCTCGATCTAAGGAGAATGTTTCCAAGATTTCAGTTTTTGACGCCCCTTCCAAAACAATAAATTCTGAGGGAATTTTATCCTTTAAGGCATCTTTTATTTCTCTGGCCGCTTTTTCTTTTAAGAGCTCTTCAGCCTTTTTTAGGTCTTCTTGGGTAACTTCAGGAGTTTCTTTTTTTAATCCCTCTTTCATTGATTCAAAGGATTTGCCGTAAATAAAAGTATATTGAGGACTGCCAGCTAAACCAGGAACAGAAAAGGTTGAAGGTTCAATATTATATTTTTCTCCCGGAGCATCAGCCACTACCTTTACGTCTTTATAACCTTTGGCCGGAATGACAATTCTTTCTCTTGTACGAAACCAGGGATTTTCCCCTGTTTCTAAGGAAGGCCGAAATTTTTCTAAAGGCGGCTGAAATCGAGTCTGGGCCACCAAAATTTGCCCCTGTTGAGAATCATTGAAGACCCTGATTACTCCTTCGGCTTTTTTTTCTATTAATTTCTTTCCCGAGGAGGGAAATTCCTGAGAAAAAATTTTTTCTTCTTCAAAACTAATACCGGGAATTAGATTGGCTAAGAAATTAATGTTTTCAATTCCTTTATCAACCGTTAATTTTGTCTCAAAAGTTTTGAGCTCAGTCTCTGGCCAGATTTCAATTTCCGCCCGGGATAAAGTAAAATAGAAAACTGCTCCGGTAATTATTAAGACTAAAGGAATCAAAATTAAGCTTTTTTCTAGCCGGGTCTTGGGAAGAAAAAGTTTGAATTCAAGTTCCTTTTCCAAAGGAAATTCTTTAACTTTCTTTTTTTTCAATTCCTCGGGAGGTAAAATATCAAATATTTTTTTCGCCATTGATAAATTATACCAAACTTTACTTTCATTTCAAAATAGCTCTTATCCTCCTAATCCCTGCTCCGCAACTTTCTTCTTTTATAATTTTGAAGATACCTAACTCGGAAGTTCTCCTGAGATGAGGGCCGGCACAGATTTCTTTTGAAAAATTATCAATTGAATAAACGCTAACTATTTCTGGATATTTTTCTTTAAAAAAAGCTAAGGCTCCTGCCTTTATTGCCTCTTGATAATCCATTTCCTCTCTCTTTACTTCTAAATCTTCTTTGATTTTTTGATTAACTAAATCCTCAACTTTTTTTATTTCTTCTTCGGTCATTTTTTGGGAATGAGAAAAATCAAATCTCAATCTTTGAGGAGTGATATCCGAGCCCATTTGTTGAACGTGAGAACCTAAAATTTCTCTCAAAGCAGAATGAAGTAAATGAGTAGCAGTGTGAAGCCTTGTTGCTTCATAGGTGGCTTCTTTTCCAATGCCACCGAATTTTGCTTTTACTCCGGCCCGGGAAATTTCCCGATGTTTTTCAAAGGCCTCCTGAAAACCTTTAATATCTACTGTTATATTTTTTTCTTTAGCTAGCTCTTCTGTTAATTCTAAAGGAAAACCATAGGTATCAAAGAGATGAAAGGCATCGATTCCCGAGATGTCGCCCGCTTTAGTAATTTTTTCAAATTGTTTTAAACCCTGGGACAAGGTTTTTTCAAATTTCTCTTCCTCATTTTGAATGACAGTTAAAATATCCGTCTCTTTTGATTTCACTTCCCGATATTCATCTTGATAAATTTCAATCACTTTTTGGGCCAAGGGAATTAGAAAATTTCTAGGGAGATTTAATAATTTCCCGTATCTTATCGCCCTCCTTAAAACCCTTCTCAAAACATAGCCCTGCTCAACGTTAGAGGGAAAAATCCCTTCGGAAATCAAAAAAACCGCCCCCTTAATATGATCAGCAATAATCCTCTGACTTCTTAAATTTACACAGGTCAGACCTCTGTATTTTTTTTGTTCGTGAATTTCTTTAATAATTGGTTCAAATAAGTCAGTTTCATAAACTGAAGGTTTATTTTGAACTACCATTGCTAACCTTTCTAATCCCATTCCGGTATCTACCCCTTTTTGTTCCAAAGGAGCTAAGCTCCTTTTTCTGTCCTGATAGTACTCATTGAAAACCAAGTTCCAAAGTTCTAGGTTTTTAAAATAAATCTCGGTTGTCGGACCGCACGGACCTTCTTCGCCGGTTGGCCCCCAAAAATTCTCTTCTCTGCCAACAAAACTTAAATTTCCTTTGTTTTCCGAAAAACCCAATTTATCCCAGATTTTAACTGACTCTTCATCTCTGGAAACTTCTTTATCTCCACCGAATACTGTCACTTTTAAATTGGAAATTGGTAATTGAAAATTGGAGATTAAAAGTTCGTAAGCGAACTTAATAGCCTCTTCTTTGAAATAGCCCCCAAAAGAAAAATTACCAAGCATTTCAATAAAAGTGAGGTGGCTTTGATCGCCAACCTCCTCGATGTCAGAAGTCCTAAAACATTTCTGGCAAGAGACAACATTCAAACCATAGGGCGATTTTTCTCCTAAATAATATGGTTTAAACTGCTGCATGCCGGCGGTGGTAAAAAGAACAGTCGGGTCAGCCGGTAAAAGCGAAGAAGAAGGCACTATTTTGTGCTCCTTCTTTTCAAAAAAATTCAAAAATTCTTGACGCAATTTAATAGAGGTCATTAGGCGTAGCGGTCGGCTACGGTTGAGGCAACATAGGCCTCGGGTTTTATTTTGGGCTCAAAACCGTTTCCCCGAATTAAGCCGGTTACTTCTTTAATCATATCTTTGGTCTGGCCGTTTTCGCCGATGTCAGCATGGATGTAGCGGAATTGCCAGTTGAAAGAACTTGGTAAGTTTTCCAGTTTTTTCTCAAAATTTTCTCTTAAATGTAAAGCTAATTGACAGGACAGCAAAACTTCTTCTAAAACCCGGGTTTTCCAATTAAAAAATTTTCGGTTTTTGTAACCGATTTTTTTAAGGAAAAATCTCCCTCCTTCCCCTACCCTCAAAACAACCACCGCCACCGGGAAATGGGGCTCCTCGCCTGAAGATGAGTCACAGCCAACAATGATATCATAAAATTTCTCCGGCTTTTGAGCAATATAATCCAAAATTTCATCAATCACTTGATTTACCTTCAAATTTCCCTGACTGGGATTGTAAAAATTTCCTTCAAAAATTTTTTCCATGCTTTATTTACTTTATCATTTTTTAGAAATTAAATCAACCCCGTTAGAAGTATCTTATTTTCTGCTTCTATTCAAAAAACCTGACTTAGACTTTATTTCATGGACACTTCTAACGGGGTCAATAGTTTTCACCGCAGCCATGAAATCATCGAATCTCAAGGAAGCAGCCCCTATTAGTACTCCGTCCATTTGGGCTACTTTAATAAAATCTTCAATATTTGTGCTGTCTACGCTACCACCATAGATGATTTTAACTTTTTGAGCAATGGTTTTACCGAATAATTTAGTCAAATTTCTTCTAAGGAAGATTTTCCCTTCTTTTGTATTCTCAGGGGTAGCGACAATACTCCCTTTTGTTGTACTTATTGCCCAAATTGGTTCATAAGTAATAATTATATTTTTGAGTTCTGATTTTTTAATACCAGCTAGGGCTCTTTCTAATTGAGCTTTCATTTCTTTAGCTCCTTTTTCGCCTCTTTTTTTACTCCCTACGCAAAGAATAGGCTTCAAACCCACAAGCAATGCTGCCTTTAATTTTTTATTAACCATCCCATCAGTCTCGTTTAGATATTTTCTTCTTTCAGAATGTCCAATAATTACATATTCGCAGCCCAAATCTTTTAACATTGTTGGCGAAACTTCACCAGTAAAAGCTCCTTTTTGTTCCCAAAAACAATCCTGCGCCCCTAACTTAATGTTCAACTTAATGTTCATCACCTGGTGATGAACATAAAGAGTTGGCAGATAGACAAAGGGGGGACAAATAACCACTTCTACATCTTTAATATCTTTTAATCCTTTTTCAACCCTCTCAAAAAGCAATTTAGCTTCTTTTAAGGTTGGAGGATTACACTTCCAATTGGCGACAATCAAGGGTTTCATTGTTTTCTTAAGTAAGCGGCGGCTTTTTCAGGTTCAATGGTGGAAATCTCCATTCTTACTCCTAATTCAAAACCGGCCCAGATTCCGGTTTTTGGCAAGATTGTCCAGTGCCAGTGATAATAAGGATAAGCTTTCCCATCGCAGGGTGCCGTGTGTAAATAGAAATTGTAGGCTGGATTATTTAATCCTTTGTAAAGTTTTTTTAAGGCTACTTGAAAAGCCTCGCTTAAAGCCTTTATCTCTTCTTGGCTAGCTTTTTCAAAATAAGATAAATGTTTTTTGGGAGAGATAATAACTTGAAAGGCTAACTTTGAGGCAAAAGGACAAATCACCAAAAAATTTTTATTTTCAAAAACAACTCTCTTTCCAACCTTTCTCTCCCAGTCATTCATTTGACAATAAATACATTTTTTATTCTTTTTAAAATATCCCTCGGAATTTAAGAGAGCTTTTTGTAAGTCAATATCAATTAAAGGGGTGGTAATAATCTGGGAGTGAGGGTGGGGCTGGGAGGCGCCAGCTTCAGCACCCTCGTTGTGAAAAATGGAGATATAATTAACAAATTTTTTATTCATTAAATTTAAATATCTTTCTTGGTAACTATCGAAAACCTCTTTTACGTTTTCTAGTGATAATAAAGCTAAAGGTTTTTCATGATCCCTGGTCACCACCAACTCGCAAAACCCAACTGCATTCATGGTTTGATAAATTCCTCCTTCAATTCTCTTTTCCCATTTTAATTGAGGCAAAAAGGCGGGATATTTATTAGGGACAACAATGGTGGTCCAATCTTTGGGAATTTTTGTATCAAGTGAAACCTTTTTCCCGTGTGAATAAATTAAAACCTGGGGTTCTTGGGTTTCAATATTACAAAAGGGACATTTCTTTTTTGGAATCTTTATTTCGACTCTTTTTTCCTTTTTGAACATTTCTGGTCTCTTGGCCCGGCCAGTGGCAATCACTACCCAATCTCTAGAAATAAGGTCGAAACGAAGTTCTGATGGAAATTTTACCCTGTTAAATTGCGGCTTTGCCGCTCCCGCTTTGCGGGATTTAACAGGGTGAATTTTTTTATTTTTTTTAATCATAAATTCCTTTTAATAAATTCCATCTTATTTTAAGTAAATCAACGGCCATATTGACCATCCATTTTGGCTTCACTTTACTCTCGGGGTCATTTCGCCAATAAACCGGGATTTCTTTTATTTTATAACTCATTTTTTTGGCAATAATTAAAATTTCCGGGTCAAAAGCAAAACGATTAATTTTGCATTTGGGAAAGATATTTTCTGCCGCTTTTTTGGTAAAGCATTTAAAACCGCACTGCGTATCCTGAATTCCCCAAAGTCCAACAATAAACTTTCTAAACAGCTTAAAACTTTGTCCCAAAATTACATTTCTTAAAAAAGGTTGGGGCGGATCCAAAACCGCTCCCTTGACATCTCTTGAACCAATGATAATGTCGTAGCCGTTTTTAAATTCTATCCACATTTTTTCTATCTGGTCAATTGAGGTAGAATTATCAGCGTCAGTGAATAATCTAAAATCTCCTTTTGCCTCTAACATTCCCTGCCTGACCACCGCTCCCTTGCCTTGATTTATTTTATTATCAAACAATCTCAGATTTTTAATAACACCGGTCAGACCGGTGACAACTTCAGCAGTCTTGTCTTTTGAGCCATCATTGACAACCAAAATTTCATAATCATAATTTTGTCTTGACAAATATTTATCAATCTCCTCCAAAGTCTTCGGCAACCTCTTTTCCTCATTATAAGCTGGAATGATAACAGATAAATACATATTCTATTTGTTAATCAAACTTAATTGATATTTTTTAACTTCTTTTGATAAAAATCTTTTAATAGAGGGCCAATTGATTCCACTAAAAATATAAATTTTGCCTCTTTTTCTCTCTTTTTCAAGGTTTATATCTTTGTAAAATTCCAATGCTCGCAAAGCTAAATATAAATTTATTTGAGGATATTTTTGTTTAGCGAAATACAATAAATCTCCAAGTGAAAATTCTTTTAAAAGAAAATAAATATCAATGTAATCTCTTTTTGTTGCTCTCTGAATTATTGATAAAATTTTCATTCCACCAATGTCTTCTTTTGAAGCTAAATTTAAAGAGTTTATTTTTATTAGAGGATTAATTAATGGATATTCGTAATGAAAAAAAGACATATCTACATCTAAAATTCTAATAAATAAAGTATTCTTAGCCAAAGAATACTCTTTTGCTTTTTCTCCTAATTTCTTTTCAATTCTCTTTAAAAAAACTTGAGATTGAAAGCCTTTTTGAGTATAAAAGTCTAAATCCTGAGAAGTGCGGTGACCAATTTGTAAAGCCAAAGCCGTTCCGCCGGCTAAATAAAAGCCTTTATCCTTTAAAAAATCTAATTGAGGAATAATCTTTTTTTGTTTTCTATTTAGTACTTCGAGATTCATACTTTTTTAGTTTTTCTAACTTGTCAATTTCTCGCCAAGCTTTTAAAGTTTCTTTTGAAACTTTGCCTTTTCTTTTCAAATAATTGAAATATCTCGTTATCAATTTTGGTCTTGGATTTAGGTCAAAAACAGCTGCCTCAAAAATAATTTTTGGTAATTTTATGTTCAAAATTTTGGTCCAGTAATAAAGGACATCCCGAAACCAAATTCCTCTGCCTGGATTTTCAATTTCTCTTTTTATCTCTTCCAAAGAATAAGTTTTAAATAACCACTTTAAATCTTGCTCGTCGCCCTGATTTAAAATGGCAATAATGATTTCGCTTTTGTCAGCCGGCTCATATAATTCCATCTTAGAAACATCATAAGAAGGCAAAAATGGCTCTAAAAATTTCGGCAACGGCATATTATGAAATTATATCATAAATTCTCCAAAAACAAAATGGGGCACTCAGCTTGGCTGAGGCCCCTTGGAATTTTCAGGCGATTGTGAAATGGAAATCGATTTCCGGAAGGACGAAATGAAGTCCTTTTCCTTCGAAGATATCCGTTAGATGTCTAATTAGACAATCTAGACAGTATTCTACCGGCTCGATATCAAAGGAAACTTCACCATGCGGGAACCACTCTTCATTTGTGAATGGTCCGTTCCGGCTGATTATTAGCCAACAACCTTTCGTAGTAACATTTTTTATCGGAAGTTGTTGGCTAACTCTCTTTTTTAAGGACCGAGCAATTTCCAATCCGTCTTCGCCTGCGTTCGTTATAACTACTTTCATCTTGTCCTCCTTTCGCCGAAAGACAAAGAGTTTTGTTATAACGAACATTTTAAGGAAAAAGTTTTCCCAAAATGTTCAGTGCGTCTCTCGGCAACTCTACCTTTAAATCAATTTCTTGCTTAGCTCCTTTTGCAAGGAGCGGGGAGAAATCTGGGTAGAGATACCACTCAATTTATTCCTGTACCCCCGTAGAGAATAGTTGAGATTGGAATTGCCACCGAACTTTAGCAATCCCAATTTCCAGTGTACTAAAACCAGCATAGCATATTCCAGTTATTTTGTCAAGAGCTGGCAACCGGTTTTGGTTACAGCTATTGTATGTTCGAAGTGGGCTGATAATGAGTCGTCTTTGGTTTTATAACCGAAGCCGTCAGGAGTTTTTTTTATCTTCCAATCCCCTACTGTGACCATTGGTTCAAGACAAAAGACCATGCCTTCTCTTATTTCTGGACCTGTTTTTCTTTTTCCATAATTTAAAATTTTTGGCTCTTCATGAAGTTCTTTTCCAATTCCGTGTCCGCACAAATCCCTAACAACATTAAATCCCTGGCTCTCAACATATCTTTGAATAGTATTGCCAATATCGCCAAAAGTATTTCCCGGACGAACTTTTTTAATTCCTCTTTTTAAAGCTTTTTTTGTCACCCGAATCAATCTGGCTGTTTCAGGTTCAACTTTCCCCACCGGAACGGTAATCGCCATATCAGCATGAAAACCCAGGTATTGAATTCCTAAATCAAGAGAGATAATATCGCCTTCTGCCAAAACTCTATCTGAAGGTACGACATGAACAATCTCTTCATTGGTTGAAGTACATAAACAAGCTGGAAAACCCTGATGTCCCTTAAAAGAACATTTTCCGCCAGATTTAAAAATCAGGTTTTCGGCAAGCCTGTCTAATTCCTTGGTAGTAATTCCTGGTCGAACTTTTTTTTCTAACTCTTTCATAATTCTGGCCAGGATTTTCCCACCCTCTGCCATTATCTCAATTTCCTCAGGAGTCTTAATCCCAATCATCTTTAACAGAACGAGAAGTGTTCTCGTCCTATTTTAATACTTTTAAAATATCTTTGAAAACATTGGCTACCGATTGTTCACCATTGATTTCTTTAATTTTTACTCCCTGCCTCTTTAAATAATCGACAACTGGCAGAGTTCTTTCTCTATATTCATTCAATTTAGATTTAATTACCTCTGGCTTACTATCTTCGCGACGTATTAATTTTGAACCATCAAAGGGGCAAAGTTTTAATTTAGCAGTTTCTTTAGTATATAAAATTGAATGGCGCATTAATTCACAAATTTTTCTGTGGGCATTTCGCCAAATTGAAACCTCTGGTCTTTGTTTTAGTAAAATCAATATTACATTTGAAATACCATAAAGTTTCTCTAATAAAGGAGTAATTGTCTTTGCTTCATAAAGAGTTTTAGGAGAGCCGGAAAATATTATCCCTTTTCCCTTTTTTGCCAATTCTTTAATTTCACTTTTTACCCAAAAAGCAATTAAAGGAGGGCTCATCCATTTTCCCGATTCCCGTAATTTTTTTTCCTCTGAAATAAAATATTTTTTACTCCCAATTTTTACAAAATCGCCTTCTTTTGCAATTGCAAAATTTTTCTCAATAATCTCGCTTGTTTCCAAATGATAAAGACCTAATGTTTCGGCTAATAATTCGGCCTGAGTCGCCTTTCCTGAGCCCGGCGGTCCTAATACAATTATTACCAAAGGCTTTTTCATATATTTTAATCTGTTTAAGGTTCTACCTTAAACATTTTTATTCGTATATTCGTACTAATTCGTAATTCGTAGGGTTAAAAGGTTTCATATTCTCTCATTTGGAGTTGGGCTTTAATTTGGCGCATGGTTTCCAAAACCACTGAAACGACAATCAATAAAGCTGTTCCGCCAATTAAAAACCGGAAAATCATTACTCCAGTAATGCCCCCAACAATGGAAGGAAGGACGGCAATAGTCCCTAAAAAGAGGGCGCCAATTAATAAGACCCGATTTAGAATGTAATACATAAAATTGGCCGTGCTTTCTCCCGGTCTAATTCCCGGCACAAAGCCACCCATCTTTTGCAAATTGGTAGCAATAGCTTTGGGATCAAAGGTGACGGCGGTATAAAAATAGGTGAAGAGGATAACTAAAATAAAATATAAAACTCCGTAAACCCAGGGATTGGTAAACCAAACTCCAATACTCTGAGCAACCGAACCCACTACCCCGCCGGCTCCGGCTAAAAAATTGGCAATCATACTGGGAAAAAGCATAATTGATAGGGCAAAGATAATGGGGATTACTCCGGCCGGATTAACATTTAAGGGTAAATAAGTTGAAACACCGCCATACATTTTCATCCCCCTTACTCTTTTGGCATAAGAAACCGGAATATTTCTTCTGCCTTCGTTAATCAAAACCACACCGGCAATAATCAACAAAGCCATGCCAAAAAAAAGTAGATAAGACGGAATCCTGGCCGGGTCCCAGGTAATCAATATTTGACGGATATCCATTGGCAGACTGGCCACAATCCCGGCAAAAATTAAAATAGAAATTCCATTGCCAATTCCTTTTTCTGAAATTAGCTCGCCAAGCCACATTAAAAAAACGCAGCCGGCAGTAACGGTCAAAATTGAAGTAAAAAGTAAGGTTGGAGAAAGAGGGTCAATTACTTGTTGACGTTGCAATAAAGTAAGCATACCAAAACTCTGAAGCATGGCAAAAGGAACGGTCAGTAATCTGGCATACTGATTGAATTTTTGACGACCAGCTTCGCCTTCCTCTTTATACATTTTTTCTAACTGGGGAAAAATCATGGTTAACAATTGCATGATAATAACAGCGGTAATATAAGGTCCCAATCCTAACATGGCAATGGAAAGATTTTCCAGGGCGCCGCCGGTAAATATATTTAAAAGGCCGAACATTTGAAATTGCCCGAAGAAGCTTCTCAAATTTTCAATGTCAATTCCGGGGACAGGAATATTGGCCATTATTCGGAAAATGACAAGAATTCCCAAAACAAACAAAATTTTGTTTCGTAAATCTCTAATTTTGAATATTTGAATGACTTTATTTAACCACTCCACCCCGTTAGAAATCTGGTCTTATATAGCAGATTGCTAATTTCGAACAGACTCTTGTATTTTGGTTGCACCCCGTTATTACCTAGCAGAAAAATTTTATTAAAATTTTTCTGCCCAAGATTTCTAACGGGGTCCATGGGCTTTTTCAATAATTTCTTTGGCTTTTTTGGAAATTAAACAATTTTCAACGGTTAAAGATTTGCTAAGTTTTCCTTTACCTAAAATTTTAACCCGGGGCAATCTCCCTTTTATTCTACGAATTAATTTTTTTTCCAGCAAGACTTTGGGAGTTACCACCTCGCCAGTTTGAAATTTTTTTTCTAAAGTTTCGATATTAACAATGGCTAGTTTTAATTCCTCTTTCTTAAATTTATAGCCTCTTAACTTAGGATATTTTTTAATTAATTCTCGGATAACCGGTTTCAGTCTTCTTCCAGCCCTAGCTTTCTGGCCCTTTATTCCCCGGCCAGCATAAGTTCCTCTCTTGCCGCCCCGGCCTATCCGTTTTTTTCTTTTTGGTTTATGAATTGGACGTAGTTCGTGTAGTTGCATGTTTTAATTTTTTTAAGGCTTTAATGGTCGCTCTGGCATTGTTTAGTTTATTACCGGTCCTTCCCAAAATCTTTGAAGATATATTCTTTATTCCGGATAGCTGGCAAATAATTCTTACTGTTCCGCCAGCCACTAACCCCCGGCCTCTTCTTTGGGGCCTAAGCAAAACCTTAGCTGGTCCGAATTTTGCCTGAACTTCATGAGGAATGGAGTCTTGGACTATTGGAACTTCAATCAGATTTCTTTTTGATTGAAAGGTGGCTTTTTTTATTGCCTGAGCAACATCTAACCCGGAGGCTACCCCCACTCCAACTTTTCCGGCTTTATTTCCGGTAACAATTATTGCCCGAAACCTCAATTTCTTTCCACCGGCCCGAGTATGAGCCACCCTAGCTAAGTCCAACAACTTGGACTCGAACTCTTCCCTTTTTTCAAATCCTGCTTCTTTTGGTTGATTTCTCCGAATAACCATGTCATTATGACTTATGACTTATGACGATGACGAAATTGTCATTAGTCATTAGTCATTAGTCATTAGTCATTAGTCAAAACTTAAGGCCTCCTTCTCTCGCCCCTTCAGCTACTGCCTTCACCCTACCATGATATTTATATCCTCCCCGATCAAAAACAACTTTTTCAATTTTCTTTTTTAGAGCTTTTGCCGTAATCAATTTCCCTACTTGATAGGCAATGGCGGCTTTTCCAGTTCTGACCACTTCTTCTTTTTTCTTCTGATTCTTTACTTTCTTATTTTTTTTCTTTCCTTTTAATTCTAAATCTGAGGCAGTATCTATTATTCTTCCTTTTTCATCATCAATCAATTGAGCATAAATATGTTTGGCTGAACGAAAGACACAAAGCCGCGGCCTCTTGGCTGTACCAAATGTTTTAGCTTTTACTCTTTTATGACGTCTTTTTCGCTTTTCATGTTTAAATTTCATATCTATAAATTCGAAATTCTAAATACTAAATTCTAAACAAACCCATTACAACAAGATACAATAACCAAGATACAATAACCAAACAAACTTCAATATTTGGTGTTTGTATCTTGGTGTTTGGTTATTGTTCATCGAATTTAGGATTTCGGATTTAGGATTTTACTTTGTGGTAACTACTTTCTTTCCCACTTTTCTTCTAATTTGCTCTCCCAGATATTTTATTCCTTTTCCTTTATATGGCTCGGCTGGCTTTGCTTTCCTTATTTTGGCGGCAGTCTGGGAAACCTTTTCAAGATCAGGGCCGAAAACAGTAATAACATTTTTTTCCACGGAAAATTTTATATTTTCTGGTGCCGTTATTTTAACGGGATGGCTAAAACCAACAAATAATTCTAAGATGTCGCCTGCCACCTGGGCTTTAAAACCCAGACCTTCTATTTCTAATTTTTTTTCAAATCCTTCAGTTACTCCTTTTACCATATTCGAAATCAGACTTCGAAATAGACCCCAGAAAGCTTTTGTTTTTTTACCCCCCACCAATTTTTTGGTGGGGGGTTGAGGGGAAAGTAAAATTTGGCCTTCTTGAGACTTAACTTTAATTTCTGAAGGAATTTCCCGAGAAAGCTCCCCTTTCGGGCCCTTCACTGTAATCAGCTGGCCTTCTATATTTACCTCCACACCCGGAGGTATTTCAATTGGTTTTTTACCTATTCGGGACATAATTTTTACCAGATTTCACAAATAACTTCTCCTCCTAACCTCTGTTTTCTGGCCTCTTTATCGGTCATTAAACCTTTGGAAGTAGAGATTATTGCTATGCCATAACTCCCTTTAACTTTTTTTATTTTTCTCCGGTTAGAATAAATTCTCTGGCCAGGTTTTGAGATTTTTTTTAATCCGGAAATTGCCGGGAGATTATCGGTATATTTTAAAGTAATCTCAATAGACCTCTTTGACCTTTTTCCTTTTTTTTCAACTTTTTCAATAAAACCTTCTCTTTCCAGAATCTTAGCCATTCTATATTTTAAATTAGAAAAAGGAACAATAACCGTGGGATGTTTCACGATTAAGGCATTACGTATTGAGGTTAGCATGTCGGAAACAGGATCCATAGCTTTTAGAAATTGGTTATCAGAAATTAGAAAATGGCCTGCCCGCCTAAATTTTGCGAAGCAAAACTTTGGCGGGTAAAGAAATTAGAAATTGGAAATTAGTTAACTATTTTCTATTTTCCATTTTCCATTAACTAATTTCTAATTTCAAATTACCAGGATGATTTCTTTACCCCCGGTATCAATCCTTGATTAGCCAGTTCTCTAAAACAAATCCTGCACAAACCAAATTTTCTC
>Ga0210057_1003157_pt1 | contig 22876 bp, 27 predicted proteins | sample CryGeyCG2114_010_2_FD_183968 | JGI IMG/M metagenome (GOLD analysis project Ga0210057, IMG submission 183968) | Groundwater microbial communities from aquifer - Crystal Geyser CG10_big_fil_rev_8/21/14_0.10 (SPAdes) (version 2) | ecosystem: Environmental > Aquatic > Deep subsurface > Groundwater ...
AGTATCATCTGCTAATACTTTGACTAACCCATTCTCCTGTAAAGCTCCACCCATGCCGGTATCTTTCAGTTCAGCTCTGCCGATTTTATACGGGATGCCTTCTTTTTTTAGCTGTTGTTCTGTTTTTCCCACTCCTGCAACTTGTGGAGAAGAAAAAACCGCATGACCAATAGCAAAAGGGTCAAAGGGCACCTTTTTATCCGTAAATGCATTTCTCAGAGAGAATTCCACTTGGTCGTTTGCCGTATGTCTAAAAGGCAAGATACCAAGTATGTCTCCAAACGCCCAAATACCCTTAACATTCGTCTCAAGATATTCATTAACCTTGATATATCCTTTGTTATCTACCGCAACTCCTGCAGACTTAACATCTAAGATGTCAGTATTCGGGACTCTACCGGTAACAACAAGCAATTGATCACTCTCCAGTTTTTTCTCACTATTTATGGTAATTGTAAATTTGTCGTTTTGGTAGGAAACTGATTCTGCCTGTGTGTTAAATAGGAGTTCATATTTTTTAGAAAATTCATTTGTGAACCATTGCGCTATTTCTTCATCCTCGTTACTTAACATGAGATTACCCCTGACTAAAATTGTAACTCTAGTTCCTAAGGCTCCATAAAAGTGGGCTAGTTCTGCTGCAATATACCCACCACCTATAATTACTAAATGTTCTGGCTGTTTCTCTAGTCTTAGAGCTTTTGTGCTATCAAGATATGGTGTAGTCTCTAAACCTGGAATTGGCGGGGTAGAAGGTCTAGTCCCACCGACAATAAATACTTTTTCTGCCTCAATTTGTTCAACTTGTCCTGAGCCTACCGAAAGATTACCAACTTGCATTCGTTTAGGAGCAACGAACTTACCTCGCATTTTATAAAGCATTGGATTTCCGTTTTCTCTAACGGAGTTTTCAATATTGCTCGAGGCACTATCAACTACTTCAGAAACTCTTTTAACTATTGAAGCAAAGTCAATCTCCTCTATTTTACTTTTAATACCAAACTTCTCACTAGCTCTAATAGTTTCAGCTACATCCGCTGAATGGATTAGCATTTTAGAAGGAATACAACCTCGATTTAAACATGTCCCACCTAAGCTTCCCTCTTCCACAAGTGCAACAGACATACCGTTTTGAGCAGCATAGGAAGCTACTTCAAGACCGGCACCAGAACCGACTACAAGCACATCAAATTTTTTCATAGTAATCTTTTCAGTTTATCACAGTAATCAATTTAATTTAGATTTGAATTTAATTCCGTCACTTAGTTGACAAAAGCACTGCGAAAATTCTGATTCTTAGTCCTTCTGATTAAAGGAATTAATGCCTTTGTCGCCCTTAACGATTAAAAATACTAAATATAAAGCAAAAAATATTCCAATAATAATCAAAATAATTGACAAATATGGCTGGATAAGGAAACCAAAAAAACTGAGAAGGAATACTATAGGGATCATCCCAATAAATGTAACAAATGCAAAAGTAAACAAATTCAGATTTGTCAATCCTGCTACATAACTTACAACATCAAATGAGACATGAGGCATTAAACGAGTTACAAATATTATTATTGCAATGTTTTTTTCTTCTTTGCCTTTTAATTTTTGGTAAATTCCGTTTCTTTCTAATTTTTTAGATACGAAACCTCTCAAGAAAAATCTTGCAATGAGAAACGCTAAAACTGCACCAATGGTTCCCCCGATTAACGAATATATCATTCCAAGAAACGAACCAAAAAATATTCCTCCCAGAAATGTGAGTGGTGAAGAAGGGATAGGCGAGATCAGTATAGCAAGAATCATTAAAGCTATATATACAATTGGAGCAAAATTCCCAGAGTTTTCAATTATTCTTTCTACGTCGGTGAATAAAATATTTATTTGTGGCAATAAAAATATAACTACAACGAGCAAAACTACTAAGATTATTAGCTTGCTATTCTTTTTTGCTTTATTCATAGGAGTGAATACAACCATTTATGATAATTACATTTGACCCGTCATGCTATGTTTCGGATCATTCATCATCTCGCTAATATGTTTTTCAATCTCGGTTGTTGAGCTTGCTTTGAATCCACACTTGGAACACGAGATTGCATGTTCTTCCTGTTGTTCTTCTTTCTTGTTGTGCATTTCCTTTGCGTGAGCATCCATTTCTTCTTGAGAATTAAATTGGGCGCCGCACATTAGGCATTTTAATTGGTTACTATCCATTTTATTCACCTCCTTTCATTTTTAATAAATTTAGTTAAAACTACAAAAATAACTATCAAAGCAACCAGAAAAGGACCAATAGTTACAATGTTGGAAAATAGGGTTTGAAATTTGCCATATATCCGACTTTCAGCAAACTGTAGTAAGGCTAATATGAGTGCTTCAAATACCGTTAGGGAAATAAGAGATTTAATAATAGGAGAGCGATGTTCTTTTAGTCCGGCCAAACTATATAAATTTTTTTCTCTCAAATAAACGTAAATGGAATAACTGAAAAAACCTGCTGCTAAGATAAAAAATACGAAGGAGTATTGATATACCAAAGTATTTCTCAGAGCAACCCCGGCACCAATATTTATAACTCCAAATACCACTAATAGTATTGGAATAATGCCGCATAATTCAAATAGAATTGGCGCAATTAAAGTCCTCAGAAGATGGTTATTTTTTGTTGTAGACGACTTTTGAATCATATTATTCTAAATTATACAGCTCAGTATTTGGATGAAATGCTGCCCAAGCAAACCAGAATAGTCTTATGGGTGTAATTTGCTCTCCAGTATCTATCCTTGTAATAAGGATATCACCGTCAGCATCTTTTTTGAGACTCAGAGATATGTCTCCCAATTGATCAGAAATTGTTTTATCTTCGTCAAAGACTGTTTCTGGATAGGCTTTGGAGAGCCCCTCAACCTCTATGCCGTAAACGGGTGTTTTAATTTGCAAAGAGGTGTCTAAACCCTTAACACCGAAAATCAGCTCATCATTTTCTTCATACGTCCCATATGGGTATTGATCATAATTTCTGGTGAAGCCAGTATCTCTTGAAAGTACTTCTGTTTCAGGATGCTCAGTCTTCCACTGACTCCATTCGACAGTAGTAATCGGAACTTTCACTAGTGTTTCGTTGCGTCTGGCAGCAGGGCCAACTATTGCTTCACCGGTAATTTGCTGCCAAAGATTGCCTTCGTAGCGGTCGTACATGACCAAATCGCTGTTGTGGAGTTTTCCGGAAACGCCAAACTCTGTAATAACACCATCGACTTTTCTCTCAAATGCTAGAGCTGAACCGCAAAGCGGGCAAAAAGTAATGGCAATGGGCGTGCTATTTACATCATCGTTGACAATCTCGTGCCAGTTCATGATTCGCTGAGGATATGCCCTTACAACACCGTTAAAGTTCAGTGCAAAAATTCGGTCATCAGGAGTAAGCCAAGTGTCGGCTTTTTGAACCGATTCAAACGTAGGATTATCAATAGACGGAATACAGTCTTTGCCAAAGCAACCCTGAAGTAAATCTGCTTTAGCAATTGTAGCTCCGGTAAAGTCGTTTTGCAAATCAACATCCCTAATCACGGTTTTTCCTGGATTAGCTTTTTGCACCTGATTATTTCCTTTTAGTTTTTCTAGTTGTGAATCAACATTAACGCTGTTTTCAAAAGTGGTTGTAATTTGAGTCCAAGATTCCGGCAAATTGTTGAGCGTCCAGGATTGCAGAGCTCGGTCAGTCCCGGACCAGATAAATAAAGCGGTCGCTAAAATTATCAGCCCAAAAATCTGTCTGATCTTTTGGTTTTGACTTTTGACAAAACTTAACTTTTGAGAAACTTGGCTTCCACCCTTGGCGACAAAGTATAAAGGTACACCTGTTCCTAGAGCATAGGCCAAGGCAATAAACACAGCCGAGAGTGAGAATGAACTCACCGCAGCAAGTGTTGCCACTGCAGCCACTACCGGTCCTATACAGGGTGTCCAGACAATTCCCAGACTCACTCCGGTAATAAACCCGTCGCCAAACCCGCTGTTTTTGTTTTGCGATGGTTGAAAACGCCAGTGCCGCTCAATCCAGCCCTGAGTTTTTTCCCAAACGGTTGGAAATACCATACTAAGACCAAAAATTACCAGTAATCCTACGGCAAATAACCTGACTGTATCAGCCGGAATTCCCAAAACCCGTACCAGAGTTGCCAGCAATAATGAAGCAATCGTGAAACTGACCACCAACCCAGCGATCATCCCCTTTATTCTCCTGGTATTACCATCTATGCCACTTGCTAAAATGATCGGCAGAATTGGCAACACGCACGGAGAAAAAACAGTTAAGACTCCAGATATAAAAGCGATAGGTATTAAAAATAACATATTATATTTCTTCTATTTGTTGTAACAGTGTATCAAAACCACCACCCAGCCAGCGTTTTAGTTCCTTACCGTTTTGATCCAGCACTATTAACGTATGCTGACTGGTCACACCATACTTTTGGTTCATCACTTTATCATTGTCATAATCAACTTTGAGAATGGTAATGTCACTGGGTATTTCTGTTTGTCGTTCAATAATCTCTTCTTCTAAAGCTGAACAGGTTTGGCACCATGTGGTCGCGGCAAAGAATAACACTGATTTGCCCTTCATTTGGGCGTTTGCTAAAGCGTCGTCTGAATAATCCAGATAATTGAGCATATCCATGCGTAGTTCGGATGTCTGAGTCTTGGTTGCCGTAGAATTATTAAATCCATTTTTAAAGAACACAAAGCCACCAAAGATGATGATCAGTGAAATGATGATTAAAATATTAAATGGTTTCATAGTCTTTTGTATTTGATTTACGTAAATAACTTTTCAAAAATTGATAACAACGATGTGCGTTTCTTGGGCTGTTTTTTAAGTGAATAACACATAAGCTGTCCGCAACGACTACACTCTACCAGATTGAGTTTTTTTAAATCAGACAGGGCATGGGAAACAGCTGACTGGCTTAAGTCCAAGATAAGCCCCATGTCCGTCACTGGAATTTCATCAACTTTGTGGAGGAGAAGATAAATGGAGAGTTTGGTGGGATCAGAAAGTGTTTTAAGTATCTGAATGGTGTCTTGGTTTTTACCAACATCCTTAAACGCCTTTTTTAAAGATTCCACATCTTTATCAGAAATGTGATGCAGGTGTCCCTCATGACCAGTAATATATGAACGATTGAGCATATATTAAAATTATCACATAAGTGGGATGAACGTCAAGAGAGATTTGAGAGAAGAATTCTTATTTATCTTTTTTCTTTTCTCCTCGCATAAAAAAGCCATTGCACCACACATCACAGTACAACCAATAAGGGGAAGTGCTGCTACTAAGCCTACTGCTCCAACAATGGGAAAGAAAATGAGAAGGACACAAACAACTCTTAACATAACAAGGACTTTCGGATTTATGCATTTTCTACATAAATATACTAGTTTGGTCATATCTGTTTAGTTTTGAGTCTTAAAGAATTAGCCACAACCCATGAGTTGCTCAAAAGGTAAAAAGGTGTGGTTTTAAAAAATAGAAACGTTGATATAACAACATAAAATATACCAAGTATTGGATTTTGTCGTACTAACGATAGAATGTGGATATGTTTCATGTTCGTCTTACTAAAACAAAATCTAAATCTACTGCAGTACAAGTTGTACAATACAAAAACAGAAAGACTGTCATTTTTAAACATATTGGTAGCACAAAGGATAAAGAAGAACTTTTTCATCTAAAAACAGTTGCAGTTAATTGGATTAAACAACACAATCCACAACTCGAATTGTTTCCTAGTAACATACAAATTAACCAGTCTAAACAATCGATAACCCAAGAACACCCACTTTCAAAAGTCATCGTTTTAAATCAAGCCAGACTTATCTCAACTCACTCAATATTCATTTACGAGATACTGTTAAAATTAACCCAATCACTAGGATTTTCTAGATTATTAGATGGTTTCCCCGAGAGGCAACTTTTACTTGATCTTGTTATCACAAGGCTAATTCATCCTGCCTCGAAATTAGAATCAATTAAGTTTTTAGAAGAAGAGTTTGATATTAAATACGAAAGAAATAATAATACCCTGAATCGTTGAAGATATGTTTCAAAGTCTTTGAGCCAACAAGGGATGTTCCGTCATCAATGTGCCAAACATAATTTTTGATTATGTCTTTGTACGCTTTAGACATAGATGCATCAAGGTTTATGGTTTTTGATTCCCAATCTATATTTGCAGCAAACCGTGCAATTGGTCGAAATTTGTCTGGGATAAGCTGTGAAGCTCTAACGGTTACAAGTGTTTGTATTGGACTGATAAGACTAAAGAAAGTAATTAGCAGATTGATGATGAACAGAGTAGTTAGTAGTCTGAACAGAAACAATCGTGATTTTATAGTTGAAGCAAACGAATTACCACTTTTGTTTTGTTGTGCTGACCTGTCGAGTCGAGATTTAATTCTTATTGCGCCATCATCCCCTTTATGAACAGAAAATAAAGCAAAAAAAACCATTATGAGTAGTATAAAAAATAAAAATTCTATGGCACTTAAAATAAATTAATAAATTTTCTGAGTATTAATATACTATTATTGTTTTAATAGTAAAGGGTAGTATTACTGTTTGCCTGTCGGTAAAGGTTGCTTTTTATTTTCTGGTAAATAGTTTGATTTATTTACTACTTTTTTATTTGTTTCTTTTTCTAGTTGTTTACGAGCATCACCTGCAATTTTTCCACCTCGTTTAGAAATTTTTTTGTTTTCTACAAATCCTTTTGGGTGTTCTGTCTTAGCAATTTCTGTAGTAGATGCTTCGCCAAGTTGAGAAAATAGCTGTCCCAAATCGTTCATATGATCTCTAAGATTTTCTCGTTTTAATCCTTTTAGTTTTTTATACTCCGAAGGAGTTATGCCAAATGTAGCTTTTGATATCTCTGCTGTTAAAATTTGGTATTCTTTTGAATTATCAACACCATGTTTTTGCCATTCATTGGTTAATTCTTCTCTAATTGCAATACCACGCATTCTTCGTTCAATCCATTGGTCAGGATAACCTTTGTCTTTATAAAGTGCCCTTGCTCTTTTTTGTGCTAGTTCAGGATCTTCAATTTCATTGATACGTTCATAACCAACTTTAGCTAGCCAGCGTTTAAAAGGTTCTGCTTTAGATGAGGGAATAGACTGAATAATTCGAAATACTCCTTCGGTATTTGCACAGTCTGTTTCTCGCAATTTCCCATCAGGAGCTTTTAATTTCAACCCGTGACAAAATGTCACGACTTCACTTTCTTCCTCAATTAAACGTTGTTTTAATTTTCTCCAGTATGCACCTTGATCTAGACTGTCAGTTAAACTTCCACATACATCAGTTATAGAGAACCACCACTCACCTTTATAAACAACTTTTCGTATTTGTTTTTTTTAAAATAGCGCTATTTTTGTTATTTTTTTATCTAAATTATTTTCCATTGGATATATTTTAACACCATTTTAACTCTTATATTTAACAATTTATGTAACCAAAGTTTTTAAAATTTCTTCAGTATGCTCTATCCAAGAGAAATGCCCACCCTCGTAAACGGTTAGTGTTCTATTTGGAATCTGCTGTTTGTAATATTTACCCATATTTATAGATACGTTTTTATCATCTTTTCCATACCACAAGTGCACTGGTACTTTTATATTCTTAACATCAAAACCCCATGGTGTAGTATAAATTTCTAAATCTTTAATAATCCCCTTTGGTCCTTGTTGTATTGCTCCGTTTCTATCTTGTTCTAGTAGTGATTTGTATCTAATATTTCGCTTTAATTTTTTATCAAGTTCAGAAAGAAATGGTTTAGACAAATCCAACGAACCAAGTTTTGCTTGAAAAAAAACGGAGTATCCTGCAAGAATTCTTAATATTGGGAAACGGTGGTAGTTGCTCCAAGATAACCTATTAGGCCATGCCATTACGTTGCATATGTTTTTGATATAAGTTGGAGCAAGTCCTACAACGATAGCTGAGGCAGTTACTCTGTTGGGTAATTTATATGCACAAACGGCAGAGTAGGGGCCACCACCTGAAACACCCATAACTGAAAATTTCTGAAAACCTAGTTTATCTGCCAATTCTTCAATATCATAGGCAAAGTCTAGTAAAGTTCTATCTTCTTTATAATCTGAAATTCCAATCCCAGGTCTATCTGTAGCAATAACTCTTATATTTAAAGTTTTTGCTACGTTATCAATTCGAATACCATCAAATCGAGAACTTGGCCAACCATGAAAATAGAATAGTGGTGTACCGTTTGGATCGCCATATTCTGCATATCCTAAATTTCTACCATCTTTAAGTTTGAAAATATGATCTGACATTCTTATTTTTCACCTATATATACAATTTCAAATAAAATCTTATCAGGGGTTTCAAACATTATTTGATAGTAGGTTTCTTTTTCACTAGAAGTGAATTCTGGTCTATGTTTTGGAGTATCAAAAAGCATTTTAGTACCAGACTTTTCAAGAAAGGTTTTTATATCATCTACATTTTCTGCTTCTCCTACTCTTAATGAGATATGGTTAACACCAATTGCATCGTAGCTATTAGAATCTAAGTTTTCAGATTTAATAAACCATAAATCACCGTTAGTTCCGCTTTTGTATCCAACTACTTCGTTTGTTTCGAAAATAATACTCCACTGCATAAACTCCATTAGACCTTTGTAAAAAGCCAAGTTGTCAAAATTAATATTTATTTGAAGGTGATAAAAGTATGAGTTCATGTCTATATGTTAGCATAATTACCATTAAAAATAGTTTCTCTCCTGCTCTAAATTATCCAAAAACTTATCAACGTCATTTGCTTTATAAGTAGGCTTTTTGTCTTCGTAACTTGGTTTTACTCCTGCGTATATAATTAAATCTTTTGGTATCTCTTTAATAAATCTTGATGGCTCGTTTGACTGTGTTGTTCCAAAGTATGTGCGCTTTTTTGCATATAGCATTACTAATCTTTCTTTTGCTCTTGTTATACCTACGTAACAAAGTCTTCTTTCTTCTTCTAGTTCTGCAGCATCAGTTAGTGACCTGCTGTGTGGAAATAGTCCTTCTTCCATTCCTATCATAAACACGTTTGAAAATTCTAGTCCTTTTGCAGAATGTAGCGTCATAAGTGTTACCGCATTTGGGTTATCGGATTTGCTATTACTCTCACTTTCTACAAGTGCCACGTTGTCTAATAAGTCTTGTAAGGTTTCAAATCCAGAGGCTACAGTTTTAAGTTCTTTTACGTTTTCTATTCTGTCTTCAAACTCTTTTGTTCTTGTTTCAAGGTAATCTTCGTAATCTGTAACCTCTAGTATTGTTTCTAAAATTTCAAGTGGAGTAGCAAGAGCTAGCCTTTCTCTTTCTCTTTCACAAAAATCTAAGTAAGTTAGATATCTTCTTTTTCCTAATTTGCTTATTCTGTCTAAACTTACCGAATCGTTTGGATTATAGAAACCTCGCAGGTATGAAAGTATGTCTTTTATCTCTTTTCTTTCATAAAATTTTACACCACCTATTAATCTGTAAGGTATATTGTACTTTACTAGTTGGTCTTCAACTGCCCTAGACTGTGCGTTTGTTCTGTATAATATCGCACAATCATTTAGATTTAGCTTATTGTCATTTATCTGATGTATTATCTCGCGTGCCTCGTCTGTTTCGTTAAATGCCTCAAATACTATAATTTTTTCACCTTCGTTGTTATCTGTCCATAGATCGATTGGAACATGTGACCTGTTATATGCTATTAGCTTTTGTGCTGCGTTTAGTAGTGTTTGTGTGTGTCTGTAACTTCTGCCTAATCTAAAGATTTTGACGTTAGGATAATCTTTTTCAAAATTTAAGATATTTCTATAATCTGCCCCTCTAAAGCTATAAATTGCCTGGCTCATATCTCCAACTACACAAATATTATTGTGGCTTTTTGCTAACAGATTAATTAGTACATATTGAGCATGGTTAGTGTCTTGGTACTCATCTACTAATATGTATTCAAAATTTTCTTGATATTTTTTTAAAACTTCTGGGTTGTTTCGAAATAGTTGTACCAGTTTCATTAATAAATCATCAAAATCTAGTGCGTTAGCCTCTGATAACTTTCGTTGATAAACAGTATAAATTTTAGAAACATTTTGCCTAAAAAATCCATGAGCAAAGTTTTTGTATTCGTCGGCTGTAATTAGTTCGTTTTTAGCAGATGAGATTGCAGCAGAAACTGCGTTTGGGTTAGTTTTTTTTACATCCATCTGAAACTCTGCCATAACAGTTTTGATTAGTGCCCTTGAATCTGATGAATCATAGATTACATAATTTTGACCTATACCCTCGTTGTATCCCTCTTTTCTTAAAATTCTTGAGGAAATTGAATGGAATGTACCCATAAATGCTGGAATCTGTTTATTTTTAACAAGTTTGAAAATTCTTTCTTTCATCTCACCAGAGGCTTTATTTGTAAAGGTGACTGCTAAAATTTTAAGTGGATCCACTTTTTTTTCTTCGATTAGGTATGCAATTTTATGTGTTAATACCCGTGTTTTTCCAGACCCAGGTCCAGCTGTTATTAGTGTTGGACCCTCGTTATATGCAACGGCATTTTGTTGATCTTCGTTTAGTAGTTGTAATATGTTTTGTTCTTTTTCCATAATTATTCTTATACTCTAAAATTTATTCGAAACTTTCGAATTTGCTTGTGCATAGGTTAATGTATATGATAATCTATTGATTAGAAAGTAATTAGTAAATTTTGGAGATTATATGAAATTAGTTGATTATTATGCAGATTGGTGTGGACCTTGTCAGATGATGAAGCCTATAGTTGAAGAAGTTGTTAAAGAACTTAACGGTGTAACTTTGGAAGAAGTAAATGTTGATGAAGATCAGGAAAGAGCTGGAAAGGCTAATGTTATGAGTATTCCAACTTTTGTAATTGAAGATGATAATGGAGTTGAACTTGATAGAAAAATTGGAGGTCTTGGAAAAGAAGATTTTTCTAAGTGGGTTTCTTCGTATATTAAATAGAAAATATAATTATGCCTATAAAAGTTGCTATTAATGGATTTGGACGTATTGGTAGAGCTACTTTTAAGATATTAACAAACACCCCAAACCCTGGTTGTTTAATTTCACCTGTACTATCAAATGCTGATGTTGAGGTTGTGGCAATAAACGATTTAACTGACCCAGCTACTTTAGCCTATTTATTAAAGTACGATAGTGTTTATGGAAGATCAGATTCACAGATAGAGGGAAAAAGCTCTCAAGATAAAAGTGTTGGGGGAATAAAGTTTAATGGTAAGGTGATACCTGTATTTGCTGAAAAAGATCCTGTCAATTTGCCATGGAAAAAGTTAGAGGTTGATGTAGTAATTGAGTCTACTGGTTTTTTTACAAATTATACAGACTCGCAAAAGCATATTACAGCTGGAGCTAAACGGGTAATTATATCTGCACCAGCGAAGGGTGAAGAAAATGATGATAATTCTATACAGGTGTTTGGAACTGAAAAAACTGCATTAATGGTTGAATCTCAGAAAAAACCCTTAATAGTTTCTAATGCATCTTGTACTACAAACTGTGTTTCTCCAGTTATGCAAGTTATGGGGGTTGCATTTGGAGTTGAGAAAGCTTTAATGTCGACAATACATGGATATACTTCTTCTCAAAATCTTGTAGATGGACCTAACAAGAAAATAAGGCTTACAAGGGCAGCTGGTCTTAATATTATTCCATCTTCAACTGGTGCTGCAATTGCTACAACTAAGGTTATTTCTCAATTACAAGAAAAATTTGATGGGATTGCATTTCGGGTTCCGGTTCCAACTGGCTCAGTTTCTGATATCACTTTTGTAACTAAAAAAAATGTAACTGTTGAAGAGGTTAATAATGCCTTTGTTAAGGCAATGGCGCATCCACTATTGAAGAATGTTTTGTTAGCTTCAAATGAATCAATTGTGTCGACTGATGTTATTGGAACGTATTATTCTGCAATTGTAGACTTAGAGTATACAAAAGTTGTGGGAGGAAATTTAGTTAAAGTTGTTGCATGGTATGATAATGAATGGGGTTACTCAAGTCGTTTAGCCGAGATGGCAGTTATACTTGGAAAATAGTAACTCTTTTTTTATAACCCTTTTAAATAATTAGTACTTTGTATTTTTGAGTACAGCGGTTGCATATTAGGTTCATTAATTTCACACACCGCTTCGTTCTCACCAAACGAATATTATATTTAGCTTTTAAAGGCAACTTTCATGTTTGTCTCCGAAAGCCTCTAAAATACAAAGTACTTATTATTTATCTATGTATTATTACAAGTTCTCTTTGGGTTTGGTTTATTATATAATGATACCTATTGAATGAATAAAATACTTAAAGTTACAAATGAAAAAGCTTGTATTGGGTGTGATCTTTGCGTTCTATTATCATCCATACTGGTTGATAACAAGTTATCAATTAATAAAAGTCCAATTGATGTAAAAAGAGTTGGTAAAGGTTATAAGGTTTCAATTGATCCAGGAGTCCATATTAATAGTGATAAAATCGTAAATATTTGCCCAACAGGGGTGTTTTCAATTGAACAAGATGATAAATAAAGAGGCATTAACAGTTGTATACGTAGACTTAGAGAGGTTGGAGGTTTCTAAAAAAAACCATCTTGATTACTTTTCTTACATCGGAGGAGTGGGGTTAGCATATAAAATTTTAGAAGATAATTTTGAGCGTGACCCAGTGATTTTGGCAATTGGTCCATTTAGTGGGATTTATCCTTATATTTCAAAAACTGCGATATGTTTTTTACATAATGATACTGTTAAGGAGTATTACATTGGGGGAAAGCTTGCTACCTCATTAAAATTTGCAGGAGTAGATGCTGTTGTGTTTCTAGGACATTCTAAGCAGAAGGTTAATATTAATATATCTTTAGATGAATACTTAGTAGGAGGCGAAGAGACAGATTTTTCTTTACATCCAGAGTCAACAACTTTAAATGTTGGAGAAGATAAGATTACAATTGATGATTATTTTTCTGTATCGGGGAATTTGGTTTATCGAAAATTTGTTGAAAAGGGTATCGAAAATATACATATTATTGGGGATTCTTCGGTAGAAATTTTTGATAGAAATGGTTATGATGAAGCATACGAAGATTTGATGGAGATGATAGATAAGATAGATGTTACACCATCAACATTTTCATCTTGTTCTGGATGCCCTGTTGGGTGTGAATTTTCAAACAAAGGTGAGATAGGAACATCTTCTTATCTTTCACATTGCTTGGTAAGTTGCTCATTTGCAGATAAAATATATACAGATATTGCAACTGTGTATAGATGCTTATCGGTGTTAGGATATTCATATACTCACGAGCATTTAGAATTTGTAGAAGGGGAAATTAAAGAAGTAAGGGAGAATATTTATGAAAAAATTGCTGATAGCAAACTTTAAACAAAATAAGAATAAGTTAGAGATAAAAGACTACTTTGCGAGTAATAGTTTTAATACAAACGAAGTATGTCAGGTGGTTATTGCCCCTAGCTTTGTACATATAGATTTGGTAAAAGAGTTAGGGGTAGATGTGCAGGTTGCAGGACAAACAGTATCACCTTTCCCAAAAGGAGCTTATACAGGTGCTGTAGGTGCGCTACAGTTAAAGGATTTAGGTGCAACATATTGTATTGTCGGTCATTCTGAAAGAAGAAAATATTTTGCAGAATCAAGTCAGGTTGTAAATAATCAGATAAAAGAACTTGAGGCAGTTGGTATAATTCCAATAATTTGTTTTTCTGATCTTGATGAGGTAAGACAGATTGAGACCTTGAAAAATGATTATTATTTATCGTACGAGCCTATTGATTCGATAAACACAACTGGATTGAACCCTAATGCATATGAAAATAAAGATATTGAGGCAACTTTTGCTAAGGTTAAGGATATAATTGGAGACTGTTGCCTTATCTATGGAGGCAGTGTTGATGAGAAAAATATTACGAGATTATGTGACGTAATAGGTATTAACGGGTTTTTAGTAGGTACGGCTAGTTTAGATAGTAACAGATTTTTAGAATTATATAGAAAGGTAACGTAGTTAATGTTAAATAATTTTATTAAAAGTAAGAAAAAACCACTATATATATATTTTGGTAGTGGGTTGATTATTGTATTGTTTGTTGTTTTTATAGTAAAAATTTTTTCAGGTCAAACTGAGGTGTTTTCACAAGTTGTAGATACTGTAGGTGGTCAACAAAACTTAAAAACTGCTAATGACGGTCGGGTTAATATATTAATAATAGGTGTTGATAAGAGGGTTTCTGAAAATAATGTGGAAAATGGAAAACTGACTGATACTTTAATTTTAGCTTCAATTAATCCTGATGATAAATCTTATTCATTAGTATCATTTCCAAGAGATATCTGGATTGATAATAGCTTTGGAGGAAAAGGTGTGGGTTATACAGGAAAGATAAATGCTGTTTATGCAACACTTGGTGTAGAAAAGTTAATTACTGTTGTTGAAAACTTAACAGATCAAAAGATTCAGTATCATGTTGCAGTTTCTTTTGGAGGGTTTATAGAAGCAATAGACACGCTTGGAGGGATAGAAATTTATGTTGAAAACTCATTTGATGATTATGCTTACCCAATTGAAGGTAAAGAAAACGAACTTTGTGGTTTAGAACAAAAGGAGGCAGATAAGATTTTTGAGCTATTAAATGAACAAAAAGTTTGTACAGAAGACCAAACATGTGTTTTGTTCGATGATAAAAATGCATTGGACGAAGCCTTTGATACGATAAAAAATGATATTCAGAAAGAATATGACAATCTTGTGGATACAAAATCTAAATCATTTGCAGAGTATATAAACCTTAAGGTTGAGAAAGATGAAAACTATTTTACATATGATGATATAAAATATGAACTAAAGATTGATGATGTCAATTTCCCTTGTAGGTACGAGTCTTTACACTTTGCACAAGGTCTACAAAAATTTGATGGCTTAACAGCACTTAAATTTGCAAGATCAAGACATGCATATGGAGAAGAGGGTAGTGATTTTGCTAGGGCAAAAAGACAACAGCTTGTTATTGATGCAACTAAGAACAAGGCATTAAGTTTTTCAACTTTTTCAAATCCAATTAAGCTAAAAAACCTTTTTGATAATTATCAGAAAAATGTAGAAACAAACATTGGTTTTTCTGATGCGCAGGCTATGTATGCGATGTTATTATCTTTAACTAACACTGGCTCTTTCGTGATCAGTATTACTGATGACGCAAGTACTGGTGGGGTCTTGGAGTCATTATACGGTGGGGAAGAGTATGGTTATGCGTTTGTACTTATTCCAAAAGATCAAAATTATAATGCAATATCTAATTTTATAAAATCAGTTTTTAATAAGTCAGTTATTACTCAATGAGAACTTTACTGTATGGAACTGATGGTACTAAAATAGTTTCAAGACTGTTAGAGATAAAGGGGAAATATCCTAAAGAACAAATATACGAAATATCTGGAGTGATAACAATAGATGAAATCAATCTTTACCTACAAAGTTACAGCATGTTTGGTACTAATGAGCTTTTAGTTTGGAGGGTGAGTAAGAAAACGGAGATTACTGATGACATTTTGAAATTAATTGCTGAAGATATATCAAAAAATTTGGTGGTTATGTTGTCCGAAAATCTCCCAAAAAATTCTAAACTTTTCAAATACTTTGGTCAGATCCAGCAGTTTGTATTAGATGAAAAAGAAAAAGTATTTTCATTACTTGATGTGATCTCTAGAAAGCAATCACAGCTTTCTATTAAAAATTATTACAAATTAATTAACGAGAAAAATGATCCAATTTATATAAACTCAATGCTTTTTTATCAGTTTAAAAATATATTGCATGCAAAGTTTAATTCTGAAACATATAGGTCAATGAACCCTTTCGTTAAGCAAAGGTTAATTTCTGCCATAAATAACTTTTCAAACTATGAATGTGTTAATATTATAAAAGAGATCTATACAATTGATCTAAAGTTAAAGACCACCTCTATAGATAATGAAATCTTAGTTTTAAATCTTATCTTAAAGGTTGTTAATGGTAATTTAAGTTCTGTCCAATATGTATAAAGCTCAAAAAATTATTTTTGAACCAAAGCGTTATAAAAAAGCCAGCAGTAAGTCTACTGTAACTGAAATAAAGCCAAAAATAAAAAAAGAGATTAGTATTCCTAAAGTTGATTTTGCAGTTTTATTTATTCTTTTTAAGATTATATGGAACGTTGGACTTCCATTTATTTTTTTGATGAGCGGTTTAATTATAATAGCTACTCAGATTATTATTCCAAGTTTATCAGGTCAGGTGACTAAGGATTTTATTAAGCCATTAGCAACAGATGTATTGGCATTTGATTCTGCTACACAGGTTTTAACAGGATCAGAGGAATTTGAATTTTCAGAATTGACAGTTCGAAGTGAAAACATTACTAATAGTAATCAGTATTTCCCTCCTCAATTTACTATTACAGTACCAAAGCTTGGTATAGAAGATTTTGTTATAGATACTAACTCTACAAATTTAAGTCCTGATAAGGCATTAGGTCATTATAAGGGTAGTTGTTTACCAGGGGAAATGTGTAGTGGTCGAAGTGATAGCTTTGTTTTTGGTCATTCTGCATTACCCGCATTTTATGACCCAACAGATCCTAAAAAGGTATTTTCTAAACTAGATGACCTAAGCCCTGGGGATAAATTTTTTGTAAATTATAATGGTGAGGAGTTAATATATAAAGTTAATTTTAAGAAAATCATTAAGCCAAATAAACTTGACCCTTTAAACCCGCCTAACCCGTTTGCAATTGGAAAGCCTACAATGACACTTATGACCTGTTTCCCTCCTGGAACAACAAATGAAAGATTGGTTGTATCTGCAGAGTTAATGAAGTAATAGTTATAGATATTTGTGCCTAGATTTTTTTATTGCTGTAATAATTATCCCTATTAATAACATTGGAATACCAACAATTATAAGTAGATCACTTTCTGGTAGAAATGTAATAATCGAGCCTGTAGCTTTTATTTCTGATTGAGTGTTTTGGATAAAAACGAAATTAACAAATATAGACATTATAACTATAGTTATAGTTAAGGTTAAGAATGTTAAAAAACCTTTTTTAGCTTGATAAGAGTTCATAGTTGTGATCTTTCTTTTAGTAATTGTAACATCTCAACATCTATTGAATCTGATATTGGTGTTGCAATTTTTTCTATCTCTTGTGGTATTTCTACCTTTGCGTAGTTTTGGTATAAGTCAAAAATAACCCATATAGCAATAGAGAATAAGGATAAGTATAAAGCTAGAAGTGCTGATTTTGTCATTTTTGTTCTCCTATAAGTGGTACGATTTCTGTTTGTATACTATCTGAATTAAATTTATATCCATACGTGCTAATAGATAATGAGCCATTAAATTGGTCATCGTTTTTGCTAATTGAAACATTTTCAATAGTAAGCATTTGTATATTATTTTCGATATTGCTTAGAAATTTTGAAATTGCCAAGTAGTCACCTGAAAAATTGATAGTAAAGTTGATAGTTTGGAAGGTGTCTGTTGTAGAGTTTTCTATATTTGTAGAGTTAATGGTATTAACATTTATATTTTGTTTTAGGGCAATATCAGTTATATAATCTACAAAATTTGGTGAATCTACGTTATCTGGTAAAGCTAAATCAATTAGGGGGATAAGCTCTTTATTTTCATTTATTGTAGCTTCTGCTTTGGCAAGGTTTTCAAGTTTAGTAGTTAATTGTTTATCAATTATTTCTCCTTTTTCAATTGTTTTTACTAACCTGCCAGCCTCAATTAATGTAGGGCGTATAAAAAAGAATAAAAAGATTGAGCAAACTACCACGCTCACACCAAAATACGAATAGGATAGATATCGTGGATTAACTGTAGCAAATTGTTTAGTAAAATTTAATTTTTTCATTTGTACTTAATCTCTATTACAAAAGAGTATCTACCTGTTTCAGATATTAATGAGCTTCCAAACAGTGTGACATCTTCAATTGAATCGGTTTTGATCAGCTCTCCTATATATAACCCAAAAGCCTTACCATCCTTAGCCGAGGCTGAAATATTAACAATTTTAACAGAAGGAAATGTGACTCTATCAACATCAATGTCTTTAGATAATGTTTTATTAAAATTTTCAAGTAACCTTGAGTAATATGCTTTACTGGATTCAATTTCTCTAATAATGTTGAGTTTGTTCTGGATTTTTCTGATAGATTCTTCTTTTTTGCTTATAGATGTAATTGCAAGCTGTTTTTCTTCAATTGATGTAGCAAGATTGTATATTCTTCTATCTAAATCCCATCTATATAACCATACACTAATAATAATGAAATTAGTTACAATAATTAGGATTTTTCCTGCAGAAGATCCCCAAATATAAAGCTTATCTAATAGATTAGATTTAGAAAACTGCGTGGCAGGAGCTAGATTAATATTATTGGGCAAGGACATTAAGTTGGTGCAGGAAAATTAATAAATGTAAATTATTAATTTAACCTATGTTTGCAATCTTTTTGTTAAAATTTGATTTTAACCTATCTACTTTATTTTTATGCATGATCTTGTTTTTTAAAGCCTTATCGATTGTTTTTTGATAAGTAGCAAAAGATTCACTAACATTTTTTGCACCAGATTTAATCGCATCATTTAACGTGTCAGATGCTTTTTTTACTCTTACTTTCCAAGCTTTATTTACTCCAGCTTTTCTGTCTTGATTCCGCAGAGCCTTTTTTGCATGTTTCAAATTTGGCATTATATTTGTCTCTTTAACTACTTATGTAAATTAAATTAATTTACTTTAGGTTGTTAAGATTTTTTTAAAAACGTATTACTTTTAGGTTCCGAGTAGTATTTTATCAATTTCTTGTTTGTATAGCAAATAAAATGGTACGATTTATCCTATGATGATGCGAATTATAACAAAAGGACAAGATATTTTATACAAAAGTCAGGAAAGTATTTTCTCTGCAGCAATGGTAATTGCTTTATCTGCATCCCTTTCATCAGTGTTGGGGCTAATAAAAGTTAGGTTGATTAATACGTATTTTACCTCAGATATTTCAGGGTTATTTTTTATCGCAGATCAAATTCCTAGTTTTATACTTAATGTTCTTATTGTTGGAGCTATGTCTAGTAGCTTTTTGCCAATATTTACAGGGTTTTTAGAGAAGAAAAAGGAATCAGAAGCTTGGGAAATGGCATCAATCTTAATGAACATTAGTTTTATAGGTTTGACAATATTATTTTTAATAATTTTCTTCTTGCCTACACAGATTTTAAGTCTTCTCCCATTTTCAAAAAATATTACAGCAGGTGAGCTAAGTACGTTGGTTGGGTTATTAAGGGTTATGATTATTCCACAATTTTTCTTGATGATAGGGAGTTTTTTTACTAGTATCTTGCAATCTTATAAGAAATTTTTAATTCCTTCTTTATCATTAGTTATATATAATATAGGCGTTATTGCCTTTATGGTACTATTTCATAATAGATTTAGGATTTTTTCCCCGGCACTTGGTATGGGTTTTGGAGCATTTTTAAGTATTATGTTTCAGATCCCCTTTATTAGGAAAACGGGATTTAGATTTAAATTTAAAATCGATTTAAAAAATGAGAGTGTGCGGAAAGTATATAAACTGTTTGCCCCAAGAACAATCGGTTTAGTTGCAAATCAAATAAATACATTTTTACAAGTATCTATTTTTGCAAGTTTTGTAAGTATTGCATCAGTTACGCCGTTTACAAATGCAAACCAGCTTCAGACTTTCCCTGTAGTTTTTTTGGGGGTGGCATTAGCACAAGCTGCGTTTCCAACACTTTCAGCATTTGTGGCTACAGGAAATATAAAAGCTTTTAAGGAAACTCTATCTACAACTATTTTACAGCTTTCATTTCTAGCTTTCCCAATTGCTATAATAATGATAGGGCTTAGAATCCCATTAATCAGACTTGTGTTTGGTGGAGAAAAATTTTTCTGGATAGATACTTTAACTGCAGCTTATACTTTATCATTTTTTGCACTATCTATCCCTATTCAGGCTTTGGTACAACTTCTGTCTAGATCTTTTTATTCATTACACGATACATGGACCCCTGTTAAATATAATGTGTTATCAATTTTAGTAAGCATTATCTTAAGTTACTATTTTATTTTTATAAAAAGGCATGGGGTGTGGTCACTTGCCTTAGCTTATAGTATTGCAAATATCTTAGATTTTGTATTCCAAATTTTGGCAATGAGAGAAAAACTAGGTGCAGAATGGTTCAAATCATTAATTAGACCAATTTTAAAAATAGCATACTCATGTGTAGTTTTAGCATTAGTATTATATATCTCAATGAGATATTTAGACAAATACGTTATTGATACTACAAGGACATTAAATCTTGTTGGGTTTGTGGGGATAGTTTCAATTGGTTCTATATTAGTCTATTTAGTGGTAACATATCTTGCTAAAGTAAAAGAGATAAATTTATTTTGGAAAATCGTAGGTAAATTTAATAAGACTTATAGATAATAGTTAATGTTAACCCAAACTCGTAATTTCAGCATAATTGCTCATATTGATCATGGGAAGTCTACCCTAGCAGATAGATTTTTAGAGCTGTCTTCGGGCAAGCTAAATAGTGTAGAACAAGTTTTAGATAGCATGGATCTTGAGAGAGAGAGAGGAATAACCATAAAACTAAAGCCTGTAAAGATAAACTTAACTGTAGATGAAATTGATTACACCTTTAATTTAATTGATACTCCAGGTCATGTTGATTTTTCATACGAAGTATCAAGATCACTTGCAGCATGTGAGGGGGCCTTACTTTTAGTAGACAGTGTAAAGGGGATCCAAGCTCAGACAATTGCAAATACAACAAAAGCAATTGAACAAGGTCTTGAGATTATTCCTGTAATAAATAAGATAGATTTAATTAATGCAGAGGTTGAGAGGGTTGAAGAAGAATTGTTTAATGTTTTTGGGTTTAGAAAAGAGGAAATAATCAGGATATCTGCAAAAACAGGGCAAAACTTAGACTTATTAGTTAAGGAGATAATAGATAAAATTCCAGCTCCAAAAAGAAACTCTGAAGAGTTTAACAGTTTAATATTTGATTCATATTTTGATGTTTTTCAGGGTGCTATTGCACTTGTAAGGGTGTTTGGTGGAGAGGTTAAAGTTGGAGATAAGCTTAGGTTATTAAATGCTAAGAAAGATATTGTAGTTGAAGAGATAGGTGTGTTTAGTCCACAAAAACTAATTAAACATAAATTAGAGAGTGGGGAGGTTGGGTATATTGTTACAGGAGAGAAAGATATAAGTTTCGTGAAAGTTGGTGATACTATCTCTGAACTTGGTTTTGATAAGATTTTCCCTGGATATAAAGAGCCTCAAAGAGTTGTGTATAAAGGGATTTACCCAATAAATGGTGATGACTTTGAAGGGCTAAGGTTGGCATTTCAAAAACTGAATTTGCAAGATTCTAGTTTTACTTATTCTCCAGATGTTTCAGGTGCATTAGGTCAAGGTTTTAAGTGTGGATTTTTAGGAAACTTACATGCAGAGATTATTGAATCCAGAATTGAGCGTGAATTTGATATACCCGTTTTCACAACTCCACCAACAGTTATGTACTACAGAGGAGAAGAAGAGGTAGTAAAACCATCAGATATGAAAACTACTCAGGAAATATTGACCGAGCCTTGGGTAAATATTCAGATAATTGTTAAAGATGAGTATGTTGGGCAGATAATGACTTTGGTTGCAGAAAGTAGAGGGGAGTTTGTAAAGATGGAGTACTTAACAACTACGGAGAATAATAAGAGGGTAAATCTAATTTATAACATGCCATTATCAGAAGTAATATCAGGCTTTTTTGATAATCTAAAATCAGTAAGTAGTGGTTATGCATCTTTAGACTATACAGTTATAAAAGGTAGAGAGGTTAAGGTTAATAAACTAGATATATTTATTGCGGGTGAAAGTGTAGATGCTTTATCTCGAATAGTAATTGATAACAGTACAGATGAAACAGCAAGAAAGATAGCACAAAAATTAAAGGTGAGTATTCCTAAACAACAATTTGCAGTAGCAATCCAGGTATCAATTGGCGGTAAAGTTTTAGCAAGAGAAGATATTAGTGCATATAGAAAAGATGTTACACAAAAACTTTATGGAGGAGATAAAACCAGACGTTATAAATTATTAGAGAAACAAAAGGTTGGAAAAAAGAAGATGAAATCATTAGGTAAAATAGAGGTTTCGTCAGATGTTTTTAGAAAAATCTCAGCAGTATAACTATCTGTTATTAAGAATTGTTAATGCTAAGTTAAACATTTCATTGTCTTTATCATTAATTATTTTGTCACGGTTAAGGTCAAGTCTGTAGATAATATAGGGCTCCAGATCTGAGGTTGGTTTTGAAAATAATACAATATCGTAAGAATTAATTTTTCCATCACAATTTATATCTGCACTAGGCACGTTTAAACATTCCTTTGGGTTATCAATAATGTTAATTACAAATTCATTTGTTTTAAGTGAAATTGATTGATCTGCAGAGTCTACGGTAATATAGCTGTTTGAATCTTTTATCTTAATTTTAATCTTAGTGGTGTTTGCAAGTTTAGAGATAGTCTCTAGATTAAGGTATGCGATATTGTCATCAGTACTTAACTTAGTAGGAGAAATATAACAACTTAAAAGTAAGTTGCCGTTTGACTCATTAACGTTGGTAGAACAGTCATTTGGGTCAATAATGTCAGAGTTAACTATTATTATATCAGGAGTAATGATA